>Ga0181563_10000762_pt1 | contig 31258 bp, 20 predicted proteins | sample 011ome_25_FD_133759 | JGI IMG/M metagenome (GOLD analysis project Ga0181563, IMG submission 133759) | Coastal salt marsh microbial communities from the Groves Creek Marsh, Skidaway Island, Georgia - 011512CT metaG (megahit assembly) | ecosystem: Environmental > Aquatic > Marine > Intertidal...
ACGCGGTCGCGGCGTACGTACGTACCTCCGTCGTCGTCGTCGACGTCGTCGAGCAGGGCACGTCGCGCGTCGCGGTCAGGCGTCGAGGCGCGACAGCGACGACGCGCTATAGAGAGAGGGGGATAATGGCTATACCGTATATTATGTTGGAGTTTTACCTATATATAGACGTAGATGGTGGGCATGATGGGTGTCATGGTTTTGTGTTATATAAGACTATGTGGGCTATACTATGATTGGACCCTGCGGGTCGGCGTCGGCGTCGGCGTCGTCGGCGTCGACGTCGACGCGTCGTCGGCGTCTGGGCCTCGCGGCGCCTCGCGGTGGAGGCATGGATGACGACGATGAGGATGGTTGTTGTGAACGCATGACACGTTTTGTGACACCAGCACGCGCGGTGGTGCTGGTGGAGGCGACGCGTCTGACGGCGCGAGGCGCGGGGTCGCGTCGTCGCGAGGAGGAGGCGTCGTCGTTTTCGTTTTCGTCTTTGTCGTCAGTCATCATGCCGTACCCGCTCGCGGCGAGCGTGGTTGGTTTTGATGACGATGACGATGATGATCGTTGTTGTTGTCGCTGTGGCGGCGAAACACTCGATGCCGTGGGCTTTGTCCCGATGACGTCGCGGTAGTCGCGAATGTCGCTCCTCGATTTCAGTCGAGGCGCGCCCAAATCTATCATTGGTTTCACTGGCGGCGCGAAATCGTCCAATGGTGGAGTGTTCTGACCGGTAGGCATCGTCGCGGCGTCACTGGCGGGGTCGACGGTGGCATCCGTCGCCGCTGACACGTTTTCAATAATCAACCGAGTGCCTTCGCGACGCGTCGTGACATTCTCCGCGCCTTCGCCTTCGGAGCGTCCCATCAAGCCCACCATACCGCTATCGGACAAGTCTTCGTCTTTAGGCGAGACATCGATTAATGACAACCCGGCTTGCGAGTACAATACGTTGGCTAAGTACCCAGTGCGTCGGTTGAGCTTGCTCTGCTCGGCCCATTCGTACCACACGACGTTAATCACCGTCCACCCGCACGACTCCAAGTGCCGCCGCCGCAACGCGTCGGAGCCCAAACGTCGCATGGGCTTGTTTCTGGCAAAGTGCGATGGACCATCCACTTCAATGGCGACTTTTCGATTCTTGAGCACGATGTCGAGCGAGAACAATCCGTCTTCGGTGACAAACTCAAGTTGGTGCGGCACGCCCATTTCGTTCAATGACTCGCTCACCTCGCGATGCATGCTGGAGATGACGACTTTGCTGCAACTTAATTCTTTCCACGCCCGTTCAGCGCGCTCACGCGTGCTGGGGTTGGTGAAAAACGATCCAAACGTGCTGAATCGCTCAAATGTCAACGTGGCGATGAAGAATTGCGTCAAGTCAATCTTGTACGTAAACTTGTTGTCGATTTCAGTCATTCGTTCACGAAACATGTCCACGACGTAAGGCTCGGGCCAATGTTCGAGAACGGAGAAAGCCCATAACGTGTTGGACAACCCTTGGGAGGTAAATCCTGGCAGTCGTTTCGCGCACGCGTTGGAAAATTCGTGCATCACCTCTGGCCCAGGATTGATGCCCAACGTCGCCCACGACCACACAGTGTTGCTCAATCCTTGCTCGGTGTAGCCGTCATTTCTCACTTCTCCGAGCGAGCGCGTGGTGATACTTTGCAACACGTCGTCGTCGGGAATGTAGGATAAATTCGCCAGTGACCAGAGAATGTTGCTCAAACTCTGTGACGTGACAGGTTCGTCCTCCATGTCGTAGTAGTGCTTGCTCGCGCGCAAGATGTGCTGCATGACTTCTTCGCGAGGAAGATAGTCAAAGTTTGCAAACGCCCACAACGTGTTTGAAATAATAGTCAGGTTGAAATCTTCCACTGCCGTCTTGAGTAACAACTCACTCACTTTGTTCAAGACTTCTACTCCTGGGTTGAATCGCAAGTTTCCATACGACCACAACAAGTTGCTCGATTCGCCGGGACTCATATCGTCGACAAAAAGCAACCAACTCTCGGTGACGACTTCAAGCATGCGAAGTGACGGGGTAAAATCGAGCGTGGCGAATCCCCACAGCGTGTTCGCCAAACCTTGAGCGATAAAGGAAGACACCTTGCGTTCGACGTACATGACCATTGTTCGCAACAAATCATCGTGTCTGGGGCGCATCACCACTGGCGAATGACTCGACCCCGAAAGCGTCGCCATCGCCCACAGCGTATTGCTCACGCTTTGCGCGCTCCACATGTTTGGATACGCCTTGATATTGGCGTGAATTTCATCGAGCAATATGTTCACCGTTTCCGTTAAATCGTAGTCGTCGACGCGCATCGTCGCCAGCGCCCAAATCACGTTGGAGAATTCCATGGATTTGAAATCTTTCACGTGTCGCACGATGGCGCGACAAAACGCCTCCATCACCTCTGGTTGCAACGTATACCCAGTCGTCGCGAACGCCCACAAGGAGTTACTGATTCCTTGCGGCGCGAAATCATCCATGACTTGGACGCACAACGCCTCCAACGCGTGCAAGAATTCATTATTCACCTTGACAGAGTTATGCATCGTCGCATACGCCCACAACGAGTTGCTCACGTTTTGAGCGTTCATGTTTTTCTCAGACATTTTAATCATGCGCTTTATCACCGCACCCAAGGCTTGGTCGCCGCTGTGCGTCGTAACGCCGGCGTGCGCCATGCCCCACAGTATGGATGCCAGCTCGCGCACGCCAAAATTCCCAACAGGATGTTCGCCTTGATCGCTCATCTTGAGCAACTCTCGCACGCGCGAGGTGAGCGCGACGTACCTCTCATCGTCGACGATGCTCACCTTGGTTCTCCGTCCACGCATCGAGTTTAATTTCCCAATTTTATGAATCGACGTTGACAAGTTGACGACATTCATCGTCGCCACGTTGTTCGCCGCAAAATCAAGCAACTCTTCAACATCTTCAAACGCCGCGACTTCGGCGTTGAGCTCGCGATAAAAATTCGACCGAGTAATCTGTTCGGGCGTTTGCCAATGCGTCTTTTTCCCCGAAGACGACGCATCGCCACTTTCACCGCCGCTCGCGACGCTACTCCTCCTATTTTGACCACCACCACCACCACCACCACTACTTCGCCCTCGTCCACGCCCACCACTCATTCGTCCACGCCCTCCTCGACCTTCACTCATTCGTCCATGTCCTCCGCGCCCATATCCTCCGCGTCCGGCGCTACTCACGCGTTCCGCCGCCGCGCCGTACGCCCCGCTCGCTTGCGCGTCCCACACCTCATCCCCGCGTCTCGTCGTCCCTCTCCGCGACGACGACGACGGCTCCGCCCTACTCCGCCCTAAACGCCCACGCCCACGCCCACGCCCACGCCCACCATCACCGCCATCACCCCCATCGTCGTCGTCGTCGTCGTCGTCGTCAATCCACATCGACGACTCGGACGCCGCCACAATCACCCGACGCTGCGCGCACCTTTGTCGCGCACGCGCCGCCGTCGCCACTGGTGTCGTCGGCGTCGACCACCGACGGTGGTGACAACGCGAGCCATGCGACGTACGCGACGTCGTCGTCGTCGACGACGTCGCCACGCGCGTCGTCGTCAACACCGCCGCCATCGTCGTCGTCGTCGACGTGTGACGTGTGACGCGTGTGCGACGGTGCCTAAACCCTTCTTCATACTATAGTGTATGGACTACCGTATACGTCTAAAATAGCACCCCAAAATACGCAAGAGAGGACAGAGTTTAGGGTATAGCCTATACCCTAAATAACGATAGATGATAAAATATACATATATAATACATTGAATGTTCTATGATTGATGCATGACGATGCGTAACCGACCAGACGCCGCGATGCGCGACGACATCGTTGACGACATCATCGCGCTGTTGTGCTATGCGTACGCAGAGAATGTTATACTAATAACTAGGGTTCAGCAAGACTCCGCCCGCCCGCCTCAGGCCTGCCGCGGCTTCAAGCGCGTGGCTTCCCGGCGGTGAAAGAGGTTCTGCGAAATGGGTGACGTACGTCGTGTCAGTCTCACATCGCGCGCAGAGCGCATCGCGCGTAGTGAAATGTAAAGCGAGCGTACCTTCAACTGCTTCCGACTCGGGAGATCGCCTGCGACACTAATCGTATCATGCAATTCACCGTTTACCCACGCGCGGTGTAATCGCGCGACGATAGCCGCGGGCATCGCGCCCGCGGCGCGCATGTCCCAGATGATTGGAAGGAGGTTGCGATGCACGCCTCTTTGATAGCCTTCGCGACAGTTCTTCGTCGGCGGCGGAACGCTGCCGATCGCGGGAGATCCGTCGTCCTGGTCAACACTATGATGCGCTCGTCGTTCGATGACGTCGTTTTCAGCCCGGACATTCGCCGCGAGCGCGTCGCATCGTTCTCCGCGTCGTCTCTCGAGAAGCCAAACGCCCGTCGCGCCCGAGTGCGTGGGCCGACTCACGCGCAGAACGCAAGGACATCCATTCGCCGCATGCGTCGCGCACGTGTAATACCAATGCGTTGACGAGTTTCGACTGTATTTGAATGTCACGCCGTTTGGACGACGACGCACCGCGGCTCTCGCGTCGTGCTTCGTCGCGTGCTTTTCAACGAGCACCCACGCATCGCCCGCGCCGCGCTCGAACGCGTCGCCCTTCACAGGCCTCTTCTGTCCAATCTCCCAAGTCAGTCCAGCCACCGCAGCACGCGGGGATCGTCGTTTTCTCTCTTCAAGCAAGCGTAAGAGATTCTCCGCGGGCGCAAAAAGCGCGTCAGCCTCATCGCGCTCGTCGGGACCGCGCGCCATCATCGACCCCCCGCGCGCGAGCCTCGGCACGGACGCGACAGACATGCCTCTCGCTCTCGCTCGCTCTCTCTCGCGTGTCCCGCGCGCGGCGCACACTGACGGAGCCATGGATGGCGTTCGCATCGCGCGTTCGCGATGCATGCATGCATACACACACTCATCATGGCGGTCCCACGACCATGGACACCCAAAAATCATCCGCGACATCATCGTATACACACACACACACACACACATGGTTGTGTCACACACGTCGCGCACCGTCCACACCGTCATCGCGCGCCGTTCGTGATGGACGACGACGCTATGGCCGTCCTTTGGGCGGTTTTATGTGTGTGACACATACATAAAACGTAGCGCCCATGAGACCGTCTACGTGCGTCGACACCGTCCGTCTCGCGCGAGCCATGGCGCGCGGTCGAGTCGATTTCTGTTCTAATAATCAGACCATTTTTTCGTTCGATCGCTTTCGCGATGACGCGACCGCACTGGTTTTTTTTGGGTCCTAAGCCCATCCATCTATCCACCCATCGGCAGAGCGCGACGGACGACGACCGCGACGACGACCGGACGACGTGGAACGACGTGGAACGACGACGACGATGATGATGTCTATGTCTATATCACACAGGTACGACGACGACGACACCAGCGATATGACGATGCGATGATGATGACGATGACGATGACGATGACGATGGGGGGTACCGCGACGTTTGGATGATGATGCGTATGACGACGACGATGACGACGATGACGATGCGGTGCGCGCGCGTGGGGTTTGGGTTCGTGTCGCGTCGTCGCGTCGTCGCGTCGTCATCGTCGTCGCGTCGTCGCGAGGCGCGCGCGGTGGCGCATCGAGGGATGGATGGGATGAGTCGTCGTCGAGGGGTGGGCACGCGCGACGCGGAGGATGAGAATATTTCGGTCGGCGCGCGCGCGTGTGCGTGTGCGCGTCGTCTTCGTCGTGTTAAAGTGTACATACGCGCGCGGGTGAGATGAGGAGAGAGACTGACTTTGACGACGTCGTGGCGCGTGATGTGAAATCGTAGAGCGACTGCGCCGGTGGCGCGTCGAGGGGCGCGTCGCGTCGGCGCGCGAGGCGCGCGCCTCGTGGCGCCGCGCGCGGCGGCGGTGGATGCTGAACGCCCAGTGCCAAAGGTGATTATAGATAATAAATCTGACGCCTTTGCCACCGTACTTGAGGTGTCGTTTGGCGAGTACTTGGGCGAGCTTTTGGATACGGTGGCGGCGTTGAGGAACCTTGGATTGGATATTTCTCGCGGCGAAGTGTCCATGGAAGGGAAGAATAAGACGTCCAAGTTTTTCGTCGTCGATCGAGCGACGAGCGAAAAGGTGACGGCGAGTGCGCGCTTGGAAGAGATTCGTCAAACAATCTTGACCAACATGGTGCAATTTCATCCCGAAGCTGCCGAGTACATTCAAGCGAAGAAGCCTAAGCGTCGCGACGGGTACGACGCGCCTTTGGGCAAAGTCTCGACGACTGTCAAGACGAAAATTTCGTGCGAACCTGAACGGTACCACACCAAGCTCACCGTGGAGTGCACCGATCGACCAGGGTTGCTCGTGGATGTCGTGCGCACGCTGAAGGATTTAAGTTTGAACGTCGTGAGCGCCGAAGTGGACACCATTGGCGATAAAGCGCTCGATATCATTTACGTCACGCACCAAGGCGCGGCGTTGTCAAAGAACATGGAGCAACTCGTCGTCAACTCGTTGGCGTACTACTTGTCCTTGAGCGAAGAAGAATCCTACTAAAAGGATGAGGTTGAGACTGAGCATGACAACGTGTCGCGGCGTCGACGGCTGTTCGAGAGCGACAGAGAACACATACAGAGAGAGAGAATCAGAGACAAATATAGCAGGAGAGATGAGAAAAAAGACCGAGTTCATCACATTTGAAACGATGTTGTACCCTACGTGCTTTTTTTTGTTTTGCCCCAGAGCGGCGGCGCGCGTCGTAGCGCACGACTTCACCGCGTAGTCGTTTTTTATATACAAGAACATAAGAACATACCAATCAATCTCGATATTAGGTTAAATTAAAACTACAAGCATTCTATGTGTTTGCGCGGTGGTGACGAATCACGTCGACGTGCACGGACAAAACGTGGTGCAATCCGAGTGGATTGACGGCGTCATGCACGTCGGCGCCGCGAGTCCCGTCGGCGGGTTCAAAAAGCATCGTCCCGAAAGCGATGCAACACCGCTACAGTGACCAACAGGGTCGACAACTCTGATTTCGTTGCACGTCAACGCCGTGCCAGAGGGGGTTGTTCTAGAAATCACATCCCTCAACTGGTTCATGTCGCGCGGCCAGTAAAGGTCAGAGCACGTCTTGCCGATTTCTTGGCACCGAGCTTGGCACGATTGCCCATCGCCGAACTTGGTTTGCTGCCAATCCACACCGTTGGCACCGATGCGGAAGTGCTCCGGCAACGGGTCGACGGGCCCGGTTTCTTGCATGTTGCCCAAGCCTGACTTTGCGAATCGATCGGGGTCGGGGAGGATTTCCGCGACGGGGGCGACTGGATTGGTGTTCGCGTACGCCGGGGACGCCCGTCGAGCGTCTTCGCGTTCGTCTTCGCGTTTGTTGTCGCGATCGTCATCATCATCATCGTGACGATGTTTTGACTCTGAATCGGACGATATGTGGAACGTATCCATGCCACCGTAAGAGCCACCGCTCGGCGACGATTTTACCCACGGTGGAATTGCGCTCGGCTCAATCGGTTCAGCGTCGTCATCAGACACACTCTGAGAGTCTCTGCACCCGCTCACGCCGTACTTGTCGCACACGCACTGCGAACACCTAGGTAAGCCATGCTCGTAGTTGAGGCTATCATCATCAGTGCGGCAGAATCGACAACCGTGCTGACCGATGCAACCCAAACCACCTGTTTCTTTGCACGACTTGTCAAACATTTGATACTTGGTGCGCGCGTCGCACCGGCTCCAGTCGCACATAGCGTCAGCTTCCGAGTGCCCGATGGCTGCGCCGAAAGACGTCGTCTGCGGCGATGTAGCCGTGGTTGGCAACAGCTTCATCGTCTCTGACGTCGTCGCCGTCGTCATCGTCGTCTGAGGCGTCGTTAATCCGTTACCCCCAGACTTGCGCAACGTCGCGTCGCATCCCGACAAACCAAACTTGTCGCACACGCACTGGGCGCACTTGGGCAACCCAGGGAGCTTCCACGCGTCAGCTGCGTCCAAGGTGCAATACCTGCATCCCGACTGCGCCACGCATCCGAGGCCGCCGTTGGCTTTACATCGTTCATCCACCATCATGTACTTTGCGTCGCACGACGTGAAATCGCACATGGCGAGCGCATCAGGATCGCTCGCGGCAACCGGCTTGGCTGCCGTCGTCGATACTGTCGTCGGCTTAGCCGTCGTCGTCGTCACCTTCGGTGCTGCGTTCACCCCCGTCGGCATCGGCCCCTTTAGCACCGACGACGACTGCATATCAGGCACGTCAACCATTTGAGGAAACTCAACCGCCAGTTGCGCCGTCGCGCCCGACTCGCCCGATGCCGCGTGCATCATCTCGCTCCACTTTGGCACCGGCGCGCTCAGCCACGGATTCACCGCACCTCCATCCTCAATCAATGCTCCACCTCGAAACGCCACATACGTCGTCGCCGCCGCGCTCGTCCCTAACGCCGCCTCGGCCGCCTCGCCGCGCGCCGGCTCGCCGCTCGCGCCTTCGTACGTCATCCCTAAAAACCGAGCCCCGCGCGCCCGTCGCACCGCGCCACCGCGCCCGCCCGCCACACCGCTCGACACCGCCGTCGCGCCCACCGCGAGCAGCATGAGCGACCCCGCGATCGCCATCGCCTGCGTCTTCGTCACGCGACGCATCGATCCACCGTGATGATGCGTGTGCCGATCGTCATCGTCTTCACCCTGAGTGCCGTCGCTCACGCGCGTTGACGTCGACGCTGGCTCGGCGCGTGCGCTCGGTAATAACGTCACGCGTTCATTCGCGCGCGCGAGAGGCGTCATCGCGAAGACGTGCGACGATGCCACGCGCGTCGGCGTCTGGACGCGCGCGCGCGTGGCTCGAATGGTGTTGGGCGAGCCATAAAAATCCACAAAACCAAACCCTAATACTATAGTACACATATGATCTATACAGCAGTAACATAATACCCACATTGCATACTCTACAACTAAGACCTCTATCAATATAACAAACCCCATTTTTGCCGGGAACGACGCGAGGTGCTGACGCGGATGGCCATCGGTCACGCGCCATTCGACGACGCCGCCGACGCCGACGCGCACGCGCACAGTCGCCGCCGACGCGCTCGTTCGATCGCACGGATTTCTTTGCATTGATCGGTGACGCGTGACACGCGTGATCGACGTCGCATCGCTCGCGGCGCGAGGTTTGATTTGTTGATTATCGCCCGTGTCGGCATTGATTGGATTCATTGATTCATCGATGAGTTTCGTCGTTCAAGGGTTGCTGAGGCATCACAGCGCGCTGGCGAAAGTGGCGCTCGGCGCTGGGTTTACCTATGGGTTCGTGTACACGACGAATCACGGGCGATCGCCGTTTGAGGCGATGGCGTACGGGGAGGACGCGGGCGGGGTCGCGCGCGCCGGGTCCGGGACGCGGAAAGTGGAGCCTCGCGCGGCGTGATGGGATTCGACGACGATACGGATGACGATGACGGTGGGTGGCACGTGATGATGACGTGTGTGTATCGTTGGTGTTGATTGTGCGCGATCGATGGTGTGTTTGATTGATTGTTGTAATCGCGTGGTCTTCGTCGTCGACGACGACGAGGACGCGCAAAAAGTCTAGTCAGCCACGAACGCTCGCTAGTGTAACAAAAGATTTTGTTTGTAACAATGACAATGAATGAATGTTGTGAATGGTGGTGCGGTGTGTGATAATAGCTAGCGCTGGTTGTCGTTTTTTTTTGTGGTTGTTCGTCGCGCGCGCGTGCGGTGTGAACGTTTGCGTGGCGTATCGAGCAAAGCGTCGACGAAAAACCTGGCGCGCGTCGTCGACGTACATAACATCATATCATGAATTGGAATGTATTGAATGAATGCTAAATCGAGTTGTGCTAGTATTACGTATCATTTAAACACCGTGCGCGCGCGCGCCGTCATTGTCGCCGCGTTCGATATCGATATCGGCATTCGTTTTTGTCGTCTTCGCTCGGGTCGCGGCGGCGGCGAGACGACTCACACAGCGTCGCGCGCGACCACCAAGGTCTCGAAACCCGATCGTGGTCATCACGCTCGTGATGAAAAATGCGAGCACGACAACGACGTAGATGATCCAACGCAACGATGCGTCGATACCGACGATGGCGATGGACACCACCAAGAGCGTCAATTGCATGGGAAACCCAAACTTGATGAAGTCTTTAAACACGTACCCGCCCGGGCCGTACACCATCAAGTTGGTTTGATATCCGAATGGGGACATGAAGCTTGCACTGGCGGCGAGCATGAGTAAGAAGGCCATTTTTTCTAGTTCGATGGATTGAGCATCGGCGGCACTGGCGGCGATGGGGAGCATGAGCGCCGCCGCCGCGTTGTTGGTGACAATGTTAGAAATCAAAAACGTCGCCAAGTAGACGGCGGTAAATAAACCCACTTCGCCCGTGCCGGTGATTTGTCCTAAGTATACGAGCTTTTTGGCGATTTCTTCTGCTACGCCACTGTTTTGCATTGCTTTGGAGACGCCAAACGCGCCGGCGATGCATACCAAGACGTCCCACTTGACGGCGGCGCGCGCCTCTTGTTGCGTCATTGTCCCCGACGCAATCATCACCGCCGCGGCTAAAATGGCGGCGGTGAATAACTCCATCACCCCCGCAGTGTATAACGCAATCATAGCCAACGCGCAAAGCAAAGATGGAATCAGCATCGATAACCGCGGAGGTGTAGAATCGTCCAAGACGCTAATCAACGCGAACCCGCTCTGCGCGCCGGCGGATTGTCGAAAATCTGGCCCAGCATCGAGGAGCAACACGTCGCCCGGGTGTAACACCACATCACCAATTCTAGAGTGCACGCGCGCGCCTTCGCGATGGACGGCAATGACCACGGCGTTGAAGCGCGTGCGAAACTTTACGTCGCGTATAGACTTGCCGACTAAATCCCCCGTTTTTGCCACGACGGCTTGAATCAACCGTCTGTCGTGACTGGACACTTCTAATTTTTCCACCTGGTCACTGCTGTAGGGCGCTAAACCAGGAATGCGTCGTAAGCTTGCGATAGCGCTCGCACCACCGGCGTACCACATCACATCATTTGCTTCCAAGGGTTCACTCGGGTCGATCACTGTGGTGCGGTCGGCGGGCACGCCAGTGTCGTCGCCGTTTGACGTCCCCGCGCTCGAGCGCGTGCGTTCGATGGATACCAAAAACAATCCAGGTAACGCACGTAAACCACTCTCAACGGCAGTCTTACCTATGAAATTTCTCGCCGTTGTTTCAATGCGCACGGCGATGAGGAATTCCTTCCCAGCGTTTGCTGCGCCGCTCCCGTGGTCAATGACGTCGAAATCCGCGCGCGTGCGCTCCAATCGCTCGTCGACTTCGACGTCGACACCCTCATTAAGTTCCAGGAGCTTAATCAATGGCGATCCATCTTGCGCTTGAAATACTAACACATCACTGACTTGAAATCGTAGCATAGAGAGCTTGCCGGGCGGCGCTCGACCGGCTCGCTGCACCGCGATGATTGCGCCCCCATACGTCGTTCGTATATCTGCTTCAGCGGGCGTTTTACCAATGATCGACGCACCAGGCTTGACACTGCATCGCACGACGGATTGCCCACGTTTCTTCACGGCTTCTATGCCTGTCACGGGTTCGAGCAACGTGTTGATGACGAGCACGATTTCCTCTTTGGTTGTCGTGTCTTGCAACACCTGTAAACGCCAGATGGACACTGAACGGCTTCCGACAGCGGACGCTTCGCAATGCAATAGCTGAACGCGTAAACGATTGAGAGCCTGTGAAATATCGTGAAGCAACCCAGGGCGGTCGTTGGCGCTGATGCCGAGCACCATGCGCCCGGTGTGTGCGGGATTTTGAGGATCCGCGTCGGGATCGACGTCGACGGTCACCAAAGGCGGACCGAGGGCGGTTTCACTCTCCTTCGCACTAATTTGCGAGTCATCAAACGCAGATTTCAGATTTTCGCCATACAACTTCAACGCCTGCGATTTAGACCGCGCAATAGCGGGGTCGTCCGAATCGCTCGCGCCCGCGGACGTCACGCCGCTCTCCGCGCCGCCCCCGCTCGCGCCGCCGCTCGCGCCGTCAGAGGAATAGTATCCCGGACTCGCACCGAAGTTTGGCTCATCACTCTGCGAATGCGACGCACGTGGACGACTCTTACGACGTCGTAACGCGTAAATAGAGTCCGGTTCTTTATAAATGGCGTGCGTGCGCGCGAGCTTTTGTAAATCTGCGATGCTACTCACCGCTGAGAGCGAAAACGATGAACCGCCGCCGCCATCCGTGGTGAGCTTTTCAGAAGGCTCAGCGGCGACATTCGCGGCGACGCGCCCATCGTCTGCATCTTCTTCATCTTCATCATCGTGCTCTTGCGTGATTGCCATCAATCCATACTCGGCGCATACTTTCCCTAACGATTCAATCAAACCAGTAAAGTACAAAATGTCACCTTGGTTTAATATAAACTCGGGACCGATGGCGCGCAACAGCGCCTCGCCACGCCGCACGCTCACCAAATACAACCCAGGTAATCCACGTAAACCACTCGCAGCGACGGTGTGCCCGACCGCTGGAGACCACCCCTCGACGCGCGCGCCGACAAGTAAATCTTCTTCGTCTTCGCGAGACTCTTTCGGCTCGCCGCCGATGCGGCCGGAACCTCGCGGCAATAGAAACGGCGAAGCCACGAGCACATACGCAATGCCTGCTAACGCCACCGGCACGCCATACACACCGAGATCGAACAAACCTATCGATACCGCGCTCGTGCCTTCGTGCGTGCGTACCCAATCCGTCACCATACCCTGAACGACCAAATTCGTCGACGTCCCTATGAGCGTGCACGTGCCGCCGAGCACGCTCGCAAACGACAAAGGAATCAACAATTGCTCCTTGGCCATCCCCGTAGCTTCGGCCCATCGCAAGACGATTGGAATCATGATTGCCACCACCGGAGTGTTGTTCAAAAATCCACTCACGCACGCGATAGGAAGCATTAACCGGAGCTGCGCGCCGCCGACGGTTCGCGGTTTGCCCAAAACCTTTCCCATGTACCAATCGAGCCCGCCCGTGGCGCTAATCCCCGCCGCGACGACGAAAAGCGCGCCGACGGTGAGTAAACCTTCATTAGCAAACCCTGAAAGGGCCTCGGTGATAGAAATCACCCCCGCGACGTTTAACGCGCACACCGAAAGCATCATCACGTGGTCTGGTTGGATGTAATCTTTAAGTAGCGCGATAAACGCGCACACGATCACCACCACCGTGAACCACGCCTCGAATTGGCTCTGCGCCGACATTGTTGCCGTATTCGACTCGTCGCTCGCGGTGCCACCGCCGCCGCCGCCGCCGCCGTTGAGAGTCGAGGAGTGGGGCGCACAACTGACTGGTGTCGTCAAATCGCGACGCACGTGTGACGCGCGCGCGCGCACGGAAACACCACCGCGAGATCATGTCGCGATCATCATCCACGCTGGCGTCGTTCCCATCGCTCCCTCGCGTCTTCGTCGCGTTGGCGTGCGCGTTGGCGTCGACGATGCTGTGCGCGGGTCCAGTGGATGCATTGGTGTCATCATCTGGACGGTTGCGCGACACTCCGATTGATATCGACGCCTTGGTGCGCGGAAACCCCACCGAGAGCGCGCGCGCGAAGGATGCCGATCCGTTAGCCGCGGCGGCGGGGTATTTCAAGCTGAATTCCACCAACGATGCGCACATGTTTTACACGTTTTTCCCAATTCGTAGTCAACCAGACGACGAGGAAAGAGTCGACGCGCGCGACGCGCCGCTCGTGATTTGGCTCACCGGTGGCCCGGGGTGCTCGAGTGAACTCGCGTTGCTGTATGAAAATGGCCCGTACGAGCTCGGGGAGGATATGAAGTTGAAACAGCGGGAATACGGGTGGGACGTCGCGGCGAATGTCATCTTTGTGGACTCGCCGGTTGGGACGGGATTTTCGTACAGCTCGTCGCGAAAGGACGCTGCGCGCGATGAGGTCGTCGTGGCGAATGATTTGTTAGAGTTTTTACAAGAATTCTTGCTGACTCGACCGGAATTGGCGGACAATGAAGTGTTCGTGACGGGTGAGAGCTACGCCGGGCACTACGTTCCGGCGTTTGCGCATCGGATTTATGAATCCATTCAGAACGACGAAGGGCCGGTGTTGATCAATTTGATTGGTCTTGCCATCGGTAACGGGTTGACAGATCCCGCGATTCAGTACGGGGCTTACGCGGATTACTCTATCGGGAATGACATCGTGAGCGCGAAAGCCGCAGAGGATGCGACAAAGAAATTTCCCGAGTGTCGCGTCGCCATTGAGCAGTGTGTGAACGCTCCGAAGTGGGCGACGAAAAAGTCTACGCGCGAAAAATGTCTCAATGCTGTGGAACTGTGCGAGGCTATTCCTGAAATTCTTCTTGAAGACGCCGCCGAGCGTAACGGTGGCGAAGCGCTTAATGTGTACGACATTCGCAAATCGTGTCAAGGCGACTTGTGCTATGATTTTTCGCGCGCCGAAGAATACTTGAACCGTCCAGAAGTGCAAAAAGCGCTCGGTGTGAACAAACCGTGGGCGATGTGCGACAATCAAGTGCACTCGGATATGATGGGTGATTGGATGAATGATTACGAACCGATGATTCCACCGATGCTCGAGTCTGGTATTCGCGTCATGATTTACGCTGGCGAAAGCGACTTTATTTGCAACTGGCTCGGTAACTTACGCTGGGTTCGCGCCATGGACTGGAGCGGTAAAGATGGCTTCAACGCCGCGCACGCGTACCCATTCGTCACCGACACCGCGGGCTCATCAGATGTCGTCGCGGGCGAAGTGCGCGAGTATGAAAATTTATCCTTTGTGAAAGTTTCTCAAGCCGGGCACATGGTCCCGATGGATCAGCCACGTAACTCGCTGGTTATGATTCAACGATTTATCAAAGGCGTGCCAATTGCGCGCGGTATGGATAACTCCAAAGACGCGTCCGTCAAGATTGCCTCTGACGTTTCTGTACAAAAGGCACCTCGCCGAGCCGCGGAAGAATCCATCACGTTTGTCGCGTGAGCGTGTTCCTGTTTATCATCATTCTTCTTCATGATTGTACGTTTACTTAGTTAGCTCTGTGTTACATGTGTGCTATCAACATTCATATCCACTCGTTTCTAATCGTCTCTGTATTATTACTTGTTTGTGAGGATTAATTAGTTTTTGAGAATCTTGTCGAGCTCTGCTTGCCAGAGCTCTTGACGAGACACCACTGCGCGCGGCGTGCTCACCGTGAGCTTGGAAAATTGCGCCGAGTTGTTCAAGTTGATCCAAGCGGCTAAAATAGCACTCTTGTGCTCGAGAGCCTTCTCTACATTCACGCGCGCCAAGGAATACATGCACGTATCCCAAAGCGCTACGTTGACCTCACCCGCGGTGAAAAACTCGCGGTAAAACAACCCATTGACATCCTCCTCGGTGACCACCTTGCCTTTACCGCTCGGCGACGTCGGTCTGAACGCGCAATCTCCAAAGATTTCATACGCAAGCTTGATGGTGCTCGAGAACTGCGCGTGCATTTCACCCGCGTCTTGCGGCGTCATATCCTTGTTCTCACGCATTTCTTCGTTGAGCCAAGACTTGATCGGAATGAAAAATCCCTCTGGCGTCGTGCGGAGCATGGCGAAGAAACGCAGCACCAATTCGCGATCACGCATGCGCAAGTGCGGAGTTTTCGATCGATAAATCTTCAACAAGTGTTCGTCGTTGACTAAATCTTCCAACAAGTCCGTGTACATGCCTTGATAGATGCAGTTTCGTAATTCTTGCTCGTTCAGTTGCGTGGCGCCCATGTTTAAACGCTCAAACACCTCAAAGACAAAATCCGGTTGGGACGATCGCGAAATCGTGTGCACGTTCAGCGGGTAATCCAAAATCGTCTCTTGAAATCGTTCATGTAAATCAGTAAAGGTTTTCCCGTTCAAATCTTCGTACACTTCCAACCCAGTGAGCTTGAACGGCGAGCCATCCGGAAATTCACCTTGAATGAAACTCCAAATCGACGTCAGCCGTTGCTTGCCGTCGACAACTTCCAACTTTCCAGTTTGCGTCTCGTGAAAGAACATCGTCGGGATTGGAATATTCAAAATCAACGATTCAATCAACTTACTCGCCGTGCGCACCGTCCATACGTATTCGCGTTGATAACTCGGTCGCAAATTCACCTTGCCCCGATTAATTTTATCAATCACGCTATTCACGGTAAAATCCGCCTTTTGAATCTGTAACGCATCGCGATCCACCTTGAATAACGTCGACTCTAAATCCGCAAATAATTCATCCTCCTGTGCTTTCTCCGCAGCGCTCGTCCGTCGCTTGCCTACGAACGCACCATCGGCGTTTCGCGACGACGTCTTCGTTCGCGTGTTGGCTGTCCCATCGATCGCGCGCGCGTTCTCATCCTCATCGTCCCCGGCGTTCACCACGCTCCATAAGCTCTGCTCAGACGCATCGTCCGAGGTCTCATCGATGGTTTTCGTGTCATCCCAGAGCTCTTTGTCTTGTTCGTCGCCTAAAAGCGCGTGGAGCTCGAACGAATCATGATGATGACGGCGATGGCGTCCAAGCTGTGTGACTCGTCCTCGTCGTCCCGCGCTCGACGGCGTTCCTCGCGTCGTGCACGCGAAGGGCGTGATGCATCTCAAAACGCTCGTCATTGTCGCGCCTCGTCGCGTCTCGTCGCGTGCGTCCGCGCGTCAAAGTGGCGTGTGCGCTGCCACAGGCGCTGAAATGTTTTTGAAAATTTGGCGCGTTTTTGACAAGGAAAAATTTGACCAATTATGATTAGGGGTGGAGTCCCTCACAAGTTGTGCTACTATTGAAACGACGACGACGAGTACCGCAGCTATGCGTCGTCGTCATCGTGCGCTAAGACTATGGTTTGTGGTTTTATTTTGGCCACATCGCGATTGTGCCGGGCGGTGGCGGCGCGGGTGACGAAAATGTTGCGCAAGACGCGCGCGTCGACAGAATCGAGCGCGCGGATAGAGACGTCTTCTCGCCAGCCGTTGATTTGTCTGAGGACGTTGAACCAATCGGGCATGAGCGCGGCGTCATCATCGGCGTTGTTGCGCATGGTGTTCTCAAACGCCACTAAGCGGCGTAGAGAGGCGATTTCGGAGTCGCGCGCCCGATGCGCCGCGTCCCGACGAGGAGATATTTTGCCGTCGTACGCGTCGAGCAACGCGGATTCGTCCGCTCTAATCATCGCGTTGACGTTTTGAGCGAGCTCAATCATCGTACTCGCGCTCTCAATCGGATTGGACATCAAGTGCGGGGCGTAGGCGAGCACGGTGATGGCTTCATCTACGTCGGCGACGACGGCGATGGACATTTTAAAGTCGCTTGGAAAGACGTCGCGCGCAAGCTCGAGCATCGACCGTAATACACGGATCGACTCCTCGTACTCCCGTTCGTTGTATGCAAATTTTCCACGACTTTTATCGTCTCCCCACACCAGAGATACCGGAACAATGAATTCATCACACGTCGTTGGGCACCTCGAGCGGCGATAATCCAACGCCGCACGCACCGCGAGCGCCTCGTTGCGCTCGACAAATCTCACCTTGTCACTCAATCGCATGGGCATCACAATAGCCCGCTCGAGCCTAGCTCTGTTCCCAATCACTGAGCGCTCGAGCACGCGCTTATCTCGTGCATTCGCGGCGACAATGGCTGCAAATTCCCGAGCGCCCTCTGCGCGCGTCTCTAAAAACGTCGACGCGAGCGACCCTTCGTACGCTTCCGGCGCCTCTAAAATCTCCAATCGCGCCTTTGCCCATGCATCACCGCGGCGCTCGACGATATTTCCTAATCTATACCCACCACCGTGTCTAATCACGGGGATCTTCCATAAATCCCGTGGCTCGTCAACTTCTAACGTCCACGTCAAAGGCGTCGGCACCGATATCGACGACTCAAGCATCGTCACGCTCGTCCCCGGCATCGTGCCCGCACCGGCCTTGGACACCTCAAACACTGGTTTCGGCGCATCTAACCATGCGTCTGCGTCGAACCCGTTCGGGACGGTGTCCCAGAACGGCGCGCGCTTCGAGACGTCTTCGTCAACACCCAACACCGCGACAACGTCGTCCTCCGCCAATGTCTTGTGCACGTTCAACCACCCGGTGCGCGAGGCGCCTAAGGCTCGCGCGCGAACGGTGCGTGCGTCAGCGAGCCGCGCGATCGCGCCGCAGCACGCGACGAGGGCAACGGCCGAGGCGATCATCATCGTCACACGCTTGGGTGTTGTGGCTCTGGGTGTAAGACTTTGTTCGCGTCGTTCGTCGTCGTCGCCAGCGAACGTGCCGCTCGTTGACGCGCGTTCGACGTCGACGAGTAACGTTGTGCGTTCGCCAGATGGCGGCGATGGCGACGACGACATTGTCGTCGTCGCGTTCGCGTGACTTAAAGTGAGGACGTGCGCAACCGCGAGTCATATTTAAAGGTTCACAATACGACGATGACGTCGTGAAGACGACGACGACGGTGGTAGTGATATTTTAATTCCATTGTAAATTATACTTACAAATTACACGCATCGGCGCCGCATGAGACCACTTGGGTGGGTTTGATGTTGGACGCGCCGTCAAACGGGACGCTCGCCGAAGACACAAAGACGACGCGCTCGGGAGCGTTTCCAGAAGCCTTGGGCAAATACTCTAAAACTTCACCGATGATTGCGGTGTGCGGGTAACCAGCGGCAATGAGCGCGCGCACGACGTCGGAGGCGCGTTCGGCGGGCACAGAGGCGAGCATACCGCCCGCGGTTTGAGGATCGAAGAGGAGCGGGTATTTCGGTGCGTTTGACACCGCCGCGGGATTCGCCACGGCGCGCGCCAGGCGCACGTTAGCGGGTTGCAACGAGCTCGTGATTCCAAGCTGGACGCATTCGAGCGCACCGGGAAGCACGGGTACGGCGTCCATGTCGAGCACGGCTGCGGCGTTACTTCCTTTGCACATTTCTACCAAATGCCCGAGCAAGCCAAATCCGGTGACGTCGGTGCACGCCGTGGCGCCGTGATCGAACAACACGCGCGCCGCTTCGCCGCTCGACTGACGCATGGAATTTAAAGCATTTGAAATCCACTGCCCTTGCGCCTTGGCACGCATGTCTGCGGCGAATAATGTGCCCGTCCCGACGGGTTTGGTGAGAATAATTTTCTGCCCCGCCTTCATGCCACCCTTCTTCATAAGCTTTTCGCGCGGCGCGGCGCCATGCACGGAAAATCCAAGCGACAATTCCGCACCTTCGCAACTGTGACCACCAGCTAAAGCACAGCCAGCTTCGCGGAGCACGGAGCACGCACCAGCCATCATTTGGTACAACGTCTCTTCCACTTGCGCCTCCAGTCCGTACGGCACTGATGCGATGGCCAACGCGGCGTGCGGATCCGCACCCATGGCCCAGCAATCGCCAAGTGCATGTACAGCGGCAACTTGACCGAATATATAGGGATCGTCTACGAAAGAGCGGAAGTAGTCCACTGTTTGAATGCTCACCATGCCCGGCGGCGTAGATACCACGGCGGCATCGTCGGGTTGATCGATACCAATTTCAACATTCGGGTTCGTCGGGATAGGCTCAAGGCGCTTCATTACTCGAGAAAGCACAGTAGCACCAACTTTTGCGCCACATCCGCCGCAACGCATAGGTACCGCACGTAAGGCTGCCATGGTTTCTGGTCCCGCGGCGAGAGCGATTTTCGACGCCTCGTCCTCCTCCTTGCCTCCCATCATGTCTGGTAAGTCCGCGTACATCTTCATCCACTTGCGATCAATTTTATCTTTCCATCGCCACAACCTTTCACCCACTGGTCCTAATCCTCCAAAAGACATCTTGCCATACGACAAAACCGCGGATTTGTCTCCAGTCGTAATCAATCCCAAGAACACGCTTTGCGGCGTGAAATCAACAAGTGCCTCACCAAGCAACGCTCGTCGTAGATTCTTTTCCAGCGGTGGACCCTGTCGTACGGCAAATACCCCAGCTTTCGGTCGCGGGTGTTTCAAGACGTTAGCCACATCTCCTGCGGCGAAGATGTTTTTATGCGACGTAGATTCGAGTGTGGGATTGACGGCGATGAACCCTTTGTCATCAAGCGCTAGTGGCGTGTTATCTCGCAACCATTTAGCGGCGCCCGCTTGCGTGCACCAAATGGTTTCATTTGACTCTATCGCTCGCCCACTCTGTAAGATCAATTTGCCGTTCTCGGCGCGCATAACGCCGTCGTTTTCTACCACGTCGACGCCATGTTCGGCGAATACGCCCAAAAATGTCTTTCTCACGCTCTTCGCATGCGTAGGCATAATTTCCCCGCGCGTAATCAAAGTAAATTTTACCAAATTCTCATCCAAATGTGCTTTGGCTAATTCTCGTCGCATGCGACAGCGCATGGACAACGCGAGCTCGGCGCCTCCCGCGCCGCCGCCCACGACGCACACCCGACACGCCACTCCGTGTTCAATCACTCGCGTCATCAACGCCTCCCATCGAGCGTTAAAACCTCCTATAGGCTTGACTGGCACCGTGTGCGCATCAGCACCATCTACTTCACCCGCACTCGGTGTGATCCCAACGTCTACGCTCGCGACGTCAAATTTCACTGACGGCCGCCCGCTCTTCAACAATATTCGCTTATTCTCGTAATCAATCCCCACGCACTCATCGTGAATCACGCGGTGATTACCAAACTTACATAATGGTTGTAAGTCTACGTGGGTTTCGTCCCAGGTGTAGTGTCCGGCGACGAGTCCTGGGAGCATTCCGCTGTACGGCGTGCGCAGCGTATTCGCGATCAACGTCACGCGCACCCCACGCTCCGGTTTCATGCCAAACATCTTCAATACGTACACGTGCGAGTGGCCACCACCAATGAGCACCAAGTCCTTGACGATTGGATCGCGCGCGAGGTCGGATTTCATGGCTCCAGTGGTGAGCGCGCGAGGATGGCGCTGGGACGCCGACGCCGCACGACGGCGCGCGGGCGACACTTTACCGCGCACGCGCGTAGATACGACGGGTAAGGCGATGGAATATGTCGTGCAAAATGCGCTGGACATACACAGCCGTAGAAACAGTCGCGGGTGGTGATCACGTACCGCGCGACAAGGAATGAAGTACGCGCTCGTCGTAACCGCCGCGGCGCTTTATCGAGCTTCTACAATAAACTACAAAGAATGTCATCGAGAGGGGCCTTAGCGCCCTCCAAATAATCGCCTGAGAAGAAATCTAATGACTTGCTGCAGTAATCTCGCGCCGAAGGTGGCGATGAATCGCGCGAGGGCGATTCGAGCGACGCGCGCGGCGCCGACAGCGAGTTCCACGAGCGGATTTACCGACTGCACGGCGCCTCCACCTCCGCCTGGCGGTGGAGGTGCGCGCGCCGATCCACCGCCGCTCGCGCCATAGCTGCTACTACTACTACTCGAGCTACCACCATAGTACGCACCACCACGCGCACCTGGGCTCACTACGCGTTCGGTGACGCTTTCGCTCACGGCGCCGCTCGGGCCGCGCGTGCGAATTACGCGTCGAATCACCGTCTCCCCTCGTGCGTTCAGGTACGAACTTTCGCGTACTTCGCTATAGCCTCCACCAAAACTTTGCCCTGGGCGACGCCCCGACTGAGTTTGTCCGCCAAATACCGCATTAAACATGTCCTCTAAATCGCTGGGCGCAAAGCCGCGCGAACGAAATGCAAACCCGCCGACGCTACCCATCGGTCCAAATCCCCCTCGCGCGTGGCCTTCACGCAGCGCACGTTCGAGTTCTCGCACAAAACTCGACGAATCCCCACCAAACATCTCGCGAAATATCCTATCCGCATCGGCACGCGTGAAATCTTGGCGGTATCGGAACTCTGTCCCGGATGCGCCGTAGCCCGGCTGTTGGTACGCTTCGTACGCCCGTCTCGCCGATTCCGCCTGCGCCGCACGCGAGCTCGCCCCAGAAGAACTCGCGCTAGAATACCCATACGATGCGCGTTCGCGCCCACCCGGCGCGCTCAGCGTCTGATACGCCGCACTGATGCGTTTAAAACGCGCTTCGGCTTTGGCTTTTTCAACGTCGCCGACGTGTCTATCCGGGTGCCACTTCAACGCCTCCCTGCGATACGCCTTCTTAAGCTCGTCCTCCGTGCACCCAGGTTTGACGCCCAATATGCTAAAATCATCTTCCGCCGCGGCAGCCGCGGCGGCGGCGTACGCGCGATGCGACGTAAAAGAGCTTTGTCTCTTGAACTCAAAACCATCTTTCTCGGCAACTCTCGCGCGACCGAGGCGCGCGTACGCTGCGCTGACGCTCGCGACGGTGCGCGCCGCATACGCCCCATTCCGCGTCGCACCCGCCGTCGCCGTCGTCGTCGTCGCGCACGCGGCGATGCCGGCGCGACACGCGCGCGCGGCGCGCTGTCGTCCCATGCGCGCGCTGCTCTGACGCCTCACTTGTCACCTCTCGAGGGGACGACGTCCATCGATCTCGCCCATCGACTCGTCGACGAGTCGAAGAGAACGCATTAGAGTGTAAATCATGCGCGCGGCGAGCGCGTCGTGCGCGCCGCGCGTCGCGCGAGCGTTACGAAATAGTCGCGAGCTGAGCACATGGCGCGCACCGAAGCACACGGCGAGCTCACGTCGCTCTCGTCGCGCCGCGCGCGCGAACGCATCGGCGAGCGATGGAGAAACAACCATACACGTGCCTTCTCTCGTTCGAGTGTGCCGGCGCATCGCGGAGCGAGGGAACGTGATCATTCAGGACGTCACTCGCGGGGGCGCGTTGGGTGTGAAGGATAAAGGCGGAAGCGCGACGACGGATGGATCGTACGTGATCGATGCGCAAACCGAAGCCGATCGACGCGTAGAGGCGATGGCGATAAGAGCTTTTCGGGAATTTTGTCCGACGTTGGCGTTGGTGGCGGAAGAGTCGTTTGAGGGTGCGATGGGTTCGGATGAAGGCGACGCCAGCGAGATTTTGGGCGGCGTCTCGATGGATGGCGACGAGAACTTCAATGATGATGATTTCGACGACTCATCTTGGGCGCCGAGGCTTCAACGACCGATTGACGCATCGCGTGTTGCGGTGTATTTCGACCCACTCGACGGGACGAATGAATACGCCGCGGGCGAGCGTGAGGCGATAACAATTTTATGCGGCGTCGCCGTGGATGGTGTCCCAGTCGCCGGCGTCATCGGCCAACCGTTTTACAAGTATGGTCGCGCCGACGCCCAGGGCGCGCTCGGTCGCGTCGTGTGGGGTGGCACCGGTATCGGTGTGCACGGTTTAGACATTGCCAAAGATGCCGTGGCGCCGCCTCTCCCGCCCGCTGGGCCGCACGTCGTCGCCGTGAATAGAAACATTCGCGAAAATCGTCAAGAACCCGTGCTCGAGGCGCTGCGATCCCGCGTCGACGTTCGCATTTCTGCCACTGGATTTCACTATTTGTTGCTCCTCGAGCGCCGAGCGCACAGCGCGTTGATGCTGCGCAAGGCATCGAAGAAATGGGATACGTGCGCAGGTGAAGCGTTGCTTCGAGCAATGGGCGGCGTCGTCACCGACACCGTCGGCCGAAGGTACGACTATGCGTATAATTTAAACGCCTTGCCAAACTTAAGCGGTATGACTGCGAGCTTAGACGTGGATATGCACTGCGAGATGACAAATATTATTCGTGACGTTATTCGGCCGCTGGGACGCTATCCGTACGACGTGGATGATCCATCAATTAAGGTTGGCATTCTTCAAGGCGTGCAAACGCCGAAACTCGGTTGGCGAGCGGTAACAGTTGACGTCGGTGGAACGTTGATTGAACCGCGTGAACGCGTCGCAGATGTGTACGCACGCGTAGCAGCCAGCATTGGCGCCTCGCACGTCACGCCGGCGTCCGCCTCGATGCATTTCAAAGCTGGTTTCTCGCGATTCCGCGGCGCCGACGGCGAAGACGCCATGCGATACTACGGCGACGGGAAATCATTCTGGCGTAAAGTCATCGCGCACGTTCTCACCGACGGCGCGACGCGAGATGATATTTCCCAAGATACCGTCGAACGCATGCTCGACGCCTTGTACAATTATTACGAATGCCCGTCGTCGTGGACAGTAGCGCACGGCGCGCTCGACGCCTTTGATCGCCTTCGCGCGCGCGGGGTCAAAGTCGCCGTGGCTTCCAATTGGGACACCAGGCTCCCAGCATTGCTCGATGCTCTAGGCATTCGCGCACGCGTCGACGCCGTGGTCGTGAGCGCGATTGAAGGTGTGGAAAAGCCATCCCCTGAGTTTTTCCAAGCCGTGTGCGACGCCGTATCCGTCGACGCGTGCGCCGCGCTCCACGTCGGCGACGATATCGACAACGATTTCAAAGGCGCCACGAACGCGTCATTCGCCGCCGCCGTGCTCTGGTCGTCGCAGGTTCCATCAGGGGACGAGCGCGACGGTTCATATCGCGCCGCGTACGATTTCCACGCGCTCGCCGACGCCGTGCTCGCCGCCAATCACGACCTGCCCGCGAACACCGACGACACCGCACAGCTTAAAAAGTCTCTATTCTTTTAATAACACACATGCACACGCACGCATCGCGCCGCCGCTACGTGGCGCACCCATGTCCCGCGCGCGCGAACGCCGACGACACCTCACACATTGACGCACCACCTTCTTCGCCGACGATCGCCGCCGCACGCACGCACATTCACGCCATACGCGCGCCCACGACGGACGTACCGCACGCATGCGTCGCCGCGGATCTCCGTCGCCACACGCCCGGCGAGGTACCGCGCAGCCGCACCGCGCGCCTCGCGGCTCCACATCTGACACCGACGGTGCCATCGCCGACGCCATGCCCGCGCCAGCGACGCCGCCGCACGCCGCGCCCGTCGCACCGACATCGTCACCGTCATCCCCGTCGTCGTCCTACGCGCGCATGACGCGCATCGGTGGACACGGCGGGGCGGCATTCCCGATGATGTCGCGCGCGAGCCCGACGTCGTCTGGGACATTGGCTCCGACGTCGTCTCGACATCGCGCGCGTCCGACATCCGCGACCGCATCCGCGCGCGACGCGAACGCAGGGGAACACAAACCACCGTTGCCGCCAACGCCGCCACCGCGCGCGCATTCGGGGATGGTGACGCCGATGAGCTCACCGGATGAAGTGCACGTGTTGGCTGGTCGAGCGCCGAATGTCGCGAGCCGACGTCGAGCGCCGCGTCGCGCGGGCGCCGCTGACGTCGAGCAGGAGTCGCCACCGTCGCCGCCCGCGACGATTGATTTGTCTGCTGAACTGTTTGATGCCGAGGCGCCGTATGTACGGGTGATGCACGTGCCGAATAGCAAGGTTGGGCTCGTCATTGGTCGCGATGGGAGACACGTGAGTTTTGTGCAAGCCAAAACCGGGACGCGGATTTCCATCGCTCGGGATTCCTGGGACGGCGCCAAGCGACGGGTAGAGATCGAAGGCGCACCCGCAGCATGTGCGTATGCGGTGGAGATGATTGAGCGGTTGATTGATACGAGTGAGGATCGATCGGGTGGTGAAATGCATGGATTTGAGGCGCCGGGGGCGGGATTTTTAGAGCGCGTTTCGGCGAGCGCGGCGGCGGCGGCTCGAGTCATCGAAGATGATGCCCGTGCGGCGATGGGCGATGACGACGACGGTGATGAGGAAGATCACGAGTTGTATGGTGACGACGATGGTGATGATGGAACACCCGGGATGGTGTTTGGCGAGGATTTCGACGGACGCGCTACGGCGACAGCGTACCCGACGTCGATGTCGGCTCGACGTCTTCTTCGATCGTCGACTGGCGGCGGTGGCGCTTCAGATACGTCGCCAGCCACGGCGACGATGACAATCCCACACACGAAAGTCGGCATGATCATCGGTCGCGGTGGAGATAACATCAAATTCATCCAACGCGCGACCAACGCGCGGGTGCAGATACAAACCGACGCCGAGACGCCCGAAGGCGCGCCCAATCGCATCGTGTACCTTCGCGGTTCGGTGCAGGCATGTCGGGATGCGGCGCGCATGATTAACGATCAATGTATCGGGCGCGTGATGATTCACGGTGGTGCTGGAGGTGGCGTCTCGCCGCCGCCGCTGCCAATGGCGATGGCGATGGGTAAGCCGACGATGACAGTCGACGCCACGGCGCCGGCGTTTGCGTCGGCGGCGCCTCCGATGGCGTACTTTGGAGCGCCGTATACGGGGTTATACAACGCGCCGCCGCCGTCGATGGGTGGAGAACATCATCACGCAGGGATGGCGGCGATGATGCATCATCATCAGTCGTATGCGGCGTATTGGAATTCATACGCCGAGTACTGTCAACGGATGAGCGGGTACGGCGCGCCGGGGGTCGGGACGTACGGCGGGTACGACGCGTCAGCGGCGTCGCCACCGATTGCGTATTACAGCGGCAGTGATGGTGGTGAACAGACGCGATACGATGCGACAAAGACAAAGACAAAGACAAAGACACAGACACAGACGAACGAAGAACCAATGGGACAGACAGCCGAGGACGAAGACGCTGCTGAACCGGCTGAACCGGCGCCGACCGCGTCCAACGTTTGATGTCTCACTACGATACGACACCGACACACTGACTGATTTTCTCTCTCTCAACTATACACAACAGATTACTACTCTCGTTGTCTCTACTACTGCTACACAATTCATTCATTCAAGCTCCGCGGGACGTCACGAGCGACCCCAAACGTCCAACTTTTCGCACCTCGCGTCCAACCTCGCGTCCTATTTCATCCGTCGCCAGCCTCGCCGCTCGCGACGAGCTGCGCGCGATGAGCACACAAAACGTCACGAATACCATCGTACCTAGGATTAATATCGTTCTAAAGCGCGGCGTACATGCGCGCGCGTACGACACCCGACGACACGTTAGTCAAACGGATAGCGTCCAGTCGCGTATCCTCGTCGCATGCGCGCGCGCACTCGCCTCGATCTCGCCCATCGCGAACGCGCGCTGTGGCACCATCGACATCACCCGCGCGCCCGCGTCGCGCCTCGCGCCTCGCACCTGTGTTTCCGCCGCAAAAAACGCGGGGTGTTTGGCAAGTCTAACCCACTCGGTCGGGTCTTCAAACTCTTCACGCTGCTCATCGCGGCTTCGATGTGCGACATCGATTCGCTCCGTCGCATGGCGCGCGTACGCGTTGCGGCGCGAATGCGATGCGGCGTATGGTGCGGTCGCGACGACTGGGCGACGGCGGCGACGGCGGCGCGGCGCGCACTGAAGCATCCGAATCGCAAAGCCACGGTGGCCAGTGCGCGCCGCGCGTCGCTCAACCGCGCGTCGACGATGCCACCGCCGCCGCGCGACGACGCCGACGCCGCCGCCGACGCCCGCGCCGTGTTCAGGCGTGGTCCAAAGGCGTCGAACGCCCCCGCGCGCGCGCACGACGTCCCATCATCGAGCCAGAATCAGCATCATCATCTCTCCTCGCTCCGGGACAAAGTGCCGTCCACGCTCGCGCGCCACGCCCGCGCGTGGTCCTCGGCGCGCGGAACATCGAGCGCGAACATGCCTGTCGCCGTGTGGCGTCCTCACGCGCGCCGAGCCGAGGTGATTCGCGCGCGAGGACGGGTGTTTCATCGATTCGGGTGCGCGCGCGGGGCGTCGACGTGGCTCTTTCCCGAAGAGTGCGCGTTTCTCGTCGAAAGCGAGCGCTTGGTGTTAGTGTACGATGAAACCGACGAAAGCGTGGTGAGCGTGCGAGGGGTGTACGCGCTCATGGCGCGAGAAGGGATCAACATGGATGAATATTTGACGTATGCAAAGCTGTGTCGGTTGGGGTTTGCGGTGCGACGGTTTGGGGCGTCGTGGACGATGGATGCTCGGGAGAGCGATTGGACGCTCGCGGACGGTCGAGGGCGCTGGGCGACGCAACGAGAAGACGTGTTATGTGTTGATACGCGCGAGGCGAAGCGGATTAGGATTGATGTGGAGAGTGCGAGTGCGTCAGCCAACGTGGACGCGCAACGGGCGGTTGCGGTCGCGAGGCGGCGCGAGGCGACGTCGAGACATTGGTGGCCGTGGTCCGGCGCCGTCGAGCACGCGTGGCTCGGTCCGGAGATTGAAAAGGGTGTCATGGTGGCGTGCGAGACGGACGACGACGGTCTGGCGCCTGTCGATCTCGCGCCGACGTTTACGGTGTATCAACCAAATAAGAATTTTAGCAAAAAGGCACCCGACGACGCGAGTTTTTACGTCTACGCGTCGAGCGCGAAACCGCTCACGGGAAGGGAATCGCAAGCGCTGCTGGATTGCGCTGGAGGGAAACCCGTGCGCGTGTCGACGTGTCGGCAATCGACGGTGGTGATGTTCACCATCGCCGCGCCCAAGGTGTATTAATGTTGTTGTATTATAAATCTGGTAGTCGTACAAAGCGTTCTGGCGCGCCGGGACCGGCGAACGCGTACGTCGACGACGATGAATTCGCGCACGCGATGGGGCTTCCGACGTACCAGAACACCCATCCTTTACGTTCGCCTCGACGCGCGCCGCCATCAACGCCGTCGTCGTCATCGTCGTCGTCATTACGCACGCGCACGCTGACGTTTTTAAATTCGCATTCGACGGCTCGATGCGCGTCGCGTCTCGACGTCGCTTTCGGCGTAGCGCCAAACCCGCGGCTACCCTCGCGCGTCGGTTGAAAATCTCGCGCGATGGCGTCAGCGACGTCTTCGGCGATGAAGAGAAAACGCGTCGGGGCACCAGCGGCGCGAAAGCGCTCGCGGCTCGCCGGCGTCGTGGATTTAACTACGGCTCGAACGACATCCACGTGTTTGACTTGGTCGTACAATGGCTTCCCGCACGCCGCGAGCACGCGGTACGCGCGCTCGAGTGACTTGAAACACGCATCACTGTCGTCCCAGGGCGGGTCACAATGACGAGCCGCGGCGGTGAACGCCACGTCCACGACGCGGGACGACGATAGCAATCCAACCGCGTGGAGCGCCGAAATGCACGCGACGTCTTCGTCTTCGTCAAGAATTAACGCAACCACGGCGTGTTGAAATCGCGCGTCCAGCGCGGCGGCGCACCGCGCGTAACACATCGCGTATATGGGTTGCGCCAACGCCGCGCGGGCGAGCCTGCGGGCGCACGTGGGGAGAATGTCGGCGCGGGACGCGAGCGCCGACGACATGTCCCGCGCCGCGCGGTCGACGGCGTCTGGCGTGACTCTGTTCAACGCCGCCGTAAACGCCGCGAGCGCGTTTGCTGCGGCACCGCGAGCTCCAGATGATGATGGTTGGTGTTGACGCGCGTCAACGTGCGTTGGCGCACTCGTTCGACGCCATTGGGTGTAGTCACGCGAATCGTCGTCATCCGCGCCCCATCGACTCGACGAAGGAACGACGACGACGCGCTTCTCACCGCGACGCTTCGCCACGCCGTTCGCCGACGGATCCTTGACGCGCTCAAACGCGAGTAATGTACACGCCTCAAAGCTCGCCACGACGGATTCTTTCGCCGTTTTGATGCGAAGCGGCAGGGACAGGGCGTGGTAGGCGTCGCCCGTCGCTCGAAGTAAAATTTCCTTGGCTCCGCGTCGTCGATGCGCGGATAACACGCATAATCGATCGACGTTCGCAGACGTAAACGCGCTGTCGATGGATGAAAATGGAAAACGCCCCTCGATGTCGTTTTCGGCGCGTTGGAGCGCGCTGCACGCGATGTAGGCGATATCCGCGCCGGTTTCGGCGTCGCGGAGCTCAAAGTATGCGCCGTGCGGCTGCGGATTCGCGGTGACATAATGCTCGGCGGCGTAGCCGCCTTCCGTCCATCGCTCGGGTGACGATTGAACGATGATGGTTTTGGTGCCATCGCGAAGCGTCGTCGTCTTCGTCTTAGTCTTCGTCTTAGTCGTCGCAAAGACGCGGGCGTAGACGCGCGCGCTCACGTCAGCCATTTGCTCCGTCACCGTAAACGCGACTTTATAGAAACCATCGACGCCATCCGGAAACACCATCGATGTCCCTAAAGACGTCGCGCTACACGCGTCGTCGTCTATAACTACCTCGCACCCAGCGGCGCGTAACGCTCTCGCGTGTTCCGCACACCACATGTCAGAAGCGCGTTTTATCGTCGTCGCCTCGTCCTCGTCCTCGCGACCCATCGCGCTGAGGCGCCGTTCGACACGCGTCGGCCACACACGCCGCGCCGGTACGCGTGCATGCACTAAATTAAAAGCCATATTCGCGCTCGACGCGCGCGACGGCGCCTCAGCGCGCATCGTATACACAATTCCAACCTCCACGTCGTCGTCCAGTGTCCCAGCAAACGCTCGAGCAAACGCAAAAAACAAGTGCAACGCGCGCGTCAACGTCGTCCCGCGCACACATTCCACGTCCGTCGCCAAGACGAGAACACGCGCACCACGATGCGACGCGGTCACCAGCGCATCTCGCGTCTCGCGCGTCACGGCGTCGCGTAGCCGCTCGAGCGTTTTCCCGCTCTTCAAGTCGCCTCGCCAGACGTACGCGTCATCACTCGCGCGTTCCGTCCCCCCGATCGCCACCACGCGCACGTCGTCGTCATCGCTATCATTCACACCACCTCCACCGCGCCAACGCACGCGCGCCAACGCCTCGCGCGCGTCCTCTGCCGCACCGTCCCCAAACCGAATGCAATACGCCAACCGCCGCTCACCCATCCCAATCGCCTTCACCGTCGCTTTTCGCATCCAACGGCGCGTTAAAACACGCCGCCAAGCGCTCGAGCCCGGCGCGACGGCACTCCTGCGCCCACGCGTCGCGCAACGCCGCGCGTTCCGCGGGCGAGAGCGGCTTTAACGGCGTTGTTTTGCGCGACTGGCGCTCGCGCGAAAATTCGCGCGGAAGCTTTAACGCGGCGTCGACCGCGTCCTCGTCCGTGGGTTTCGCGCGCGCGATGCGCGGCGTGAGGCGACGCGATCGGTGCGTCGCCGCGGTGGCGGGCGATCCGCGCGTCGTCGTCGTCGTCGTCGTCGTCGTCGCGGCGTGCATGCGTCAGCGTCTGATGCTGATGCTTCAATCGTCATTCGTCGACGTCGTCGTCGCCGTCGCCGTCGTCGTCGCGCGCGCCGTGTGAGTCGCTCGATCCGCGCCGCGCCGCGCCGCACGTACGCACGCACGCGCGATGCCGTCGCGCGACGACGACGCGCTGGCGTCCTTTGCCGAATC
>Ga0181563_10000772_pt1:0-25000 | contig 31031 bp, 16 predicted proteins | sample 011ome_25_FD_133759 | JGI IMG/M metagenome (GOLD analysis project Ga0181563, IMG submission 133759) | Coastal salt marsh microbial communities from the Groves Creek Marsh, Skidaway Island, Georgia - 011512CT metaG (megahit assembly) | ecosystem: Environmental > Aquatic > Marine >...
AGTGCCCCGAGCGAGGCGGGCAGTTGGAAAGCCGGGTCATCGGCCGGTTTGGTTTTTGGAGTGGCGTGTTCTGACATCGGTATCAGGTGTTGCGATAACTTTTTTGGACTATGATTTGTGTTGTTTGTCTGCAGACTACCGAGCCAATCGATAGTTGCGGCTCATTGATTCACGATCAAAAGATCACTTCGAATCCGCTGCCGTGGCTTTGGCTGCATCCTGAGCAGCTTGTTCTGCTTCTGCTTGTTCTTTGAGTTGTTGGTCAACGATTTCAAGCTTCTCGAGAATCTCTGGCCGTTTCGCTTCCGGGATGGATTCAACACTCGCATTGCGACTTGCTTGCAATGCTCGGACATAAGCGACAATCGCCCAGCGATCCTTGGCTTGGATCTGTCCTGCGTAGCCTGGCATCTTGCGGATGCCATTGCTGATGGTGCTGAACAGTTTTCCATCTGGGTACTGGTCGCTGTAGAGGCTGTCTTGGTGCAGGGATGATGGAGGAATCCATGTCGGCGAAAGAATTTTTCTTGCTCGACGATTCACCAAACCGTTGCCGCCGCCGTTCATTCCATGACAAACCGAACAATAAATTCCAAAATACTTTTGTCCTTGTCGGAGGACTTGTTCGCTACTTCCCAGAGGGTTCTTGGTGAGCCAAGGTGTGGTATCAGTTGCCTTGGGTTCTGTGGTTGCAGCGGAATCTTCTTCTTTCTCTTCGGTTACACCAACGGTTCCGTCCTGAGGGCCAATCGGGCCGGCCGTCAATCGCACAAGTCGCTCCGCACGGGGTGGATCGACCGCCGAAAGTTTTTCCATCTGAACGCCGGTCATGAAGTCCAAGTCGTAGTTCGATTCACCTCGAGCCACGGTGCCCGGAACATCAGGACGCATGGCTCGTCCATCGGCGAATAGAGTGGAGCCCTGCTGTGCATCCTTGGCCGGTGAAAAATCCATGTCGTAAAAGATGTGAAAACGAGGTGACTCGCTGTTCGTCACTCGCATCTTCAAAACGATTAGTAAGGGGATCACTGAAGCAGCGATTACCAATCCCCACGCCATGAAGATGGGTTTGGGGATTTTGTCCGATGAATCATCATCGATAACCGTTTTAATATGTTCTCCACCGGTCTGCTCGTAAATTTCTCGAACGGAAGTTTCGTCGTACTTGTCGTCGGATGCATCAACATACAGAAAGAATCGATCGTCCGTGACTCGGTCGAAACGCGGGTCGGTGAACAATGGATTGCTGAATCTTGGAAGGCCATTGAGTGCCCACATTCCGAAAAATGCGCCAAAAGACGAGAAGAGCACCGTCAATTCAAATGCCACCGGCATAAACGCGGGAAGCGAAATGTAAGGTTTTCCCGAGATGATATAGGGGTAGTCGATTGAGTTCATCCAGATCTGCATCACCAAAGCGGTGATGGTTCCGGTGAGACCGCACCCTAGCACGATCCAAGGAAGCACCGTTGGTTTGATTCCCAGTGCCTTGTCGATTCCATGAACTGGAAACGGAGTGTATGCATCGGTCTTTTTGTAACCCGCATCTCGAACTCGTCGACAAGCATTAAGTAGCGAGTCAACTGACTCGTATTCAGCGACGATTCCGTGAACTTTCTTTTCGTTGTTTTCTGACATCAATTCGCAGCTTGTTTAGCCAAGGCCACAGTTGGTGATGACTCGTTAATTCAATCACGTTGGCAAGTGGTCACCCACCAACGTGATTCCTAAAGTTGTTTCTAGTGTTTGTCCGAATGGGACATGTGATATTGCTTCGCCAAGGTTGACTTTGTTTCTGCCATGTTGATCACCGGCATCAAGCGGCAGAACAACAAGAATAGAGTAAAGAACAAACCGAACGATCCAATCAGCATCGACCAGTCAACCCACGTTGGACTGAAGTACGCCCAAGCACTGGGAAGGTAGTCGCGTGAAAGACTGGTGATCACAATCACGAATCTTTCAAACCACATACCAATATTCACGAAGATCGAAACGATCACGATGATCCATGGAGTGGTTCGGAATTTCTTGATCCAGAACAGCTGGGGGCTAATCACGTTACACGAAATCATTGTCCAGTAAGCCCACCAGTAAGGGCCAAAGGCACGGTTCATGAACGCAAATTGCTCTTCCTGGACCTGTCCGTACCAAGCAATGAAGAACTCTGTTCCGTATGCCAAACCCACAATCGATCCGGTTGCAAGGATGATCTTGCACATGTTGTCCAAGTGGCGAATGGTGATGAGATGTTCGAGTCCCAGCATCTTTCGAGCAGGGATCATCAGTGTTAGTACCATCGCGAATCCACTAAAGATCGCACCGGCCACGAAGTACGGAGGGAAAATGGTGGTATGCCACCCGGGAACTTGCGAGACCGCGAAGTCAAACGAAACGATGGTATGCACCGAAAGCACTAGCGGTGCCGCGAATGCAGCAAGCAACGCGTATGCTTTTTCGTACCGCATCCAGTGTCGGGATGATCCAGACCAGCCAAGTGACAGGATTCCGTAAGCCATACGTCGGAACTTGTTCTTGGAGCGATCGCGGAAGGTCGCCAAATCTGGAACCATACCCATATACCAGAACAGCAAGGAGACCGTCCCGTAGGTGCTAACGGCAAAAACGTCCCACAGCAGCGGACTTCGGAATTGTGGCCACATCCATAGATTTAAACTTGGATAGGGAGCCAGCCAATACGCTAGCCACGCTCGACCAACGTGAATTCCCGGAAACGTTCCCGCACACGCGACGGCAAAAATCGTCATCGCTTCTGCGGCACGGTTGATACTGGTTCTCCACTCTTGCCGGAAGAGAAACAGGATGGCGCTAATCAGAGTACCTGCGTGACCGATACCGACCCAGAACACGAAGTTAACGATCGGCCAGCCCCAGAAGATTGGTGCTCGGTTACCCCAAACGCCTACCCCGGTGTAAATCAAATAAAGGATACAAACCGTCATCCACTGCAATAGCGCGAATGAGATGAGGAAGCCGATCACCCATCCGGTGCTGGGCTTGCGTTCAGCAACCTGGCAAACCGACTCGGTGATGTCGTGATAGGTCGTATCGCCCAAGACCAACGGTGCACGCTGGCCAGGTTGTTCGACGGAGTTGTCCAGTCCGTTGGGAATGGCAAGTGACATAGGGATTCAGGGATAACAGATGGCTAAAAATGGGTGATAACGTTAGCGTCCAGACGCCAACCGACTAGTTTTCTTCTGAAGCGGTTGCTTCGGTTGTGACTTTCGCTTCGCGAGTTTCTGCATGGTCATGATCGGCATGATTGTCAGCATGAGTCGCATCCTGATGGTCGTCATGCCCATGATCATCATGTCCGTGGTCGCCATGGCTTTGAAGAGTTTCAAGGTCTTCAATCTGCTTTCGCGTCATCAAGCGACTAGGAGTGTTGCGAATACGGGCGAGGTACTCAGTCCGTGGTTTGACATTCAGCTGCGATAACATGCCGTAACTGTGCGGCAGTTTATGGCTCTTGGCTACCGCAGATTGACTGTCGGCGATGTTGCCGAATTCAATCGCTTTGGTCGGGCAGGCAGACTGGCAAGCGGTAACAACGTCACCGTCGCGAATCTCACGACCACCTTCTTTGCGAGCAGTGATCTTGGCTGATTCAACACGTTGCACACAGTAGGTGCATTTTTCCATCACACCGCGACCACGCACGGTGACTTCTGGATTCATCACAAGAGCTTGAAGCTTGCGATTCGCGTTTTCAATATTGCTGGGGAAAGCATTCCAGCCATATCCCGTTCCGATCTCTTCGTTGTAATTGAAGTAGTTGAATCGGCGCACTTTGAAAGGGCAGTTGTTCGCACAATATCGGGTACCGATGCAACGGTTATAGGCCATTGCATTGATGCCTTCGTCTGTATGAACGGTAGCAGCGACGGGGCACACCTGTTCACAAGGCGCGGTTTCGCAGTGCATGCACGCGACCGGTTGCTGGACAATCTCTGCGTTCTCTTCATCGCCTTGGAAATAGCGGTCGACTCGCAGCCAGTGCATTTCTCGGCTATTGAGAACTTGCTCACGACCGACAATCGGCACGTTATTCTCACTTTGGCAAGCCACAACGCACGCGTTGCAACCGGTGCACTTGGATAGGTCGATCGACATTCCCCACTGAGGAACAGGGTTGCCTTCAGCAGCATTCTTTTCCTCGATCGCATTGATCGGCTCTTTCCAAGGAGAGCCGTCGGCGCCAACATGCGGAACGTGGGGGCCTTTTGCTTCGACAAAGTCCTTGTTCTTTGCAAGAAGAACTGCGGTACCCTCTCGAACGAGGCTAAAGCTTCTTGTTTCTGTTTCTTCGCGACCGCCTTCGTCAATCGCCCAGTGATCCTGGGTCGTTGACAGTTTGTAGCGATCGAGACGTCGTCTCGCTTTCACCCCATAAGCGATGGCAGGCGTTTCAGCGGTGCGAATGGGCGAAATGTCGGTGCCGATAATTTCAACACCTTCAATTTCATGTCCACCGACCATGCCGGCGCGAGTTCGTCCGTAACCTAGAGTCGTCGTGATGACACCGGCTGCACACCCTGGCATTTCGTAGACAGGCAGGGCGACTTTGTTTTCGTTGACGGTCAAGACGACAAACTGACCATGCTCAATCTCGAGTGCTTTTGCAGTGAGCGGGCTCATCACCGCTGCATTGTCCCAGCTGAGCTTGGTGAGCGATTGAGGCATTTCCTGCAGCCAACCGTTGTTCGCAAACCGGCCATCGTAAAGACCGTCAGCAGGTGCAAAGATAATTTCCGTACTGTCAATGTTTACTTCGGACGAAGCCACAGGCTCGTCTGCGATCTGAACGCCATCGCCTTTGAGTTCCGGTGCAACCGCATCAACATTCAGATTCGTTGCGAATCCATCATGGAGCAGTTGCCGCCACTCCCGGTCACTCAAGCCTTCGCCAGCGAGAGTGTCGGCAGTTCTTCGGAGAATTGCCTGCGGATCGGTTTGGGACTCACCTGCAACGATCGCAAGGATCTCGATGAGATCTTTCCCTCCTAGCAACGGCAAGATTTGCGGCTGGCCCACCCCATAGAAACCATTGTCATTCACGCTGTCGCTCCAGCCTTCCAGTGGATGCGTGAGCGGGATTGACCAACGGCAAAGTGCGCCTGTTTCGTCGTTGTACAGACCGGCGTAAACCGAGTCAGCGACCTTGCCGATCGCCGCCGCAAAATCAATGTCACCGGGAGCGGTAACAACGGGGTTTCCGTCGAGGATAAGGAGATTCTGAATCTCACCCGCGTTCATTTTTGCGGTCAGTTCGCCGAGTGAAACCGTCCCTTCGATTTCTCCATCAGGGAGTGGGTAAAAGTTTTGAAGCGTGCCCAGCGAACCAAGTTTTTGGTTCATGCGGATCCCTGCTTCAATTCCCTCGGCACCGATCTGCTCGCCAACCACGATAACCGTTTGGCTGGGCTTTTCAGCGATGTCATGGGCGAGAACGTCGATAAATCTTTCCAATCGCTGCCCTGCAGGCAGTTCATCATACGCTTGGCTGGCTTCACCATCAGAATGTTGATGTGCACCACCGGCAACTAATTCCTCGACCTTTCTTCCGAGCTTGGCGAGAAATGCGGGAATTTGGCTCGGCGCAAGTGCGAGACGTGAATCCGCCGACGCGCCGGTGCTTGTGAACCCACCTTCGACAACGTAAAGGCGATTCATCCCGTCCTCTGCCAGAGGATTGCGACGCTTGGCATAGCCTGCGGCGTTGTTCAGCATTCCGCTATCGTTGCCAAGGATATCCGCTTGGAGGGCGACAACGATTTCAGCATTTGCAAGGTCGAGTGCTTGTCGAGCAGCAGTCCCCAGAACTTTTGTCGTTGCCTGACGCATCGCATCGCCATTGACGCTGTCGTACCGGCAGAGCGTCGCGGCGGGGAATCGGTTCTTGACGGCAGAAAGCATCCGAACTGTCGAAGGAGAACGTGTTGATTCGAACACCAACGCCATTGCTGACCCATCTCCAGCATTTTCGAGTAATGCAGAGAGATAATCGTTGAATTCAGGCCAATCGCTTGCGTAGCTTCGATTTTCTTCCTTAACGTTTCTTAGTAGAAAACCTTCGTCATCACGCGATCGATCCGGATCGTAAAGACCTAAAATCGATGCCTGAGAAAACGAATCGGTTCCAACTCCACTTGGATGCTCGGTATTCGGTTCGATCTTGAGAGGTCGACCATCAACACAGGAGATCAACAGGTTGTAAACACGGCCGGCGAGTTCAAAGTTGGTGGCTCGCTGGTAACTCTCGCCAGGAATCCGTCCTTCGGGGCGAATCACAAACGGCTCAATCGTCTCTTCCGGGTATCGACAACCGGCGACACCGGCAAACGCAAGCGATGCACCCATCAGTTGCATCCAACGCCGACGGGAAACGCCCTCGGGAAATTCGGAGGCTGCAACCGGGAATTCACGGTCGAGATACTGATCAAAGGCTTCGCTGCCGCGTAATTCCGAAAGGCTACGCCAGTACGATGGCTTTCCAGACTTCGTCGTTGAAGAAGATGCCGATTCGTTGGAGGTCATATCGAAAGGATGGATAAGGGACGGTAGGAAAATGAATTGGAGCGATCAATGGTTCGCGAATCTGCTGTTGGAAGCCCCTCTTTGAGGCCCAATACACTTCGCATGATGTGACCGACACTCCAGATTCGGCCGCCCGGTTCTCGCTTGGCTGGCCGTCTGAAATGCAAGTCCGTTTTTCGCCACCCTAGCGGTGACAAACCGCGCAGTGGACCTGAGGGTTGATGTGCTTTTCTTCCTTCAGTTGTGCGCCGTACTGTTGCTTCTGTTCTGCGGTAAGTTCTTGACCATCCTCACCTTGAGGCTCCCAGTCGAGTTTGGTGACAAATTCAACGGGGCGCAGATGCGGTTCGGGGTTTCGGTGGCAATCGATACACCAAGCCATCGAGAGTTCTTTGGCTTGATAAACCTCCTCCATTTGATCGATTCTGCCGTGGCAACTCTTGCAGCTAACACCGGAGTTTACGTGAGCAGCATGGTTGAAGTAGACAAATTCTGGCAGGTTGTGGATACGTTTCCAGCCAACGCTGCGGCCCTCAAGCCAGCTCTCGTGAATTGGGTCGAGCTTCGGGCTTTCCGCGTGAACCGCCGCCAAAGCCGTAACGCCTTGATCATCAGCTGGGCTGTGGCAGTTAATACAAGTCGCCGTTGGGGGAATTGCCGCATGAGCCGCATCGAAGACGGTATTGTGGCAGTAGCGGCAGTCAAGTTTGAGCTGGCCTGCATGAATTGCATGACTGAACGGGACGGGCTGTTTTGGCTGGTAGCCGACATTCAGCGTCTGCGGATCAGTGATTAATCCGCCCATCGCGCCGGCAAAGACTGCACCAGCGGCTCCTGCCACCAGCAAAAGGCCAACAAGCGGGTTCGTCCAGCGAGGAAACAAAAAACGTTGCATGATTTTGAATCGGCCTCCGAGCGAATCGAGGCCCATGATGACGTGCTAATTTCTGGAAAGTTGAGTCGCATCACGACGACACGTGACACACAGTATGGTGATCAGTAGTGGCAACTGGCAATGGCAGCAAGAAATCTCGCGACATTGTGTCGCAGCATCCTGCCCGCATTTTTATGTCAAACCCACCATCGGCCATCCTCGGTAATCGGTTTAACAGGGCATCGCATCGAATCAATGGCTGACGAAAGTTCTGAGACGGCCCAGTTTTTGTCATCAATTTCGAGGCGGTACTCCGGCCAATTCCAGCCTGATGGCCACATTTGGTGGGGTGCCGGCCACGGCGTATCCGATGCACTCGACTGGATTCGGCCGATTAGCCTGGGAGTGAGGCCAGCAGTTGCGTGGACAGCAGGTCTTGAAGGCTTTCGATTCATCAGACGCTCGTCCAGTGGCACAAAACCGGCAACCCACGGGGTATCCCCTAAGAATTGTCGGCCTGAGTCGACGGTTGCTTGCGGATTATTCGGCTCTTGACGATGATCCGAGGAAATTACCGCCTCATCCGCTTCGCGTGCCGGGCTTGGCGGTGGCTGGCTGGTGCGGCGTTTTGTCGCTTGTGCGGCCTGGGCAGCCATCGCTCGTTGGTTTGCCGGTGAGGATCGTTCGCTGGCCGCGTGTGAATCGATTGGTTCTCGCCTCGATTCGGAGGACTCGTGAGTGCCTGAGGTGTTCTGGATGGCTAGGAGTTCCGTGGGCAAAGACTCCGGGCTTGCAAAACTCAAGATTCCGTGGGTTTCCGATATCTGCTTGCACAGTTCGTGGCGAAGCGCCTCGCTTCCTCCGGTCAGTGCGATCGAGGCGGGCGCAGCATTGAGGTGTTCAGTTAGTTCGGTGATGGTCCAACCAAACCGTGGGTCTCGGTAATGGCCTGCCACGTCACATGCAGGCTGCAGCACAAACTGACGCGCGGTGTAACGGGGATGCGGGACGATCAGTCCCGTGCCTCCACCGACAAGTTGGCCATGTAAGACCACATCGAGATCGATCGAACGAGCATCCCAGCGACGCTTTCTCTCTCTGCCGAGCCTTTGCTCCGTGCTTTGCAGCATCTCAAGGATTTGTCGCGCCGAGCCATCGGTTTCGAACGCCGCGACCGCATTGAGGAACGGTTCTTGTCCCGAGGGGCCGCCGATTGGTGGGGTCTCGAACAGTCTGCTGGTCAACAAACAATCCACGAGCGGAGAGTCAGCAATGATTCGAGCAGCCTCCGAGATCAGGGAATCCCGACTGCCAAGATTACTACCGAAACTGATGAGACACTGAGACTTCAAGGGTGCATTGTGGGGAAGAAAAGAATAGAAAACGCCAAACCAAAGTCGAGCTCGAATCTCATGCCGTCGCCTTGGGCTTGCAGTGGTGCGACCGGACCGACGGACATGATCATAACGGTGGATTGCTATGCGACGACCCGAGTACGCCTGATTGATTCATGATGCCGCCAAGAAACTGCGAATCTTTGAAACTGCGACTCTTTGAATCTCGACCGACTCGGACAGACGCCGCGTCTCCAAGATAGAAAGGTTAGCCGTCAGGTTCCTTTTCTGGAATCACAAGTTTCTAGAATCCTGAATCTAGAATCTTAAAATGGCACGGTCGTGCTACTAACCTCTCAAACCCGCGTGATTCCTGCGTTGAAGATGGCAGTTGTTTCTCGTGTCCTGAAGTGTCGATGGTCAGATAATGTTCTAGCCGGTAGACTCTGGTGGTCTTTGATTTTTTCGACTACTTGCTGAATCACCGATGTCCGAACCAGATAGCGAGCAACAACAACAGACGCCGGACGAGGTGTTCGCGACCGCTGTTTTGTTCGAAACCATCCTTGCCGTGGTGGCAATTGCCTTAGGTTGGCTACTTGGGCCATCGGCTCGCGAATTCATGCCTGAATGGAATCCAGAGGATCTACAGCCAATTTTTACAGGAATATGGCAAGGGGGATTGGCGGCGATCCCCATGCTGTTGGCGGTGGAGTTGATTCGCCGGATACCTTGGGATCCGATACGAGAATTGGAGCAGCTCAGCGATGATCAGATGATCGGAGCTTTGGTGCGCCTGAGAGTTCCGGAGTTACTAATCATCAGCCTCTGCGCCGGCGTTGGTGAGGAATTACTGTTTCGTGGATGGTTGATGGGCTGGCTGAGAGACGGGCTGTCCAGCCTCAATCTACCGATTGATCCAGTATGGGTTGCTTTGGCGGTCTCTTCGATTGTGTTTGGATTTTTCCACCCAATCACAAAAATGTACATTTTTCTTGCCGCTTTGATGGGAAGTTACTTCGGCTTGCTTTTGGTTTGGTCGGACAACCTGCTGATTCCGATTATGGCTCACGCCGTATACGACGCCATCCAGTTATTAATGACCAAACGTCAGGTAGAACGTAAGGCGATTTCGACAGTTTCGGCAGGTAATGCAGACGGCTAACACATTTCGAGCAAAATGGGATTTTTGTCTTTTTGAGTGATTATCAGGGAACAAGCATTCTAGGATGCTCAGTGCTTTTCAGACGGATAGGTTGTCGATAGAGAAATCTGCCCCTTTGTCAGGACCTAGGTGTGACGCTGATCTTTTGGTTTTATCGGAATGTGGGCCGATTCACCGATTGATGACCTCTTAGGACGCAGTAGGTAGCCAAACCCTCTCAGATAAAGAACAGCCATGATGGGGAGCAGCCGATGATTTGGGATAGATGGGATTGCTAAAGCCGCGAACTCAAGCAGCTAAGGCGGCTCGACATTCAACCGTTGACAGCACTTTGACCTGACGGAAAAACTTTGCTTCTGAGAGGCTGGTGCTTTAACCTATTAGGGGCGATTTTTGGCCCCTAAATCACTCCTCCTGCTCGAACGAGCCGTTGTATGAATCGTTGGCTACAACTCTATCAAAGCAAACTGCCGCTTAGAGAAATCTTGATTGCTCTAGCGGTGTTTGGCATCACCCTGGTGAGCGAGTATTCGGCTCGAGCGGCCGATGATCAGGCTGCGATAAAATTCTTTGAGGTTGAGGTTCGCCCGCTATTGGCTCAGCATTGTTATGAGTGTCACGCCGGTGATCGATCCGAGGGGGGACTTCGGCTTGATGAGCATCAAGCGATCATAGAGGGTGGTGACGGTGGTCCAGCGATCGTTCCCGGTGATCCGAGTGCGAGTTTGTTAATCTCTGCGATCCGTTATGACGAGTTGCAGATGCCTCCCGACGGTCAACTCAAGCAGCAGCAAATTGAGATTTTGGAGCGATGGGTCCGTGAGGGTGCTGAATGGCCGACACATGAAGCTGAAGTGGCAGGCAGTGAAAATGATCTCTCGGATCGCATCAAGAATTGGTGGGCCGCTCAGCCTCTAATGACAACCCTTCCGCAGACGAGCCTTGCCGCTTCACACTCAAGGCATCCAATCGATCGCTATGTTGATGAAAAGTTGGTCGATGTTGGACTGCAGCGTGCTCCATTGGCTGATCGTGTTCGACTGATTCGTCGACTGTCTTACGACCTCTTGGGCCTGCCGCCAACACCCGAGGAGATTGAACGATTCGAAAACGATCAAAGACCCGATGCCTATCAGCGGTTGGTCAATGAGATGTTATCCAGCCCTGCCTACGGTGAAAGGATGGCACGGCTTTGGTTGGACTTGGTTCGATACGCCGATTCCGATGGTTGGCGTGCAGATGCTTTTCGTCCACAGGCTTGGCGGTATCGGCAGTTTGTTGTGGACGCGTTTAATTACTCCATGCCTTACGATCAGTTTGTGAAGTGGCAGGTAGCAGGTGACGAGTACCAACCGAACAATGAACAAGCACTTGCAGCGGTTGGTTTCTTGCGGTTAGGCATCTACGAATACAACCAGCGCGATGCCGAAGGGCAATGGCAAAACATCGTTGATGAACTGACGGATGTAACAGCTGATGTTTTTTTGGCGACGGGTTTGGCATGTGCAAAGTGCCATGATCATAAGTTTGATCCCATTCCTCGAAGTGATTACTACAGGATGCGTAGCGTGTTTGAGCCGGTCTATTTCAATGACTGGAAACGAAACCACTCGCTCACCGCCTCAGAGCAAGCGGAAGTGGATCAACTGCTCGCCGAGCTAAAGGAGGTCGAGGGTGATGACATCCATCAGCTAGGGATGTCCGTGGTGAAACGGTTTACCAACGAGTTGCAGGAGATGTATCACAAGTCGCCCCAAGATCGTACTGCTTACGAAAATCAAATGGCCTACCTGCTCGGACGACAATATTTCGAGGAAGGAATTTCTGGAACTCGATCGAAAAGTAAACTAGGGGACGAACGATTCACTCGACGTGAAGAGATCCTAAAACGACTCGATGAGTTGAAGGCAAATCCTTATGCACCGGCTGATTTAATGTCGATCCGAGATGCATCGGGGGAGGTGCGGCCGACACGATTACCCGGTCGTTCCTCTGGACGAGAATACCTTCCGGGTGCACCTGAATTATTTGGAGGTGCAGCCTTGGAATGTCAGCCGCCAAGTGATTCGACCGATTCCTCGGGTAGACGTACCGCTTTGGCGGAGTGGTTGGTTTCCGAAGAGAATCCCATCGCTGCTCGAGTGATGGTCAATCGCATCTGGCAGTACCATTTTGGAACCGGATTAGTCGATAGCCCGAATGATTTTGGAGAGCTTGGTAATCCTCCGTCTCACCCTGCATTGCTTGATTATTTGGCTCAGCGTTTGCTCGATTCCGGATGGGATATCCAAGCGGTGCAAAGAGAAATTGTTCTCAGTGAGTCGTATCAGCAGTCTTCCGAAAACTCTTTGATGGATCAGGCGATTGAAGTGGATCCGACCAATCGTCTGCTTTGGCATCGGACGCTTAGGCGAGTGGATGCAGAGCAGTACCGTGACTCGTTATTGGTTGCGATGGGAAGTCTGGATTATCAGATTGGTGGTCCCGCGATCACCGGCACTGGGCCACGTCGCTCCCTTTACTTGCGGCGGATGCGCAACAGTGTTGACGAAATGTTAACCGCTTTGGATGCACCTCCTGGACTCGTAGGAACCGCTAAGCGAGATGTGACGACGACGGCACCACAGTCTTTGATGATGATGAACAGTTCACGAATCATGGGTGTCGCAAATCAATTTGCGTCGAGGATTCGACAGGAAATTAAAAGCAAAGATCGCGAAATGACATCCGAAAAGTTTGCCGTTGGATTTATTGACCGCTCCCACCGAGTCATCGCTGGAATTCCCGCAAGTCCCGAGACGATTGAATTGCTAAAGCCGTTAGTGGAGTCGGGTGAACAGGGGCAGGTGGATGTCTGTCATATTCTGATTAACAGCAACGCATTCCTCTTTATTGATTGAGTTACCATGACAAAAGACGTTACATCAAGTCTTTGCCAAGAGGTTGGGGTTCCTCACCACCAGCGACCCGTTGATCGTCGGCATTTCCTCGCTAGTGCCGGAGGTGGATTTGGAGCTTTGGCTCTCTCTGGAATGTTGGCGAGATCCGCAAATTCGGGAAGCTTTATCGCAGCTCCCAATGGCCATCACCCGGCAACCGCAAAGAGTGTGATTTTTCTCTTCATGGAAGGTGGTCCAAGTCAACTTGATACGTTTGATCGTAAGCCATTGTTAAATGAGCTGGCCGGTGAACCTTTGCCCAGTAGCTTTCGCGAACCACTGACCGCAATGGGGGAAAAGAATGCTCCCTTGTTACCTACCAAGCGGCAATGGGCTAGGTATGGGGAAAGTGGTTTAGAGATTAGCGATTGGTTTCCTCGTGTCGCGCAGCACGCCGATGATCTCGCAATCATTCGCTCTTGTTACGGTGAAGGAATCAATCACTCCGGTGGTTGTAATTTGATGAACACCGGTAGCACGCTTGGCGGTCGACCGTCTTTAGGAGCGTGGGTCTCCTATGGCCTCGGAACCGAGAATGAGGATCTACCGGCATTTGTGGTGATGAAGGACAAACGTTCTGCGGGAACCAACGGCGTTCGCAGTTGGGGGCAAGGTTTTTTACCAGCCACCTACCAAGGGACCCCTGTCGGCGATACCGCCAGCGGAGAAGCAATTGCGAATTTGCAATTACCAAAGGGGATAGATGCCGTTCGTCAACAAAGAAAACTTGATTTGATTCGCCAGATCAATCAACAGCATGCCGCTCGTTTGCCTAATGTTTCTAATCTTGATGCTCGTATTGAATCCTATGAGCTTGCCTATCGAATGCAATCCGCAGCACCCGAGGCAGTGGACCTGGCGATGGAGACAGCTGAGACTCAAGACCTTTACGGGCTCAATGATAAAAAAACTGCTGACTTTGGGAAAATCTGCCTTTTGGCTCGGCGTATGGTCGAACGTGGTGTCAGATTCATTCAGCTTTACAGTGGCACCGGTAGTGGCTGGGATGCGCACTCAGGAATTGAATCCAATCACACCAAGTATTGCGGTGCCGTGGATCAACCCATTGCAGCGCTCATCACCGACTTAAAACGTCGTGGGCTGCTCGATGAGACGCTCATTGTTTGGGGAGGTGAATTTGGTCGCACGCCAATGAGTGAAAAAGGCGACGGTCGAGATCACAACCCGACTGGCTTTACCATGTGGATGGCGGGTGGTGGTGTTCAGGGCGGCCAGGTGATCGGCGCAACCGATGAACTTGGCTTGTATGCAGTTGAAGAGCGTGCACATGTACATGATGTTCACGCAAGCATCTTGCACTTGATGGGATTGGATCGTCTTGAACTCAGTTACAACTACCAAGGGCGTTTAGAACGTCCAACGGTCAACGAAGGAAAAATGATATCCAAGCTGATTGGTGTTTAACGTGACGCTCACGCTTTTGAGTCAACTATTTCCACTCGTGAATCAGCTTACCATCCTCGATGTTCCATAAGCGAAGGGTTCCGCTTTGACCCGAGGATAATAATTGCTTTCCATCCAATGATGTAGCGAGCGAGTAGAGGAAGTCTCCGTTTGCATTGAAGCTCCGTAACGACTTTCCATTGGATGTGTCGTAGAGCCTTGCTTGTCCGTCTGCACAGGCGGTGGCCAATTGATTGCTGGCTGCCACGTAACTCAAAGCCGTAATTTCTTTTCCAAAACCGGTGATCGTGCGACGCTGTTCACCCGTTTCAATGTCCCAGATTTTGATGGTCTTATCCGCGCTAGCCGAAGCAAGGGTTTGTTCGTCATCTTGCCAAGCAATCGCAAGCACATGATGCGTGTGACCTTCGAGTGAACGTTTTACTTGACCCGATGAAATATCAAGTAAGCGAACCGTCTTATCTGCAGCCGATGAAGCGATCAGGTTTCCTCGCGGTGAGAAACGAAGTCCAAGAACGGAATCGCTGTGAATCTCTCCAAAATCACGGATCAACTCTCCCGTTTCAACATTGAATACTTTCACTTCGCCCGCTCGGCTCGGCGATCCAGAACCTATTGCTAAGCTAAGCCCATCTTTTCTGAAATCCATTGCGGTGATGCGGTCACTCAAGAGACTTGCATCGTTAGGAGAGCCAATGGTGCGTTCAAGTTCCCATTGCTGTTGGCTGCTCCACGCTTGCGTTTTCTGATTATTTCCAAACACGATCAATTCTGAGTCTATCCAGCACAGTTCATTGGGCTGTGTATTGGCCTGATTGATTTCTGCGGGAAAGCTCATCAGGGGTTGCCCTGTTTTGGCATCGTAGACCCTTACCGATTGATCGAAATGAGTTGTTGCCAACCATTGATTCGAGTCATTGACGGCAATGGCTGTGACTCGCTGCGAACTACCGACGAGGTTCGCTTTGACCGAGGCCAATTCTTGTTCCAGTCTCTCTTTTTCGCGACTTTCAGATTCGATGACTGCTTTGTGGACGGGTATCGCAGACTCTGCACGCTTCTGCGCTTCTTTCGCCGTTTCGAACGCTTGTTGGCGTTTTGCTAATTCAGCTTCACTTTTGCCTTTTTCTTCTTCTGCCTTGTTTAAGTTCGTCTTTTGCGTTTCTAGGGCTTTACTGTCTTTTTCGATTGCAGCTTTTGAGTCAACCATGACCTTTGCAGCAGCATCAATTTGCATCTGAGCATTGGTCGCGATCTGCTTTGTTTGTTCTAAGGCGGTTTTTTTGTCGTCCACTTTTTTCTGAATGGTCGCGGCGTTCTTTTCTGTCTGCTGCAGTTTTTCAGTCATCGCAGCAATTTCGGCTTTCAGTTTTTCAACCTCTTCGTTGGCAGCTTTAAGTTGGGTGTTTTCCGATTCGAGTTCTTTGGTAAGCGTCTCGGTTTTTGCTGTCGATTCGGTCAGGTTCTTCTGTGCATCGGCAGTCATTTTTTCTGCCATCGTAATTGCTTCTTGCGACTGTTTAATCGCGTTTTCTGTGGTCGCTATTAGAGCCGCAGCATCCGCACGCGCTTTTTCTTTTTCCCCTAATGCCGTTTGTGCTTTGGTTTGTTCTTCGGTGACTTTTGCGAGGACTTCATTTTCACTCTGAAGCCTTTTGTCTAGTTCTTCTGTCTGTTTTGTAAGGCGATCAACTTTGAGTGTTTGTCGATTGTTGTCTCGTTCAGCGTAAGCAACCAATAACTGCTGATCTGAATCCGATTGAAATGTATGGATGGGTTCGCCCGACTCGAGATTCCATGATCGAGTGGTGCCATCCATTCCTCCTGTGAACAGTTGTTTTGCAGAGTTGGAAACATGGATCACATTGACGGGAGATCCATGATCGATTTTTCGAATGATCTGATTCCCTTGGTCGATGATTGACACGTTTTGGGTTGAGTCGCATATCACCAACTGTGGCGGTTCAGCGTTGAAGAAAGCGGCATCCGTCGCACCGGTGATGCTTGGAATCGCGTCTGACTCAATCGTGATGGTTTGATCTTCAGTGCTGATTTTTCCTCGATGAGCTAAACCTTGGATGGAGATGATCGCTAGGTCGGTTCCATTTTGTGCGATTGCAACCGAGCGAATCGAAATGCCTGATTGGATTTCTTGTTGAAAGTTTCCATCATTGGGATTCCAAACAACGATACGACCCGAGGTGTCACCGCTTAACAAGCTGGAAGGCCCTGTCCAAGCAAGTGCCGTAACAGAATTAGCGTGGCCCGTGAATGTTTGAATCAAACGATTCTCCTTGACATTCCAAACTTCAATATCACCGAGTGGGTTGACCCATGCCGCGATGGATTGATCAGAGTTGATCGCAATCAGTCCACTTGCGGTGAGTAGTTTCTCCGCTTTCGCTGATAGGGGATTGGGCCGTTGACTCCAAAGCTTCACCGTTCTAAATCCGCCGGTTGCGATTCGATGTCCATCAGGTGAAATGGCGACGGATTGAACTAGATCAACGTGAGCCGCGTTTTGTCCTGGAACATTTGGATCGACTAGGTGAGCAAATTCGGTTGGGTTCGCCGACTCGTCACTCTCTGCTTGCAAGGGAATGATATGAGTCCGGTTTCCTCTCCCGACGACGGCGAATCGGTTCGTTGGCGCTATCGCCACTGCAAACGATGTGCGAATCGACTCAGGTATTTCCTGCCATTCGATTTTCTCAGCGAGCATTTCGCTCCCTTTGGCTCCCTGCTCAATCCACCGTTTGATCAAGCCAAGTTCCTGTGGTGTCAGCGACTTGGCTCCCACAGCGTTATCTTCGGGAGGCATCAAAGGTTCTTCCTCGCCGGTAGTGCGAGTCAGTAGAAGACTCATGGCAGGAGAATCAATGTTAACACTTGATCCGCTATCACCACCTTTGTGAATCGATTCAATGGTTTCAAGGATCAGTCCCCCCTCTGCTTCCTTCTCGTGATGACAGGCAAGGCAATTCCTTTTCAGAATTGGCATGATGGATTCAGAGAAAATGATTTCGGCGTCTGTCTGGACTTCCTCAATTGGAATGGGAAGCTCTTGTGCGCGAACAACCTGTTGGAGAACGGAGACGGATGTCGCGATCATCACGAGGTAGGTAAGTCGAATCATGGATCGATGACGCGGAGCGTCGCAATGTTGGTGGGAAGAAAAACGGTGATTTCTTTTTCTTTGGAGGCGTTCTTAGCCGCCTCAACGAGTTTATCTGCTTCGGTGACAGCGGCTTTCAGCGGCTCGAGTTGTTCTTGTTGTTCCGGAGCCTCCAGCAACTTTCCGAGATGATCACGGTAGGCCTGTACTCGTTGAACGGATTCAGGATTTGGCTGGATCTTTATCTTAGTTTCCACCTGAAGCCACAGCGAATAAGTTCCCGTTGCAGCGGCAGGTTCTGTCTTGATTTCGATCTCACCTTCGTTATTTTCCGCGGGAATCGTTAGATCCGCAGCTTTGATACCAGGGGGGAAATGCCTTGCTCGCGCAACACAGGCAGCTTTTCCACCTTCTTGACGTTGCAGACGCAAAGGGATTTTTACCGCCTCGCCCTTTTTTACCTCCACGATTTCTGCCGTGTCGAAACTCGCGGAAATCGGAATTTGATCATTTTCAGAGACCTTGACCCAAAGTGAATCCGTTTGACGAGTTTGGATAAAATCTCTTCCGCCTCCTTTTCCCCACTGCACCACGACGGCGGAGGCTTGTCGCTCAATGGTACCGTCTTCGCTGCGGCCGACCAGTTGAATTGGGCTCAGTGTTTGTGGGGCTTGGTCTGAAGCAATGATCGGGATTTGAGCAAAACTTTGATTCGCTGCGATCGTAATTTCCGGTGCCGAAATTCCTTCGGGAAGCCCTTCGCAACTCACTCGAATCGCTCCACTCCATCCATCGCGACGAATTGCGAACAGTCGAATGATTTCCTTGCTACCACGAAACAATCGCGTCCCAGTGGGCTGTGATTGCTTCAGGTCGGAGTGAGCATGAGGCCGGTAAGCAACCAAATCGAAGGAAGGTTGTGGTGGCCCGATGCGAAGCACAAATTGTTTTTGAGTCTGTAAGGTGCTGCCGACGTCCAAGTCGCGTATCGATACTCGATATCGAGCGTTCTCTGGCGCGGTGAATAGACCAGAAGGGTCGTTGCTGATGAGGTTGAGTGCTCCGTCCGAGATTCCTTGGCTGTCGTCAAAATTAGCGATATCGTGAAGCGTGGGTGAATTGGATTCTTGAGGTTCAATTCGTTGAACAAGGATGCGTCCGTCGGTTGGATCACCGAGTCGATCTGCGATCACGTCAACCGCAATGACTTGTCCCTGTTGCGCGTCAAATTCAAACGATCGATCTTTTGAAAAATCACTAAAGGTGTGAAAGCCAAAGTAGGGTAACGAGACTGATTCAATTGCATCGGTAGGGGGTGTACTTGGATCTGATTCCGAGAGGACGATATCTGCAATCGCTTTCTCTTGAAAATCTGCCATCGAAACGGAACGCGATTCCCAAGCGACAGGGAGCCGACCCTCGGACGGTTTGACGCTTCGATTGATTGGAATTGCTGAATCGAAACTCGCAAAGATTTGATAGTGATAATCAACGCCGCCACGATAAATGAAGTCAGATACTTCAAGCGTGTACTGACCCGCTGGCAGTGGATCGTTTGATTTCCAAGTCGCATCGAACCCATCGGCACCGCGGAAACTTTTGATCACAGTGCCGTTGGAGTCCACGATTTTGCACGAGGGGATCATTCGCGAATCGAGTCGTTGTGCCACGATCTCAACGTGTAAGCGGGATGGCTGATCAAGTTGCACTCGAAAGAAATCGATTGCCGCAGCAGTGGCATCAGCGTGCAAAAAGGTATTGAGCGGTAATTCCGTGGGTGACTGCTCGTCGTGAGAAAGCGATGCGGGGGTTTGATGAGTCTGAGCGGTAACAAGAAATGATCGTGGATTAGATAGACCATTTCGGCCTGAGGCGCGAACTTCGTACCTGCCTGGCTCAATCTCAGCAGGAATGTTGACCCGAAACTGTCCAAATTGCGGTACTCGATCTTCTGAGAAAGGTCGCGGTTCCGAGGTTACTAATTCAGCAGTGATTAATGGATTTGAGAATACAAGCGAATCGATTTCAGTGAGATGATTACCCAGTGCGGTGCTGACTTCAAAGGCGGTTCCACGTTGTCCACCGGTTCGCGAAAGCGCGAAAAGTTGGGTGACTTCAACCTGAGCGACTGCATCAACAGCGTTGAATTGCGCAAGTAGGATCATGAGTCCAATGATCAACCCGCTGGGAATTGACGCAAATATTTTGGTGTTATTTACCAGAGCGACGGATTGCCGATGACTTTGAGCCATGAAATGGTTCGGGGCTTATTGAGACTAATTGACAGGAATCGTCAATGAACGCATTGATCGAGTCGGATGAAAGAAGCAATCAAAAAGAATGGTTAGTGGTTGAATAAGAATTCTTTTGAGTTGATGAGCGACCAGATCAAATCCTCATACGCTTCACGTTTGTTTTCTTTCCCTTGAACGTAGGCAATCGAAGCTTGGTTTTCCGTTTCATTCGGACTTCGACCAAGGGTGATCATATAAAGTTCGTTGATTTTATCCGTGTCGGTTCTGGGGTCGCTTGCTAAAAGTGCGGCTCGGCCAGTTTCCGCAGAAAGCTTTCCTTGGATTTCTTCGGAGTTAAGAAGGTGCAGGCTTTGCGAAAGATTCGCTTCTTGCGATCTCTCGCACTCACAGGCCGTACTTGATTGAGGGCGGCCAAAGACCGTTAGGAAGTACGAATCAAATCCTGTGTCTGGTAACGCAACAGCTCGAACGCCAGCAGGCATCCCCGAGAAACGTGTCGGTGACAAGGTGACACGGTCGATTGCGTCTAACAGGACCTCTGCCTGAAGTCGCTTCGGATAATAGCGTGAATAGCTTCGTCTATCACCCAAGTTGTCAGGCTTCGCGTTATTTGAAAGCTGATAGGTCTTGGATTGAACGATTAAACGAATCAATGACTTTGTGTCAAAACCGTAGCGAACAAAGTGTTCTGCCATCCCCTCAATTAATTCTGGATTGGATGGTGGATTTGTCACTCGAAGATCATCCTCTGGCTCAACTAATCCCCGGCCCATGAAGTGTTTCCAGTAGCGATTCACCAGTGCCTTGGCAAAGAAGGGGTTCTCTGGATCGGTCATCCAATCGGCAAATGCTGCACGCGGATCTTCGTACGGGGCAATTTGCAAATCACCTGAATCGAGTCCCGCAGGCACTAGATTTTTTCCCGAGCTAGGATCTCGCGCCGAAGCACCACCGATTCGTGCAAAGAAACTTGGTTCAGCTGGATCGCCAGTGTTTTTCTTGCTGACGGTGGTAAAGAATGCAGACAGCTGAGCGTAATCAGCTTGGCTCCATTTTTCGTAGGGATGATGGTGGCACCGAGCGCATTGCACACGTTGCCCTAGAAATAGTTGAGCCGCATCTTCAATCCGCTGATTGGTATCAGGAACCTGTTGGTACCAAACCACTGGAGGGTGATTCGCAACGCTACCGGATGCAGCAACGATGTCCCGAACAAATTGATCGTAGGGTCGATTCTGATAAATACTCTCACGTATCCAATCATGAAAAGCCAGGGACGCGAAACGGAGGCCGCCACCCTGCCGTTGATTTCTCAAGATTGAATTCCATTTACTTGCGAAATACTCAGCGTACTCTTCACTCGCGAGCAACCGTTCAATTACCTCGTTGCGTTTAAGCGGGTCTTGACTCGTTTGAAAGGTTTGAACCTCCTCGAGAGTTGGTAGACGTCCAGCGAGATCGAGAGTGATTCTTCGGAGGAAAGTGTTGTCATCACAGGTTTCCGATGTCGGTATGCCGAGTGACTCAAGTTTTTTCCAAACCAATTCATCCACGAGATTGCCCGTCGGATCGACGTACTCCGGTCGAGGTTCACCTTGTTTTCGATCTAGAGGAATATCGGCACGAAAGACGCTCACATGCCCTTGGTATCGTGTCATCACCGCAACGTCACCCACTACTTGGTTGAGATCCACCAGACCTTGATCATTGACAGATGCCATCGAAGGGTCATTGGATTCAAAAACTGCGGCGCGCGTGATGTCTTCGATCGACCCGTCAGAATACTTCGCCACCACTGTCAGTTGTTGTGAAGTGCTAGGTGCCATGCGTCGATGCTGCGGAATCACTTCGATGCCAACGAGCTGCGATGGGTCATCATCGCCATAGGGCATGCCCTGCGAGATCCATCTTCGCATGATTCGATACTCATGGCTGTCTTTTTCAAGACGTTGACCGCCACCATGTGGAGAAGCGTTAATGGCTTTCAACAACAGAAGGCTGCCATCAGGGTTTGCCAATGAAATCCGTCGACCTCTCGTTTCACTCGCTAAGTGCTCATGATCCTCTTTCGGACCGAATCCGAGTAGCGAAAGTTTGAATCCGTTTTGACCTGCAACTTTTCCATGGCAGCCCCCACCATTGCAGCCAAGCTTGGTGAAGATAGGAATAATCTTTCCGGGGAAACTAATCTGGGACTCCTGTCCCATTTGAGTAACTCGCGCAGTGGTTTTTACTTCTTGCCCAGATTCTGTTGTCGCGGTGATGACTGCTTCGCCGTCTGCGAGCGGAACAAGAAGGCTTCCTTCAAATTCCACAATACCAGCGGGTTCGGCGCTGAGTCTCACGTGATGAGAGAGATCAATCTGCTGACCATCTTGAGTGTCGCCCGTAACAAGAAGTTGAAGACGAGCATCACGACCTGCTAGTTCAAGTTGCTGAGCGTGATCGAAACGGACTGACTCTAAGACCGCTTCGGGACGATTCGCTGCATCGGATACAGAGAACCCTAGCAGGATGGTCGAGCTAATGACGAACATTAGTGCGAATCGAAAACTCGACGTGATGGAGCTCATCGAAAATGTCTCGTTGCTATTTGAGAAAAAGACTTCAATCGGAGGTTCGTCTGATTAATCGTTGCTCGAAGCTTTCTGCTTTTTGCAATTCATTCTTTTAACTAATCGTTAAAACCATTTAAATTTGGACTCGCTGATTTGACCGTTTACGAGCCGCTGCGTTATCGTCAAAGCCGTCGATCAAACTCTTCAAGCTTGGTGTCGATGACTCTAATATCCAAGTGTCGAATTTCACTTCGTCCCTAGCCGTTCATCGAGTCGTTAGCTTTGGATCAATTGGTCGTATTTTGCCGCTCAATTTGATTGCGATCAAACACGACAATGCTGCAAAACGTGATTCGTTTTGGAACCGACGTTTTTAGAAGTCTTGATTCAATGAGGGTGCTAGATACTTACGATTAGCGGTTGACCTACGATCTCCCTGTTCGGCATCGAAATAATTGCTCGATGCCGATCGTATCTATTTGCTCTCTCAGAAAATCGAAAACTTTGATGTCATCCCTGAAACTCAGTCATCTGATCCATTAGACGACATGCTGGAACTACTGCTTGTTAGCTAACAAGCTCTTGAATGGGATCATGATCCACTAAGTACTGTGGTCGTCCGGTGGGATCTGGAATGGTTACGGTTGCGGTATCGATTCCGAGATTGTGGTAGAGGGTGGCCACGATTTCTTGCATATGCACAGGGCGATCTGCAGGCACTTCGCCCATTTTGTTCGTTGCACCAATCGCCTGTCCGGTTCGCATACCACCACCGGCCATCCACGCACAACTCACTTGAGTCCAGTGATCACGACCGGCGTTCTCGTTGATCTTTGGGGTTCTTCCAAACTCACCCCAAACGACCACGGTGACATCATCCAGCATCCCTCGAACGTCCAAATCCTCAATCAATGCACTCAAGCACTGATCAAGCTTGGATCCGTGATCACGCACTAAATCAAAATTCTGTCCGTGACTATCCCAGCGTCCATAGCTCAAGCTAACGACTCGGGCTCCCGCTTCCACTAATCGCCGAGCCATCAACAGGTGATCATTGCAGGTTGGTGCGCCATCGTATTGGTATTGATAAGGTTTCCCGTCTCCGTAACGAGCAACGACTTTTGGATCCTCTTTAGAAAGATCTAACGCGTCGAGTAGTTTGCTGCTGGTGAGAACGTCCAAAGCGCGTTGACCGAAAGCATCCATTCCCTCCATGGTTCCAGAGATGTCGATATCTCGTCGCATCGAATCGATCTCGGTTAGCAAACGTCTACGATCGGAAAGGCGATCAAGCGTGATGCCGTTCAACGACATATTTTGCATGCCAGGTCCGTCTGGTTTGAAGGGTGCGTACGCCGCACCAAGGAAGCCTGCTGCACCAGAATCGGACCACGGAACGTGCTTTGTTTTTTCCGCGAGGCCCACATTGGGTGGCATCGATGGATCAACAGGACCAAATAATTTCGAAACGGCTGAACCAATTGAAGGACGTCCGCCAATGCTCTGAAGCTCGTTCGGTCGCCAACCGGAAAGACATTGAACGGCATCATGACCACCCGAACACCCGACAACACTGCGAATCACGGCAGCTTTGTCCATCATGCCTGCGAGTTTTGGAAAAACTTCACAGATCTCGATCCCGGGTACATTGGTTTTAATCGCTTGAAACTCACCTCGTACTTCACTCGGTGCTTCGGACTTGATGTCCCACATGTCTTGGTGAGGTGGTCCACCGGCAAGAAAAATATTGATGACTGCTTTATGGGATGAACCCTTTCCCGATGCAGCTTCGGCCCTGAGCAGATCCGCAAGCGAAAAACCGCCAGCACCGAACGATAATCCGCCAACCTTTAGAAAACCGCGACGAGAAATCCCATCGCAGTATCGACTCTTTTGCCCTTGAATGGTCAACATGGTCGTGATCGCCGATAGTAAAGTGGAAGGACCCGTCAGACTGTCCGCGTGCTTCGCGAACCGCTTGAAGGGTGAGAGGGTGGGAAACGTAGCTCTTTCAGTCCTTAATGATACTCCTGATTTGTCAATGGAAGCAACCTTTTCTTGAGCCAGAAGGTGTCTCAGAGGGGGATTTGGGGCCGTTGTGATAGTTTTGTGGGCAGAATTATCGCTCAATTTGAATTGTTTGGTTGTTCGCTGACGCATCAGGGGTACTGTCTCTGCATTCTCCCAATCGGTAACGCAAAGGTCACCATGTCAATTATCAAGGTCAACCGTGTTTGAATCTGCAACAATTTGTCCAACGACGGTATCCGATTTGGATGACGTGCTTTCTCAAGCCGACGATGAAGTGATCAATCGTTTGATCAACCTTCGGGGTGATACGCTAGTGCTCGGTGCCGGCGGGAAAATGGGCTATCACCTGGCACGGATGTTGAAGTCCGTCTATCAATGTCACGGTCGACCAGATCGAGTAATCGCCGTCTCAAGATTCACGAGTTCGAATTCACGAACTCTTTTCGAGAGGGATGCAATATCTACCATTCAGGCCGATCTTAGCGACCAAAAGATGCTTGCATCCTTGCCGGATGCGCCGAATATTTTTTTTCTGGCGGGTGTCAAGTTTGGTACGACACAGCAACCCGATCTTCTGCGAAAGATGAATCAGGAGATGCCGCTATCCGTTGCCGAACGTTTTTCCGATTCCAGAATTGTTGCAATGTCGACGGGATGTGTTTACTCATTCACGGACGTCGACTCGGGTGGTTCGAAAGAGACCGATTCGATGAATCCGCCTGGCGAGTACGCTCAATCTTGCA
>Ga0181563_10000772_pt1:30000-31031 | contig 31031 bp, 16 predicted proteins | sample 011ome_25_FD_133759 | JGI IMG/M metagenome (GOLD analysis project Ga0181563, IMG submission 133759) | Coastal salt marsh microbial communities from the Groves Creek Marsh, Skidaway Island, Georgia - 011512CT metaG (megahit assembly) | ecosystem: Environmental > Aquatic > Marine >...
AGCGGGCGACAAACGTCTCGAGCATTTTTGCGAGATAGCGCCTACGCAGAAGCGTGTCCGGTTCCGCTGGATCAGTACGTCGAGAGTGTGCAATTGCAAAGCATGGTGGTTCACAGCCCCAAAAAGCGAGATTTAGAATCGGCGTTTGAAGATCTATTGATCAATCCTGCAATGCTGGATCGACTCGGACCCGCAGTCGCCAGTGGGCGAGGAATGTTTTTGTTTGGCTACCCCGGTAATGGGAAAACCTCGATTGCCGAACGCGTGACAAAGGCTTTCGGCCGGTACATTTGGATTCCGCGAGCCGTTGAGGTCGCTGGTGAGGTGATTCGGCTTTTTGATCCGATAGCTCATCAACTTGAGATGCCGCAAACCTCTGGTGGTCTTTTTGATTGCTGTGGATACGACAAGCGTTGGGTGAGAATCCGAAGACCAACCATCATCGTTGGAGGAGAGTTGACGATGGAGATGCTAGAGGTCCAGCACAACCGCGAGACACATGTTAGTGAAGCGCCTTTGCAGATGAAAAGCAACTGCGGCACACTTGTGGTTGATGATTTTGGAAGGCAGAAAATGCGTGTCGAAGAGCTGCTCAACCGCTGGATCGTGCCTCTTGAAAAACGCTATGACTTTCTGAATTTATCAAGTGGCAAAAAAATCCAAGTGCCCTTTGATCAATTGGTCATTTTTAGCACCAATCTTGAGCCGCGAGACATCGTCGATGACGCTTTTTTGCGGCGAATTCCGTATAAAATCGAAGCCGAAAATCCCTCGGAATCGGATTTTCGAAAGCTCTTCGAGTTGATGTGCGGCATCGTTGGAATTCCCTATTCAGAGTCGGCGATTGATTACTTGATCGAGAGGCATTATCGACCTACTGGACGCGAGATGCGAATGTGTCAACCCCGAGATCTTTTAATGCAAATTAAAAACTATTGCCGATTTCATGATGTCCCGATCACCCTTGAGCCTCGGTACATCGACGAAGCATGCAGGAATTATTTCTCGGTGATGTAAGGTCATGTCATTGG
>Ga0181563_10000783_pt1 | contig 30789 bp, 19 predicted proteins | sample 011ome_25_FD_133759 | JGI IMG/M metagenome (GOLD analysis project Ga0181563, IMG submission 133759) | Coastal salt marsh microbial communities from the Groves Creek Marsh, Skidaway Island, Georgia - 011512CT metaG (megahit assembly) | ecosystem: Environmental > Aquatic > Marine > Intertidal...
ATCCATGGCACCCTCATCCATGGCATCCTCATCCATGGCACCCTCATCCATGGCACCCTTAAGCCACAGCTTTATTCGTACTCCCAGCGACTGGCACTTGTTACGCCACAGTCACTGCCCCGTGATGCTTGTCACGCCCATCAACTGGACCCAGCGCCCAAATATCATTGCCGCGGTGGACGCAAACATTGAAACACCCAATGCCCTGAACGATTTGATTCTGCATCAAGCGCAACAATACACCCAGTTGCTGCACGGCACCCTGCATGTGGTGTCGGCGTTTCCCAGCGTTGAACGCTGGCTTGGCCCCATTAGCGTGGCGATCGATTTCAACAAGGTGCGGGACAATGTTCAGCACCAGACGGACCAGATTCTGCAAGAGATGACCGATCGTCTGGGGTTGCCCGATGCGCAATTTCACAGTCAAGAGGGTGAACCGGCCGAGGTGATTCAGCGCCTGTGCCAGTCCCTGGATGCACAGCTGCTGGTCGTGGGCACGGCTCAGAACACCGGCGCCAAGCTGATGCTGCTGAGCAACACCGCCGAGCAGATTTTGCAACAGGTTCGCTGCGACGTACTGGTGGTGATTAACGCACCCGAGTCTGCGCTCGAGTCGACTCAGGCTAGCATTATATAAAGCAGGGTTAAATAACGCCGGCCTTGCGCAGCGTCTCTATCTGCTGCGCATCAAACCCCAGCTCTCCAAGAATCTGTTGCGAGTGTTCCCCAAGCTCCGGGGCTCGCGTTGGACCCACTTGCCTGATCTGGTCGATCTTAACAGGGTGATTGATGACCCATGGCAGACCCATGTCGGGATCCTTTGGCGCAACCACCATGTGATTCACCTTGATCATCTCATCGTGCATGGCTTCTTCGATCAGGCTCACGCGATTGGCATTGACACCAGCAGTCGCAAAGCGCGTTAACCAGTCGTCAGAGGTATACAGACCAATCACATCCTGAACCAGGCGTGCCAACTCCTCGCCATGCTCGAGCCGGCCTTCTGGCGTGACAAACCGAGGATCGCGAATGATCTCGCCAAGTCCCAGGGTCTCAAACAGGCGAATCACATCCTCCGGACCCCGCACCATGGTGAACTGCAACCAACGGTCGTCCAGCGTTTGATACAGTGTGGTGGCGAACAAGGGCGTTGCCTTCAGCGCGCGATAGCTCTCAAAGGAGCCGCCGGCAAAGCCGCCCTGAGCAACACAGGCCATGGACCACAAGCCGTTGGCCAGCAAGGAAGTATGCACCATGCTGCCCTCGCCGGTGCGGTCTCGCTTCAACAGGGCGGTCATAATGCCGGCATACAGTGACACAGCCGACGGATGATCACCCATACCCGGCAACGCCTGAGTGGGCGGAGCACCGGGTGCCCGCACCAGGTCCATCATGCCAGTTCGCGCCCAGTAGGCTACCAGATCAAAGCCCTCTCGGTCTTTATCGGGGCCTTGCTCGCCGTAGGCGGTGAGCGAGGCATAGATCATTTTTGGGTTCAGCGGTTGTAGATCCGCATAATTCAACTGCAGAGCGCGACGCATGGGAAATGGCTGATTGGTGATATAGACATCACAGGTTGCAATCAACTGATGAAGGATCGCCATACCGGCTTCGGTCTTGAGATTAAGGGCAAGGCTGCGCTTGTTTCTTGCGTCCATTTGCCACATGTAGTTGCTGTCAGCGGCGGGCGTGGTGGGCGCCGCCGAGAGCTGCCGGTACTGATCGCCCACGCCGGGCATCTCGATCTTGATCACTTCGGCGCCAAAGTCGGCGAGCATCGTCGCCGCGACGGGGCCTGCGATCCAGCTACCAACGTCCAGGACTTTAAGTCCGGCCAATAGAAATTCTTCACTCATTTTACGGATTGACTCCTGATGAACTGCATCTCGCAGCCGCGCCGGATCGGCCATTGACTGACGCTATTTTAAATCTACTACTTTGATCCCACTGCTTTAGACCCACTACTTTAGCCACTCTACTTTAGCCCCCTCTACTTTAGCCCCACTACTTTAGCCCCACTACTTCAGCACCACTACTTTAGTCCCACTGCCGACTGTACAGGGTCGGAACGATTAGATCGGCGTTGGGTTCGCCACAGCATCACCAACATCAACACCAGTAACGGCAGACTCACGTAAATGAGAGCCTGCCAGCCATAGGACAGCAGCACATAGCCTGAACCCAGCGCTGCCATGGCTTGTAGCGAAAATACCAGAAAGTCATTGACCGCCTGCACCTTAAAGCGCTCGGCTGGCACATAGGTTTGGGTCAGCAGAGTCGTGCCGCCGAGAAACAGAAAATTCCAGCCGACGCCAAGCAACACCAGTGCCGTCCAATAATGCAGCAGCTGCCGATCAATCGAGGCAATACCCAGGCAGACAAACATCAGCACCAGCCCTAACAGAATGACGCGAATCGGACCGATACGATCGATGAGCACACCGCTGAACAAAGACGGCAAAAACATGGCCATCACATGGCTCTGTATCACCCAGGTGGTATCGCTCAGATTGAAGTGATCGATCTGGTGCATACTCACTGGTGTAGCGGTCATGATCAGGCTCATGACGGCGTAAGCGACGGCGCCGGCACTGGCTGCAAGTAGAAACACGGGCTGCAGCAGAATCATCGGCAACGGCCGTTGCGGCGCATCGATGGTTTTGATCTCCAGCGGCTGGTTTTCATAGAAAGCCAGCACCACCACACTGAGAGCCAACAACAGACTGATACCGACAAAAGAGCCGCTGAACTCTGCCCAGTCTGACCAGGCATGCAGTCGCTCTGCCACCCAGGGTCCGAGCCAGGCAGCTACAACGCCCGCCAGCATCAGGATTGACAGGGATCGGCCCAGCCGCTCTGGCGGCACCGTCTCGGCCACGGCGAAGCGGTATTGCTGAATAAAGGCATTATTGCTGCCAATCAGAAAAGTGGCACAACAAAATAGCCAGAAGCCCTCGACGGAGATCGCATAGGCAGCCAGCAGGCAGGCGCCACTGGCTGAGAGGGCCGACGCCAGAAAGCAGCGCTTGCGGCCAAACCGCCCCATCAGCAGGGCCGCTGGGATCGTGGAAATCGCCACGCCGACGATCATGAAGGCGATCGGCAGGGTCGCCAGACCCGGATCTGCGGCCAACTGAGTGCCGACGATACCGCCCAACAGCACCACCACCGGTGTCGCACACTGGGCAAAGACCTGCGCCACAGTCATCACAGTTAAGGTTTTATCCATATAGTCTCTCGACGGCACTGAATCCATGGCGGATTCGAACACTGTATCGATGCTGCCAGGTGCAGCCCTTATCTATCGGTCATTTTCGTGGCGGCAGCGGAATCAGCACCGAGGTTCTTGCCTTATAGGCCTGATACTCAGGATCATCACCCCAGCGCTTATCGGCACTGACCTCGAGCATACGCACGCCGCTGACATAATTGAGCAGGATAAAGACAAACACCGGAGATATCAGCGTCGCCAGCTGCCAGCCAGACAGGGCGGGAAAAGCCACAACGGCAATACCGATCCAGAGCAGGATCTCGCCAAAATAGTTTGGGTGCCGAGACCAGGCCCACAGACCGGTGGTAATAAAGCGCCCACTGGCTTCAGGCTGGCGGCGAAACTGGCGCTTCTGGGCATCGGCGACGACCTCAATGATAAAACCCAACAACCACAGACAGGTACCCACCAGGGCAAAGGTGCCCAGCGGCACCTGTGTGACCGAGGTCATAGCTGCCAGACCGGCAGAAAAAGTCACCAGTACCCACAGTCCCTGCAGGGTCCAAGTCATCAGGAACTGCATCGGCAGAGTTTTCATGCGCGTAAAGCGCCGATCAAAACCATCGGCTCGAACTCGAGCGAACAAAAATGTCGAGAGCCGTATTGCCCAGATACCGACCATCAGGGCGATGAGACCGCCCCGCCAATCGAGATAGGGATTGGCTATCACCACCAGCGCGATCAGGGACAAATAGGTGATACCGCCGGTCAAATCATAAAAATGCTCTGTTTGGTACAGGTAGGAAGGAATGTATACGATCCACTGAACCATAAAGGCGATCACTGCGCAGAGCGCAAAGACCGGTACGCTGCCCAGCAGCACACTATTGTGGCTACCGGCAAAGGCGATAAAACCGCCCACTACGAGAGCCACCAGAATTCCCAGGATGGCTTGCTTTGTTACTGGCTTCATCACTACACCTCGTCTGTTTCTCGATGGTGGGCCACCGGTCAGCATCGACAGGCCCGGTATTCAACCTTTTGCAGCACACTGGCTGCTGACTGCCTAGAATACAGGTTATCTGTCACGACGCCAGCCACCCTGCAGGATTTAGTCGGAATGATGACATGCTTCGCCGCGGCTTTTCTCGTACAATCTTTTCGAAATCGGAGATTTATCGACCCATGTTGCAGCTTCTGCAATCCAACAGCATGACCACTCTGGTCGATGTCTTTTGCACCCGCACTCGCGCTCAGGTCGAGGACCCCTTTGAGCCTTCGATTGTGCTGGTACAAAGCTATGGCATTGGCCAATGGCTGAAGTTTCAGACAGCAGAGCGGGCTGGAATTGCCGCCAATATGGATTGTCAGCTTCCCGCTGATTTTATCTGGCAGGTCTATCAATGGCTGCTACCGGGCGAGCAACTGTCTGCACGCAGCTATTTTCAACGCGAGCAGCTCACCTGGCATGTGATGCAATGCCTGGCCTCGCAAGACTCGGCCGTCTTTGCGCCGATTCAGCACTATCTGGCCGGCACGGGTGATCCGCAACTCAGGCGGTTTCAGCTCTCGGCGCAGATTGCGGACCTGTATGATCAATACCTGGTGTACAGACCCGACTGGATCGCGCGCTGGGAATCCGGCCAACCTGGTCCACTAGAGACGCAGCCCTGGCAGGCACCTTTATGGCGGCGACTGCGGGCAGGTACGCGGGAGGCGCACAGGGCTGACCTGCATCAGCAGCTGCTGGCAGTTCTGGCACAGCTTGCGGCCTGGCCAGACTCGCTACCCCAGCGTATTTCCATCTTTGGCTTGTCGGCCCTGCCACCCATGCACCTGGAGACCTTTCAAGCGCTGGGGCAATGGCTTGAGGTGGACATCTATTTTCTCAATCCCTGCGCCCATTATTGGGGCGATATTCTGTCCGAGAAGGACCTGGCTCGACGTTCAATTCGGCAGTTAAGCCAACCCGATTCAACAGCGGGTAACGACGATTATCTCGAGGTGGGCAACCCCTTATTGTCGTCCATGGGCAAACAGGGTCGAGAGTTCTTTGAGCTGCTGCTTGAGGCAGACGCCATCACGAGCCATGAAGTTTTTCTTCCTCGAACTCAAAACACTGCGCTGGCGGCACTCCAAAACGACGTCTTGAACATGACCTATGGCGGCGTCTTTCAGGGGAATGGAGCGGACAGCACACCCGGTCAATTGCGCATAGACTCAACCGACCCGTCGATTCAGATTCATAGCTGCCACAGCAAAATGCGCGAAATTGAGATTCTGTTCGATCAGTTGCTGGGCATTTTCGCCGCACGTCCGGATATCAAACCCAGCCAAGTCATCGTCATGACGCCCGACATTGCCGAATACGCCGCCTATATTCAGGCTGTCTTCAAGGACCAGATGTATTACGCCCTGGCAGACCGCGGTTTATCTGAGGAGTCTAGCCTGCTGCTGGCCTTTGAAACCTTGCTGGCACTGCCTGAGTCGCGACTCACCAGCACCGAGATCATGGACCTTTTGGAGGTACCGGCAATTGCCCGCAAGCTGGCGTTGACCGAAGCTGACCTTCTCAGCATTGCCACCTGGATCAAAGCGACCAATATTCGCTGGGAGTTCAGCGGCGAGGAGAAACAAACCCGCTGGCAGCTCCCCGCCACTCAGGCCAACACCTGGACTTTTGGCCTGGAACGGCTGCTGCTGGGCTACGCCATGGCTGCCGAAGAAGGGCTCTACCAGGATCGGTTACCCTTTGATGTTGCGGCCGACGAGGCCGAACTGCTGGGCAAGCTGTGCGCCTTCATTCACTTGCTGCAAAGTTATCGTCAGCGCCTGGCCATTGCCCAGAACAGCACCAGCTGGCTGGCGACGGTCAATCAATTGATCCTGGATTTCTTTGCCCCGGCAGGCGATGAAGAGCTGGATATCGACGCGGTTCGAGAGTCCCTATTGCTGCTCGTGGACCAAACGACGTCGGCCGCTCTTGACCAGCCGATCAGTGCCCGCCTGCTGCGCCACTGGCTGAATGCGCAGCTGGCCCAGCCGCGCCCGGCACGGGGTTTTCTTTCTGGCGGCATTACCTTTGCCACCCTGGTGCCAATGCGCAGCATTCCCTTTAAAGTGGTCTGCTTGCTGGGCATGAATGACAGCGCCTATCCTCGCAAAGACACCAGTGTGAGCTTTAACCTGATGGCCAGCGCGCCCTACGTCAAGGGCGACCGATCACGACGGATCGACGACCGCTATCTGTTTCTTGAGGCGCTGTTAGCCGCCGAAGACTATCTGTACATCAGCTACGAGGGTCGCAGTGTCAAGACTAACAAGATTCGACCACCGTCGGTACTGGTGAGCGAATTAACCCATTATCTGCAGGCTGTGTTCAATCGAGATTTTGTCACGGAGCACCCGTTACAGCCCTTCAGCGCGGCGTATTTTGATGCTCGGCGACCTGAGCTGCGAAGTTTTCAGGGACGCTGGTATGATGCGCTGCGGGCCGGAACGGCAGATCAACTTGTGGCGCAACATCTGGCTACCGAGTCGAGCGCCCAATCTGGCTTTATTGATCGCGTACTGGCGGATGACCCATTGCTGCTGCCTACAGATATTCAGCAGTTACAGCAGTTCCTGCGTAACCCTGCCAGATACTATCTGAACCAGCGTCTGGGCATATATTTTCCCTTCGAAGAGGCCGCCCTGTCAGATGCTGAGCCCTTCAGCCTGGATCCTCTGACGCGCTACGACATTACCGATCAGGCTTTGAGCGCACTGATCGAGGGGGAACCGCTGGATCGCTGGCGCGACCAATTGACCGCCAGTGGTCGCTTAATGCCTGGCGCACTCGGTCAGCAAGCCTTAACCCAACAGTTAGCTCGCGCTGAACAGGTGTACCAGGCTCTTGACTCAACAAGCCTGCAGCGCTTATCGGCAAACCTGAACTTGCAGCTACCGAGTGAGCCAAACAGCAGCACGCCGCCGCTTAACCTGACCTTGAGCGCCACCATCGACAACCTTCAAGGTGCAAAGGTACTGCACTATCGTGCCGCCACTCAACGCCGCCGACAGACCCTGGGTGCCTGGGTGACTCACCTGTTTCTTAACGCACTGGATAGAGGACCCTTTGAAAGTCAGCTGATCTCTCTGGGTACTAACAACAAGTTGAGCCTGCAGTATCTGCAACCGCTGGCACCATCGCTGGCACGACAGCATCTGACCAGTCTGGTGCAACTATACCTTCAGGGCCTGCGGCAGCCCCTGTGCTTTCTGCCGGAACTCAGCGGTGTTTGGTATGACGCCCATCGAGGTGGCAAGAGCGCCAGCGAGTGTCTCGACAAGGTGTTCGAAAGCTGGCAATCGGATCAACCGGGCGCTGAAAGTACTGACCCTGCTATCAAGCGCTTATTTGATTTTCCCGCTGACGCTGGACCGGCTTTTACCGACATCGCAACCCGCGTCTACGGCCCCCTGATGGACTGTCTGGAAAAGACGGCATGAAGATTCTGAATGCGATCGACTTTCCACTCAAAGGCCATCAGCTGATTGAAGCCAGCGCTGGCACGGGTAAAACCTATACGATCACAAATCTTTACCTGCGCTTATTACTGGGCCACAGCCAAGCCCTGAACCGACCCTTGGCCGTCAACGAGATACTGGTTCTAACCTTCACCGTCGCTGCCACCGACGAACTGCGCCAGCGCATCAGAGACCGGATTTACGCCGCCCGTGAATGTTTGGCAAGCTCACATGCCAGTACAGACAGCTTTCTGCAATTTCTGCTTGAGCACAGCCAGGACCGACACCGTGAGGTCAAACTCTTGAATTCCGCTTTACAGCTAATGGATGAAGCTGCGATCTACACCATTCACGGGTTCTGCAACAAAATACTCACGGATCAGTCCCTGGCCACTCGAACGCTGTTTGATCAGCGACTTGATGCGGACATCAACCAGCTGCTGCAGATGGCAGCAGAAGACTGCTTTCGAGCCGAAATTCTGACCCTGCCACCCTTGTCACGCGAGGTGGCTCTGGACTTGTGGCCAACTCCGGAACTATTGCTGCAGAAGACCCGCGGCTTTCTCGCGCGTCACAACCTGGTGATACGCCCTGAAGCACAAGACATAGGGCTGCAGTTGCAGCAGCTTGAGACCAAGTTGGCGTGGGTTCGCCAGCGCTGGCAGGCAGAGAATTATTCTGGCTACATTCAGTCTGCGGCGATCAAAAAGAACACCAAAAGCTATACTCGGCTGCCACACATTGAGCAGTTCCTGAGGGGTACCGGCCTCTTTACCGACGACTTGCAATACTTCACGCCAGCAGGACTCAGCGCCAACCTGAAAAAGGGCAGCGAGTTGCTCGAGCATCCCCTGATGCCGCTGCTACAAGAAGTCCAGGATTTGCAGTGGTTGAAAGAGCAGCTGCGCTATAATCTGTGGCATTCCGCCATCGGCGTCCTGCAGCGCAATTTGAACCATTACAAGGCTGAATTTAACCAACTCACCATGGACGACCTGCTGACCGGCGTTCATCAAGCATTGCATGATGGCACCATAGGTGATCAGTTAGCACAACAACTGGCTCGACAGTGGCCAGTCGCCATGGTCGACGAATTCCAGGATACAGACGATATTCAATACGGTATCTTCAGCAAAATTTATTATTCACCGGGTCCTCAGAGCCTCCTGCTGATTGGTGATCCAAAACAGGCGATCTACAAATTCCGCGGCGCCGATATCTACACCTATATCAATGCCAAGCGCCGGCTTAATCCTGAGCACGACATGTTCTCTCTGCAGACCAACTGGCGTTCGACCGGTGCTTTGGTAGCGGCAGTCAATCATTTGTTCGATCAACCGAATGTTTTTGACAATGACCAGGATATGGCTTTTTTGCCGGTGATGTCCTATCCCAATGCCGACGAAAAACAGATGCGGGTAGGCGCCAACAGCGTTAAACCTGTCTCAATTTTCGCCCTGACCGACGCCTCGGGGGGGGGTCTGAAAAAGCCGGATGCCCGCTTTTTGGCGATGGAGTGTGCGGCGCAGCGCACCGCCGAACTGCTGTCTGGCGGCGCCACCATCAACAACCAGCCAGTACACGCTGGCCAGATCGCTTTTCTGGTGCGCCAACACAAAGACATGCTGGCAGCCCGCGAGGCACTGGCACGACGCAATATTCGCAGCGTCTATGTGACTCAGGAGAGCGTCTTTCTGTCATCCACCGCCGATGACCTGGTGTTGTTTCTGCAGGCCGTCAGTGAGCCGGGCAACGAGGCTGGCATTCGCACAGCGCTTGCCACCCGCCTGCTACAAACCCCTGTGTCGGCAATCATTGACTTGGATGAGACCAACCAGCAGCAAAAGCTCCTGGAGGAATTTCGAACCTACCATGACATTTGGGCAACATTGGGCGTCGCTGCCATGCTCGATAGTTTAATCTGTCAACGCAGCCTGGCGCACAAATGGTTTGGTCAACTGGATGGCGAACGGCAAATCACTAACCTTAGACACCTGGCCGAACTGCTTCAAACTCGCGCCAGTATCGCACCGGGTCTGCATCGTCTGATCAAGTGGTTTCAGAGAGAACGCCAGCTGGCAAATAGTAAGCAGGAAGAGCGACAGCTGAGGCTTGAGAGTGACCAGAATTTAGTCCAGATAGTCACCATGCATGCCGCCAAGGGTCTTGAATATGACATCGTCATGATACCGCTGGCGGCGTTTGGAGCTGATCCTCGCAATGTCACTCCGCCGCTACTGCTGCATGAAGCCACTGCCAGTGACAGCTTCACTACCCTACTTGAATTGCGTCATCTTGATGAGTTCAAAAGGCAGGCCCAACGAGAGAACTTGACCGAGGAGATGCGGCTGTTGTATGTCGCTCTGACGAGAGCAAGATATCAATGTCATCTGGGGTTCCCCTTATATGGCGCACTATCTCGAGGAGGAGAGACGGCACTTGGAAAGTTGTTAGGAGTTTCTGAACCTAAGGTCGAGCTTGACAATCTCACGCAGCGGATCAACCAATTGCCCAAAGCTTTGTTCGATTTCCAAGTGGTGAGCCAGGTGCCAGTCGTGCCTATGAGCTTTAGCCGGGATCAAATGAACCTGACTCCGCCGCCAATAGCGCCCAGTATCTATGACCCCTGGCGAGTCCACAGCTTTACCGGCCTTGCCCATGCTCTACAAGCTTCGAATAGCGATGGCAGCTCGCCCTACTCGCCGAACGGCTATCTTGACGATGACCCGGTGAATCGAGAAGAAACGACTGCTGTAGGCCGTGGTCAACTGCTGGATCAATTCAGCTTTCCAGGCGGTCGAAAAATCGGTATCGGCTTACACAGTTTACTGGAGCAGTTGGACTTCAAAGCCAGTGATGCGCTCAAGGCGACCGCCATAGAGCGCTGCATCAGTCGTCTTGGTTTTGTTAGCGATAAGGAAGAGTTGGCAACTGCCTTAGTCAATTGGTTGGAGCATATTCTGAGCACGCCTCTGCTGGACGAAACCCGCTTGCAGCATCCGTCCGAGCAGTTCTGCCTGCGAGACCTGCGGCGCGAAGATTGCCTGAACGAGTTGGAATTTCATTTTCCTGTGAGCACTGACGCTGAGTTCATCAACACCCTGGTTACAGCCGGCTATCTAGCACCCGGCGTCGTTTTGGCCCGCAATCAGATCCGCGGCATCATGACTGGACACATAGACCTGGTGGTGCGTCATCAGAATCGTTATTACGTCATGGACTATAAATCCAACTACCTAGGCAACAATTTGGCCGCCTATGCCACTGACGCATTACAACAAGCGATGCAGCAGCACAGTTATGAATTGCAATATCTGATCTATACCGTGGCCCTGCACCGTTATCTCGGCCAGCGCGTCTTTGACTATTCCTATGATCGTCATTTCGGTGGCATCTGCTATTTGTTTCTTCGTGGTATGCATAAGGACCAGGCCAACAGCGGCGTGTTTTTCGCGCGCCCGAGTCTCGCCCTTATTCAGCAACTGGACTCGATCCTGCGCGGCCGATCATGAGAGCCGATCATGAGAAGCCGATCATGAGAAGCCAATCATGAATGCTCAGTATCTGGACATTGATGTGCACTTTGCCCGGTTTATGTCGAACCTTGGCGAAACTCGGGATCCGCAGCTCTACCAGTTGTTCGCTCAGTTGAGTCAGGCTTTACGCCAACAACATAGCTGTATTGACCTTGGACAAAGACCCAACACTGCAGACTGGGTGGCAAAACTACAGGCGCTGCCCTGCGTGGGCCAACCTAACGTGCAAGCAATAGACAGGGAAGCCTTGAAGAAGCCTCTGATACTGGAGAATAACCGCCTATATTTACACCGCTACTACCAGTATGAACGTCGGATTGCAGCTGATCTTATCAGGCGCAACCAGCCCAGCGAGGGGGTAGATCCGACACTGCTGCGCGAGATTCTGACGCCTTTGTTTGACGGGTTTGCGGGCGGGCATACCGAGATCGACTGGCAGGCCGTGGCTGTTCTGCAAGCTCTGACCCGCAGACTGACGATCATCACTGGCGGACCCGGCACCGGCAAAACCAGCACCGTTGCAAAACTGCTACAAGCCTTTTCGGCTCTACCCGGGCAGGAGCAGGCCGTGATCAAGCTGGCGGCTCCTACCGGCAAGGCGGCCATGCGCCTCAAGCAAGGCCTGCGCCAGGCTGAATCCTTATTGATTAGGGGGTCTTTGGTCGCTGACGAATTTGCTGTCGATGCTATGAGTGCCAGGCCGGCCATTGAGGTGCAGACACTGCATCGACTCTTGGGCATGCGCCTTGACGGTAAAAGTTGGCGCCATGACGAAAGATATCCATTAACGGCAGATCTCTTGATCATTGACGAGGTTTCCATGATTGATCTGGCCATGATGGATCGCCTGCTGCGGGCGCTGCCAAGCCATTGCCGGCTGGTGCTGCTCGGCGACCCGGATCAGTTGCCGTCTGTTGAGACCGGCAATTTTCTGATGGACATCTGTCAATACTCGGCCGGCTATTCACCGGCATTGCAAGCGCTGGCGACTAGCGTGCTGGGTGCGAATCTGACCGTCGCTGATGGTGAACACAAGCTCAGAGACGCTTTCTGCCGCTTGACGAAAAGTTATCGCTTTGCAGCCCAGCAGGGAATCGGTCGTACAGCCCAAGCCATTCAGCAAGGCCTGCCCGTTGAGGCGAGCAACCAGGTCAGTCTTTGCGCCTTCACGGACCTGGCGGTCAATCCTGAATTACTTCTGGCCCCTTACAGAGACTATCTGAGGCTGGTGGCAAGCCCCGATGTCAGTGCCGAACAATTGCTCGACCTGTTTGAGCAGACCCGCATCCTGGCGGCGGTACGCGAAGGCGACTTCGGCGTGGAGCAGCTTAACGAAGCGATTGAGGCGCAGCTGCTGACGACTGGATTCAGGACCAACTCTGCGTTTTATCAGGGTCGACCCATCATGATCAGGCGCAACGACTACTCATTGGGGCTCTTCAATGGTGACGTCGGCATTTGCCTGCTGAACGACGAGACGCAGCAATGGTACGTGGCTTTTCGCGACGGTGACGGCACCATCATGACGTACTTGGCGTCGCGCCTGCCGCCCCATGAGACCTGCTTTGTCATGACAGTCCACAAGTCGCAGGGTTCAGAATTCAAAACGGTGACGCTGGTATTAGCGGAGGTTGCCTCGTCAACCGCAGACCCGCTGGTGACTCGAGAGCTGCTGTACACCGCTGTGACTCGCGCTCGGCAACACATTACCCTGTACAGCACACCTGCACTGCTGAACCAGGCACTCAACAACCGAGCAAGGCGCAACAGCGGGCTTGGCGAACGCTTTTTCTAGACCGAAGCGCTGGCATTCAAGGCTGGAATTGGGTACTTTTCCCCTAAATATTTCGGACTAATCATGCTGAATCCTTTGCGACACTGTATCAGCACACTTTCGCTTACGGCCATTACTCTGAATTTGCTGTTCTGGATCCCGTTCCTGATTTTTTTCGCGATAATCTCGGCGCTGGTTCCGATCCCGGCGATTCGCCGCGGTTGCTATTTCTGCACTGACCTAAGCTACAGAGGTGCAGTTGGCGGTAATTCCTTCTGGCTCGAAAAAATACTGGGCATCCGCTTGAAGGTGACCGGTGATCTGCCCACCAGCAAGTGGCAACGAACCCTCGTCATTTGTAACCATAGAAGCTGGTTTGACATACTGGCGGTGCAAGCGGTGCTCGTGCCTCGAGGCCCCATCATCAAATTTTTGATAAAAAAAGAACTGATCTATGTGCCGGTGGTGGGCTGGATCTGCCTGGCGCTGAATTTTCCTCGATTGACTCGAGGGCAAAAACCCGGTGGCAAGGGTAAAGACTTCAATTCTGTGACGAGCGCAGTCATGGAAATGGACAGAACGCCTTTTGCACTGCTGAACTTTATTGAAGGGACCCGCTTCACGCCATTGAAGCAGCAACGCCTAAAGTCAAAATACCGGTATCTGCTCAAGCCCAAGACTGGCGGCTTGCGGATGATGCTGGATAACTTGCCCGATGCTGATATCGTCGATGTGACTTTAATTTATCCGCAGGACCTTAATTTTTGGCACTGCCTTAGTGGCCAACTCAAACAGTTGGACGTACATGTGACCTGCAGTAAGGGCGCTCAGATTCAGAATATCAAGCAATGGGTCAATGACAGCTGGGACAAAAAAGAGTCGCTGATTCGACAAGCAAGAAGCTGATAGTGCCTGCCACAAATCGTTACAATTTCCGCGCATTGCGTCCTTACAATGCTTGATATAATTACGCCCTCTTCAAAGATTTGCTCGAACTATGCTTGCGATTGCTGCCGTTGTTGTTGGTGTTCTGCTTCTGGTTTTTAGTGCCGACAAATTCGTTGACGGCGCCGCAGCTGCGGCAAAACGCCTGGGCTTGCCGCCACTGCTGATCGGCATGGTAATCATTGGCTTTGGCAGCTCCATGCCAGAAATGGTCATCAGCGGCCTCTCAGCCAGCCAAGGCAATCCCGGGCTGGCGCTGGGTAATGCGTTTGGCTCCAACATCACCAACATCGCCCTGATTCTGGGACTGACTGCCGCCATTAGCCCGATTCGAGTCGAGTCCTCTATCCTGCGCCGAGAACTGCCGCTACTCAGCCTGGTCACTGTCGCCGCTGCCGCCTTGCTGTATTGGGATGGGACTCTGGATCGCATCGATGGATGGCTGTTGATCGGCCTGTTCGCCGTCATCATGGCCTGGTCGATCAATGCCGGCTTCAACAACAAGACCGACCACCTGGCGGTATTGGTGGACCTGGAGCTTCAAGCACCCATGTCCATGTCACGGGCGCTGACCTACGTGGTACTGGGTCTGGTACTGCTGGTGATCAGCTCTCAGGTTCTCGTTTGGGGCGCCGTTGAGATCGCTCGATCACTGGGCATCAGCGACCTGATTATCGGCCTGACCGTGGTCGCAGTTGGCACCTCTCTGCCGGAACTGGCAGCCGCCATCGCCGCGGTTAGAAAGAATGAGCACGATCTGGCACTGGGCAATATTATCGGCTCGAATCTGTTTAATACCTCGATCGTCGTGGGCATCACCGGCACCATTGCGCCAACGGCACTGGAACCTGGTCTTCTCAGCAGAGACTTACCGGTGCTTGGCCTGCTCACCGCAGCCCTGTTTATTATGGGCTACTCGTTTAGAGGCAATACGGGTGGCATCATCACGAGACTGGAGGGCTATCTGCTGCTCCTCGCCTATTTGATCTATACCACCGGTATCGTGCTGGTGATGGTCAATGCCAGAAGCGGCACGCTCACGCCCTAACCGCGCTAAGCAGACCGCAGCAGTGACATAAGGCCAACTTGTTTAGGCTCGACTAGCTTCAGCCAGACTTACTTCGTCCAGACTTACTTCGTCCAGACTTACTTAAGCCCGTGCAATTCGGTACCGAGACGATCAAACATCTCCGCCAGCACATCTCGAGGTGACTCAAAGGGCGGGCCGAATTGCAACGTATCGCCACCCCAGCGCACATAAAACCCTGCTTGCCACATGGCCAGACCAATCTCATAAGGGCGAATCACCGAGTCACCATCTCGAGGTGCCAGCTGAACCGCGCCGGCTAGTCCGTAATTACGAATATCAACCACGTGGGGCGAGCCTTTCAACTCATGGATCATACGCTCAAAGTCAATGGCCACTTCCGCTGCTCGCTCGGCCAGGTGTTTGCCCTCAAAGACATCCAATGCCGCCATCGCGGCGGCACAGGCGACCGGATGACCCGAGTAGGTATAACCATGGGGCAGCTCAATGACGTGCTCCGGCAAATCAGATTCCATGAAGGCGTCATAGATGGCCTCAGTCACAACCACCGCACCCATAGGCACGGCACCATTGGTGAGCTGTTTTGCCAGATTGATGATGTCTGGCACCACGCCAAACGCAGCAGCACCGGTGTTAGCACCACAGCGGCCAAGACCGGTAATGACTTCGTCAAAGATCAGCAATATATTGTGTGCCGTGCAGATCTCTCGAAGTCGTGCCAGGTATCCGTGGGGAGGCACAACAACGCCCGCCGAGCCGGACATGGGTTCGACTATGACCGCTGCGATATTCGACGCATCGTGCAGGTTGATCAATTCCAGCAGGTGCTCCGCCAAGTATTCACCTGACTGGGGCATACCCGCCGAGAAGGCATTTTCAGCCAACAGGGTCGACGGCAGATGGTCAACATCCAACAGCGGGCCAAAGGCTTTGCGGTTCGCCCCAATACCCCCAACACTGGCACCACCGAAATTAACCCCATGATAGCCTTTGACTCGACCGATCAGTCGAGTCTTGTTCGGTTGTCCGCGCTGACGCCAATAGGCTCGCGCTATCTTCAATGAGGAGTCTGCGGCCTCCGAGCCTGAGTTAGTGAACATAACGTGATTGAGACCGTCTGGCATAAGACCTGTGATGCGCTCAGCAAGCTGAAAGCTCAATGGGTGACCGAACTGAAAATTCGGGGAAAAATCCAGCGTGCCCAGCTGCCTAGCAACTGCATCCTGGATTTCCGGCAGATTGTGACCGGCACCGGTGCACCACAAACCAGAGAGACTATCGAACACCTTGCGACCATCGTCTGTATGAAAGTACATGCCTTCGGCACCGACGATCATACGCGGGTTCTTTTTGAACGCCCTGTTAGCTGTATAGGGCATCCATAATGCGTCGAGATTAAGCTTTTCGCCAGCCACCGTGATCCGCCTCTTTAGCTATAGTTTATTTGAACTTCGGGTTAATTGAACTTTTGGTTAATTGAACTTTTGGTTAATTGAACTTTTGGTTAATTGAACTTCGGGTTATTTGAATTTCGGTTGGTTTGTTATTGGTTTTATGTCGGTTTTTATTTGTCTTTTAACTCGCTCTATTTAATCACGCTATTTACTGGCTCTTTTTGTCCTTTCTTCATCTTTTGTCGCGCAAAACTTCCTTCACCAATCCCGACCGCTAACGGCTATCAAGGGCCGGCTCAACGCCAGGCATCGGCCTTGATCAATTCAACTAGTCGACAAACTCTGCCGAACCCAGCTCGTCAATCGCGACCAGGTTTCGCTCAAGCATGCAATCGGCCAGTAATTTGCCACGAGGATTGGATAAATCGAGACTGCCACATACAACCATCGGATAGAGCAGGCACCCCAGCACCATCATACGATAGTCCTGCCAAGCTTGCTCGAGACTGTAATCAAGCACCCCATGGTCCTGCAAACGCGCGACATAAAACGCCAGCAGCGGCCGCTCTATCGCCTTGCGTAATGCCGGTTGCAGGCTTTGACAGATGAAGTAGGTAACATCGAATATGGGTTTGCCCATGCCGGAAATCTGCCAGTCTATGACGATGGCATCCAGACTGTCTTTTGGGTAGATCATATTGTCCTGGCGATAGTCGCCATGAATAAAGGTCTCATGGGGCGAGATTCGTTGACTCCAGAACTCTGGAAAGCGCTCGCCTACACGTCTGCACAGGTCGCGGCGCTTGGCGTCAAAAAATTCCGGGAATTTTTCCAGGGTCGGCGGCATAGAAGGCATATAGAGGAGGTTTTGCAGGACATTGATAGAGGCATCTGCGCCGAAGTCATACATCCAGCGGTTCTCTGGTGATCTGACCTTTTGCCACCAGGTTGCATGCAGTTGAGCAATGCGGTCGATAGCGGCATAAGCCTCGGCCTCGGAGGCACCAACCAACTGGTCGTTAGGTGAAACGTCACCCAGGTCTTCCAGCAGCAGAACGAAGTCATAGCTGGACTGGTCTACTCGACCAAAATAGCTGGCCGGTACTCGCAGAGGGCAATCGGCACCCAAGTTGTTATAGAAGTTCGTCTCACGGGTATAGAAGTCCAATAACTGGGCAACCGCCTTATTCTCATTCGCAGCGGCAAATTTTGCGATCATGGTCGTGGGCGCTTTCTCAGGATTCGCATAGGTCACCGACAAGCGCGCTAACTGTGCCATTAAGCCGACACCTTCGCCGATCACTTGCGAATCAACATGGGTGACGCTGGATTGAATCGCACCGGTGGACCGCAACGCCGCTGTCAACCATTCTTTGGTGATCTCCGCCGGTTGATAGATCACATTCTCCATCTTTACCCGTCTCCTTGCTGTCTTAACGGCAAAATCCGAATTCTTACCATCGCCTTAATTTCTCTTTGGTCTGACTAGAGGCCTGCTATTGCCCTGCTATTACCCTGCGACAGCCCTCGCTGGCCATTCGGATTCGTAGATCGCCTGTCAGAAACTTTATTCTAGAAAGCTCTATTTTAAGAAGCTCTATTTTAAGAAGCTCTATTTTGAGCAGCTCTATTTTGAGCAGCTCTATTTTGAGCAGCCCTATTTTGAGCAGCTCTTCGGCAAAAAATAGTCTGCCACCCCCGCGCAGCAACCCTGTTGAGAGTAACTCAGGTGTTAAGTTCCGGCTTAAGTTTCGATTTACCCTGACGCAAATGCAAGCTCATCAGTCATTTTTGAAGATTAACAGCGTCAGGGCGCCTGTCTTGTCAATCGCGGCGCGATACATACCTGTGGTGTTAAACGAAAATACAATGTTCGCCTTCGGGTCAATGCCTATGATGCCACCCTCTCCTTGCATACTGACCAATTTTTCCATCACAACCTCGTCAGCAGCCTGTTGCAAACTTATGCCCTTGTAGGCAACCCGCGCACAGATATCATGCGCGACCGCAGCGCGAATAAAAAACTCACCGTGTCCGGTGGCGGAGATACCACAGGCGCTGTTATCCGCATAGGTACCTGCGCCAATGATCGGCGCATCACCGACTCGACCAAAGCGCTTGTTCGTCATGCCCCCAGTGGAGGTACCAGCAACGATATCGCCCCACTGATCGATTGCGACCGCACCGACAGTACCCAATTTTTTTTCGTCAAAGCTGAACTCGTCAATACCGTCCTGAACTATAGAGCGTTCGTCAGCGCTGACCTTCGACAAGACAACATCAGCGGATTGTTGAAGGACTTTTTCCAGCTGGCGTTGGCGCCGCTCGGTCTTGAAATAATCGTTAGCGACAAACTCAAAATTTTGGGATTCTGCAAACTGTTCGGCACCGGCACCCACCAGCATCACATGGGGCGAGTTTTCCAGTACGGCGTTAGCGAGGTTAATAGGATTCTTAATTCGGCTCAGACCGGCGACAGCGCCGGCCTTGAGGTGACGTCCCTCCATGATCGATGCATCAAGTTCGATATTGCCCTCATGATTAAAAACAGCACCGTGACCGGCGTTAAACAAGGGCGAGTCTTCCATCAGGTTGATCGCTGCGATCACCGCATCACGGCTAGTGCCTCCTTGGACCAGTATGGCGTGACCGGCCTGAACTGCCTCAGTCAGCTTGGCCTGATACTGGGCTCGCATTTCTGAACTCATCTTATCCCGTTGAATGGTGCCGGCACCCCCATGGATAACAATGGCAACAGGCGCTTTGGCATCGGCATGAGACTTTTCATGAGCATGAGACTTTTCATGAGCATGAGACTTTTCATTAGAGTAAGACTTTTCATTAGAGTAAGGCTTTTCATTAGAGTAAGACAGGGGTAAGACTCCCGATAGCAGACAGAGACAGGGGATAAACAAATACAGCGACCGCATGGTTAACACTCTGCGAAGGATGGATCCCTTGATCTTAGCGGCATCGGAAACCGAGTGTCGAGGGCTGAATGCGCCAGGCACCGAAGAATTGCTTAAGAAGCTGCTTCAATCAGCAGCTTTTTGAGTCAGAAGCCTTCGGCTTTAGAGGACGTGTTTTAGAAGACCTGTTTTAAAAGACTTGTTTTAAAAGACCTGTTCTAAAAGAAGTGTTTAACCTTATCTTTATAGCTGCGACTCATCTTCACTGACGCACCGTTGTTCAAGGCGAGATAGAACTCGCCATTCATGTGCGAGCACACTTTCACGACTCGACTCAAGTTGACGATCGTACTGCGATGAACGCGCTGAAAGATCGCTGGATTCAGTTGCGCCTCAAGCTCCTTCATGGTGATCCGCATAACATGGGTTTCGTCATTAGCGTGGACGCACATGTAGTCTCCGGCCGCATCCACCCAATCAATATCCTGCATGGCGACCAGGCTGGTCTCACCACCGTCTTTAATGGCAAGCTTGTCAGGATAGGACTTGGTGCCCGAGTGATCTTTGAGCAATTGCGTGACGGCAGTGGCTGATTTACCCGTCATACCTATGATGAGCTCCAGCAAACTTTGCTTGTCTCTGATCTCGCTTTGATCCAGCTGACGTTGCTGGGCTCGAGCAATCGCCTGACGCAACAGATCCTGATCAATAGGTTTCAACAGATAATCAATCGCCTGTACTTTGAAGGCTTCAATGGCATATTGATCAAAGGCCGTGACAAAGATTACCATTGGCATTCGGTCTTGCTGCAGCCTGGCCACCACATCAAAACCAGTCATGCCCGGCATTTGAATATCCAGCAGGACCAGATCTGGCTGGTGCTCGACGATCATTTGCAGCGCCTCACGACCGTGGCTCGCCTCGGCAACAACCACCACACCCTCAATGTCGGCCAGACGCAGCTTCAGGCCTCGCCGCGCCAGGGATTCGTCATCAACCACCAGTATTCTGAGGATCTCAGCCAAGGAGGCCTCCTGAGTGCCACAGTTGCAGGTTAAGCACCCTGGTACTCCAGGCTGCTTGTTTCGAGTTGAAGCAAAGAGGACTGCTCATGGGGCAGCCGAATTTCTATCTTCAGACCCTGAGGTAAAATACGAGAAAACCGCAGGGTGTGATTCTGACCGTAGACTTGCTCCAGCCGCTCACGGGTATTTTTCAGCCCGACACCTCCGGCACCGGCGTTTCGAGGCGGTACCGCATCCATTCCTGGCCCATTGTCGATCACCTCAAGAAACAGGTCACCGGCAAAAACCCTGGCATTGATGCTGATGGCACCCCCCGCCTCGCTGACAGCCACGCCGTATTTGATGGCATTTTCCACCAGCGGTTGCAGTATCAGGCTGGGTACCAGACTGGTCGCTGCCGCATCTTCAATATGAAAATTGACCTGCAAGCGCTCATCAAACCGCACCTTTTCAATTTCAAGATAAAGCTTCATGGTATTGACTTCGTAGGCCAGATCCACCTTCTGCATGGGGTCATTTTCCAGCGAAGCGCGCAGGAAGGCGCTCAATTTGCTGACCATCTGGTTGGCAGCTTGCGTATTCTTTTCAAGAATCAGAGTAGATATGGCATTCAGCGTATTGAAGAGAAAGTGGGGGTTCAACTGGTAGCGCAACATTCGCAGCTGCGCCTCATGGGCCATGCCCTCCGCTTTGGCGCTGACCTGGATCTGTATCTGCAGCAAGCGATAGAATTTCAGACCAAAATACAGCCCGCTCCAGCAGAGCATGAGAAAGTAGGAGTAACCGATAATACCGCTGAAATAAGCGCTTTTGCCGTATTCGTCGACCACACCAAAGTCATCCAGATAAACAAACTGCGCATACATCTTAATGGGTTGCCAGATGGCGGCGGCGATATAAGAGGCAATCAGCACCGTCATGACGCTCAGCAGTACTGATTTGTCCCAGATAGCCCGATAGACAGAGCGCAATCCCAGCGTCAGCAGTAAACCGGCCAGTGCGTCGATGAGCAATAGATTCAGGCGATCTAGCGGCTGACCAAAATAGAGATCGCGCAACCAAAAAAGCGCGACCCAGCCGCCCCAGCCGCTCGCTTGCAGCAACCAGAACTGGGCATTGGCGTTATTAACAAGCGCGGTAGCTTTCATGAGCGGAGCAAATTCACCAGATTTCCGCCCAGTATAGGGGAAATGGCAGGAAAGTGAGATGCCATTCACCGCATTTGCCCCACGGCTGATCCCATTTTCTACTGCGGATTTACCCTCGAATCACGCCATCACTCGCCTGCAGTTCACCGCGCTGCCGGCAATTCCTGCGGCTTGAACGCATAATGCCGAATCAGCACCCAGAGGGCACCCAGCATGCCGCCAAGCATGGTGCCAATAATACAAATCAAAGCACGCTTAGGGCCATACTTTTCCTCAGGCACCACAGCGGGATCAATGGTTTTGAAGAGATATTCCTGGCGTACTTTCGCCAGCATGATGGTTTCCGTTTGGCCCTGAATCAACTCAAAAAACATCGCTTGCAGGTCTGCTAATGAGGTCGCTTCAACCTGTGCCTTGAGATAGGCAATGGAGCGTTCAGCCTCGGTCACGTCCTGTTCTCGCATCTCTCGATTCACATCCTCAATCAACCAAGTGACCCATTGTTGGGCAACTAACGGCGAATAGTGTTCGTAGCCTACTCGAACAAAACCAGTAACTTTTTCCTGAGAAACCAACAACTGCTCACTGAACTCTTTATAGGCCTCTTGTGGACTGGGTATCGTCATTTTGGGTGGCGAGACGTTTCGCACCCAAACCTCATTCACACTATCGTACAGATCCTCATCTATCAGCAACTCGCCAGTCTGGGCATTCCAGCCGCTGGTAGCCATCAGCGGAACCAACAATTGATGCCGCTCGATAAAACGCTGAATGAAGGCCCGTGACTTCAACACTTCGAGACCTAATGCCGTCTTGTCGTCGGTCCCGGCACCAGGAAGCGACATACCGGCCATACCAGCCAGTCCAGATAACCCACCCAGCTTGGCAGATAAACCGCCCAACCCGCTGGCCTCCTGACCGGCTGGTGCCAAAAGCGCTTCAGATCTATAGCTGTTTGGCAGGTAAAGTGCGATCACTAGCGAGACTATGGCGAACAGGCTCATCACACCGATAATCGACCCTTTGTCATTCCAGAGCACGCCAAACAGCGCTCGAAAATCGACCGCATCATCCAGGTACTCAAGAGACTGACGTTGCTGTGCGGCAACGCTTAAATCACTCATAAAGCCTCCATTACAACGCGATGACTGCGGCGACGGTGATAGCGCTTTGATACAATATTTGGGTGACGTCACGCCACTGCGTAATCTTGTCTTTGTAGGTGCCGTCAATAGGTACCACGATGGAATCTCCTGGTGACAGCCGCTGCCGAGGACTACCAAACCGGGACCAACTGGTCCCTGGCATCACAACTGAGCCGTCGGCTTTGACAATGTAGACCTCTTTTTTGTCGGCCCTCGCTGTCATCCCAGCAGACAGGCTGACATAGTCTTTAACGTCAAACTGACTTTGAAAGGCATGCGTACCTTGACGTCTGACCTCTCCGATCACTGTGATAGTGCTGGTCTTGGCAGGAATCAGCAATTGATCACCAGCAACCACAACTACATCGGCAGATTGATTGCCGGTCAGTGCAGCTTCGACGTTAACCAGCATACGACCCTTGCCTCGAAAATCGGCCAAGGTTTGCGTGATGGTCTCGACTTCTGTGAAGTCTGTGGTTTTAAGTTCCTGGGTCAAGAGCGAGGCGGCAAAACTGTTTTTGATGCTGTTGGCAAACTCGACCGCGCGTTCGGTTTCCAAGTTGGCGATGTCCACCCGCGTAAAAACAGCGCCTTGGGGAAAGGCATCAACGGTCAAGCCGCCAGCTCGCGCCACCACTTGAGACAGGGTCTCGCCTCGACGTATGAGATACTCGCCAGGAAACCTGACTTCACCACTGATCTTCACCGCCGCCGTCGGGCTCCAATCCGGAATGCTGCGTACCATCAGATGATCTCTGGATTGCAGCAGAAGGTTGTTTGGATTGTCAGCATCATCAAGGTATTCAAAGGATAACTCCTGATACCGGGACTCGACGGCCCCGCTGCCCTGACTGACGATGCGCCTGAATTCCGCCGCCGGCAGATAAACTGAGTCTCGCAGCCCGCCGGCAGCTCTCACCAGATCGTAGACTCGATCACCAGGTTCTAACGGGTAGTCACCGGGTGCCTTGACGGCACCTGAGACAGATACAATCTGAACCGGCTGACCCTGGCCCGCCTGAGAGCGCAACTTATTGAGTATCGGCGCTAGTAACACTTCTCGAGTTACATTTTTCGACTCCTGGTTACCGGCATTGGCTGAGTCAATTGCCAGCCTATGGCTCAAGTCACTGGCCTCGTCAAAATATTCATCGAGGCGAGCGTCGCCATTCTCATTTCGATAACTATCCTCATACCTGCTCTGATAACTATCACTATGCAGATCTCGATGGACTCCTTGAGCGCTTCCCTGCCTTGACGCCATCTGTGCGGCGCTCAACGAACTACTGACGTCGCGGTTCAACCTGTCGGGCTCAAAATTTTCTTGGCGTCTCGTCTTCACTGCCTCACTAATGATGCCCCGCTCAGCGGCGGTCAAAGCAGCGAGGTCAACCAGCTCAAATAGCACCAGCTTGTCTCTGGGTTCAAGCAGCGGGTCCGCGCTCGTCCCTGGGTGAAGAATGGCATCACCTATGTTGAACTGCTTTACCGATATCTCCAGTCGACGATTTTTTTCGCGAACGATCAAGGCGTAGTCCACATCGACTGTTGGTAGCAGATCGCCTTTAATCGACGGTAACAGATCAGAAACCCTCGCGCCCTCGTACCAGGCATAGATACCTGGTCTGACGGCCGCACCCTGAATCTCAACCGCATTAGCATAGGTGTTAGCTGCCGTGGGAATTCGTAGGGTATCACCATCATACAAGTCGACAGCCGCCGTGGTCGTTGCCAGGTCGACATTCAGCACTGTCGGCAGCTCTTTTCCTTGGGCTTTGCGCATCAATACAGCACCCGCCGGGTAAGCATCCCGCGCATAGCCACCGGCCATCATCACCAGATTCGTCACTGTATCGCTGTTCGCCAACTCATAGGCCATGGGCCGTTTCACCTCACCCTCGATAACTGCTAGGCGATCATAAGGTGGCACAAACACGACATCGCCAGACTGCAAGCGAATGTCCTGGTCTACTTCGCCATGTAATAGCAGATCATAGGCATCGAATACGGCTATCGTCTCGCTCGCTCGCTTGACCTGAATATGCCTAAGGCTGCCGATGGAACTCACGCCGCCGGCGACGAAGAGCGCCTGGCTCACCGTCGACAGTGCTGACACTGAGTAGGAACCGGGGACCAGCACCTCGCCAGCCATAAAGATGCTGATGGCGCGCATACGACCGATAGAAACCACCGCCTCAACGCCAATCAGGCGCTCCCTCACCTGCTGTTGGATCAAATCTCTCGCATCTTCAAACTGCAGACCGGCAAGCACGAGAGGACCTATTTTAGGCAGCTGAATCTCGCCATTTCGGCCAATTTCTAGCGAATAATCACTATTCTCCTTACCATAGAAACTAATTTTCACTTCATCGCCCGTACCCAGACGATAGTCATTGGGCACCAAAGCGTTATCCGTCACTGAGAAGGTGCTCACGACCTGGTCAAAGAGATCTTCACCAAACCGCTTCAGTACTGCAGGTTTTTGCTGGGCGAAGGACTGGACTCGCCTTTTGCTGTACTCCTGGACTCTGGGATCCTGAACCATAGGTTCACTGGGTAACGCCAGCATCTGTGTCGCCGAGCTCTGCTTGTTAAGCAGGCTCAGGTCAAAGCCATACTGCTTGGCGAGTGCCTCTCTATCCTGGACCGACAAGCTCTGAGCCTGCATCAGCATTCCCGGTGAAATCTCTGCGGCCAGGGTCCCACAAGAAAAAACAATGATTACGCTGAAAACGATGGCACGACTCAACCACTGGAACACTGGCAAATCTCGACTGACATATTTCATTGGCGCGTTTATCCCTTTCGGTTTTTACCGCAGCTTTAGCCCATCAGCGTTTTTCAAGCACTAGGGGGTTATTCGAAAACGTATCTTCTAAACCTATATTTTGTTGAATTTTGACGATCATGCCTTGGCGATCGACGGTTATCAGGTTCGTGTAGGATTGATCGCCAGTGCAGTCCTGAGCGTAGATCGTCGACTGCAATTCCGGCGAAGCTCGCCAAGGATCACAATAATGCTTGTTAAGGGGCCAGTTGCCATCAGAAAACCATCGCTCGCCTACCGCACCCTTTATGACTAGCTCACCAGTGGTTAAACCCAAGCCCTTCACAACCGTAATCATCCAACCATCAAAGGCAACCCAGTCATCGACCTCATTAGCAAACACAGTTTTGCCATCATCGGTCGTGACCGCAAAAACCTCAGCCACATAGCCTGCCCTGCTAAGGCGCCAACGATAGGGTTCGAGCGCATCGTCAGAAGCCGTAAGCGTGTTCTGCAAGGTTGAGAGCTGGGTGGAGTTAACCGTGCATGAGGTCAGCAAACCTGACAACGATAGCAACAGCACAGTACTGACGACACGAATTAGTCTCATGGCGCCATCCTTTCGTTCAGATCAGTAAACACATCGTAACGAGACCCGCGAAGATCAAACCAAATATTACCGCTAAAATCGTCGAGTCGCTGGCCACCGTCACGCTGTATGGGCCTGATTCTTGTCGCGTAAGCGGCCCGCGTACGATTACCCAAAAAACCATCGAGGGGAATTCGAAAATACAGACCTTTATCAAAGCTACCTTCACCAAAATCATCAAAAGGTACGTCGGTAATCGTTGCCCAGAGACCAATCATCCAACCGTTATTCAGGGTTCGTCGCACCTCGAGAGTAGTACCAACATCCTTCGCCAGATATCGGCCCACATGGATAGCAGCGTCATATTGATAAAATGGCGTCGCCCAAAAAGCGCTAACAAAGGCGGTAGTGGTCTCATACTCCAGATGTTTAAAGGTCTTCACATAGTCACGCTGCTTGACCCAATTGGCACTGATACTAAAGGCAAGCCTTGAAGCATGGGGTTGATACAGGAACTCGCCACCAATACCGCTGAACATTTCCTCCAGAACACCACCGAAAATACGGTAATGAAAACCGCTACGCCAGGTGCCACGTTTATCCAGAAAAAGCGCATCCAGACCCGAGTCACCAGCCTGTAGATACTTTGCGACGTCTGAGCGTACGTGGGGTAACACCGAATTAGCTTCGCGTTTAATCTCATCGAAATTGTTGTACAGATTAAAACCGTATGCTCCACGCAGGGTCCAGCCCAGAGGCAACGCAAGGCTTGCGCCCAAATTCAGATAAAATTGATAACGGGCAGGATCATCCGGATCAAACAACTGTAGCCGGTTAAGCAGATTGATATCGAAGGCAATCTTACCGGTCACAAAGCCAGTTGTTTCTTCACGCTCGTCTAGTTTGCGTTCGGGTTGTATCTGAAATTGGTTGACAAAGGCATCCTTGCGCAAACCGTTTCGCACCTGCGTTCTGGCCTGACGAGACGGTAAAGCGGTTCTTATCGAATGCACTCGGTGTCCATGTTCGTTGATGACCAGATCCAAATGGGTCATAACCATCGGCAAATGCAAGTCTGCCAATACAATTGATCGAGCCACTGCGTCAGCCCAAATGGAGTAACTTTGATTACCGATGACCAGGTGAGCAGTCTTAGTGCTTTGATCGAGATCTGCCTCGAGCATTAGCAGACCGGAACGCTCCATGTCATAGAGCAAATTGTCATACCAACTAAACCCATCAAGCCCGGCCGGCAGCTCCTCCTGAGTCATATCCAGGCTCGACTTCATATACTTGGCAGGTCTCTTGGGTGGCAGCAGCAGGGTATCGATTGCCGCCGCGATACTGATCCCCCACTCCGCGTTATGCTGACGGGAAAGCGAAAGAGAAATGCCCGGCTTGGCCAACCAATCTACGCTGAGACTCCATGGACTTTTCGGCCGTCGACCCCCACTTGCCACTTCGAAATCGTATTGATCCGGGTTGTACTCGATATTGGCTTTTAGCGGCAGCGTTCGAAACTGATAGCTGAGGGCGCCAAAAATACCGATCTTTTCGCCGCGAAAAAAACTGTCCGTGGAGACTTTACCACCCTTATCAAATGATGTGTCGCGAACCTCGAAGCGCTTGGACAGCAATTTCATGGGGTTCGCGCCAACTCCCTTACCTGCCAAGCGGCCCCAACCGACACCGACCGTGAAATCAACACTATCAATAGCCTTGGAGGCGACCAGGTACTCAGCACCAAAGGCACCGGTGCCAACCAGGTCTCGAATGCCGATGGCAACCTGGGGTACGAGTACCCCTTCTTGCCAGAGCCTCACCTTCACTTCGTAGTTTCGGTCATAGTGGAAAAAAGCGTTGAAACCGGTGTAACGAAACGTCGTTTCAAGCCACGGCGTCGCCTGATAGGTGAGCGCATAGGCATTCGTTCGCGACTGAATTGCTGCAGTTATCGTCAAGGTACCATCCGCCGCCATTCGAGCAGTGGGAATATCGATCAAGCCGGTGGTGCCGTAGTCAGACCCGAAGCAGTCTAGGGTCTTCATCGCCATGACGGCAACAAGCCAAACTCTTTTCATCAGCTAAACTCACTTGAAACCCAACATTTGCAATAAAACAGGGCCTGATGGCCCTGTTTTATTCATCGCTGATCACTTCTTATAAGCTAAATGACACTGATAGGTAGCTTGGGGACAACTTTTTGTAGTTTGATTATCGCTCTAACGTCGGCACAATGTAACAAAGTGTAACTTTATTATCAAATTTTACACGCAAACCATGTCCGTTTGCGCGAGACTATATTCCTCTGACTTTGGGAGACGCGTTTTAAAGGTGTTTTTTAAGATGTTTTTCAAACGCGTCAAACGAGCATTTAAAACTATCACTACCGAGGTATTTGTCTTTTTTAGAGCACTATACTTTTGCTGCAGCTGACTCTGTAGTTAAGGCTGTAGTTAAGGCTGTAGTTAAGGCTGTATATAGTTGGAGCTGTTGATACGGCCAATGGCAACAATACTGGTACCGATTTTTTCTCTCAAGCCTTCTCTCTCAAGCCTCTCTCAAGCCCTTCTTAAGCGCTAATAAAGAATAGCGCTGTTAAAGAACAGCGCTATTAAGGAACAGCTTTATTAAAGAAGAGTTATGAGGAAATAGTTATGAATAAAGAGTTATGAATAAAGAGTTACGAATAAAGAGTTACGAATAAAGAGTTGTTCTGTATCAGCCTGTTAGGGCTGACTCCTAATTTGTCGTCGATGAGGCAGCGGCCGTCGTAGTTGTGGTGGTCGACGTCGTGGTGGTCGTGGGTGTTGGGGTTGGTTCAGGCACAGGTGCGGGTATTGGTGACTTGTCGTCTGCCGCGTTCACCAGCGCGGCAAGCGCGACCAGACCACCAACGCCTACGGCGACGGCGGTGGCAACCGGCATTCCAGCGATTGTACCCGCGGTGCCGGCTTCCTCACCGGCGCCAAAGGCAAAAGGCCCCAACGTACCAGTGACCAAAATCACAGCCAGGAAGCTTGAACTTCTGTTTCTACCAGATCTACCATTTTTCTTATTTTTATTAGAAGTACCGCGTCCGCCACTCATTTGATCCGTCAATTTCAATCCTCCTGGCACTTTGTATTAAGAAAGCGCCATTATACGAGGACAGGCTTGACTGCAAAGGTCAAATCGCACGATTTATGGATTTGTATCAATTTAAAGACTTTAGTTTACCCTGCAATTACCTAAAGAGACGGGCCAGAAAACGCAACTGTCTATTGCTCGGCGTCAAGCCAGCCAATGTTTGGCCGGGTTTACGGGGTCATCTGGACACAAACAAACAGATCTAGCGCTTCTTCGGTGCCATCATTCAGGGTTAAGTAGAGATACCGCCACGGCCTTGGGGCGTAAAGTTAACCAGAGACAAGCATAAACCACCCATTGCAGCAAAAAGACCCACTTCCAGTCCAGTTGCGAATCGTTAGTCAACAGCCAGGTTATGTAGGGCAAGCCCGAAAATACCAGCGCTATACACAAGCCTGTCATAGTATTGGCTCTGACCTGCGTACTCAATAACTGCTGGAAAAGGGCATACAAGAGGTTATGCAGATGCAGCTCGTCGGCCACCATAGGCGACTGACGAAGAAGCATACGCCGGCCAATACTCCAGAGAAAATCGGCGACGGGATAAAATATCAAAGACAAGAGATACCAAAATGGCAGATCTCCTATATTCGATGCCACAATTGTGGCACCACCCACCAGGGCACCGAGGAAATAGGCACCGCCGTCACCCAAGAAGACCTTTCCAGTCAGCAGATTATACGCGAGAAATATCAGGCATCCGACCGAGACAATATCCAACAACAGATTGAGATCCCCCAGCATTGTATGACCCAAAGCGACGCAAACAATGAGACTGATGCCTCCAACAAGACCATTGGCTCCATCTGCCACATTGAAAGCGTTTGGGAGAAACACGAGGCTAACAAGCGTAATCGGCACCGCCAACCAAGGCTGAGTCATAAACCAATCGATGAAACGAATACCCACCGGCTGGATCACCAGGTCGCGATTCAGGACCAGAATCAAGGCGACGGCAGCAAACATCAACCCCAGCCTCAATTTTGCCGACAGGGTCCCCTTCATATCTTCAAATAATCCAATCATAAAAAACAGGGTGCCCAGGGCCAACAACCAGACGCCTATGCCCGAAACCATTAGCTCTCTGAGGCGCCAATAGTGATCGATATTGAAGAAGAACAAGTAGCTAAAGACTAGGACACCACCCAGCCGGCAGGCACGCACACTGGAGATGCCATGTTTATCTGGCGAGTCCAATCCACCGTAAAGGGTCATCCAGCGAGACACTAAGACTGCCAGGACGCCAGAAACACCGCCAATTATTCCCGAGAGTATCAATAGCGGCCAGCCTGAAAGTCCCGTTTTTTCATCTTGAGTCATAAGTATCTTGCCATTTTAGTCAGGCTTTTTTTACTCACTGTTCTTTAACCAAGCTTTCTGGTGAAGGCACCTTCGAGTCTTTCGGCAATCTCCCCTTCAACTCCAGTTGAGCGCCGCCCAGGCTTCCATTTTGCTTTTTATAGCCGGCTTTTTTTGGCCGACTTTTCTTTTTAAAGGCTCTTGTTTTTAAAGACCCTTGTTTTTAAGCCTAAAGACTTGACACTCGAGTAACGACGCAGGTCGCTTATCTATTGACAATGCACTATAACCCATTGGCTCGAGCGCAAGAATACAGCCTCTTGCGAAAAGTGTAAAAAAAATGGAATTAAACCTGCCGAAT
>Ga0181563_10000788_pt1 | contig 30685 bp, 22 predicted proteins | sample 011ome_25_FD_133759 | JGI IMG/M metagenome (GOLD analysis project Ga0181563, IMG submission 133759) | Coastal salt marsh microbial communities from the Groves Creek Marsh, Skidaway Island, Georgia - 011512CT metaG (megahit assembly) | ecosystem: Environmental > Aquatic > Marine > Intertidal...
GTGGTATTTATGTTGCTCTTTTTCTTTATGGTTACCACGGTTTTGAGAGAGGTTACTCTAAAGGTAAAATTAGATCTCACTCAGGCAAGTAACATTGAGAAAATTGAGCAAAAGCGATTAGTATCGTACATCTACATGGGCCCAGAGCGTCTTCCTGGTAATCAAATAGGAGAAGACAAAGTCCAAATTGACGATGCTATTGTAGAAGATTTAGGCGCTATTCGTAATCTTATGTACGATAAATTAATTGAAGAACCAAGACTTATTGTTTCTTTAAGGGTAGACCAGAATTCGGAATTTGGTTTGTTAACTGACGTTCAAAAAGAACTTCAGCAAGCAGGTACTTTTCGAATTAATTACTCTACCAAACGAGAAGCAGATTAGTCCTTTCTTCGCTTAGATTTTAAAGGTAACCATGTTAAGCATGGTTACCTTTTTTTGTATATTAGAGTCTATGAAACATTCTTTTACTCCCATATCAAAAATAGGGCGCACAGCTGTACTCCAAAAACTAAATGAATTCCAAGGAGCTAGCTCTATACCCATCAACCTGTTAGGAAAAAAAAAAACAGGGTTATCTGTTTCAAAAATAGTGGAACTGTTTGGAGACAAAACCCAATTATACCAGCAAAGTTTACAGCTTATTGAGGGTATACATTTCGATTTAACATATACTCCTTTGGTGCATATTGGATTTAAGGCAGTATCTCTTTTTTCTAATCAGTGTTATGCGGAAAATGGCAGGCCTATTTCACTTTCTTGTGATTTATCGATACCTAATAAGGTGTCGGTAGAAATGATTCAATCCATCATGTCAGGTGTTAATAAAGGCTGCATAGCTAATAACATCGTATTGGACCAAAAAAGTTTTCATAGTAATTCTAGTCAGATAATTATTCATGTACATGGTATTGCAATTGCTCAAGAGCATCGGCGTACGTCTATTGACAATGTTCAGACAGGGGATGCTATTTGTGTTTCTGGTGATGTGGGAGCAGCTATTGCCGGTTTGCGTATTCTCATGAGAGAAAAGAAGTTTTGGCAGGAAAGTGGTGAAGGTGAATTTCAACCAGATTTGGGCGATTATGAATACGTCATTCAAAGACAATTGATGCCTAAATCTCGAATGGACATTATTGATAGTTTTGATGAATTTGATATCCTGCCTACCTCGATTAGTCATCTTAATATGGGTGTGATTAACGATGTGGCTCATCTTTGTGAGAAAACGGGCCTAGGGGCTCATATTTATCAGGCAACGCTACCAATAGCTATAGAGACCAGGCAGGTAGCAGATGAAATGGAAGAAGATGTCGATAAATACGCCTATTTTGGTGGTGAAGACGCTGAATTGCTTTTCACTCTAAATGAAGAAGATGCGGATCGATTTTTTACTCTTTTTAAAGACTTTACGGTGATAGGCCGAATGACAGAGGTAGATTCTGCGTTAACAATACAAACCTCCGACGGAGAAATTTTAAGTCTTGACGATATGAAAGGGTAATGTACCTTTTGTCAGTACTATCCATCTGGCACATTATTTGCCAGTTAACACTAAACAACAAAGACGATTAGTCTTAATCATACAAATTTACAACTGCAGCGTTAATGGCCGAAAAGAAGCCCCCTTCAAAGAATCCTCTAAAGTCACCACTCAGTAAAAAAGATGGTGCAAATCCTAAATTTCCAACTTGGGGATTTTTAGTGATCATTCTGTTTCTAATTGTGATACAATTCATGTTCCTAAATCCTGAACCTACCAATGGAATTAAATACAGTGAATTTTTGGATCAGGTTAAGAGCGGATATGTTGATGAGATCATCATAAAAAATCAGGTTAATGTATATGGAAAATATAACGAATCGGCTTTAACTGATGGCATCATTAACCCGCCTGAGCAGTCAGATTCTCCCCTAAATCTTCCGACTACTATGGTGGATGAGTACCGAACTTTTGTCACTACTATACTGCCAAATGATGAAATTAGACCGATTCTTGATGAATTTGGAGTAGAGTATGAAGTTCGAATAGAGGAGGAGTGGTTTAGTGGTGTATTTATGTGGCTTGTAATGATTGGTTTAGCCATCGGATTCTGGGTGTTTATCTTCCGTAAAATGAATCCAGGTCAACAAGTTCTGAATATTGGTAAAAACAAAGCTTCGTTATATGATCAGCAAACCGAGACCAAAGTTACTTTCAAAGATGTAGCAGGTTTAGATGAAGCCAAGGCTGAAGTAGAGGAAGTGGTTGATTTCTTAAAAAGTCCTCAAAAATTCACCAAACTGGGTGGTACCTTGCCAAAAGGTGTATTGTTGGTGGGCCCTCCAGGAACGGGTAAAACCTTATTGGCTAAGGCCACAGCTGGAGAGGCAAGTGTTCCATTTTTTAGTTTAAGTGGTTCGGATTTTGTGGAGATGTTTGTTGGAGTTGGTGCGGCCCGTGTCCGTGACCTCTTTAAACAAGCCAAAGAAAAAGCTCCTTGTATTGTATTTATTGACGAAATAGATTCAATAGGACGATCACGTGGTAAAGGTATGGCTATGGGGTCAAACGATGAACGTGAAAATACCTTGAATCAATTGTTAAGTGAGATGGACGGCTTTAACTCAGATAAAGGAGTTATTTTGATGGCTGCAACAAACCGTCCCGATATTCTTGATTCGGCACTATTGCGTCCAGGTCGATTTGATCGGCAAATTCTGATAGACAAGCCTGACTTGAATGGCCGGGTAGAAGTACTAAAAGTACATGTAAAAAAATTGAAGCTATCTAGCGCTATTGATTTACGTGTACTTGCATCCCAAACACCTGGTTTTGCAGGAGCTGAGCTAGCAAATTTATGTAATGAAGCGGCCTTAATTGCTGCGCGTCGTGGGAAAAAATCTGTTGAAATGATAGATTTTCAAGACTCTATCGAAAAAGTTATAGCGGGACTTGAACGTAAAAATAAGCTCATTAGTCCTGAAGAGCGTGAAATAGTTGCATACCATGAAGCAGGACATGCCATAGTCGGCTGGTTTTTAGAATACACAGATCCTGTGTTAAAAGTTAGCATTGTACCTAGAGGCTTGGCTGCACTTGGATATACCTTACAAACACCACTTGAAGACCGTTTTTTAATGACTACAGAGGAGTTGAACGAGAAAATATGTGCTCTTCTTGGTGGTAGAATAGCCGAACAGATTATTTTTGGTAAAATTTCAACCGGTGCCCAAAATGACCTCGAACGTATCACTAACATGGCGTACGCGATGGTAGCTGAATATGGTATGAGTGAAGAGTTAGGGTATATTTCGTTAAGAGATTCAAACAATCCTGAAAATAGTTACGGATTCAATAGAAAGTATTCTCCAGACACCTCTAATCGTATTGACGATGCGGTTCAGACTATCATTAAAAACAATTATGACCGTACTTTCGACTTATTGACCGAACATCGCGATAAATTAGAGTTATTGGCTAAAACATTGCTTGACAAAGAAGTCATGAATCATCAAGAATTACGTGACTTACTTGGTGACCGGCCGAAGGGTAAACATGCCGATGGTCTTTTTTCAGAGGCAAAAATAGTTGATGAAGTTATTTCTGATGAGTCAACCCCTGAAACAGAGAAGTCAGTAGCAGAGAATTCAGAAACGGATGAGTCAACTACATCCGATGAGTCAACTTCAGAAATGATAGATAATGACTCTAAGGATCATTCTGGAGCATCCGATGAGGATGTAAAAGAGGAAGGTAAGGAGCCGAAAAAAGACCTGTTCTCTTAAGTTGGTAACATTATAGTAACAAGAGCATAACACAAGCATAACAGGTTGGTAACCTTGAGTAAACCAACCAGTAGTATTTTACGTGTGCAAATTTGAATTAAACATCAGCACACGTGAAACACATACTCTTTGTTGCACTTTTACTGGCAAATATATTAAGCCAATCAGCACATGCGCAAAGCACAATTGGTTCCATCTCTGGTACCGTTGTCGATTCAGAATCAGGTGAAACCCTAATAGGGGTAAACGTGGTTTTAGAAGGAACTTTAAAAGGAACTGCCACCGACATTGATGGTAAGTATGCCTTAAAATCCGTAGAACCTGGAATCTACACTCTCATTGTTAGCTATATCTCGTTTACAACTCAGCGGATTACTGGGGTAGAGATAAAGGCGGGTGAGTCTGTCCAAATGGATATTATACTTAATCCTGAGACCGAATTTCTAGACGAAATTGTTGTAACAGCAGAAGTCGTATTGGATAATGAAGCAGGTCTATTAAAGCAACGTCAAAAATCCATATCTTTCAGTGATGCTATTTCTGCTGAAAGTATTGCGCGTTCAGGTGCTGGCGATGCTGCTGGGGCAATGAAGAAAGTGGTTGGAGCATCCGTTGTTGGCGGGAAGTATGTTTATGTTAGAGGTCTAGGTGATCGCTATTCCTCATCACATTTAAATGGGGTTGAGTTACCTTCTGCGGATCCCGATAAAAAATCCTTTCAATTCGATATTTTCCCATCTAGCTTACTAGAGAATATCATCACCATAAAAACCTTTACACCAGATAAACCTGGTAATTTTTCAGGTGGACTAGTTGATGTTTACACTAAAGACTTCCCAGAACAGCGTACGTTTAGTGTTTCTTTTTCAGGTGGATATAATACCTTGGCTAGTGGTAAAGACGGATATCTTTCTACCGCGGGAGGTACTGACTTTATTGCAAAAGATGACGGTACTCGTTCTGTACCTCAGCCTATCCTTGATTATCTATCAGAGCCTGATTTCGAATTACCATCTAGCAGTTCAGCACGGTTTATCACAGAAGATGCTTATTTACTGAATGATTTTTCGAGTCATTTTAATAACGAGATGGCTCCTAAAATAACTACTTTGCCTTACAACTTTGGCGGTAGTATAGCTTACGGTGATCAATTAGAATTGCTAGGAAATCCGCTAGGATATACAATGAGTCTCACCTACAACCAGTCTATATCTAATTACAGTGATGGACAGCTAGGTAGATGGCAATTAATTGGTGAGCTAGATAAATCAGGTGGATTAACTAATCTTTTTGACCTCAAAGATCAAAAATCTACTATTTCTGTGGATATGGGTGTTTTAGCTGGTTTATCCTATAAAATAGGTGAAGGTCATAAAATTTCTACCAATCTTATATCCACTCGTAGTGGCCAGCATGGTGCACGAAATATAAATGGTGTTTGGAACGAGGAAGCGCCAGACCGTGAATACCAGTCATCTGTAATTCAGTACGTGGAACGATCCTTAACGGCTATTCAATTTTCAGGTAAACATTATTTCGAAGGGTTACTAAAGTCAACAATTGACTGGAAATATTCCATTGCTTCAAATACTCAATCAGAACCTGATTTACGTTTTCTCACCTACTTAATTGGTCAGGATGATGAAGGTCAACCGTTTCTCTCTTTATCTTCAGGTTTATTTCAGCGACCAGCTAGATTTTTTAGAGACTTAGAAGAAGAAAGTGACAACCTAATACTTGATTATTCGATTCCATTTGAATTTTTAGGCAATTCTGGTGGGAAATTAAAGACTGGATTTTATACACAGACTATCAACCGAAATTTTGCTGAAAAGCGGTTTGAGTATGAAATTGGTTCTAGATCTTTTACCGACTTCGCTGATGATATCAATGGCTTCTTCTCTTATATGGGTATAGTTGATTCTTCTCAGATTGGGACTCGCACTAGGTATACATTTGGTAATTTAATTGATGATGATACCAACGATAAAAACCAATACACTGCCGAAAAAGAAGTAAATGCTTACTATGTAATGCTTGAACTTCCCATTAGCTCGCAACTAAAGCTAATAACTGGGTTTCGTCCAGAAATGACCAAGATGAATACAACCTCAGGTGACACGTCTGCTACACCAGGTGTTCTTGATAATACAGATATTTTACCTGCTGTTAGTGCTGTCTACAATCTTACGGATAACATGAATATTCGTGGCTCTTACACCAACACGATAGCAAGACCTACCTTCCGTGAATTGGCACCGTATACAACCTTTGATTTCGTTGGTGACTTCATTTTTACTGGAAATGCTGAATTACAGAGAACACTCATCAAAAATATGGACCTACGTTGGGAGTGGTTTCCCCAAACAGGTGAAATAATTGCTATTTCAGCTTTTTACAAAGATATAGAAAATCCAATTGAGCGTATTGTTCGTCTGGATGTAAATAGAGCTCAGAGCGTGCAGAATGTTGCTCAAGCTCAAGTGTACGGTATGGAATTTGAAATACGAAAAAATCTAAGTTTCATCAATGAGTCGCTTAGCAATTTCCAGTTTTCAAACAATTTTTCACTCGTTCAATCCGAGGTCTCGATACCCGATGCTGAACTCTTTAATATCCGTATAAATGATCCAGATGCACCGGATACACGAAGTTTAGCTGGGCAATCGCCTTTCCTTTTAAACTTCGATCTGGAATATTTCAATGAGGTGAACGGTTTTTCAGCAAATGCGTCATTTAACCGCTTTGGTGACCGATTGTATTCAGTAGCTCTCGGAGCAATTCCTGATGTCTTCGAACGAGGCTATAGTACCTTAGATATAATTGTTAATAAATCATTTACCAATGGTTTTAAGGCCAAGCTATCCGCTAAAAATTTACTTGACCCTGATGTGAAATTATCTCATGAGCTAGATGGGCAAGAATATGTCTATCAGTCTTATAAGACGGGTAGAAGTATTAGCCTAAGCCTGAGTTACTCTTTTTAATTTTTATTAAATCCTAACATAAATAACCAATCGTATGTATAAAAAATCCCTAATATTAGTAATGTCTTTTTTCATTGCAGCTAGTGCTTGGGCACAAACTACAGTGAGAATAACCAATGCTGATCTTGTCGCTGGGCAAGATTATAACTGGACCAAAAACAACATATATGTTTTAGACGACATGGTTTTTGTCAAGCCTGGTTCTAAATTGTTCATTCAGGAAGGCACAGTGATCAAAGGTGCTCTTGGTGATGGTAATGATGCTACTGGATTAGTGGTTACTATGGGTGCTCAGATTTTTGCCGAAGGTACTGCAGAAGAGCCCATTATCTTTACTTCTGAGATTGACGATCTAAACGGTTCTCTAACCGAACTTGATCGAGGTCTTTGGGGTGGTCTTGTGGTATTGGGCGATGCTCCAACCAACAACGCTACCGAAGATGGCACGAAGCTTATTGAAGGGGTGAACGAAATTGCCAATCCAGAATCCTATGCCTCGTACGGTGGTGATGACGTAGACGATAACTCAGGGGTTATTCGTTACGTATCTATCCGTCACACTGGTATTAACGTAGGGGACGTAGCCGGTAACGAAATCCAGGGTCTTACCATGGGTGGCGTTGGTTCTGGAACTACAGTTGAGTACGTTGAGTCATTTGCCTCTAACGATGACGGTTTTGAGTTCTTTGGTGGTACAGTTAACACCAAGTACTTAGTATCGGCTTTTAACACCGATGATGCATTTGACTGGGATGAAGGATTCCAAGGGTCTCACCAGTTCTGGTTTGCTATCCAAAGTCCAGGTAATGCCAATGACGGTTACGGCCGTGCGGCTGAGCAGGATGGAGCTACAGGTGATGAGAATACGACTCCATTTGCTCGACCAGTAATTGCTAACGCTACTTACTTAGGTGCGGGTCAGGATGCTACGCCAAACGCAGGTGACGGTTCTCAGTTACTATTGTTCCGTGACAACACCGGTGGAGAGTACTACAACTCAATCTTCAGTGACCATGCTGGTCTTGCGGTTACTATTGAGGCGTCTGGAAAGGTTGCGGATTTTGATTCAAAGACACGTTTAGCGGCAGGAGATCTTGTACTTCAGAACAACTTGTGGTACGGATTTGGTGCGGGTAATACCATTGCAGAATTTGCTGGTGGTGAAGACCAAGCACACACCCGTGACTATCTATCGGATGCCGCCAATGCCAACCGTGTGGCTGATCCTATGCTAGAAGGCATTAGCCGAATAGCTGGTTCCAACGGGTTAGATCCTCGACCTAAATCAGGTTCACCTGCCTTAGATGCTTCTGCAGTAAAAACTGTAGATAATGAGTTCATGATGTCAACCGACTATGTGGGGGCATTCGCAGACAATTATCTGTGGATTCAGTCATGGACAGCTCTAGAAGCACACAGTTACGTTTCTGCCGTATCTGTATCAAATGAAGATGAAACCATTATTTCAGAAGATTTACCTACGGTAGTACAACTTCACCAGAATTATCCGAATCCATTCAACCCTAGCACTCAAATAAGCTTCACACTTCCTGAAGCACAGCAAGTTAGCTTAGTGGTATATGATATGTTAGGTAGAGAAGTAGCAGTACTAGCACGTCAGCAGATGATGCCAGCGGGTTCTACTACTTTTAATTTTGATGCATCAGGACTTTCAAGTGGTATGTATATCTATCGCTTGGTTAGCAATTCTTCGGTAATTACTAAAAAGATGACCTTGATAAAGTAATTTCCTACTCAAAATACGTCTCACAGGAATGTGAGGTGTGCTGATCACAAAGGAGGCTCCAAGGAATTGGGGCCTTCTTTTTTTTTTAGTAAATATCTAGGGAGTTTTTGTTACAATTTAAATAGTAAGCAAGGAACCGTATATCTAGCTATTCCGTTATAGTTTATACAACAAAATTTAAAAAGCTTGTAATAAGCTATAAACAAGGATAAGCGTGGTATTTGTAACTCGAAAAACACACTTTAATGCAGCACACCGATTGGTTAACCCCAATAAATCTGACCAGTGGAACCAAGACACCTATGGTAAATGTAATTATCCCAATTGGCATGGACACAATTATGTACTTGAGGTAACACTTGCAGGAGTTCCTGACACAGATACTGGTTATGTAATTGATTTAGGGCGATTAAAAAAAATTATTGAGCAGTACATTTTAGAACCATGTGATCACCGCAATTTGAATATGGATGTACCATTTCTCTCCGATATTATTCCAACTTCTGAAAATTTAGTACAGACATTTTACGACCAATTAAAGAAACCAGTCGAAGCTGAAGCCAGCAAGGGAAGTGTGCTATATTCGGTAAAATTGTATGAAACCGAACGAAATAGGGCTGAATACTGTCCTTATAAAGCTCTATAAATCAAGCTAAAGAGAGAAGCAACCTTAATAATTAACACGATATGTTATCACAAAGTGTAAAACGATTTTACGATCCCACATTCACCATTAGCCCGGAATACAAAGAATCTTTACCCGATTTACAGAATGGCCCTACTTCCTTAATCGAAGGAGCTAATGTACCTATTCAACAAGTGGGTATTTCTAATTTCAAGCTACCCCTTCATATTAAAAAGAGAGACGGGAAGACCCATCTACTTGAAGTATCTGTAGACGGATACGTTAGTTTAGATGCCAATAAGAAAGGCATTAATATGAGTCGAATCATGCGAACATTTTATCGATTCAAGGATGAGATTTTTACCCTAGATACCCTTGAAGCAGTTTTAACGGCTTACAAAGAAGATTTGGGAGCACAGGAGGCATTTTTAAGGCTCAATTTTTCTTTTCCTCTTCTCAAAACTAGTCTTCGTAGTGATATGGAAGGATATCAATACTATGAGGTTTCCCTCGAAGGTCATTTAGATTCCTATGGACGCTTCAATAAATTCATGCACTTGAATTTTGTATACAGTAGTGCTTGCCCCTGCTCATATGAGTTAGCCGAGCATGCACGTGAAGTTCGCAATGTTGCGGCTATTCCCCACTCTCAACGCAGTGTGGCTGAAATTACTGTAGCTTTGAAAGACACTTTTTACGTAGAAGATCTGGTTGAGATTTGTAGAGAAGCATTACAAACTGAAACTCAAGTAATGGTTAAGCGGGAAGATGAGCAAGCCTTTGCTGAATTAAATGGAGCTTATCAGAAGTTTGTAGAAGATGCTGCGAGACTTTTATATCAAGAGTTGGACAGTTATAACTCTATCAGAGACTTTGTGGTTCGTTGTGCACACCTAGAAAGTCTACATAGTCATGACGCGGTTAGTAGAATTTGTAAAGGTCTGCCAAACGGACTCCGTTGATTTCAACTTTTATTCTATTCTAGATTAATTATTGGATAGTTCTTTATTAGGTATTTCTTCCCAATAAAAAAGCCCGTACTCAATGAGCACGGGCTTTATTTTTATCCCCTTATAGGGTATATCTGTTATTTAATAAGCATCATCTTTTTAGTGCTTATAAAGGTTCCAGCTTGTAAGCGATAGATATACATACCACTTGCAAGATTGGCAGCATCAAACTGAACGGTATGATACCCCGCATCTAGCCGCTGTTGCATAACAGACGCTACTTTTTGTCCTTACATATTGTATACATTCAATTGAACCTCAGCTGCTTCAGGTAAGTTAAAGCTAATCTGAGTGGTTGGGTTGAATTCCATTTTGAAACCAGCAAATTGAGCATATCGTCCGGTACCACTTCCTGAAGCAACGGCCTCACCGCCTTCTAGACTTATTCGAGATACTGAGTTTTCCATTATTTCTTTGAATCGTTCTGGAGTAATTCCTTCTACGATTGATATGAAATTAAGGAAAGGTAACATCTCAAATGTATTGAGTTTGGTCATTGGACCCGCACTTAATACATTATCATTGCGGATTCCACCGCCATTTGCTAAGGCAACATATGCCTCATCAACCCCAAACTCACTGGCCAAAGAGTTAGCACTCCAAAGGAAAGCATCTGCACCAATAGTGAGCATTTTTACGATTTATTAACCTAATTTAAGGAACGAATTGAGTCATGGTTTTTTGAGTTTTAGCAAGGCATTCTCCGTATATTGCCCTACTGTTTAAAAAACTAAAGGACACTATGATTTTATCTCCACGTATTCGCACCGCATTCAGTCTGCGGACCACCGCTTTGGCAGTACTGTTACTAATGTTAGTTTCACCATTGCGTGCGCAGTTAACTGAAAATTTCGAGGATGGAGAAAAAGCTTCCTATACAGGTGCCAATGTGGATTTAGCTTCTGGTACTTGGTATTTTAATGACGCTCTACTAGGTAGTTTGGGTAACGATAAATTCAACGGTTCACAAGGAGTTAGAATGGACCGCAGAAATGGTAAATCGGGCTCAATTACCATGTTGTTTGATAAGAGTGACGGAGCGGATGTAATCAGTTTTGTTAGTGCAAACTATGGTTCAAACACCGGTAATTCGTTGCAAGTTGCATACTCAACCGATCAAGGTGGATCTTGGACTTCGGTGGGAGAACCTGTTTCACCGGGTTCGGATTTAGAATTGTTTGAGATTGAAGTAGGGGTCTCAGGGCCTATTCGATTTCGATGGATTCAGTCAGGTGATGGACGTATTAACCTGGATGATGTAGCTATCACCGATTTTATAGAGGCAAACGAGACTCAAACTATTCAGGCTACCGCAAATGGGCGTATACTTACCGCAGAAAATGGAATGAATTTTGAACCAACAGTGGAGGGCGGCAGTAAGTCCATTCCGCTGCGGTTAACCAATTTGGGCACGCCTATATTAACGGTTGAGTCGGTAAATGTTACGGGTACAGATTTTTCGGTAGATGCTCTGAAGGACAGCAGTTTAGCATTCAAAGCTACTACTGAGCTTATGGTAAATTTTAATCCAACGAGTGTGGGGGTTTTTTCAGGTGAACTTAGCATAAGGAGTAATGATCCCAATCAAAGTACCCTCACTATACCACTTACTGCACAAGCTTTTGGGGTAGATGACGTACTTCCCATTTCAAATGCTCGAACATTGAGCTTGGGAACTCGGGTTCGAGTTGCAGGTCGCGTCACAGTAGCTAACGAATTTGGAGGACCATTATACCTTCAAGACAAGACCGCTGGAATAGCGGTGTATCATGAGCCTTTACATATGGCTGCCGTAATTGGAGATTCTATTGTAGTAGAGGGTCCCCTGAATGTATTTCGACCCATAGCTGGTGAAGATTCTGATTTTTTACTTCAAATTTCAGCTACCGATAGTGATAATTCCATTAATTATGAGATTTTAGCAGTGGAGTCTAGAATCCCAGAACCTAAACTCGCCACATTAGCTCAAGTAAATTCGGGTAGCTTGGAGGCTCAACTTGTACAAATTCCCAACACGGTTATTGACCATCAAGGAGCCTTTCAAGGAAATACTAATTACTCCATTTCAGATCCTAGCGCTACGGCAGAAATGAGGGTGGATAATGATAGTGAGTTAGTAGGTGCTATGAGCCCATCAGAACCGATTCAAATGATTGGAGTCGTGGGCCAATTTGCCGGTATTTATCAAATATTACCCCGTTTCACCTCCGATTTAAGTGTGGAAGCGGTTAGTTTTCCAAGTGATTCCATACCAAAAGACCACACATTGGATATAGTCACCTGGAATGTAGAGTGGTTTGGAGATTCTTCTAATGGCCCAGATGATGATAACCTCCAAATGCAGAATGCGAAAACACTCATTGAAACAATGGACGCGGATATATATGCCTTACAGGAAATATCCAATGCTATTCTCTTTGAGAGTTTAGTAGAGAATTTAGAAGGATATAGTGGTACACTGGCTACCTTTGATCAAACACAGCGTACTGCCTATATATATAAGGAGGAAACCATTAATGTATATCAGAGTCAATTGATTTCTAGCGGGATGAATTATTCGGACTGGGCAGCGGGCCGATTTCCATTAGAATTGTTCATTGACGCGACTATAAATGGGGAGACCAGAGAAATGTACCTCTATAATATACATGCCAAAGCATTTGGCGAAGAAAGTGATTATACCCAAAGAATAAATGCTTCTAGGCAGCTTAAGGTCTTTCTCGATAATCAGCGAAGAAGTGCACATGTTATGGTATTAGGTGATTTCAATGATGAAATACTTCAATCCACCTACAATAATTTCGCCTCTCCTTATAAAAATTTTGATGATGATACCGAATATACGATTATAACCAAGAGTCTAGAAGAAAACGGCTATACATCCTACTCCCGATTTTCCATGCTAGATCATATTCTAATTAGTTCAGAGTTAGAAGACGAGTGGTTAGAAGGAACCCAACGAGTGGAAAATCCCAATTACATTGGCAACTATCTCAGTGAAACATCCGACCATTATCCTGTTTGGACACGATTTCAATATGGAACACCAACCAATATTGAAGCCGAATCTCAGCTCAACAAAAATGAAATGGGTTTTATTTTGCACCCCAACTACCCAAACCCCTTTAATCCTAGTACTACTATTAGTTTTGAATTACAAACTCCAGCTAATGTGGAGTTTCGAGTGGTAGATGTTATGGGGCGTGAACTAACTAGAATTAATTATGGTCAGAAAGCAGCTGGTAACTACCAATATCAATTAAATGCGGATAATTGGGCTTCGGGGGTATACTTTTATACATTACGAGTCAATGATCAGCTACAAAGTCGATCCATGTTATTGGTTAAATAGGGTAGATTCGATGGCTCCAACAGCGAATCTGTCTAAATTCATGATCTAGTTTTTATGCGTGTTAGATTAGCCCAGATGAATCCCACCGTTGGGGATATTCAAGGAAATACAAGTCGTATTTTTAAAGAAATAGAGCGTGCTCGGGAACAAGGCATACAACTGTTAATTTTTCCTGAATTAGCCGTTTGTGGATATCCACCTATGGATTTATTGAATCTACCTGAGTTTAGGGAGACTATATATAAAGCAAATGAAACGATTATTGATCAAAGTCCTGACATTGCACTTATATTTGGTAGTATTAGCCCAAATGACCAAAACGGAAGACCTTGTTATAATTCTGCCTTTGTAGTTTCAAATCGTAAAATCATTGGCATACAACACAAGTCACTTCTACCTAATTATGATGTATTTGATGACGTGAGGTATTTCGAACCAGCTACGTCGGTTGAACCCATTGAATTATTCGGGATCAAGTGGGGTGTGAGTGTGTGTGAAGATATTTGGCAGAATGATAATTCCTATATGCGATATCATGTCAATCCTTTAGAACTGTTACATCAACAGGGAGCGGAGATCATGGTAAATATATCGGCATCTCCATTTACACGTGGGAAAATATATGAACGTGCAGATATGTTAGCCCGACGTTGCAAAGAATTTCAATCCCCGTTGTTATATGTAAATCAGGTAGGGGCGCAAACCGAACTTATTTTTGATGGTGATTCACTAGCTATGGATGCCTTGGGGAATGAAATCAATCGGGCTAATAGATTTCAGGAAGCCTTTTTTGATGTGGAATGCATTAGGGATAATGAGGGAGTTCAGATTAAACACCCACATTCAGACCCTGATGAAAATCGAAGCCCTAGCCCTACTACACATCAACCCGAAACACATCAATTAGGCATACAAACACCCCAAAGGAGCAGCGGAACCGCACAGTTGGAGGAGGCCTACATTTTTGAAGCGTTAACCTTAGGGATACGTGACTATATTGTCAAAAGTGGGCTACCAATGAAGGTATGCTTGGGCCTTAGTGGAGGGATAGACTCGGCTTTAGTGGCTGCATTAGCTGTAGAAGCATTGGGGTCTGATGCGGTTGTCGGCGTGACTATGCCATCTGAATATTCATCGAAGGGTAGTGTTGCCGATTCAATACAACTTGCGGCGTCTTTGGGTATAGAGTGTCATCAGATTCCCATTAACAACATGGTAAAGGCCTTTGACCGTAGCATGGCGGAATATTTTAAAGGGACTGAATTTGGACTTGCCGAGGAGAATATTCAAAGTAGATTCAGAGGTTCTATTTTAATGGCATGGGCTAATAAATTTGGAGCGGTAGTATTAAATACAGGTAACAAATCCGAATATGCTGTTGGGTACTGCACATTGTATGGTGATATGAACGGGGCATTGGGCGTTATTTCTGATTTGTACAAGTCCGAAGTCTATGCATTGGCTGAGTGGATGAATGAGCACTATTACAATCGAGAAGTAATACCAAAGGCGATTCTGACCAAAGCACCTTCAGCAGAATTACGTCCCGATCAGAAAGACTCCGATAGTTTGCCTGATTATGTCATCTTAGACGCGATTTTAAAGGGATATATTGAACAGGCTAAAGAATTGTCTGAACTTGTTGATATGGGTTTTGATTCGGATTTAGTGCAAGAAATTCTCAAAAAAGTAGACCTAAATGAGTTTAAGCGGTATCAATCAGCACCTGGATTAAAGGTCTCAGATGTGGCATTTGGTGTTGGGCGAAGGCGTCCAATAGTGCAGCAATGGACGGGCTTTAGATTGGGTCGTCCTTTTTGAGATTTTTAGTATATTATTCAATACAAACATTCTTTGTTAGCCCATTATCTAATCATTTGCCCATTATGCACCTATATTCTACAGGTACACATTCATCAGAAGCACGTTCAGTAGATACACATTCAATAGACACAAATAGCTTGTTGAAGTCTATTTTTCACCTACCTGCATGTAAGGCGTTTTCAACGGCGACCTTAATGTTACTGATGGTACTTTCTTGGGGTAACACATCCACAGTCCATGCTCAAGAGGCTCCGCCCACGGTAGAATACCAAGAGATAAAAACCAAATATCTCCCTTATAATAATCCTATGCAGGCTTGGTCTTCGTCCACTACCGACATTGCAGCTGGTGATACAACAGAATTGATTCCATTGGAGCTACAACTGGACAGTTTTGAGAGGGATATGATGCTTCGCATCGCTAATATATATGGAACTCATGTGCAGGCCTTAAAAGCACAAGTAAACAACGAGCCAGTAGAAGCCGAGCGGTTGATTAATGAGTCTGTTGTGGCCTCACAGGATTTATTGGATGAGTACCCAGAAATGAGAACTAATGCACGCTTTGCTCAACTCTCTAGGGCAGTTGTTGCGGAGTATCGAAACTTTTATGGGATAAGCGAAGAAGAAGATCATGCTCAAGGAGAAATATTTGCCATCCAAGAAGATTTTCTAGAGGATGAAAACACCTTGGCTGAGGACTTTAACTTTCCAAAAGACACCGAAACCTTTAAAACAACGGTGCCCTTACTACAAAATGCACAAGTAAATAGACATCTTGTTTATTACACGTTGAGAAGGCCAGATGTGATGGAAAAATGGAGAGAAAGGGCAGAGGTGTACAAGCCCATGATGGTAGAGATTTTTAGAGAGGAGGGAATGCCCGAAGAATTGGTTTATTTAGCCTTTATTGAAAGTGGATTAAACCCTACGGCTAGGAGTTGGGCGTCGGCTGTGGGAATGTGGCAATTTATAGCGGCCACTGCACGAGTGTATGGAATTGAAATTAATTGGTGGGTAGATGAGCGAAGAGATCCTGAAAAAGCTACCAGAGCAGCAGCACGACACTTAAAAGATCTGTACAATGTCTGGGGGGACTGGCACCTAGCCATGGCCAATTATAATATTAGCCCACGTGGATTAAATAGGGCCATTAACCGTGCAGGCGGTGTGAAGGATTATTGGGCGGCCTATCCTTATTTGCCGAGAGAAACACGTGGTTATGTTCCTGGTTTTATAGCAACTACTATGATTAATTTAAGCCCAGAAGAATTTGGCTTTCAAACTAACTATGACCAAGAGCCATATTCCTATGAGACTGTCGAGGTTGATGGACTTATGTCGTTGGAGATACTGGCAGAAGCCATGGGTTTATCCACAGAAACACTAAAAGAATATAATCCAGAACTGTTGCGTTGGGCAACCCCTCCAGGCTCTAAGTATGCTTTAAAAGTGCCGGTTGGCAAGGGGAATGACCTATTAGCCATCTATGATAGTTTACCTCGAGAAAGTCAAAACCAAAGTATCACCATGCATACTGTTCAAAGTGGAGAATCCATTGGATTGATAGCACGTACATATGGAACGAGCGTTAGTGGTATCTATGCAAGTAATGATAATCTGTCCAATATCATATACCCTGGTCAAGTAATTGCTGTGCCACTTCCAGCAGGATCGGTGAATCAATTATCCGTTAACCGTCCCACCAATCAACAAAGTGGAACAGTTACTACTCGTGCTAGCTCTTCAAGTAGTTCGGTCCCGGCCAACTCTGTTAAGGTATTATATAGAGTAAAAACAGGAGATACCATAGGCCATATCGCCGAGTGGCATGATGTGCGCGCATGGGAAATAAGAAGTTGGAACGGAATTGGGAATACCATTCGGGTAGGACAAAATCTAACATTGTATGTGCCAAAAAATCGTGAAGAACATTACAAAGCGATAAATAGTCTCAGCTTTAACGACAAACAAGATTTAGAACGTCGACAAAGAGGAGGCGAAAACATATTCGGTGAACAAGACGCCTCTACTTATGTGGTTAAGCGTAACGATACGTTGACAGCTATTGCTCGTAGTTTTGGCATATCCACTTCACAATTGAGAGAGCTAAACGAGATATCCGGATCCACTATTTATGTTGGACAAGTACTTAAAGTTCGATAGTAATGGTCAAAAAGCCCCACAATTTTTTACGAAATGGGCGAAATAAGCTACTTATTGGTCTTCTTTTCCTCCTAGGAATTTCCTCAATAGCCTACCAACATAAGGATGTTTACTTCCGGATTAAACAAAGTTTAGACATTTTTTCCGAAGCATTTAGCTTAATCGTACTCGAGTATGTTGACGATATAGATCCACTTGAGCTAATGGGAGTAGGGCTTAATGCGATGTTTGAAAGCCTTGACCCTTATACCAATTATTTCGACGTAAGTAGTAATGAGCAGGCGGAAATCCTAAGTCGGAGTAACTTTTCAGGTATAGGTATTCAGGTCGATAAAAAAGAAAATAGGGCTATTGTAGTACGTGTGATTGATGGGAGCCCAGCCCAAAGAGCAGGTATTCGCACTGGTGATGCCATCCAATCGGTTGATGGGTTGTCTACTGAGAACCTTGAGCCCGAAGAAATAGAAAGCTTGTTGATGGGCGAAACGGGTTCGAAGGTCACCGTCACGATTAAAACCCCAAACGCTACGGTAGATAAACTCCAACTTTTTCGTGCTAAATTTGAGCCAAAGAGCTTGAGTTATGCAGCCTTACTTGATCCAAACGGGGAACCAATCATTGAGTTAAATAACGATACCCAGGTATTAGAATCTAAGGACTCTACCAAAAACGAGCCTAAACAGGGTGTAGCCTATCTTCAAATAAACGAATTTGGACAAGGGGTAAATGCGGAATTTAGGCAAGCTTTACAGGCTATAAGGCAGGACTCTGAGCTTCAAGGAATAATCCTAGATTTAAGAGGAAACCCTGGTGGATTATTACAGGAGTCGGTACAGATGTTAGACTTTCTGGTCAATGCAGATATCCCTGTGGTTGAAACTATAGGTCGGTTAGAAGAATATAACACGCGATACATAACACGTGAGGACGCTGGATACACAGGGCCACTGGTCATACTAATTAACCAAGGGAGTGCTAGCGCTAGTGAAATTTTATCAGGGGTGGTGCAGGATTTAGACAGAGGGGTTGTGCTAGGGGAACGAAGTTTTGGAAAAGGCTTAGTTCAAATAGTCAAACCCTTACCATTCAACAACTCTATGAAATACACCATCTCAAGGTACTATATTCCTTCTGGAAGAAGTATTCAGAGTCTAGAATACACTCACGATACCAATAACAGTGTCCTACAACGAGGGGACGATACCGAATATAAGACCCTGAATGGAAGAAGTGTACGAGGAGGAATGGGCATTGAACCCGATCTTCAGGTTCCCACAGAATTACTGAGTTCGTTCCAGTCGGAGCTGCTTCGTTTAGGCTTGGTAACTGATTTTGTTCAGCAAGTTGAGCTACCATCGACTGCCACGATTGATGATGAGCTTATTCAAATTATGACCAATCGATTTATGGAAAATTTTGATCCTACTCGATTGCAGATTTGGAATGATATGTTGTCACTGACGGACTCATTGGCTTATTCTTTACAAAATAGTAAGGCGTTGAATGCCAATACAGATGAGTCTTTACAACGGATAACCGATCAGATTTCTACATTGGCAAAATCCAAGTTCAGTGAAAAAACCACAGAAATAGAGATGGTTTTGGGTTTGGAATTAATCCGATTCTATAAAGGAAACCAAGCCTGGAAAAGAGCTAGCTTAGCCTTTGATCCAGCGATTATGGCGGGAATACAACTGTTGGACGACTTGCAAGATTATCATTCAATTATTGATTAATTCATGGCTGGGAAAGCCGATTTACATATTCATACCACCTATTCTGACGGTAAAATAAGCCCTTTTGAGGTCCTTAATTTAGCAGTGGCTAAGGGGTTAAAGGCCATTTCTATTACCGATCATGATACCATTAAAGGGTATCTCAAAGCAGAGGAAATTTTGAAGTCAGGACAATTACCCATTGAATTAATTACAGGAGCAGAATTTACTGCCACCTTTAATGACAAGGATATTCATCTGCTAGGCTATTTTTTTGATCCTTATCATAAAGAACTATCGGAGTACTTGACCGCTTGTTCGGTACAGCGTAGGAGACGAATGAAATCGATGATAGATTGGCTCAATAAAAAAAATATCGAAATAGATTTTCAGGAAGTTCAAGCAATATCCAAACACGCTACATTAGCCCGGCCTCATTTAGCTAGGGTATTAGTAGAAAAAAACTATGTATCCAATCATATAGAAGCTTTTCAGAGATACTTGGTAGCTGCTCATGAGGAAACGCGGCAACCCTATTTTTTAGAAGCTAACACTCTCATTGCATTGATCCGGAGAGCTGGAGGCGCAGTAATATTAGCTCACCCAGGAAAATTATTCACTCATCAAGAGCTCGAAGAATTACGAATCTTAGGGATAGATGGGATTGAATGTATCCACCCAAGTCATTCGTACCAACAACATAATCACTTTGTTAAATGGGCCCAAAAACACCATTTGCTTCAAACCGGTGGAAGTGACTATCATGGGCATCCAGACTATGGTTATACCCCCATTGGCACGGTAGCTACTTCCTATAACAACGTGATTAAAATGAAGGCAATGACCACACAAAGAAAAGCTTTAAAACCCACTAATTAATAATAAGCCATGAGTAATAAACAAGGGATTCAAGAGGTTTCAACAAACACAGTAGTAGATGATGCAACGGTTGGAATTGTGGTTTCAAGGTGGAATTCGATGATAACTGAAGCCATGTTAGAAGGAGCAATCTCTACCTTAGTGGCTAATGGAGTAAAGAAAGACTCCATTACTATTGTTCGTTGTCCGGGTAGTTACGAAATACCATTGACCGCACAGTGGCTATTGGAAACTAAGCGCTATGAGGGTGTTATAGCTTTAGGTGTCGTCATTCGTGGGGGAACTCCACATTTTGATTATGTTTGTGATGCAGTAAATCAAGGAGTATTAGAGCTAAACCTTCGCTTTTCAACTCCCGTTGCATTTGGAGTGTTAACAACAGACGATGTTCAACAGGCATTAGATAGAGTAGGGGATAAGGGGAACAAAGGATCCGAAGCTGCCCTCGCCCTACTTGAAATGATCACAGTACGTAGAAGTTTAACTGAGCTTAGTTAGGCCAAATGATGTATTGTTTATCATCTCAGAAATAGTATCGGAAATAGGATGTTTGGAATAGCTAGTCTAAGATCAAAACAAAAGCCATCTTATGTGGGTATAAATTAGGTGCTTTTTTCTTGAATAAGCTTCAATAAAGCTCTAATTTGCTGAATTGAAAAGAACCAACCATAATTCCTTTGAAAGAGCTTAGTCTCACTAAAACAAAACAGACACAGGAAGACAAGAATCGACAGAAAAAGTTAATCGATTCAGGTGTCGTTCCAGAACATATCGCCATCATTATGGATGGTAATGGGCGTTGGGCTCAAAGCAAAGGAAACATTAGGCTTTTTGGGCATAAGGTAGGTGTGGACTCCGTTCGAGATATTACTGAGGCATGTGCTCAACTCGGGGTTAAATTCCTGACTCTATATGCCTTTTCGACAGAAAATTGGGGAAGACCTAGTGCCGAAGTTAGAGGGTTAATGCGTCTATTGGTTTCCTCGCTAAGGAAAGAGGCGGATAATCTTCATCGAAATAACATTCGCTTGGTCACCATTGGTCAGATGGATCGTTTTCCAGATGATTGTATAAAGGAATTAGATGAGGCAATTTCGTTAACCAAAGATAACACAGGGTTAGAATTATGCTTAGCCCTGAGTTACTCTGGTAGATGGGATATAACTGAAGCCGTAAAAAAAATTGCTAAACATGTAGAAGAGGGTAGACTTGCTCCTAATTTAATCAATGATCAAATGATTGGGGATCACCTTTCGACCGCCAATATACCAGATCCGGATTTAATTATTAGAACCAGCGGTGAATATCGCATTAGCAACTTCTTATTATGGCAATTGGCTTATTCTGAGCTGTACATAACCGAATTATATTGGCCAGATTTTAGGCGTAACGAATTGTATGAAGCAATTCAATCCTACCAAAAAAGAGATCGAAGATTTGGCAAAGTGCGCAAAAAAAATAAAGACGAAATAAGTAACTAGTTCGTTATAGTAAAAAATTATCAGCTTGAAGGATTATACATTGTTTATCAAGATCTTACAGACCCCAAAAAAAGCAAGAACACGTTCATTAATAATTGTTTTTGCGCTCACTGCTATTATGCTATTTGGTAGTAATTTTACCGCCTACTCCCAGCAAATACAAATAACCGATCCCACATTGGAAAATCCCGAGGAATATCGTATTTCTCAGGTTAGAGTTCAGGGAAATGAAAGCACACGAACTCAATTCATCATTAACACGAGTGGATTGGTTGAGGGAAAGGTAATAACTCATCCAGGTGATGACATACCGGATGCAATTAATAGGCTATTTCGTGTAGGTTTATTTTCCGATGTTCAAGTGTTTATTGAGAATCAGTCTCTAACCAGCTTGGACATACTCATTCAGGTAGTTGAACAGCCTAGAATGCTCGAGTATAAGATTGAAGGGGTTAAAAAATCAGAAGCCCGAGACCTAGAAGATCTTATCAGTTTGGTTCAAGGTGCCGCAATTACGGATGCAAGTTTAGAACAAGCCAAGCGCACCATTATCCGATTTTTTAAAGAAAAAGGATTATGGGGAACGGAAGTGGTTACAAGGGTAGAAGCATCAGATGAAATTGAAAATCGTTCTATTTTATACTTTGAAGTTAAAAAAGGCGAGAAGTTAGAAATCAAAGATATTCAGTTTATTGGGTTAGAGCGGTTCACTGAAAAAGATTTACTAAAAGTGATTAAGCCGATTAAAGAAGATGCGTGGTGGAAATTTTTGTCTAAAAAGCTTTATAAGCAAGAAGACTTTGACGAAGGAGTCACCAATCTTTTGACCCATTTTCAAGAGGAAGGTCATGTCGATGCCAGAATAGTTTCTGATAGCTTATGGGTGGATGATTTTGGTAAAGGTGAGCAAGGACTACGTTTAGCATTTACCATTTATGAAGGACCTCAATACAAAGTGCGAGACATTAGTTGGGATGGAAACACCGTGTACACCGATGCACAATTAACACAGTCACTAGGTTTTGAAAAAGGGGATGTATTTAATCAAACTCGATACGATGAAAATTTAAACTTCAATAAAACTTCGACCGACATTAATAGTTTATATCAGAACATAGGCTATTTATTTTTTCAAGCCATTCCAACGATCTCCAAGGTGGGTGATGATTCCTTGGATATTCACTTTGATATATACGAAGATGAAATTGCAACAATACGTAGGGTGTCATTTAGTGGGAATACGCAAACTCATGACGACGTTGTTCGGAGAACCTTACGAACGATTCCCGGTGCCACATACAGCCGTGAGGCTATAGTCCGATCGGTTCGAGAACTGAGTACCCTAGGATTTTTTGACCCCCAAAATATAACTCCCGATGTACAACCTATACCCCAAGACAAAGAAGTAGATGTATCTTTTCTGGTTGATGAATCTGCGAGTACATCGAATTTTGAATTTTCGGGGGGATATGGTGGCCGCGCAATCGGTGCTTTGATCTCTGCCCGTCTCAACTTTAATAACTTTTCACTACAGCGAGCTTTAGCTGGTGATTTTACCCCCTTTCCCTCAGGAGATGGACAAAATCTTTCTTTGGGTGTACAGGTGACAGGAACAGGCTTTCAAAGCTATAGCTTTGGATTCGTGGAGCCTTGGTTAAAAGGAAAGCCTACCTCACTTGGGGTAAATTTATCGTATAACTTTATACAATACCGGGGCTTCTCTGAAAAAAATCGACTTTTCTCTTCTTCTGTATCACTTGGGAAGCGATTACGATGGCCTGATGATTACTTTTCAAGCAGAACGGCTTTAGGTTATCAACTTTACGATGTTCAGGGTACTACATCCTTTTTATCAGCTGGAACCTCTTCTATTATTTCAATAAATCAGACTTTCGAACGGAATTCACTAGATAATTTCATCTCACCTAATACCGGTTCGAAATTAGGACTTTCCTTTGAAGTAGCTCCGCCACTGCCGGGTCTTTCCGAATACTATAAGATTAAAACAGACTATCAGTACCACATTCCCATCGTAGAGAAATTAGTGCTCACCAGTCAGGTGAATTTTGGATTCATTGGCTTCTTCACTAATGATAGGAGATCCAATTTTCAGCGATTCTTAGTCGGTGGAACCCAACTTCAGCAACGGCAAAGCTTCTTGTACGACAATATCGACTTACGAGGATATCCCGGTGGTAATGATGGAAGTATAGCACCAATTATTGATGGTCGGCAAGTGGGGGGACGTGTGTATAACAAATATTCCCTTGAATTACGTTATCCCGCAGTGAGTAATGAACAGCTCCAATTAATACCCTATGCCTTTTATGATGCAGCCAATGCATTTAATGATTTTGCCACCTTCGATCCATTTAATGTAAAGCGTGCAATTGGGATTGGAACTCGTTTATATTTACCGGTATTGGGTTTGGTTGATTTGAGTTACGGATACCGATTAGACGGAATTGAAGGAACCAATACGCTTGCGGGAGAATGGGAATTTTTGTTTAATATTGGGGCACCATTTTAACTTATTACATGACTAATAGTTTTAAAATATCATTCTTAAACGCACGCACTAATATACTAATAGTGTGTATTTCTATACTAACAATAATTAGTACTGAGAGCAAAGCTCAAGATCAAAAGATTGGCTATTTTGAATCAGATATAGTCGTTGCTCAACTACCTGAATACGGCGGTATTGAACAGCGTTTGCAACTACTAAGCAGTGGTTGGCAGCAAGAAGCACAGGAAATGCTAGACGAAGTAACTGCGCTAGAAGAAGATTATCAAGCCAAAGAAATTCTATATACCGAAGAGATCAGGAATCAAAAACTAGCAGAAATTGCACAAAAGAAAAAACAGCATCAGAGCTTCCTTCAGCAAAAGTTTGGTCCAACAGGAGAATATTTTCAGCAGCAAAGTGATTTATTAGAACCAATTCAACGAAAAGTATTCAGCGCGGCAAGGACTGTGGCCCTAGAAAAAGGCTACGATTACATCTTTGACCGAAGTGGTGATATCTATATGATATATGCTAGAGCTGAATTTGATATTACTGCTGATATTTTGTTTGAGTTAGGTATTGATTTGGATAATTGATGCATAAATAAGGATAGGTAATTAAGCAAAATTTACGGTATTTTTTGACTCACATTTAAAACGACTATGAAACAACATTTTATTTTCTCCGCATTACTTTGGATTTTTCTGCTCACAATAGAGGCTCAAGCCCAAATAAAAATTGGGTACATGAATCCTTCGGTAGTGTTAAGCCAATTGGACGAGGTTGCGATTGTAGAACAACAAATTGAGCAACTTGTTCAACAGAGAGACACTGAATTAATGTCCAAAGCCAATCAGCTCCAGCAAGATTTTGTTGCCTATGAGGAGGCCAGAAGTATGCTTAACGAAGAAGCTCGAATCATAAGAGAGGAAGATCTCTTAGCCCGTGATCAGCAACTTCAAGAAGAGAGAGAGAATTATCTAAACGAAATCACCCAGAAAAGGGCACTGTTACTTCAGCCAATTATAGAGAAAATGGATCAAGTAATGGCAGAAGTAGCACAAGAAAAAGGCCTTGATTTAATACTTAATGAAGCCACCTCTTTTGGCGATGCTATTGTATTTTTTAGTGCCGAAGAACTTAATATCACCCAGGAAGTACTCTCTCGAATGATCACTTCTGGAAATGATTCAGAAAATTAATATCAACTAAATTAATCCATTCACATGCGAACGTTACGTATTGCAGTTATTTTATTCCTTAGTATTGTGCTTAACCTACAGGCTCAGGCGCAATCCAACAATTCAGAATTGAAAATAGGGTATGTAAATCCACAGTCAATATTAGCCAACATGCCAGAAATGCGTGCTGTCCAACAAAGATTGCAAAATTTTACCGCCCGTAAGCAACAGGAATTGTCAACCTTAGAGCAGGACTTTCAAACACAAGTTGCACAATACCAACAAAAGGTTGGTGTGATTTCCGCAGAAGCACAGCAGCAAGAAGAAGTACGTTTGGGGCAATTACAACAAGAACTTTTACAAGCTCAAGAAGTTGCTGAACAAGAGCTTGCACAACGCAGGGATGAATTAGTGGGCCCACTACTAGAACAAATAGGATCAGCTATAGAAGCAGTTGCTCAGAAACAGGGTTTATCTTATGTGTTAAACACCACCACTAGTTCTGGTGACATGATTATTTTATATGCATCGGAAGATTTCAGGGCCAAGTTTGATATAACTCAATCGGTGATGGAAGAACTTGGTATGTTTAACTAAATCTAAGTACTACTGAAAAATTAGATTTTGAAAGTTGGTTAGATTTTTCTGTGATTGCTTGAGGTCATGCTCAAGTGAGTTTAAGTGAGAAAATTTTTAAAACGCTGGGTTTGCAGTTAATGTACCCGGCGTTTTCTATTTTTTATATAGTCTTCGAAAATAAACCCACCTAAATTATCTAGGCTAGAAAAATAAGCTTTCCCTTTATTAGCTTCGGTCATTTCACGTACAAAATGCTGTAAATAAGGGTCTGAAGCTATCATAAAGGTAGTTATGGTGATTTTCTCTCTTCTACATTTAACTGCTTCATCTAATACCTTATTGACAATTTTTCTATCCAATCCAAAGCTGTTTTTGTAAAGTTTACCATTCTCAAACATACAAGACGGCTTCCCATCTGTAATCATGAATATTTGTTTATTCGCAAACTTTTTGCGCTGCAGTATATGACGAGCAACTTCTAAACCCTGTTTGGTGTTTGTATGATAGGGCCCCACTTTCAAGTAAGGTAAATCTTTAACTGAAATATGCCACGCCTCGTTTCCAAAAGCCACAATGTCTAAGGTATCTTTTGAGTAGCTACGCATGATTAATTCAGACAAAGCCATGGCAACTTTTTTTGCCGGTGTAATTCGATCCTCACCGTATAGAATCATAGAATGGCTTAAATCAATTAGAAGTACGGTGGAAACCTGAGTATGATAATCTGTTTCATATACCTGCAAGTCATCTTCTGATAAATTCAATGCATCAATACTACTATGTTTTAGCATATTAATCATTGTACCCGTTGTATCTAAGTTGACCAGTTCTTCATGACCATTCCAAGGTCTTGTTTCTGACTGTCGCTCTACGCCAGTCCCATTAAAATTAGTTTTGTGATTGCCCTGTCCTCCTTTTCTCAAGCTGCTGAATATTTCATTTAATGAGCGATCTCGTAGGCTTTTTTCAGTCTTTGGAGTAATGACCATGGCATTGCTGTCATCATCCTGATCGATATATCCCTTGTCTATTAAATCTTGGATAAAATCAGCCAGGCTGTATTTTTCTTCAAAACTGTCCGTTATTTCATACTCCTTATCTAAATTCGTTAGCCATTTAAGTGATTGTGATACATCACCACTGGCAATAGTCAAGAGTTGTTGAAATAAATCAAGTAGGGTCTCAAATGGGTTCTTACCCGATATAGGTTTTACTTGTTTCCAATGAGTATATTTATATTTCATATTAAGACAACCATTTATGAATTCTAACTCGTTCCTCATATTGTTAATTAAACCAATATTTCTAGCTCAACATCCAATCTAATTGCCTATATGAGTAGACTAGAAATAGAACGTACATTATGGCAAGAAGGCTTTCGACGGATTATGGGTCTGGATGAAGTTGGTAGAGGTTGTTTAGCTGGCCCTGTAGTGGCCGCAGGGGTTATTCTGGACCCAAATAGCCCTATTGAAGGAATTCAGGATAGTAAAAAGTTATCTTTATCAGAACGTAAGCGTCTATCTAAAGAGATAAAGAAAAAGGCTCTCTTCTGGACTATTCAAGAGGGTGATATAGCTATGATAGAACGGCTTAATATACTTTGGGCAAGTTTAGAAACTATGAATAACTGCGCAACATCTACAGGTGCTAATCCCGACTATTTATTGGTTGACGGTAATCGTTATGTCCCAACACTTTTAGCTCATCAATGTATTGTAAAGGGAGATAGTAAAAGTGCCTCTATAGGTGCTGCTTCTATCATTGCCAAAGTTTACCGAGATGAACTTATGGCTAGCTTACACCAAGAGTTTCCAGAGTACGGGTGGGATAATAATGTTGGATATCCGACCAATGCACATAGGCAAGCATTGAAGAAATATGGCTATACACCTATTCATCGAACTAGTTTTAGTTTAGGAACTACGAAGGCCCGTTCATCTAAACAATAGGTTCCTCAATGCAGGTAGTGATATTTCTTACCAGGTTCAGTCATACAATCCCTGAACTGGGTTCTTGTGTCTAAGTCCATCTACTTAGCTGTAGATACTGAACTCCCTTTTATACAAATCCATATTTAAACAAATCGCAAGCATGAGTGTATTTGCGATAAACGCCGATCCACCGTAACTAATAAAGGGTAGTGGGATCCCTATAACCGGTAATAGTGCCGTTGCACTTCCAACATTGATAAAAAAGTGCATAAAATAGACCGCAGCGACACTAAGAGTGACCAATTGTGCAAAGGGATTTTTATGATTAATAGATAATTGTAATAAACGAAGTAAGAAAAGCATAAAAACGATGATGAGTATAGAAGCTCCCAAGAAACCAAACTCTTCTCCAACTACACAAAATATGAAGTCGGTCCATTGTTCTGGTAAAAAACGAAGTTGAGTTTGAGTTCCCTCAATGAATCCTTTTCCAGTCCATCCACCTGAACCAATAGCTGTTTTAGCCTGAATAACATTCCAACCCGCGCCTGTTGGATCATAGGATGGATTGGTAAAAGCAATTACTCGAGCAACTTGATGTGGTTGAAGTATTTTTGTTAAGGCTAATTGTACCACGATAACCGTTGCAGAACCCATAATTACCGAAACAATGGTAAGCCATTTTGAGCGTTGTAAAAAAAGAACTCCAGCAGTGATAATCCCCATAGCTATGAGGCCATAAACCCAACTAAATACACTCAAATACAGAATAATTGCTGGGCTTACCATTAATAAGGCCACACCGTAGGGTAATCCAGACCAAAATAAAATTACAGGAATCAGGGCTAAAAATATTATGGCAGTACCAAAATCGTTTTGTGCAATTACCAAAAGTGTTGGCACAAAGATAATGAGGAAACTAACTAAGGCGTAGCGTATTTGTTCTGTGGCAAGATTTCTCCTAGAGGTTAAGAAGTTTGCTGCAGCTAATATAGTGGTGATTTTCATAAACTCACTAGACTGTAAACCAAAACCACCAAATCGTAACCAACTTTTAGCACCATTAATCTCTTGTCCAAAAAATAACGTATAAACCATCAATAGTAGGGATAGTGCGTAGGCTACATAAGAAAAATTTTTAAAAATAGTGGGATTGATGAATTGTATACCGAAGAGCAGCCCCAAAGAAATTCCAACAAAAAGTAACTGTTTCCAGAAGTTATTTTGAATGAATGTAGGTAAAAATTCAGAAACCGGACCTTGAGTAGCGCTATAGATAGCTATGAGCCCTATAATACTTAAGCCTATCCAAAGTAAGATACTCGTCCAATCTAAATCTTTTTGAATAGAAGCCATGGGTTATTCAGCGGTTTGGTTAGAATTATCTTCTCGCGGTTCCCAGTTTTTTACGTAATTATATACGTAGCTATTATATGTACCCCGTAAATAAAATTCATGTAATAGGCGAGCTATTGGAGCAGCGGAAATAGAGGCAAAACCGGCATTTTCTAAAAAAACAGTTACGACAATTTCAGGGTTTTCGTAAGGTGCAAACGAAGTGAACCAACCATGTGAGTTGCCATGTGGATTTTGAGCTGTCCCGGTTTTACCTGCAATGGCTATGGAATCATTCTTTACATAAAATCTACCGCTTCCTTCCTGAACCACACCTCGCATCCCTTTTTTTACCAAATCTAGGTGCTTTTTTTGCACCCAATCTATCTTCGATGGATTTCTTTTATTGGGAAAATTAGTTGAGTAAGGGGTTTCTAATTGCTCTACAAGATAAGGGGTAATTCTGTACCCTCCATTGGCTATTGCACTTGTCATTGTGGCTATCTGAAGTGGTGAGACGGACATAACCCCTTGACCAATTCCTAGATTTATTAAATCTCCTAGACCCCATTTTTTAACCCCAAACCAACGGTCCAAAAATGCACTGTCAGGAACAATACCGGTAGTTGCACTAGGTAAATCAATTTCTAGATCTACCCCTAGGCCAAAATCCTTAACTCGCTCACTCCAGGTATTCAGTCTACCGGAACTAGCCATATCATCCATCAACTTGTAGAAATAGGTGTTTGATGAAAAAGTGATGGCTTTCTCTAAATTATAATCTCCTTTTGGGGCAATATCACGATACAATCGTCCCCGTTGGTAACCTCCCGTATTAGGAATATTTGTTGTTGGTGTGATTAGTCCTTCTTCTAAGCCAATTAAGCCCATTAATGGCTTAAATGTGGAACCTGGTGGTTGCCTACTAGATACGGCTCTATTGAAGAGTGGACGGGTTGAGTCACTGTTTATTTGAGCCCAATAGGTTCTGTCAAGACGTCCAGCAAGCCTGTCTACTTGATAATTAGGGGAGCTTACCATAGTTAAAATGGCCCCAGTATTGGGATTCATGACAATAATTGCACCTGTTTTGTCAATCATTAAATCCTCAGCAAATGCCTGTAGGTCAGCATCAATAGTTGTAATTATGTTCGCCCCTTCAATAGGATTCCTACCCTCATTTTCCACCACAAAAGAACCTAAAGCCTGTCCGTAGGCATTGACTCTTTTAAATTCTATGCCGGATTCACCACGAAGCCGTTCCTCATAGATTAATTCAAGACCACTTTTTCCAATTTTATCCCCTAAGAATAACGAAGTATTGTTTTCAAAATCTTTGGTATCAGCCTCACGAAGATAGCCAAATATGTGTGAGGCATTTATTTTGTCAGTGTAGGTTCTTTTACTTTCAAGCTGATGGCCAATACCAGGTAATTGCCATAAGTTTTGCTGGATAACCGCGAATTGAGTGAAATCAATATCCGATAACAGAGGCGAACTTCTATACCAAGAATATCGTCTTGCAGTTTTCACTTGTTCTCGAATTTGGGATATATCTACATCTAATAGTTTAGCAAGCAGCTTATTATTTGAA
>Ga0181563_10000795_pt1 | contig 30554 bp, 28 predicted proteins | sample 011ome_25_FD_133759 | JGI IMG/M metagenome (GOLD analysis project Ga0181563, IMG submission 133759) | Coastal salt marsh microbial communities from the Groves Creek Marsh, Skidaway Island, Georgia - 011512CT metaG (megahit assembly) | ecosystem: Environmental > Aquatic > Marine > Intertidal...
GGCTGATCCCCATGCCGCCGGGGCGTATCGCCGGTGGCTCGATCCGGTTGAATGGCGAAGAGCTGGTGGGCGCCAGCGACGCCCGCTTGCGGGGGCTGCGCGGCTCGGAAGTGGCGATGATTTTCCAAGAACCCATGACCAGCCTGAACCCGGTGTTCAGCATTGGCGACCAAATCGCCGAGGCCATCATGCTGCACCAAAATGTCAGCTATGACCAAGCGTTCAAAGATGCCGTGGCCCTGCTGGACCGGGTGGGCATTCCCAGCCCCGACAGGCGCGCGCGCGATTACCCCCATCAGCTGTCAGGCGGCATGCGCCAGCGCGTGATGATCGCCATGGCGGTCAGCTGCCGCCCCAAAGTGCTGATCGCAGACGAACCTACAACCGCGCTGGATGTCACGGTGCAGGCGCAAATTTTTGATCTGCTTAATGAAATTCAGCGCGATTTTGGCGCTGCCATCGTTCTGATCACCCATGATATGGGCGCCATTTCCGAAATGGCCGATCGCGTGGCCGTTATGTATGCGGGCCGCGTGATCGAAGAGGCCAGCGCCGATCAGGTGCTGGACAGCCCCCAACACCCCTATGCCCGTGGCCTGATCGATTGCATTCCCGCCTTGGGCAAACAAGAAACCGAGCTGCGCGAAATTCCCGGCGTGGTGCCGCCGCTGCACATGCTGGGCCAAGGCTGCGCCTTTAAAGCGCGCTGCGCCCATGCCCGGCCGCGCTGTGGCGTTGAAAAGCCGCTTTTGCGCAACCACGGCGCCCATCCCGTGGCCTGCCATGGCGCCGAGGAGGGCTGGGTATGAGTGTGCTTTTGGATGTCCGTGATTTGACCGTGCGATTTGGCTTGCCCAAGCCCAGCATGTTTGCCCCCCGCCCCTATCTCGAAGCCGTGCGCCAAGTGTCGTTCACCCTGCACGAGGGGCGCGCTTTGGGCATTGTCGGCGAAAGCGGATCTGGCAAGACAACCGCCGCCATGGCCGCCATCCGGCTGGTTGCCGCCTCGTCGGGGCAGGTTATTTTTCAGGGCGAAGACCTGCTTACCCTGTCCGAGGCCGACATGCGTGCCCGGCGCCGCGATGTGCAGCTGATTTTCCAAGACCCCTATTCCAGCCTAAACCCACGCGCCCGCGTGGCCGATATCGTGCGCGAACCGATGGATTTGATGGGCATTGGCACGCCCGAGCAGCGCCAAGCCCGTGTCGAGGAATTGTTCAAGCTGGTGGGCCTGCGCCCCGATCAGCTTAGCCTGTTCCCGCACCAGTTTTCCGGCGGCCAGCGCCAGCGTATTTCGATCGCACGCGCGCTGACCACAAACCCGCGTCTTTTGGTCTGCGACGAACCGGTATCGGCGCTGGATGTTGCCATTCAGGCGCAAATCTTGAACCTTTTAGCCAAGCTGAAAGCCGAACTGGGGCTATCGTATTTGTTTATCAGCCACGATCTGGGGGTGGTGCGCCACGTCTGTGATGATGTGGCGGTGATGTATCTGGGCAAGATCGTGGAAATCGGCGCGCGATCGCAGCTGTTTGACGCGCCCCAACACCCCTATACACAGGCGTTGCTGTCCGCCGCACCCAGCTTGGCGCGGCGCAAATCGCAAGGCTATGTGCGCCCGTTGAAAATCAGTGGGGATCCGCCCAGCCCTATCAACCCGCCCAAGGGATGTGCCTTTGCCGAACGCTGCCCAAAGGCGCAGCAGATCTGCCGCAGCACCCAACCCACGCTGTCTGGCGCCGAGGGGCACCAAGTGGCCTGCCATTTCCCCGGCCCCGCAACCGAGGCAGGCACAGCCCAGCCGTGACACGCGGCGCTAAAGCGCCCCAACCGCCAGCGCGATCTGTCCGCGCAGCCAGCGGTGCATGGGGGCGTGGTGGGTGCGGGCCGTCCAGTATAGATCGATCGCAAATGCTGCAGGAAACGGGCATGGCAAAACCCGCACACCCGGGCCATAGGCCTGCGCCACCCGGCGCGGCACGGTGCCCACCAGATCTGTGCCCATGATCAGCTCGGGCAGGTTGGCGGGGCTGGGCACCTCTAGCGCCACGCGCGGGGCAAACCCGCCTTCGGCCATCTCTACCAGATAAGACGAACGCCAATTGCCCCCATAGGTGACAACAACCTGCGGGGTGGCGGCAAAAATTTCGGCGCTAAGCGGGGCATTGGCCAGCGGGTTTTGCGCATCTACCACGCAGACATAATGGTCTTCTAACAGCCACCGCCCATAAAACCCGCTTTCCTTTATGCGGATCGGCCCAACCAGCAAATCGCTTTCGCCGCGGCTGAGCTGCTGTTTGCCCTGCACGCTAGAGGCGATGATGTTCAGCCGCAGCCCCGGCGCGGTGCGGCGCAGATTGCGGATCAGATGCGGCACCATCGTGGCGCGCTCGTAATAATTGCAGCTAAGCGTGACCTCGGCTTCGGCATGGGCCGGGTCAAAGGCGCGCGGCTCGGCCAGCGCCAAGAACTTATCCAGCAGGCGCCCGGCCTCGGCCACGATTTCCAAACAACGCTCGGTGGGCACGGTGCCGGTGCCTTGGCGCACGAACAGCGGGTCGTCAAAGGCGCGGCGCAGACGATCTATGGTGTAGCTCACCGCGCTTTGCGTGCTGCCCAGCGCCTCGGCTGCGCGGGTGAACGAGCCATGGGCATGCACCATACGCAGCACCCGCAACGCAGCAAAATCAACCGAATGCACATCCATCTTGAACCACCATCAAATTTTCCGATGCATATTATAAAATTAATCGGATTGCCAGATGCACCACCCAGCCCTAGTGTTTATCCCGCATCCAGTGTTCAGGGAGGGACCATTGGCCAGCATACCCGCCGCCCCAGTTGACGATACGATCACCATCGCCCAGCTGACGCGTGATCCCTATAGCGTTTATACGCGCCTGCGCCACGAAGCGCCGGTGCTGCGCGTCAAAGCGCTGGGGCGCACCTTGCTGACCCGCGCCGCCGATACCAAGGCGGTAAAGGACAATCCGGCAGTGTTTTCGGCAAACGACCCGAACACCCCCATGCAGCGCGCCTTTCGCGCCCATACATTGATGCGCAAAGACGGCGAGGAACACGCCGCTGAACGTGGTGCCATGGCGCCTGCCTTCAGCGGCCGCACCATCACCCAATGCTGGACACCCGTTTATACAAAAATCGCCGAAGACTACGTGGCCCGCCTGCCCCGCGGCGAAACGGTGGAATTGTTTCAGGGCCTTGCCGGCCCTTTTGCCGCGCGCTGCCTGACCCATCTTTTGGGCATCCCCGAGGCCAGCGATGATGATATGCAACGCTGGAGCCAGATTTTGATCGATGGCGCCGGCAATTTTGGCTGGGCGCCCGAACTGTTTGCCGAATGCGACCGCGCCAATGACGAGATGGATGCGCTGTTTCGTGCCGCCGCCGCCCGCTATCGCGAAACCCCAGATCAAAGCGCGCTATCGGTAATGGTGAATGCCGAAAACCCCATCCCCGAAAGCCAAATTCACGCCAATATCAAAATCGCCATCGGCGGCGGCATCAACGAACCGCGCGATGCCCTGCTGACCATTCTTTACGGGTTGCTCAGCAACCCCGATCAATGCACCGCCGCCAAACGCGACGGCCTGTGGACCGAAGCCTTTGAAGAAGGGGTGCGCTGGGTGGCGCCTATCCAAGTATCCTCGCGCGTGGCCAAAGACGATGTCGAGGTGGGCGGCTACCTGATTGCCAAGGGCGACACGGTGATGACCTCACAGGCCAGCGCCAACTGGGACGAAGACCTGTTCGAAGATCCGCAGCTGTTCAATATCTTCCGCCCCCGCACCCCACATCAGGCGTTTGGCAATGGGCCGCATTTCTGCCAAGGCACCCATATTGCCCGGCGCATGCTGGCCAATATCATGCTGCCCATGCTGTTTGATCGCTTTCCCAATATGCAACTGGCCGACAAGGACAGCGTGCAGTTTTGGGGATTTGGCTTTCGCGGGCCACGCAGTTTGCACGTAACCTTGAATTAAGGGCGAAAAGCCCCATCATTTGGCCAGCCCGGAACGCCTGGGCCTAGCGCCGGAACCGGCCAACACAAGGCCAACCCTAGGGAGGAAATATGAAACGACGTATCGCTTTAAAAACCGTGGCCGCCGCAGCGCTTGCGCTGGGTCTGGCACCGGGCATCGCCGCTGCGCAAGATGTTACCCTGCGCCTGCACCAGTTTTTGCCGCCGCCTGCCACGGTGCCAAAACATATTTTGAAACCTTGGGCTGCACGCGTCGAAGAACGCGCCGGCGGGGCGCTGAAGATCGAACATTACGATGCCATGGCGCTGGGCGGCCGCCCCTCGGACCTGATGGATCAGGCCATGGATGGCGTGGCCGATATTGTGATGACCGTTGTGGGCTACACCCCCGGGCGCTTCCCCAAAACCGAAGTGTTCGAACTGCCCTTCATGATGACCGATCCAATCGCCACCGCCAAAGCCTTTCAAGAGCTGGTGGAAACCGATCTGCAGGCAGGCGAATATAAGGACGTGAAAGTGCTGGGCGCATGGGTGCATGGCCCCGGCGTGGTGCACACCAAAGACCCGGTCACCAAACTGGAAGATCTGGAAGGCAAGAAGCTGCGCGGCCCAACCCGCGTCATTTCAGACCTGCTGGCTGAATTGGGTGCCACACCTGTGGGCATGCCCCTGCCCGCCATTCCCGAGGCCCTGTCAAAGGGTGTGGTTGATGGCACCGTGATCCCGTGGGAAGTAACGCCCGCCATCAAACTGACGGAACTGGTGGGCAACCATGCCGAATTTGGTGGCTCCGAGGCGCTGTATACCGCCACGATCATCATGGTTATGAACAAGGCCAAATACGACAGCCTGCCCGCCGATATCCGCGCCGCGATCGACGCAGAATCGGGCATGGTATTGGCGGAATTCGCCGCACAGGTCATGTATGACTACGACAAGCCCGGCCGTGATATTGCCGAAAAGAATGGCAATACCATCACCAAGCTGGACGCGGCAGAAGTGGCCCGCTGGAAGGCCAAATCGCAGCCCGTGATCGAGCGTTGGGTGGCCGATATGAGCGGCAAAGGTATCGATGGTGCCGCGCTGATCGAGCAGGCCAAAGGCCTGATCAAAAAACACGGCGGTTAAGCCCGCAATTTGGCCGCCAACCCCGCGCTGGCGGCCTTTTTTTCGCGCAAAACAGGGGCTATTCCATGCCAGACACCGCCACCGCCCATTTGGCCTCACCCCCGCTGAACCATGTCTGCGACCTGTTTGTCGATTTAGACCCGATCCGCGAAATGGGTCATGGCAGGGCGGGCCAAAGGCGGATTATCCCCATCATCGGTGGGCAGGTGCGCGGCCCGATGTTGAATGGGCGCATTTTGCATTTGGGGGCCGATTGGCAAACAATATGGGCCAATGACGTGGCAGAGTTGGACACGCGCTACGCCATGGAAACCGACGATGGCGCCTTGATCGAAATTCGCAACTATGGCTATCGCCATGGCCCCGCAGATGTGTTGAGGGCGGTGGCGCAGGGCCAAGATGTCAGCCCGGACAGCTATTATATGCGCACCCATGCCCGGCTGGAATGTGGCGATCCCCGTTACGAATGGGTGAACCGCACCCTGTTTGTGGGGCGCGGCGCACGGCTGCAACAGCAGGTGGTTGTGTCGCTTTACGCGTTAGGCTGAGGCGCCCCTGCGCGTTTCGCGCGACACCGCCCCCTCTAGGCCCGTGCTGCCATAAAGCCATTCGATCTGATCATACCAATCTTGGGGGCCGCGCGCGCGCATGACCGCATTGCGCAGGGCCGCATGCGCGCCCGCCGGGTGATAGACATGTTCGCCAATAGCGCGCGATTGCAGCTGCACCCGCGCCGTGCGCAGCTGACGCATTTTTTGGTAGGCATCCAGCGCTGCCTCGACATCGTCGATATGCGACAGGCAGTGCGACAATGCCACGGCATCCTCCATGGCCATGCAGGCGCCTTGGGCGAAATATTGCAGCATCGGATGGGCGGCATCGCCCAACAGCGCCACCCGCCCATCGACCCAGTTCATCACCGGATCGCGGTCGCACAGCACCCATAATTTCCAATCCTTGCCCTTGTCGATAATTTGCTGGGCACGCGGCGCGATATGCTCAAAGCCGCGGCGCACCTCGTCATGCGACACCGGCTTGCCGGCCACGGGTTCGGGCGCATCGTTGTGATATGTCACCACAAGGTTGAACGCCTTCCAGCCCTGCAACGGGTAATGCACGATATGGCATTTGGGCCCCGCCCACAGCGTGGCCGCGTTCCAGCGCAGGTCTTGTGGCATATCTTCGGTTGGGATCACGCTGCGATAGGTGGTGTGGCCCGACACGCGCGGCGCCCCATCGCCCACCAATTGCTGGCGAATATTCGACCACAGGCCATCGGCACCGATCAGCACGCTGCCTGTTTCTAGGCTGCCATCGGCCAATTGCACGCTGACCTGCCCGCTTTCTTGGCGATAAGAGTGCACAGCCGCATTTGTGCGCAGTTCGACCAGCGGGTTTTCTAGGCAGGCCTTTAGAAACACCCCATGCAAATCCCCCCGATGCACCACGGCATAGGGGTTGCCAAACCGCGTGCGGAACCCCTCGTCCAGCGGAATGGCCGTGATTTCACTGCCATCCAGCGCATCCATCAATCGCAAACTGTCGATATACACCGCCATGGCGCGGGCGGTATCGCCCACACCCAAATAATCAAAGGCATGAAAGGCGTTGGGGCCCAGTTGAATGCCCGCCCCGATTTCGCCCAGTTGGGGCGCTTTTTCCAAAACAAGGCTGCGCATACCACGCTGGGCCAGCCCGATGGCCGCCGCCAGCCCACCAATACCACCGCCAGCAATCAGAACACGGGTCATAGGGTTTCCTTTTCGCTTCTTAATACGTATACGTATTATTAGTATGCGTGTAAACTCTTTTCTTCTTGACCCTCCCCAGCTAAACTGTGGCGAACGGAGGCGATGATGCACGATATCCATAAAATGCCCGGCCATCTGGTCCGGCGCCTGCACCAGATCTCGGTTGCGATCTTTGCCGAACATATGCGCCGCGCCGGGTTTGACCTGACCCCGGTACAATTTGCAGCCCTATCCGCAGCGGCCGCAACGCCCGGCGTGGATCAGGCGCAATTGGCACGCCAAATTGCCTATGACCCGGTCACAATGAGCGGTGTGATAGACCGGTTGTGCAAAAAAGGGTTGATCAGCCGAAATATCAGCCCAACAGACCGCCGCGCCCGGGTGATTGCCTTGACAGAGGCAGGCCACAATCTGCTGGCCCAAGCAGGCCCACAAGTGGCAGCACTGCAGGCCGATATCTTGGCCCCGCTTAGCCAAGGCGAGCAGGCGCATTTGCTGCGCCTGCTGGAAAAAATTACCGGTGCAGACCCCAGCGCCTAGCGCGCACCGCCGCCCGGGCGCATACGGGCCATCAGGTTGTCTTTCAGAACGAATTGGTGAAACAAGGCGGCGGCCACATGGCCCGCCACCAAAAGCAGTGCCAAATTGACCATGATTTCATGCACATCCCCCGCACCAGAAATGCCCGCACCCCATGCGGCCATGCCCGACAAAGGTACCGCCAGCAAAACCGCATAAAGGGCAAGATGCCCCCAATGCGCCAAACGGTTCATCAGCGCGGGCCCCTCGGGCAGGGCCGGCGCCCCCAACCACCAACGCAGGCCAATACGAACCACCATCAGCACCAAAATCGCCAATCCAACCGGCGGGTGCACAAGGGCTGCAAATTGATCGGGCACCCCACCTTGCAGTTTGATGCGCAAGGCGCGCCCCATATCATCTGAAATAAGAAAATTAGTGGCAAAAAGAACGGCAATCAGCCAGTGCAACACATTTTGCACCGTGGCGTAGCGGGTTTCAGAGGCAGTGACAGACATAAACATATTCCTTCAAAATCGTCCCAAAGGGCGCACAAATACCATACGCATACCCCAGATCTTTCCGTCGGTCTGGTGGTTATGACAGGCCCATTATTTTGGGCAGCGCGGAAAAATCGGAAAATACATGCTGGTGCGGCAGGGCTGCCACATCGGTTTTGCGATAGCCTTCGGTGAACAGCGCAAACGCTATGCCTGCGCGCTGCGCGGTCTCTGCGTCTACCTCGCTATCGCCCACAAACAACACATCGCCCACGCCCAGCCCCAGCTGGGTCACCGCCGCCAACAGCGGCGCTGGGTCGGGCTTGCGTATGGGCAGGCTGTCGCCGCCAATGACCACCCGAAACATCTGCTGCATCTGAAAATGCGCCAAAACCGTCTGCGTGGGTACCATGGGCTTGTTGGTGCAAATGGCCAGATCCAAACCTGCCTGCTGCAGGCGCTGCAAACTGGCCTGCACATTGGGGTAAAGGCGCGTTAGCCCATGGGCGGTTTCGTAATGATGTTCGAACCGCGCGATCATGGCGGCCTTGGCGGGGTGATCGGCGCTATGGCCAAGGTGTTGCAGGGCCGAGGCCAGCAGATGCGCCACGCCGCGGCCAATAAAGCCGCGGATCTTGGCAAAATCGAGCGGCTCAAAACCCGCTTCGCACAGCACGCTGTTGGCGGCGGCGTGAATATCTGGGGCGCTGTCAATCAGCGTGCCATCCAGATCGAAGATAACAGCCCGCATCAGGCGCGCCGCACCAAAACCGAGCCCACAGAATACCCCGCCCCAAACGAGCAGATCACCCCAATATCGCCCACCGCCAAATCGGCGCTGTGTTTTGCAAAGGCAATCACAGACCCCGCAGACGAGGTATTGGCGTAATCTTGCAAGATATTTGGCTGCTCGGCAGGGCTGGGCTCGCGGCCCAGTACTTTGCGGCCCACAAAATCATTCATGGTTTTGTTTGCCTGATGCAGCCACATGCGCCGCAGCTGTTCGGGGGCAATGCCCTGATCACTTAAATGCGCCAAGATATGGGCCGAAACCATCGGCACCACCTCTTTGAACACCTTGCGGCCGTTTTGCATGAATTGCATATCGCGGCGGTCTTTTAGGCCATCGGGGCGGTTGCGGCGCAAAAAACCGTTGTTGTTGCGGATATTGTTGGAAAATTCGGTGGCGCAGCGGGTGGAGACAATTTCAAAACAGGCCCCCGTTGCATCGGTGCTGCGCTGAATAACCGTGGCGGTGGCCACATCGCCAAAGATAAAATGGCAGTCGCGGTCGCGCCATTCCAGATGGCCGCTGGTGATTTCAGGGTTCACCACAATCGCACAGCGCACGCTGCCCGCGCGCACCATATCGGCCGCAGCCTGAATGCCAAACGTGGCCGAGGAACAGGCCACGTTCATATCAAAGGCAAATCCACCTGCGCCCAACGCTTTTTGAATTTCGATGGCAACGGCGGGGTATGCACGTTCCATGTTCGAGGCGGCGCAAATCACCAAATCCACCTGATCGCCCCGAATACCGGCCTGCGCCATGGCCGTTTCACAGGCCGCCATGGCGATTTCGGTCATCAGGCCCGTTTCCTCGTCGCTGCGCTGGCGAAACCGTGGATACATGCGCGTGGGATCTAAAACCCCTTCTTTATCCAACACATAGCGCTGTTCTATGCCGCTGGCCCTAAAGATAAAATCGGTCGAGGAATATTCTTTCGCCTCGATCTCGCCCGCAGCAATCGCTTGGGCGTGCTCGGCGTTATAAAGATCGACATAGGCGTTGAAACTGTCCACCAACTCTTGGTTGGTAATAATATGCTCAGGGGTGAAAACCCCGGTTCCGGTAATTACTGGCTGATGCATTGCCCCACCCCTTTTGCTGGCCGTAGAACACCCAAAAATCCATCAAAGATCAAGGTAATCTGTCCGGATTTGGCGGTATTTGCCCCACGCGCCCGGCCAAACCCGGCCCGCGCGGGGCACCACGGTTCGTGCACGGGCTAGTGCATGCGCCCGCCGATGGGAACGGGCTGATCGGGCGATAGCAAAACGATGCCCCCGGCCGCATCAGAGACACCCAAGACCAGAACCTCGGACATGAATTTGCCAATTTGCCGGGGGGGGAAATTCACCACCGCCATCACCTGCCGCCCAACAAGGGTTTCGGGTGTGTAATGGGCTGTGACCTGCGCGCTGGTGCGCTTTTCACCGATCTCGGGGCCAAAATCGATCCACATCTTGATGGCGGGTTTGCGGGCCTCGGGGTAGGGTTCGGCGCGCAGCACTTGGCCCACGCGGATATCGACCTTTAGAAAATCGTCAACGGAAATATCAGCCATTGCGCAACTCGATACTGCGGTGGGTTGCAGCGGCGACCGTGGCCGCCACCAGCGGCGGCAGACCGGTTTCGGGGTTCATCAAAACCTCTAACCCGGCTTGGGTGGTGCCGTTGGGGCTGGTTACGTTTTGGCGCAGCTGTGCCGGGCTTTCCTGCGCGCTCTCGGCCAAGGCACCGGCGCCAGCAACCGTGGCTTTGGCCAGCTGCATGGCCATATCCGCAGGCAGCCCCATGGCCTGACCCGCGGCAGCCATGCATTCGATCAGGTGAAACACATAGGCCGGGCCGGACCCAGACAGGCCGGTTACCGCATCCAACTGCCCCTCGTCTTGCAGGCGCAACACTTGGCCCACAGCCGATAACAGCTGCTGCGACAAATCCAAATGCGCCGGGGTGGCATGGGCGTTGCCGATCATGGCGGTAATGCCCTTGCCAATGGCGGCGGGGGTGTTGGGCATCGCCCGCACAATAGGGGTGCCCGCGCCCAAAACCTGTTCGAAATGCGCAATCGGAGTGCCCGCGGCCACCGATACAAACAGCGTGCCGCCCCCGCCCATTGCGGCCAAACTGGGCAACGCGGCCGCCATCATTTGCGGTTTGACCGCAACCAGCACAATCGCCGGTGCGCTGGGCAGATCTTGGTTCACCTGCACGCCCGTGCCCTGCACCCAAGCCGAGGGGTTGGGGTCGTTGACCCAAACGCTGCTGGGCGGCAACCCGCCCGCCAGCCAGCCTTGCAACATGGCGCCGCCCATTTTTCCGCAGCCCAACAGCACCAAGCCCCGGGCCGCCACGGTTTCCATCGACATTTTGCCCCCAATCACAATTCGCGTTGGGGGATAGTGTTACGCGCGGCCGTAGGCCTCTGCAATGGCGACCTGCAGCGCCTCTTGGGTGGGGCGGTTGCCCCAAACCACCAATTGAAAGGCGGGGTAAAACCGCTCGGCGCTTAGAACGGCGGCGTTGATCATGGTGTCGATCTGCTCCGCGCTGGCCGATTGCCCCCCCGCAAGCACCAAGCCATAGCGATAGACCATCAATTTGTGATCATCCCAATAGGTAAAGGCACCCGCCCAACATTGATCGTTGGTGGCATTCATACATTCGTAAAGCGCCGGCAGCCGGTCGGCGGGTGGTTCCATCTCGAAGGTGCAAATCAATCGCAATGTCTGGTCATAGTCTGACCACGCCAATGTAATCGAATACGTGCGCCATTGGCCTTCGACGGCCATTGCGATCTGGTCGTCGTGGATGCGGTCGAAATCCCATTCATGATGCTCGGCGATATGCTCGACAATGTCGATCGGGTGCAAATCGTCCTGGAGGTAATGCTCGTTCAGGGCCATGGCGCCACCTTTCTGCTATGCTTAGCGTCGGGGCTTGGCAGCGCCCCAAGCGCTAGCTGCCTGCTCTAGAAAGCGGGGGGTTCGGCCCGCCTTCTACCAGATATGGTGCGCGGCAAAGACCATCCTGTAAAGCAATAAATTGGGGATAACCCCCATATCTTGTGGATGACATCAAAAATTCATCAACCTACACGCCCAACCACCGGCCCAGCCCCACGCCTGGGCGCGGGCCACGCGGCATGGGCCGGCAAAACCGGCCTTCCAGGTCTGTTGCGGCCGGGTGGCGGGCGCAATCAGGCTGATTTTTTCACAAATTCGGTCAGAATCACGATGCGCTGGCCCTCGACACGCCCCTCGATCTGGCCGCGATTGTCAGGCACCAACGAGATATTGCGCACCGCAGTGCCGCGTTTGGCGGTAAAGCCCGCGCCCTTGACCACCAGATCTTTGATCAGATGCACGGTATCGCCCTGTGCCAAAACGGCGCCGTTGCTGTCGCGGTGGACAAGGTCACCGGGGCTGGCCAAACCCGCCTCGGCCCAGGCGCGGGTGTCTTCCTCGAGATAGGCGATATCCAACAGCTCTTGCGCCCAATGCGCGCCCAGACCTGACAAAAGACGAAAGGCCAAAACCTGCGTGGCAGGCTCGGGCGCCCAGATGGCATCGTTCAGGCATTGCCAATGCGGCCCATCTTGCAGCGGACCGGTGGCACCCGCATGGCAGATTGGGCACAGCGCGACAGTGTCGGCACGGGGGGCCAAGGCAAAATGCGCAGTGGCAGTGGCGCCGCATAGGCAGCAAATCTCGGTCATCTCTGGGCCCTTTGTGGTTCTGTGGCAACTTATGGGCGCCAAGCGCCTGCAAAGACAAGGCGAAAGCGCAAATATGCTTGCAGCGCGTGCCCCAGGGCATAGTGTAACCGCGGTTTGGTAAGGGTAGTGCATCATGGCTATTGTCGGGCCAGTTGGGTCAACCACCCCCCCGATCAGGGCTGCGCCGCACAAGGCCGCAGCGCCACCCCCCATCAGGCCAACGCCGCCGCCTGCCGCCAGCAGCCCCGCACCCAACATGCTGACCTCGTTTTCGTTTTCGCCATAAGGCGCGATCACAACGGGGCTGTCTTGGGCAAAAATCAGGGCGTCTGATGGGCTCCAATTGCCCCATTGTTCGGTGGGGCCATATTGCGCCATCAATGTATCGGCGCCAGCATCAACCAAGACCACCTCGTTCAAGAAGCCATCGGCGCTGATGAACAAGCGCGCCGCAGGCTGCGCGCCCGCGTAATACTGTTCAAGCAGCACCACACGGCCATCGACCAGCAGCACTTCTAGGCTGTCACCCACCCGGGCATAGGACTGGATATCTATCTGGCGCAGGTTAAGCGATATTTCGCTGCCCTGGGGAACCGCCACTTTGGTAACGATTGCATCTACTGCAACCTGACCACGCTCAACCGCGCCCGCACCTGTACGGACGACGAAATTAATCGCCTGCATAACACCACCGCTCTAACCTCGACGTTCAGGTTTGCCCTGAACCTACTTTTTAATAGGGCTATACTATACGAAAGAGATTTTTGGCGCCAGAAGAATTTAAGCAGGCGCCCTACCCGCCGGATCATGCAGGAAAACTGGGGCTTTCATCGTGTCTGGCGGGGTCACCCCAAGGCGGGACAGAATGGTGGGGGCCAACTGCAACTGGTCCAGCACCACGTCGCTGTCGGGGCCGGTGGCCGGACCAAAATAATACAGCGCAAAATCTTGCTGCAACGGATCGCAGCCACCGTGGTGGCCGCGCGCGTCTTGGCCATGATCGGCAGTTACGATCACCTCGTAGCCCATCTGCTGCCAGCGCGGGATAAAGGGCGCCAGCATTTCATCCATCAGCATGCAAGCATGGTCCATTTCCGCGCTTGCATGATAAAACCTGTGGCCCATGCTATCCAGCGTGCAGGTGTGCAACATGCCGTAATTCAGGTCAAAGCGCTTGCTAAGGTTGGACAGGGTGCCAAACAAATCAACATCCGACGGTGTCATCTGGTTGGCCTGACCATAGCCCGTCATGGTGTGAAAGCGGCCATGGTTGATTGTTGGACTGTCGGGCTCGTCATATTCGATGTCGCGCACGTAATCAAAGGGATGGCGGTTGAAAAATTCCGACCAAAACGAATGGGCCACAGCCCCCGTCACACCGCCTGCCTGACGCACACACGAAAAGATATCGGGCTGCGACAGGCGAAACACGTTGCCATTGCCGGTGCAGCCATGCACCTGCGGGCTGACGCCTGTGTGAATAGAGGCATAGCACGACGCCGAAATCGACGGCAGCACCGAGCGCATGCGCCAACGTTGCGCCTGCCCTGCCTGCACCCAGCCTTCCAAATTGCCAAACAGCCGCGTCCAGTTGCGCAGCGGCACGCCATCGAGAATGATCAACAGCAGTTTTCGCTCCATCACCAGCCCTTTGCCCTTTGCCCTGCATGCCAGCGCGGCCTTAATGGCCCGCGCTTTCCATTTTGCGGTTTGCGATCACATCTTCCAGCCAGCCCGTGCGCATTTCCGGCACAGAGCTCAGCAACAGATCGGTATAATCATCAAAGGGCGGCGCCAGCACATCAGATTTCGTGCCATAGCGCACCACTTCGCCCTTATACATCACCGCGATACTATCGGCGATGGCCCGCACGGTGGCCAGATCGTGGGTGATGAACAAATAGGCCACGTCTTCCACCTTTTGCAGGTTCAAGAGCAGCTTCAAAATGCCATCCGCCACCAACGGATCCAGCGCGCTGGTGACCTCGTCGCAGATGATCAGCTTGGGCTTGGCCGCCAACGCCCGGGCAATGCACACGCGCTGTTTTTGCCCACCCGACAATTCGGCAGGGTAGCGGTCGATGAACCCGTCGCCCATCTCGATTTCTTCCAGCAGCTCCTTGATGCGGCGCTTTTTCTCGTCGCCCTTCATACCGAAATAAAATTCCAGCGGCCGGCCAATGATTGTGCCCACGGTTTGGCGCGGGTTCATCGCCACATCGGCCATCTGGTAGATCATTTGCAATTCGCGCAGGTCTTCGCGGCTGCGCGCGGGCAAATCTGGGCTTAAGACCCGGCCATCAAAGGAAAGCCTGCCTTGCCGGGCGGGTAAAAGCCCGGTGATCACCCGCGCCAATGTGGATTTACCCGAGCCACTTTCGCCCACCACGGCCAGCGTTTGACCGGGGCGCAATTCGACATTCACATTTTTCAAAACGTCGAAATTGGTGCCTTTGTAGCGCGCGCTGATCCCTTCAACGCGCAGCAGCGGCGTGCCTTCGGCGGGCTTTTCTTGGTGATCGATCGAGCGCACGGATACCAGCGCCTTGGTATAGGCTTCGCGCGGGGCGGTGATGATCTGCTCGGTGGTGCCATATTCCACCATATCCCCCATTTTCAGCACCATGATATCGTCAGACACCTGTGCCACGACCGCCAGATCGTGGGTGATATAGATGGCGGCAACGCCGGTATCGCGGATGGCCTCTTTGATCGCCATCAGCACATCGATCTGGGTGGTCACGTCCAGCGCGGTGGTCGGTTCGTCAAACACCACCAAATCGGGTTCGGGGCACAGCGCCAGCGCGGTCATACAGCGCTGCAACTGCCCGCCCGACACCTGATGCGGATAGCGCGAGCCAATGTTTTCAGGGTCTGGCAGGCCCAGTTTTTCAAACAGCTGAACCGCCCGCTTTTCGGCGGCGCTGCGGGTAAATTTCCCCTGATGCACAGCCGCTTCTACCACTTGGTCCATGATCTTTTTGGCCGGGTTAAACGAGGCAGCCGCGGATTGGCTGACATAGGTCACCTCGCCACCGCGCAGCGCACGCAGATTGCTGCCGCCCGTTTGCAAGATATCGCGCCCGTTCACCCACACCTGCCCGCCGGTTATTTTCACCCCACCCCGGCCATAGGCCATGGCAGATAGGCCAATGGTGGATTTGCCAGCGCCAGATTCACCGATCAAGCCCAGCACCCGGCCCTTTTGCAGATCGAAACTGACGCCATGCACAATTTCTATATCTTGCGGGCGCCCACCCGGGGGGGTGATCGTGGCACCAATTTTCAGATCGCGCACCTGCAACAAGGGGCTTTGAGTGGTCTGCATCAGCGGCCCCCTTTCAGGCTGGTTGTGCGGTTCAGAACCCAATCAGCGACCAAGTTCACCGAAATCGCCAAGGTAGCGATGGCCACAGCCGGATACAGCGCCGCGCCAATGCCATAGTTGATGCCATCGGCGTTTTCTTTCACGATCCCGCCCCAATCGGCCTCGGGGGGCTGAATGCCCAGCCCTAGGAAGGACAAGGTAGAGATGAAGAGAACCATAAAGATAAAGCGCAGCCCCATTTCCGCCACCAAGGGCGATAGGGCATTGGGCAGGATCTCGCGGAAGATCACCCAGCGATAGCCCTCGCCGCGCAGCTTGGCGGCCTCGACGTAATCCATCACGGTGATATCCACCGCCACCGCCCGCGACAGGCGAAACACGCGGGTGCTGTCCAAAACCCCCATCACAACCACCAAAACCGGCACGGTGACGGGCATGACAGACAAAATCACCAACGCCAGAATAAGCGAGGGGATGGACATGACCAAATCCACAAAGCGGCTAAGCAACTGATCTACCCAGCCGCCGGCCACCGCCGCCCAAAACCCCAAAATCGAGCCCGTGCAAAACGAGATCAACGTGGCAACTGTGGCGATGAAAATAGTGGTGCGCCCGCCATAAATCATGCGCGTCAGCAGATCGCGGCCGATATTGTCGGTGCCCAGCAAATGTTCGGGGCTAGAAGGCTCCCAGACATCGCCGACGATTTCGGCCATACCATAGGGCGCAATCCATGGTGCCAAGATGGCCATCGCAAAATAAAGACCGGTGAACATCAGGCCGACCATCGCGGCCAAAGGAATATTGCGTATCATTTCGGGTGCCTCAGCCTTGGGTTCGAGACAATCGACACGATGTCAGCGATCAGGTTCAAACCGATATAGACCGCGGCAAAGACCAGCCCGCAGGCCTGCACCACCGGCACGTCACGTTTCGAGACGTGATCAACCAGATATTGCCCCATGCCGGGGTAGACAAACACCACCTCGATGACCACAACGCCCACCACCAGATAGGCAAGGTTCAACATCACCACATTCACAACCGGGGCGATGGAATTGGGGAACGCGTGGCGCCAGATCACGCTAAACAGGGTCAGCCCCTTCAATTCGGCCGTTTCGATATAGGCCGATTGCATCACGTTCAAAATAGCAGCGCGCGTCATGCGCATCATATGCGCCAGCACTACCAACGTCAGCACCGCCACGGGCAATGCGATGGCCTCGAGCTTGGTAAAGACATCGGCATCTGGGCGAAATCCAATGGCGGTAGGGTTCAGCCAACGCAGCTTTACGCCAATGAAAAACATCAGCACATAGGCGATCAAGAATTCCGGCACCGAGATCGAGGCCAGCGTGACCCCCGATATCAGCTTGTCAGGCCAGCGGTCGCGGTAGCGCACCGCCAAGAGGCCCAGAAAAATCGCCAAAGGCACCGAGATTGCCGCCGCCCAAAAGGCCAAAAACAAGGTGTTTCCAAGGCGCGCCCACATCACCGAGGCGATATCTTGCCCAGATGTCAGCGCCGTGCCCAAATCCCCCTGCAACACCCCCCCAAGCCAAGCGAAATAGCGCTGCACAGGCGGGTCGTTCAGCCCCAGATCGCGGCGCAGGTTGGCCAGCGCTTCGGGGGTGGCAGATTGCCCAAGGATCGATTGTGCCACATCGCCAGGCAGGATCAGGGTGCCGATAAATATCAGGACCGAAACCATAAATAGCAACAGAAGGCCCAGCGCAACGCGCTGGGCTATTAGTTTTAAAATGGGCGCCATGCCTTTACGCGACCCACATCCGTAGCGGGGCGTAGCTGTTCATCAGTGCAAAGCCGTTCACACCCTCGACCCAGCCTGCCAAACGGTCAGACGAGGCATCGATGAAGTCGTTGAACATCGGGCAGATCAGGCCGCCTTCGTTGTGCAAAATGGTGCCCATATCGGCATACATCTGCTTGCGCTTGCCTTGGTCCAGCTCGGCGCGGGCGGCAATCAGCAACTGGTCAAACTGCTCGCTCTTAAAGCGTGTGTCGTTCCAGTCGGCCGATGACAGATAGGCGGTGCTGTACATCTGGTCTTGCACCGGGCGCCCACCCCAATACGAGGTGCAGAAGGGTTGCTTGTTCCACACTTCCGACCAATAGCCGTCGTTTGGCTCGCGCTTGACCTCTAGGTTGATGCCGGCGCCTGCACATGATTGCTGGAACAGGGCAGACGCATCGGGCGCGCCCGGGAACGAGTTGTCCGACGTGCGCAGCACGATCGGCCCGTCATAGCCCGATTTCTTCATGTGGAAGGCTGCTTTTTCCGGGTCATATTCGCGCTGCGGCAGCTCGCTATACATCGGATACGAGGCATTGATCGGCGTATCGTTGCCAACCGAGCCATAGCCGAACAGGATTTTATCCACCATTTCTTGGCGGTTGATGCCGTATTTCAGCGCCAAACGCACATCGTTGTTGTCGAAGGGCGCGGTATCGCAATGCATGATGAACACGTAATGGCCCGGGCCCGAGGTTTTGTGCACGTTGATATTGGGCGCGCGCGCCACCAAGCCTGCGGTGCGCGGGGGCACACGGTCGATCATATCCACCTGCCCCGATTGCAGCGCGGCAACACGGGCGGTGTTATCGTTGATCACCAACAGCTCTAGCGTTTGTGCATGGCCCAGATCGCCCCAGTAGTTGGGGTTTTTCTCAGCCACGAAACGCACGCCCATTTCCACCTCTTTCAAGATGTAGGGGCCGGTGCCAATGGCCGCGTCGGGGGCATCTTTGCCGCCGTTGGGCTGGATGGCCAGGTGGTAGTCGCTGATCAGGTAGGGAAGGTCAGCGTTGGGCGTTTCCAGTTCGATAATCACATCGCGGCCATCGGCCTTGGCCGATTTGATCCCGCGGATAATGCCCAGCGCACCCGATTTCGTGTCTTCGCCGGCATGGCGGTCGATGGTGGCAACCACGTCTTCGGCGGTGACCGGCTGGCCGTTTGAGAAGGTCAGCCCCTGACGCACGCGGAATGTCCACACACGGGCATCGGGCGAGCTGCTGAAGCTTTCGGCCACTTTACCGCGGATGCTGCCATCGTCGCCCAGCTCTGTCAGGCCTTCGCCCCACATGCGGATGACCATCAGCGCCACTTGGTTGGTGGCCAATGCCGGGTCTAGGCTGTCGGTGGTGGAACCACCCTGAAAGCCCATGCGAATCGTGCCGCCCTTTTTAGGGCCAGCTGCGTGCACGGCATGCGACAGCATCGTGTTGGCAAAAGCCGCGCTTACGCCCAGCGCACCAGCGCGGCCGATAAATTCGCGGCGGCTCATCAGCCCTGCCAAAACGCGTTGTTTTAGGTAGTCCATGTGATTGTTCATGACATTCTCCCAGTTGTTATCCGCCCGCTTTGCCGGGCATGTTTATTGACTCTCGAGTCAACAATGCCGATTGTCCCGCAGCTATCAAGTAAAATCTGAAAACTTTTGTGACACTAGCGGTCACATTCTGTCTCGTGCAACTTTATGCGTAACGTCGCGGGCATAGATCAGCTGATCGTTTTCATAAGCCTCTAGGCGCCCTGTCAGATAAAAGCTTTCGGCATCCGACCACATTTCAGCATAGGTTTCGGTGCGCAGCGCCACGGCATCGCGGGCCACCTCTTCGGTCCAATGGGTGCGCCCCCGCGCCGATAGCGGGTCGCTGGGGTGGATGGACCACCATTCGCGCGCGCAGCCACCGCTGATAAGCCCATGGTCCAAATCGCGCCTTTTGCCAAAATCATCCTCGATACGCAGCGTCAGGATGCCGGTGTTCATGTCGGTTTCCTGCACGCGCGAATTGCGCCCTGCGCGCAGGGTTTCGATCTGCCAAGGATCGTCGGCATCGGGCGGTGGAAACACCCATTCATCGCCTGCTGCCCTTGGGCGCTGGGGCAAATCCAGCGTGCCCGAAAGCACGGTCAAGCAAACCGGCGCGGGGCCGGGCCAGATCAGCGGCCAATAGGCGCTGCTGATGGCCAGACGCAAACTGTGCCCCTGCGGCAGGCGATAGGCGATATGATCAAGCTGCAGCTCTACCTCTACCTCTTGGCCCGGCACCAAGGGCTGCGGCGCAGCCGCGCTGTTGCGATGCGACAGGTTTAGCACGCCATAGGTGATGCGGGTGCTGGCGCCATCTGGGTGCACATGGGTCAAGCGCACCGCGATCTGCGCCTGTGGCTGATCTGAACGCAGGCGCAAACGCACCACCGGCGCGCCCACGATATCAATATCGCTGGCCACGGGGCCTGTATCGAAACAGGCGGAAAGCGCATCATCGCGCCGTTGATCGCCGGGCATTTCCGGGCCCAGCCAGATGGCGCAATATTCCCCCCCGTCCATGCCGCAATCTTGGGGCGAGGCTATGATACGCGCAAAATCTGGCCCGGCATCGGCCAGCAGTTCACCCTGTGCGCCCAAATGCAGGCGCTGGGTGGGCCATTCGGGCGCGCCATCCACCAGCCAGCGCCCGGGCCGGTCGGTATACCACGTCGCAGGGCGCACCCCATCCATCAAGTAATGGCGATAGGGCGGGTCGTTTTCGGCGCCGTTCTGATCCCCCTTCAACCACCGATCCCACCAGCGCAGCGCCTCTTGCAAAAAGCCAATGCGCGGTTCGGGCACGGCGAAATGGGGGTATTTATGCACCCAAGGCCCCACGATGCCCTTGGCGCCCGCCACATTGGCCACCAATTGCGGCACCGCGTTTTTATAGCTGTCCCCCCAGCCGCCAATGGCCAGCACCTTGGCCTTCAGCGCGCCAAAATCCTCGCAGACAGAGCCATGCTGCCAATAGGCATCGCGGCGCTGATGGCTAAGCCACAGGGCGGGCAAAAACGGCTCGGCCTCTAGGCGCTGCAACCACATCTCGCGCCAATCAGGGCGCAACGCCGGGTCGGGCGGGCGCGAGGAATAGGCCCACATCGTGGCCCCCCAGCCCAAGTTTTCGTTCAACAGGCACCCACCCTTGTAGTGGATATCATCGGCAAAGCGATCCACCGTGGAACACAGCGTGATAATGGCCTGCAAGGCCGGGGGCTGCAACGCGGCCACCTGCAGCGCGTTAAACCCACCCCAGCTAATGCCCATCATACCCACATGGCCGTTGCACCAAGGTTGCGCCGCAGCCCAGGCGATCACCTCGCAGGCATCGGCCAGCTCTTGGGGGCTGTATTCGTCCTCCATCAGCCCTTCGCTGTCGCCATTGCCGCGCATATCCACCCGCAAACAGGCATAGCCGCGCTTGGCAAAATAGGGATGCGTCAGCGCATCACGGGCACAGGTGCCATCGCGCTTGCGATAGGGAAGATATTCCAAAATCACCGGCACGGGGGCCTGCACCGCATCCTCGGGCACCCAGACCCGGGCAGACAGGCGGCACCCGTCGGAAAGAACAATCCCCATATCGGGGGTTTCGGTGATCGGGCGCAGGGCGTTTTGCTGTGTGTTCATCGCGCCATGTTCCGCGCCAAGCCCCGAGTCGGTCAAGGGGGTTTCCCCACTACAGTAGCCGCGCCCGCCCGGGCTAAAATGCCTTGAATGTCAGCGTTGTCAGGCTGCGTTCAATGCCCTCGACATCCAGCAGCTGTTCGTTGATGAATTTCCCCACGTCTTGGCCCTCGGGGATGTAAAGCTTCATCAACAAATCCCAATCGCCACTGGTAGAATAAAGTTCCGAATGCAGTTCTTTCAGCATGATCTGTTCGGCCACCTTATAGGTGGTGCCGGGCTTGCAGCGCAGTTGCACGAAAGTGGCGCTCATGGTGGGGTCTCCTGGTTGGGTTGGCGGAACCAAGGCCCCGCCAAAGAATTGTCGCCACTATGGCAAGTCTGGCACGCGCGCGCCAGCCTTAGCGCCGCCCAATCACCGGCCTTTCATCGCATCGCGCAGCGCCGCCCCCAAGGCGCCACCCGCATCGGGGGTGCGCGGCCCGGCCGCGCCGCCACGCGGGCCAGATTGTTTGGGGTTTGCCTTGGTCTGTGCAGGCCGGTCTTTGGGCCCCCGTGCGCCCCCCGCACCATGGGCCTGCGCCCCGCCCTCTTTGCGCATCGATAAGCCAATGCGCTTGCGCGCGATATCCACCTCGGTCACGCGCACGCGCACGATATCGCCCGCCTTGACCACCTCGTGCGGGTCTTTGACAAACTTGTCGGCCAGCTGACTGACATGCACCAACCCATCTTGGTGCACCCCCACATCCACAAAAGCACCGAACGCCGCCACATTGGTGACTGTGCCCTCTAGCATCATGCCCGGTTTCAGATCTTTTATGTCTTCCACCCCATCGGCAAAGGCTGCGGTTTTAAAGCCTGGTCGCGGGTCACGGCCGGGTTTTTCCAATTCGGCAAAAATATCGCGCACCGTGGGCAGGCCGAAATGATCATCGACAAATTGCTCGGGGCGTAGCCCCGACAGCGCCGCCGGTTGGCCCATGATTTGGCGAATATCGCGCCCACAGGCCGCCACGATGCGGCGCGCCACCTGATAGGCCTCAGGGTGCACCGCCGAGGCATCCAGCGGCTCGGTGCCCCCTTGCACACGTAAAAAGCCCGCGCATTGCTCGAACGCTTTCGGCCCCAGCCCCGCCACTTTCAGCAGCGCCTTTCGCGATGCAAAGGCGCCATTGGCATCGCGATGGGCCACGATGTTTTCGGCCAAGCTGGGCCCAACCCCTGCAACGCGCGCCAACAGCGGCGCCGAGGCCATGTTCAGATCCACGCCCACCGCGTTCACCGCATCTTCCACAACCGCATCCAGCGCTTGGGCCAAGCGGCGCTGGTCCACATCGTGCTGATATTGCCCAACGCCAATCGATTTCGGCTCGATCTTGACCAGCTCGGCCAGCGGATCTTGCAAGCGCCGCGCAATCGACACCGCCCCGCGCAGCGACACATCCAGTGCCGGAAATTCACGCGCCGCCAGCTCTGAGGCGGAATAGACCGAGGCGCCCGCCTCGGACACCACCACCTTGACCGGCTTTGCCACACCAGCAGGCAGCAAGGCCAAAGTATCCGCCACCAACCTTTCGGTTTCGCGGCTGGCCGTGCCATTGCCAATGGCAATCAAGGCCACACCATGACGCTTGACCAAATCCAAGATCGCGCTTTGGGCGCCCCGCACGTCCATTCGGGGCTGAAACGGGTATAGCGTTGCGGTGTCCAACAGCTTGCCCGTGGCATCCACAACCGCCGCCTTCACGCCGGTGCGAATACCCGGATCAAGCCCCAGCGTGGCCTTGGCCCCCGCCGGCGCGGCCAATAGCAGGTCTTTCAAATTGCGGGCAAAAACGGCAATTGCATCATCGTGGGCCCGCTTGCGCATATCGCCCAGCAAATCAACATACATCGACAAACTTAGCTTGACCCGCCATGTCCAGCCAGCGACATCGCGCAGCCATGCATCGCCCGGGCCCTGCCCCAAAGGCGCGCCCGACATCTCGCCCACAGCGGCCGCCACAATGGCCTGCGCGCGCGCCAGCCCCTCGTCACCGGGGGGGGCGATATCGACGGCCAGCACCTCTTCCTTCGAGGCCCGCAACAAGGCCAAGGCCCGGTGCGAGGGGATGCTGGCCCAGGCCTCGCTATGGTCGAAATAGTCTGAAAACTTGGCGCCCGCCTCTTGCTTGCCAGGCAAAACCTTGGCGCTTAGAACGGCCTCGTCTTTCATGAATTGCCGCAGCCGCCCCAGCAGGCTGGCATTTTCGGCCAATTCTTCGGCCAAGATATCGCGCGCGCCTTCTAACGCGGCTTTGGGCGTTTCGACGGTTGCCCCCACATAGGCCTGCGCCAAGGCATCTGGCGCCATGGCGCGCTGCACTTGAATGGCGCGCAGCAATGGCTCTAGCCCGTTTTCGCGCGCAATCATCGCTTTGGTGCGGCGCTTGGGCTTGAAGGGCAGGTAAATATCTTCCAGCGCAGCCTTGCTTTCGGCGCCGTGAATGGCGCGCGCCAGATCATCGCTAAGCTTGCCCTGGTCGCGGATCGAGGCCAAGATCACCCCGCGCCGCGCCTCTAGCTCGCGCAGATAGGCCAGCCGGTCGGCCAAGCTGCGCAGCTGCCCGTCATCCAACCCCCCTGTCGCCTCTTTGCGATAGCGCGCCACGAACGGCACGGTGGCGCCACCATCAAGCAACCCAATCGCCGCCTCTACCTGTGTAGGGCTGGCGGCAATTTCACTGGCAATCTGGCGGGAAATACGGGCGGCTGTGGCGTCCAAAACAGGGATCCTTGCAACATGTCAGAGCACCCGTTCTAGCCAAGCCCACCGCCGCCGCCAAGCGGTTTTGAGGCGGGATGGGGGTGGTGCAGAGGGTTAACGTAATGGATCAGCAGGAAGAGATCAGCATTAGGGCCTGCAGACCGCGCGATATCACCCAAACCCAACAAAAGTGGCGACCCCGGAAGGAATCGAACCCTCAACCTGGCGATTAGAAGTCGCCTGCTCTATCCAGTTGAGCTACGGGGCCACGGGGGCAGTGTTAGCGGCTTGGGGGCGGCGCTTCAATGAGATTTCGGCGGCTTTTGCGCAAAGCGTGCGCCGGGGGGTGGCGGGGCCTCGGGCGGGCCTGCGAAACATTGCGCCTGCGCCAGCCAGGTTTGCGCCACAGCGCCGCGCAGCTGCAGCGCGGTATCGCCCAAGGCCCGGGTTTGGGTGACAACTTGGGCAAATTCGACCGCGCTGCCAGACACCAGATCGCCGCTTTCGGGCGCGCCGAACTGCCATATCGCCCCCGAAGGGGCCTGCAGCTGCAGCTGGGGCATATGGGCGGGCACGGGCAGGCCCTGCACCTGATGCGACCATGCAAATGTATTCACCCCCAGCACCACGATGTTGCGAATACGGTCGCTTTCGGGGCGGGTTTGGCCCAGCAGATCAAACACCGCCTGCCCGTGGGCCCATGTCTCCATCTGCCGCGCGGTCATGGACGAGCGGGCCGACATATCTGGCCCCATCCACGGCAGCCGCAGTTTTGGGTCCACCCCGGCCCACTGGGTGGCCATTTGGCGGTAAAGCCCCTGCCATTGCTCAAACAAGTCCCTGCCCCGCGCGGTGATGGCCGCGTTTTCCACCGGGCGCATGGCATGGGCGGCCACGGCGGGTGCCATGATTTTGGCCATGTCCTGAAACCGCTGGGGGGCGGTTAGGGTATCGTGGGCCATCTGGTTCCAGAAATGCAGATGCACCATGATGTCATTCACGCTCCAACCTTTGAACTGGGTGGGGCGGGCCCAACTGGCCTCGGGCAGGGTGGCCAGCACAGCGGCCAACACATCGGATTCGGCAAGAAAATCTGCGGCTTGTTGCATCTTGGCCCTTGGTCTTGCGCCATGGATGGCGGCTTGGCCTGCAGGTTTGCGTAAATCGCACCGGCGTTCAAGGCCACGGGGCCCTAGGGGGCGGCGGCGGCGGCTTGCTCGAACTGCGCCAAGGCGGCGGTGCTGCGCTCGTCGCTTAGCAGCATCTCGGCGATGGCGGGGGCGATGGTAAAACAATCATGGCCCATTTCCGCCAAGCGGCACAGTTGATCTGTGTCGCGCAGCGAGGCGATCAAAATGCGCGTGGCGTTACCGGGGCTGCGGGTTACGGCCAGCATCTGCGCCATCGCCTCGTAGGCGGGCAAGCCTGCCTCTAGCATACGGCCAAAATAGGGGGCGATAAATTCGGCGCCCAGCGCGCTGGCCACCAGCATTTGCTTGGGCGCGTAACACGCCGTCATCAGCACAGGGCACCCCGCGCGCCGAAGCCCCGGCACAGTGCGGATAGAGGCCGCCACCAGCGGCACCTTAACCACGGTACGAATGCCCGCCCTTTCGCCCGCCTGCATTAAGCGATCTGCCCATGGGGCATAGGTTTCGGGGGCGCCATAGACCTGCGCGTGCAATTCGCGCGCGCCCAGATCAGCGGCGCGTTGCGCCATCTCGGCCCAGTCGATCTGTGGGTAATACAGCCCCGCCCGCGCCGCCAATGCCGGGTTTGTGGTGATCCCGCGAAACAGGTCCATGGGCATAAGCCCTGCCCAATCTTTGATGTCGGCGCTGTCCAGATAAAGCTGCATCACAGCCCCCCATTGCCCTGTTTGGCAAAAGCGGCCTGCAACTGCGCGGCCATAGGCGGGCTGCAGCCTTGGCTTTGGCAATTCAGCGCAGCCGCCACCGCCGCGCGCTGCAAAAGGGCGCGCGTATCAGACAGGCCCAGCCGCGCCAGCCCTTGTGTAGACAGGTAGCCCAATTGCCCCAAGCCCACAAGCAGACTGGCCATAAATGTATCGCCCGCCCCAACCGTATCGACCAAACCATCCACCTGTGCGGCGGGCACCGTCACTTGGGTGCCCCGCAGCCAGGCCTGCGCGCCATGGGCGCCCTTGGTCAGCACCACCAGCGGTGCGCGGCTATGGGCCAGCAGCTGCGCCATGGCCGCATCTTCAGAGGCGTCCGGAAACAGCCCCGCCAAATCCTCGTCCGACAGCTTAAGGATATGCAGGGTTTCGACCATCTGCCAGATCCGGGCCCGATAGGCTGGCAAATCGGCAATGATCGCCAAGCGCACATTCGGGTCTAGGCTGGTCAGCACATCCTCGCGATAGGCCTTGGCCATCATGGCCTGCCAAGCTTGGGCATCGGCGCCGTCGATCAGCGCCAGCGAGCCGGTATGCAGCACCGCCGCGCCCGCCCCCAAGCTTTGGGTCAAACTGGCCAAGCTCACTTGGCGTTCTGCGGTGGCGGTGCGGCTAAAGCTGTAGCTGGGCAGGCCATCGCTTAGGCTGACACGGGCCATCGTGCTGGGCTGCGCCACCCGCCCCCCGGCCAGTTGCACGCCGGCCTCGGCCAAACGGGTGGCCAGCATATCGCCCCAGACATCGGTGGAAATCGGTGTCACATAGCGCACCACGCCGCCCTGACGGGCCGCCGCCAAGGCCACGTTAAAGGGCGAGCCGCCGGGATGGTTGGTGGTGGCATCGGGCAAAACAACCTGATCGATCAGGTTTTCCCCACCGATGGCAATAACCGGGTCAGCCATCAGCCGCCACCCGGCGGGCGCGTTCAAAGATTGAAAAAACAAAGGCGCTGGCCGCCACCACCAAGGCCCCCAAGACCAAAAATGGCGTGCTCACATGATAGTTCAGCATCACCAGCAGCGGGATGGCTGCCAAAAACAGCACCGCCAACCCCAAGCTGGCGCGATCGCTGCGGCCAAACACGTTCAAGCCCGCCAATACCGACAGCACCAGCAGCGCCAAGGCGGCAGGCAGGTTCGCGGCGGCGGTGGCCTGCGCGGCCTCGATCGCGGCGGGATCCATCAGGCGGGCCGTATGCCCCGGGGCCAACGCGCCCCCCGCCTCGCGCAGGGCGGCGGCGCGTTCATGTTCCAACACGCTGATCTGCGCGCCCAGCCACTGGCTGGCTGGCGTCATCAGCGATAAAAACGCCATAAATGCCCCCACCGCCGCCAGCAATTTGCGCACCGCCCCCGGGTCGCGCGATTGGCGCACGATATCGATGCCCACGGCCACCAAAATAATGCCGCCCGTTACCACCATCTGCCAAAACGTGTTCAGCTGCGCCAATGTCAGGCCGTTGTTGATGAGCTTGAGCAAGATCACCCCCATAAACGTGCCCCAAAGCGAGCCGCGCCCGCCAAACAACGAGGTCCCCCCGATCACCACGGCGGCAATCGCGTCCAGCTCCCACATCTGGCCATAATCTGATTTGGCATAAGGGGCGCGCCCCAAAAACAGCAGCGCCCCAAAGGCCGCCGCAAAAGAGCCAAACATATAAGTCATCAACAAATAGGCCCGGGTATTGATACCCGCCTGCCGCGCCCCGGGTTCATTGGACCCGATGGCATAAACATAGCGCCCATAGCGGGTGTTGGCGATGAGGATCGAGAGCACCACAAAAAACACGATAAAGATCAGCATCGACATCTGGAACGTGCGGAAAAAACTCAGCCAATAACTGTCGACAAAGCTGCCCAGCTGCGCCCAAAGCCCCTGCAATTCACCCGCGCGATAGGCCTCGCGCAGGCCTGCAAACGGGTTGTAGCGGCCAAAATAATCAAACGCCTCGGGCAGTTTCGGCGTGGCCTGCGCCCCCGTGGCCAAATGCCCCGTGCCGCGCCAAATCGACAAACCAGCCAATGTCACGATAAAGGCGGGCATGCCAAAATAGGCCACCAACGTGCCGTTAAATGCGCCCACAAGCAGCCCCAGCCCAAGCCCGGTGGCAATGGCCATAGCCGGCGAAAAGCCCCAAAAACTGGCGACATAGCCCGTCAAGGCCGCGGTCAGCCCCATCACCGAGCCAACCGACAAATCGATACCGGCGGTCAAAATGATCAACGTCATTCCGGCCGCCACCACACCGATGGCCGCAGAGTTGTTCAAAATCGTCATCAGGTTGGAGGGCCGGAAAAACAGCGTATCGGTAGTGGCCACCTCGATGGCCAAGCCAAGCACCACAATGGCCAGCAACGCCCCCGACCATTCGGCACGGAAAAACCGGATCAGCAGCGCAATCAGCCGGTCTTGCACGGATCGCGTGGCCGGCGGGCTGGCGGGGTGGCTTGGGGTCATATCGCAGATCTTTCTTGTGGGTAGATCATAGAAAAAGGGGCAAACCCGCGTGGCGCGGGCCTGCCCCCAAAGGCATAGATTATTCCATACCGATCATTTTTTTGTATTCAGCCGAGGTTTCCGGCGTCACCAGAAAATGGCCCGTATCGATGCGCGCGCTGACCGCCTCGCCGCGCGCGGCGGCGGCGGCGGCTTTGATCCCTTGATAGCCCATCTGATACAGCATCTGTGCGGTATTGGCCTGCACCCAGCCTGCATCCATGGCCACAATCGCATCCGAGGCGCCGTCAAAGCCCACCAGCTTTACATCGCCCGCGCCATAGCCCAGATTTTCCAGCGCCGCTTTGGCGCCCATCGTGCCGCCATCCCATGCGTTGACAACCATCTTGATGTCGTTGCGCGCATTCAAAATGGCCTCGACCCCTTCTTGCGCTTGGGCCGAGTTCCACTCGGTCGGCACTTCGATCACTTCCGAAGCGGGGCGCGCAGCTTTGAACGCCTCCATAAAGCCGTTGCGGCGCTCTTGGCCGGTGGATTGCGCCTGATTACCGGTCACGTAAATCACCGCGTCACCATCGGCAACAAGGGCAGCGGCAGCTTTGCCCTGCTCTTTGGCCACGGCAAAGTTATCGGTGGCCACAAACGAGGTCACATCGGCGCCAGAGACGCCCGTATCGATGGCAATCACCGGAATACCAGCCGCCATGGCATCGGCCACGGCCGGTGCGATGCCCGCGCTATCTACCGGGGCAATACCAATGGCTTTGGCGCCCTGTGCCACAAGGTTTTCGAACACTTCCAGCTGGCTTGACAGATCGCCCTGAAACGATGGCCCAACCGCCACCAGCTGCACGCCCTCTTCCTTGGCGGCATCTTCGGCGCCTTGGTTGATCATCATCCAGCCCGCATTGGTGGCGGATTTGGTGATATAGCCAATCACATCTTCGGCCTGCGCCGCAGTGGTGGCCAGCAAGGCGGCCAAAGCCGCACCCGCAAAGGTGAATTTCATTGTCATAGATCGTTCCTCCCAAATGCCGCCAATCCCAAAACCAACGCGGCGCAGATGCGCTAGAAAAATAGACTCTGCGCAAGGTTGTCAATAAATAAATCAACTTGATTTAGTTATTGACAGGGCAGGCCCGGAAGTGGCTTTTATGGGCCGAGTCGCGGCTGTATACCAAGCCCGACAAAGGAGTTCAGATGCCCGACACGCGCAAAATAATTTTGGAAACCAAAGGCTTGACCAAGCATTATGGCGGCGTGCAGGCGTTGAATGATGCCGATTTCAAAATGTATGCAGACGAGCATATCGCCATTGTCGGCGATAATGGGGCGGGCAAATCCACCTTTGTGCGCAATATCACAGGTGTCGAACAGCGCACCCGCGGCGCGGTGTTTGTCGATGGGCAGCCCGTGAATTTTGCCTCGCCGCAAGAGGCGCGCGCCCATGGCATCGAAACGGTGTATCAAAACCTTGCCTTGGCCGATCATCTGGATGTGCCTGCCAATATCTTTTTGGGGCGCGAGGCCGTGAAATTTCGGCTGGGGCCGCTGTCTTGGCTTGATAAAAAGGCCATGACACGGCGCGCCACGGAATTGCTGGAACAGACTGGCATCAAAATTCCCGATTTGCGCCAGCCCGTGGCGGGCATGTCGGGCGGGCAACGGCAATGCGTGGCCATCAGCCGGGCCGCCGGCTGGGGCTCGAAACTGATTATCATGGACGAACCAACCGCCGCCTTGGGCATTCAGGAAACAACGCGGGTTGAAAACATCATCCGCGGCCTGAAAGACCGGGGCGTTCCGGTGATTATCATCTCGCATAACCTGCGGCAGGTATTTAACCTAGTTGACCGTATCGTGGTGTTCCGCCAAGGCCGGATTGTCGGGGTGCTGGATGCCAAAGAGGCCAGCGGCAACGATGTCGTGGCTATGATTACCGGGGTGGATCAAGGCGTGCACAAAAACGCGAGCTATATCTGATGCGCGACACCCCGCCTGCCCCCCCAACGCTAGAGCCACGGCCAGAAAACGAACGCCTTATTCTCAGCCTTGTGCGCCAGGCAGGCAGCCTTAGCAAAGCCGAGATTGCCCGCGCCACCGGGCTTTCGGCGCAATCGGCAACCAACATTGTGAACCGGCTGCAAACAACGGGGTTTTTACGGGCAGGCGACAGCGTACGCGGCAAGGTGGGCCAACCCTCGAAGCCCTACACAATCGACCCCGAGGGCGCA
>Ga0181563_10000796_pt1 | contig 30526 bp, 32 predicted proteins | sample 011ome_25_FD_133759 | JGI IMG/M metagenome (GOLD analysis project Ga0181563, IMG submission 133759) | Coastal salt marsh microbial communities from the Groves Creek Marsh, Skidaway Island, Georgia - 011512CT metaG (megahit assembly) | ecosystem: Environmental > Aquatic > Marine > Intertidal...
CATTCATCTGTTCTTTCAACTCGTCAGGTATAATTTGATCTGGAGTCATACGGTTAGCTTGAGCTGGTTTTTTCTTAGCAAGCATACGTTGTAGATATTCATCAGGTACTAAACTCTTGCCACCAGGCCATTCGTCAATAAATCTTTTAAGCGTTGTAATCTTGTCAATATATTCTACAAAAGTATCTAGATCTTTATTAACTTTAATTTCTATTTCGCCAATTGGTGATAACTGCTCACATAGTTTAGGGTCAGTAACAATAATAGCCATATTACCTACATGTGGTGCATATTGTTTTTCGCCCCAACCTCTTTGATAACTAACACCAAGATTAGTTGGTGAATAAAAAGGTTCTAAGTCTTTAAGTTTTACAGGTATGTCACCTTCTACATAATTATCAGAAGCTGGTCTTATTGAACCTTCAGTGCTGTACATATCTTTGTATTCTGTATGCCAGTCTGTAATATAAGTACCATCTTCTGAAGCTGGTCTGTTTGGATTACAAATAAGACCAAGTTCTGTTGATGTATCTACAATACTTTCGCATATGCGTTTGTTACTATTATAGTAACCACCAGTTGAATACCTGTTTTTAACAGATTCGATAGTTTTCTTGTGTGCTTCTTGCAGTTGGCACAGTACCGAGAATTCAGGATCGTTGTCCGTGATTCGGTGTATGATTGTATCAATTGCACCTTGTACGTTGTGCGATTTACGGTACGCACTATACAATTGTTGTTTATAATTTTCTGTTATTTGGTCACGTAATGTTTGTGACATTTGTACACTAGCCATATTATTTCCTCCAAGATGGTTCGACTCTGCGCCAGCCAGCTTTAACTGTTGGCACTTTTACATTAAATGGTTTAGTCATAACGACTTTGTTTACTTTTTTGACTTCAAGCACTTCGTGAGTCATAGTCTTTTTGAGAACAAACAAGACAAGAGATGCAGTCAAGCCGCCGACCATAGCTGCAGTCATACCGCTGAAGGTACCGTAGAAACAAACCATCAGCGTAACTGTAATAAGCACGTCGACAAAAATATCGTTACCGATAGTCTTACGACCACCAGCTTTAAGCGCCAGCAAAAGCAGTCCTAGCGCGCTGAGTATGCCTACTAGTAACATCATTCCTCCTTTGCCATGCAAGAAAAGCCATATACGCAAACTGTATAAGCTCAATTAGAATCCACAATGCTGTGGTAATAGTACCGACTACATTAGTCATTAGATTAACCTCCATAATAAATAGATAATACACCCAAGGCCGACTCCGACTCCGAGCAGAAGCAACGAGTACTGAATACTAGTTGCAAGACCGAATAATAGAAACAACACAGCTGTGCCGGTCAACACAGAAATACCAAACTCTTTGGCGTATTGTTTACATTTTGATAACTTCTCCATAGGGAGCCTCCTCTGCATTAGTTGATATAAAGAGTACTGGATATTGTGGTTTGTCTCCAAAATCTGATTCATGCACCTCAAGATCAGTAAGATAGACAAGAGCAGCAACATTTGGATAATTAGCATTAACAACATCAATTACTGGGCTAATACTTGTACCACCTCTGCCTTTGTATGTAATTTCAAGAGGCAATGATTCACGCGTGTACTCGCATATATCTTGTACTTCATAGTCACATTGAATAAACTGCACACGCTCAGGGTTGAGCTCATGTAATATGTACGAAGTCTCAGAAGTAAACTGTGCTAACTCGTCATCTGAAATAGAACCAGAGGTATCTACCGCAATCGCAATCTCTTCGAGACATGGATTATGGAGACTAGGCAGATACATGCCTTGGCCAATGAATCGTCTGTTAGGACGAGCCCATGTAAAATCAGATTTGTTGTTCGCACGTAAGAAACGAGCCAACACAGCTTTCCAATCAACTTTTGGATCTGTAATCTCTGACACTAGTTTTTGCATATTGCCAGATAGTTTGCCTTGTGCTTTGGCAGCTTCAGCTGCTTGGTTAACTGCTACTTGCAGTTCCGATTCGATAGCACTAGCAGTACCGCTTGTACCATCAGAATCGGGATGATCCAGCACGCCACCACAACCACCGCTATCTTTGTATGCAGCGTCCCATCCCTGAGGAGGTTCAGGTAGCATATTGTAGATAGCTTCGGTGGTCATGTTTTCGTACTGGTCATCCACCAGACCGCCTTTAGGCAGAATAAAACCTTCAGCTATGAGATGATTGTTAATAGCGTAGTCAGCTGCAACATTCCATTTGTGACCGTTGCGTTCTTGTCTACGCGTGTGATGCATAAGAACCAGGTGCATAACTTCGTGCGCCAGGAAACCCACACGCTCCATCTCTGTAAGCTTTTCAAACCACTTGGGATTGTAGAACAAATGTTTACCGTCTACTGCACCAGTTGGCTGATCCCATTCGGTAGGCTTCTGCCTGAGGCACAGCGTACCGAAAAATGGGTTGTCAAGAATAAGTCTTGACCTAGCTTTTTGAAATAGTTGATTCATTCTTTATACTCCAATATTTTTTGTGCATACTTTTGTAATATATGAAATCCAATTTCATTTTTTTTAATAAAATTATCGACTCCTGTCCAATGGATTCCATATTTTCTCCACATAGCTTTATGCGTACTAATTTTTGTAGCACCAGCGTTTAAATAACTATTGACTTCATTAGTAAGAATATTTCTAGCTTTTTCTATTTGATCTGCATTTAACATTAATCATCTCCTAATAATGCATCTTCTAACAGAACTTCACGCAGTCCTTGTAGCTGGTCGTCTGCTAGTTCAGCGAGTTCTTGACGTCTACCTGAACGGTCGTCTTTCTCGTACATTTTGGTAAGTTTTTCTTGTGGCACTAAATCTTTGATGTAAGGTGCAGCTTTAAGTAACTGATTTAATGTACTAAAATTACTCATTGCATCATCGAGTTGTCGTATTTGAGTATATCTTTGATCACTTAAGCTTTTGTTGTAGTTCTCAATAGCCATGCACTCAACAATAGTTGGGTCATCGCATGGTACGTCAAGTCTTAGCTCATCGTAATAACATAAGAACTTAGGCACATCCGTTGGTGGACAACGAAGTTGATACGATAATTTAGTAGCATATTGATTGCCATCAGGGTCATTATCAGATTCTACAACTTCTGATCTAAGTGTAATGTAATCAACACTTTGAACAGGCATACTCCTGTCCCAAATGTCTTTGAACATTTTTTTAGTCTTTTCAACCTTGTCAACAATGCCTAGTCTTTGCATAACAGAGTACCCATCATCTGGGTACTCTTTCTTAGGATTAGCATTGTCAAACTTTTTACGAGCAGCATCTTTGATGTCTTCTTGTAATTGTGCAGATAGTCTAACTGTTTTCATATAACCTCCTATAAAACAACGTTAGCGTTGTCAACGATCCACTTACGCACATCGTTGTGTGATTTGAGTTGTCTGTCTTTGGCCAAACAACCTTTAACTAAGACAACTTGAAACTCAACTGGTAACTTGTTGTTTAGCTTCATAATGTTTTCCATCATGTCATCCTGTGCTCTAGTAGCCACAGCAGTAGCAAGAGCGTACAACAACGCTGGGTTGTCGTCTTTCTTGTACGTAGATGGGTCTTTGAGCAACTGATCAATATCTGGTAGCTTGTTTGCAATTTCTTTGAATGCAATAAACTCACCAGCTGGCCCATCACCGACTAGTGATGACACACCAAAGAACAGACGTTCTGGATCTGTGTTTGCCCTGGATAGTTTTTTGCTGACCATTGACCAAGCACGTGGCGTTGGGAATGCATATTCGTCAGCGTCAAACTGTGACAACAGATTAGGTCTGTACTGTATAAACGAGATAACATCTGGATCGATGTTGTGCTGATAAGCCCACTGCACCCAGTCGTCGAGGGTTGGCTCGAGCTCGTAGTGTGCAAGTCTGTTACGTACAGGCGATGGCATTTGATAAACAGCTGCTGCATCGGTTAGTCTGTTGCCGGCACAGATGATTTGCCAACCGGCAGGCAATCTGTATTCACCAATCTGTTTTGTTAGTAACAGTTGTAAGAATGCGTTTTGCGTTGCTGGCGGTGCAGTTGGTAGCTCGTCGATGAAGAGTAAACCACGTTCACCGTCGCGTTCAGCGATTGGGAACACATCAGGCACAGCCCATGATGTAAACCGTTTACCGGTTTCTTTGAGCTGTTTAATATATGGAATACCACGTACATCGACAGGGTCGAACAAGTTAGCACGAAAGTCGATGAGCGGGACGCCCATCTCATCGGCAACTTGTCTTGGTATTTCTGATTTACCAATGCCTGGCCCACCCCATATCATTGCAGGGTAGCCGGCATTGATGCAGTCAGTCAATTCTTGTTTAAGTTTTACTGGATTAATTGTGTGCATATTTACCTCCTAAAATTACCACGAGCAGTCGTACCAAACCTTTTTGCCTTCATCAAGCCACTTGAGTGCTTGCTTACAGAACTTAAGGTCGAGTTCTTTATACTCTTTCATTGATTCTTCTTGGAACTGTTGTCCCCAAAAGAATCCGTCTGGGCAGAAAGGCAAGTCATCATTTTCAACAAGTTCTTGTAATCTAACGATGTCTTCACGTTCTAGAAACATAACTTCAGCATAGTCATGTTTGCCATCCATATGAAGTCCTTGCATGTATTTGCCTTCTTTACCAAATTTTCTTTCACGCCATACTTTTTGCATATATTCTTGCAGTCTGGCATGTTTACGCCAATAGAATTCATCACCGCCTTGTAATGTTTCGTAAAGGGCATCGCTGTTAATTGGTTCTACATTCTCAGGTTGTGGCTCCTGAAAGCCTGCGTAAGCATCTAATCCCATAATTACCTCCTTGGAATAAAATTAAAAAAGGGGAGCCGAAGCCCCCCGTTAGTTTAGGCTGAAGCAAACATGTTTGTAGTATGTTCTTTAGTAGCCTGATTAAGCTCAGTTGCAACTTTGACAGAAGAATCAGCGTGATTCTTGAAGTTCCACTCAGCTAGTCGCTGTTGACGTCTTTCGATCTCATTTCTGACACGAACATCTTTTAAAGACAGATCGTGCAATCCGAATGATTCACCGATGAGGCCAACAACAGCTGACAACATACGAGCTTTGCGACCGAGACCGAACATCTTCTCCTCACGCTCAACCAACCATACTGGTAAGTCATCGTTTGGATTAGCTGATTCAGTTTCTTCTTTGTACTCGTACGCAATGGACGCGAACTCTGCCCAAGTCCTGGTTGTCAACTGTAAGAAGTTGATACCTGTTGATTGTGGGTCAGTCTCAAGCAATGGCATAAGACCGTCTGCAATCTGTTGGACTTGTTGAAGATAATAATCTTCTTCTTTTTTACGAAGCTCGTCGTCTGTTTGGTTAAATACCATTGGTGTATTCTTTTTAGACTTGAATACTTCCATGATACCTTCTACTCTTGATGGCTGAGCAATAGCTTTGCCTTCGCCATCAATAGCATACTTTCTGTAGTAAAAGTCAGGCAGATGCACAGGGTCTTGTGTTGCTCTGGCTTCACTACCAACTGGGTCACCGTTGGTGTCTGGTTTCCACGCAGACTCTGGTGTTTTTTGGTCAGGCAAGAGTTCGCCTGTTTCACCGTTTGCCATGTCTACGATTTCTGGACCTAGGTCCGATGGGTCAAAATGATTCGCCATAATTTCCTCCTTGTGGCTTAGTTTCAATACGTCTGATGAATCTCCTAAGAAACTCACCAGAATTTACATAATTAGCTTGCGATTGTGTTTCGCTTGCTTCGGCTTGTTGTAGCACCTCGTTGGGTACATGTACTTCCTCCATATCAACCTCCTTGTATATTATGGAATGGGGAGTTACGAGCTCCCCGGTATTATCGAAGTTACTTTCATGGGCAGGTGCGACCTGCCATTCTTTGATAAGGCTCGGCTTCTCATCCGAGCATGTGCTTTCGGTAACAACCCCCATGTGTGTTAACAGGCGTCACATGGTAGCCTTTGAGTGCTGGGTAGTCTCAAAGGACGTTCTGTATATTCCCCCAGATTCACTCATTACCAACTTAAGCTACTGCTTGAGCTGGCTGTTCAACAGACTGAGCTTTTGGCTCAATCTGTCTTTTGAAGACTTTCACTTGGTTGCCGTCACTGTCCAATGGAACAGCTACGTCAAAGTGTAGAGTCTCACTACCATCTTTGTTGGTAGTTGCAATTCCGATTTCTCTACTTCTAGATTTACCGTCTTTGCCTGCTTTTAAAATGTATAATGAATACAACATAATTACCTCCTAGGTAAGTAAAATTAAGTGGCTCGATACACCCGTATCAAACTCACACATACACCAGCAACGCCACCAAGCGTAGCGACTGGCGATAGATTTAAACTTCTAATATGCGTTGAAGTTGCTCGTAATTTACAAGACCTCTTGCTATTAGTAAGTCAATAACATCTGCTCTATGAATCTCCATCATGGTTAAGTTTTCAAAACCATACTCTTCATAGTTGTTTCTTAATATATTAGTGCGTAACTCTTTCTCGTACCCAAGAAGCATAGTATCTGGATATTCGTTAGGGTTTGCTGATGGTGTTTTATCGTAAGTAAAAGTCATAATAGTCTCCATAATTAATATACTCACCTACCGACAACGCCACCAAGCGTAGCGACTGGCGATAGGTTTATGGTTCCACTGGTTCCACTTGGTTCCACGAGTCATGGAACACAAAAAACCTGATAACGATGCGTAGTTAGAGGTTTGGTTCCACTGGTTCCACTTGTTTTAGGTTAAGTTAATCTTTATTCATTAACCGTTGTCCGTGGTCCGTTACAAAACCTAGTTTTGTTTTACGTGGAACAACGGAACCACAAGTGTTGCAGTTGCACGCAAACCAGCATTGCTATGCATGTTTGTCATGGTTCCACGACTTGGTTCCACATCTGCACATTCCCGTGGAACACAAGGAACCACAAATGCGTGGCGATGCACAAGCACGCACGCATGATGATAGTAGTCAAATGATAGTAGATAAGGGGGTGGTTAGCCCCCTGTGGTTAGATTTTAGACCAGAATAAGTAAGATGCCATTGAGTTCATGGCGAAGATAAAGATTAGAGTTGGGATAGTCCATGTGAATAGACCAATGATAACGCCTATGCCTATGAAGACAATAAGGTAAGGTTGATAGTCAGTGATTAAACTTGCGTCCTCGTTAGCTGAGAAGTTTTCGTAGGTGAATGCTACAAGTAACACCCACCCCACGATTGCTAGAGAACATAGTATCGATGATAGTATGCTCATATATCCATCTCCGCTTGTATTGGTTTACTATGAACCGGAGAACCTTCAGCGATTCTCTCCATACATTGATTCATAAGTTCTGTATCAGCTTGTAGTTGCTGTTTGAACTTATCATCTGAAGACTCAGCTTTAGCCATTTTGTATCCGTTAGTATAATCAGTCCATGCTTTACCTGGATTAGATAATACTTTACCAATAGCGTGCTGTGTTTTAAATGTATAACGACCTAGGTTATACGATACTTTATATAATTTACTCATGATGTACCTCCATGTACTTAAGAGTTAATAACACAAACATACTAACAACGTCACAAAGCGATAGCGACTGACGACAAAAAACCAAAACAAGGTTCCAAAGGTCAAAAGTCAAAGTGCGATGTACGATGTCAAAAGGGTCGGGGATGGGTGTCTGGTGATAGAAGGAGAAGATGTCTGAGCGATATATTATAAAATTTTCAAAAAAAATTTTTCCACAAAAAATTTACAAGTTATCCACAAATAAGCTATGCTTACGAATATGAGCTTAGCTACAGATCAATCGACCACGGTCACCGAACAAGATAGATTGGAACTCCAATCACATTTTCCGTACGCGGGTGTAAAGTTATCCGAGCTCTCGGTCCAAGAAGAAAGATTAATTTTGTATTTTTTACGTGGCATGAGCAAAGCGGCAGCGGGCCGTGCAGCAGGGTACCGGAACCAAGATTCCGTGTACGAAGCTTTTAAGCGACCAAAGATTATGCAGGCTATAGAGTATCTAAGAGAAGAGATGCGTGAAGAGGTTAAGTTCGATAAAAATACCGCGACCCAATTATATTTAGAAGCACATCGTAAATCAGCAACCGCGACTGAAGAGAAAAATGTCGTAGATTCGTTGTGCAAGCTCCACGGTCTATTTGCCCCAGAGCAAGCAACCCAGGTTAATATTAATTTAGATAAAATTCAGCAACTAGAAAGACTGCCCGATTCTGAGCTGTTAAAGTTAGCTGGAGTAGATACAAAGTATCTAGAACCCCAAGGAGAAAATAATGGCGAGTAAATATCAGCAACAAGCGAAGGCTACAAAAAAGAAAAGAAAAGTTTCAAAAATGAAAAAATTTCCAGATTATTCTGGAGATGGTAAGGTAACAAAGAAAGACATTCTCATGGGTAGAGGAGTCATTCCAAAAAAGAGAGGTAAATAATATGGGTACACACAGTAAAAAGAAAACTACAAAAATGGAAAATGGAGTAAAAACTACTTCCTATAGAAATATGCCAGAAAGTTATGGCTTTCATAAGGCTTCTAAAAAGAAAAAGAAAGCGCCCACGGCTTATACTATGACATCAAAAGATATTGTAAATAAGTTTAAAAAGAAAACAGCTTAAGGAGTAGATGATGCATTGTATAAACGCACCGGTAAAAAAGATGTCTATGAAAAAGGGCAAAAAGAATAAAGGTTATTCAGGAGGAAAAAATGCCGGCAAAAAGAAAAAGTAGTAAAAAGAAAAGCGGAGCTAAACCTACTAACCCTACCCTGTATGCAAGGGTAAAAGCAGAAGCTAAAAGAAAATTTAAAGTTTACCCATCAGCCTATGCCAACGGTTGGTTAGTAAGGACTTATAAAAAACGTGGCGGTGGGTATAGGTAATGGCTAAGCCTACCGGTGGCCTAACCGCATGGTTTGGCAAAGGACCAAAAGGTGATTGGGTCGATATCGGTGCTCCTAAGAAAAAAGGTAAATACCAATCTTGCGGTAGGAAATCTGCAAAAGGTAAAAGTAAACGTAAATATCCAAAATGCGTTCCAAGATCAAAAGCTCGGACTATGACTGCAGCGCAAAAACGAAGCGCAGTTACAAGAAAAAGAGCAGCGGGTAATCCAGGCGGGAAGCCACGTAACGTAAAAACTATAGTTAGGAAGACAAAACCGACTACAAGAAGGAGGACCCGTGCCAAGAAAAAGAGATAATATGCCCAAAAGGAATAAAAAGAACTTTAGGCCAACAAAAAAAGGCGCTGGAATGACTAAAGCGGGTGTAGCAGCCTACAGAAGAAAGAACCCAGGGTCAAAATTAAAGACAGCAGTAACAGGAAAAGTTAAAAAAGGCTCAAAAGCAGCAAAAAGACGTAAGTCTTACTGCGCAAGAAGCGCAGGACAGATGAAAAAGTTTCCAAAAGCAGCAAAAAATCCAAATTCAAGGCTAAGACAAGCTCGTAAAAGATGGAAATGTTAATAAAAGGAGAAGGAAATGGGATACGCAGGTATGTACAAAAAATCGTCACCAAAAAAAACTAAAAAAGCTAAGAAAAAAACAGCAAAAAAGAGCAAGAAAAAGTAAGTGACAGACATTGCAAAGATAGAATGCTATAAGTGCAAGAAACTTTTAGCAGATAATTTAGTCCTGCCTAAAGGACTATGTGTTTACTGCGCGGCCGACGAAGCAGACGAACTACCACAGCCTCAAAAACAAGAAAAAATTTCACAAAAAGAACAAAACGCTCAAGTTAGAGCTGAACAAGAGTTGGCTAAACGTATTTTATCTAGAAAACGTATGCTGCCTTTTGTAGAGAAGTTTAACCCAGACTACCAAGCAGGTTGGGTACACAAAGATATATGTAATAGGTTAGAAAAATTTAGCCAAGACGTCGCAGATGAGAAATCCCCAAGACTTATGCTGTTCATGCCCCCTCGTCATGGTAAATCTACCTTAGCAAGTATTGCTTTTCCTGCTTGGCACCTCGGACGTAACCCCGGACATGAGTTTATTAGTTGTTCGTACTCTGGATCTTTAGCTATGAGTTTCTCAAGAAAAGTTAGACAGGTACTTAGAGAGCCAAATTATAAAAAAGTTTTTGAATCTACTAAATTAGACAAAGATTCTCAGTCAGTAGAATCTTGGCAAACAACCCAAGGCGGTGGTTATGTGGCAGCTGGTGTCGGAGGTGGTATCACCGGTAAAGGTGCGCACATATTATTGATCGATGATCCGGTAAAAAACAGAGAAGATGCGGAATCAGAAAATAACAGAGAAGCAACCTGGGATTGGTACACTTCTACTGCCTATACTCGTTTGGCTCCAGGTGGTGGTATTTTAGTTATTTTAACAAGGTGGCATGATGACGATCTAGCGGGCCGTTTGCTAACGGCTAGTGAAAACGGTGCGGACGATTGGGAAGTAGTTAAGTATCCAGCAATTGCAGAAGAAGATGAAGAGTTTCGTGCAACAGGTGAGCCGCTGCATCCCGAACGGTACAGTGTAGAATCTTTAGAAAAAATACAAAAAGCCATAGGGCCTAGAGACTGGACTGCTTTGTATCAACAAAACCCAGTATCAGATGAGGGTGATTATTTTACTAGGGACATGATTCAATATTATGACCCAGCTGATATAGACTATGATAAGATGCGTTATTATTGCGCATGGGATTTAGCTATTGGGCAAAGAGATAGGAACGACTACTCTGTTGGCATAATGGTAGGTATCGATGAATACGATAATATGTTCGTGGTTGATTTGGTTCGTGGCAAGTACGATGGTTTTGAACTTGTAGAAAAAATATTAGATTTCTACGAACAGTGGAGACCTGGTATAGTAGGGATAGAACGTGGACATATAGAAATGGCCATCGGCCCGTTCTTAGAAAAACGTGTGGCAGAGCGTAGATTACATTCTGCATATTTTAAAGATTTAAAAGTAGGGAGACGTGACAAAGAAGCAAGAGCTAGAGCTATTCAAGGTAGGATGCAACAGGGTAGAGTTTTTGTCCCTGAAGATGCAGTTTGGACTGGGCCTCTTGTGGCTGAACTTTTGCGTTTTCCTAACGGCGTACATGATGACCAAGTTGATGCTTTGGCCTGGGTTGGTTTGATGATGACAGAGTATGCATCTTTTTATGAAACACCAGAGCATGTACCTTCGTGGAGAGATAGGTTAGAATTAATGGCAAAAGGGCCGAAAAAGAAATCGGCAATGAGTGCGTAATATGGCATATAGTAAGAAACCAAAAAAGAATTTAACAAAAGCCGAGCAGTTGACACTTGCAAATAACCAGTGGAACGCGTACACGCGCGCAAGGGATCACGGCCATGAAGAGTACGTACACTTAGCAAAAAAATGCGATATGTATTATCGCGGAGACCAATGGGACGAGTTTGATATGCAACAACTCGATGACCAGGGTCGACCCGCTTTAACTATTAATACTATATTGCCTACTGTTAATGCAGTGCTTGCAGAACAAAGTTCAAAAAAAGCAGACATACAGTTTAAACCCAGGGGTGGTGGTAACCAAGATATTGCAGATGTTCTTACTAAAGTTTACGCACAAATAGCAGATAACAATAAACTAGACTGGATAGAACAACAAGTTTTTTCGGACGGCCTTATTCAAGATAGAGGCTGGTTTGATGTTCGTATAGATTTTGATGATCATGTTAATGGGGAAGTACGTATTGAAGCAAAAGATCCATTAGATATTCTTATAGACCCAGATGCAAAACATTATGACCCAAGGACTTGGAACGAGATATTTGAAACTAAGTGGATGAGCTTAGATGAAATAGAAGAACAGTACGGACAAAAACAAGCAGATCAGTTACGTATGTTGGCCGAAACAGGCACTACTTTAGGCGCAGACTCTATGGAGTTTGAAGAAGAGAGATACGGAGATACTGATGAGTATAACTACGGACAACAGTATCCCGGAGACCCAGAAAACGCACGGATGCTCAGGTCTATTAGGGTTATTGAACGACAGTACTATAGATTAAAAGATTGTATGTTTTATGTTGACCCTATTACAGGTGATAAAAGGCAAATTCCTTATAACTGGGGCAAGAAAAAAAGAGAACAATTTGCAGACCAGTTTGGCCTAGATATTATCGAGAAAAAAATGCGAAAGGTCCGTTGGACCGTGACCGCGGATACCGTAGTTTTGTTCGATGATTGGTCTCCTTATGATCATTTTACTTTAGTGCCTTTTTTCCCATATTTTAGAAGAGGTAAACCATTCGGTATGGTTAGGAACTTGTTATCACCACAAGAGCAGTTAAATAAAATAACTTCTCAAGAGTTACACATCGTAAATACAACTGCAAACAGCGGTTGGATTGTAGAAAATGGTTCTCTTTCGGGCATGACTGCAGATGATTTAGAAGAACACGGAGCAGAAACCGGGTTAGTATTAGAGTTTAATCGTGGGTCTACGCCTCCAGCAAAGATACCACCCAACCAAATACCTACAGGTTTAGATAGATTAGGGCAAAAAGCAGCATCTAATATCAAACAGATTAGTGGTATAACAGACGCCATGCTCGGTATGGATAGTCCAGAAGTTTCTGGAGTTGCTATTAATGCTAAACAAAACAGAGGTTCTTTACTTTTACAAGTACCGTTAGATAATTTAGCTAAAACAAGACAATATTTAGCTGAAAAAATATTATATTTAGTTCAAGCCTATTACACAGAAGAACGTGTAATACAAATTACTGATGAGTCAGACCCTTATAAGCCAAGAAACAAATTAAGAGTTAATGAAATGACTCCCGAGGGTCAGGTTATAAATGATTTAACTATAGGAGAATATGACGTAGTGGTTGGTACTGCTCCTGCTAGAGATAACTTCGATGAAATGCAATTTGCTGAGGCTATTGAACTTAGACAAGTTGGTGTACCGATACCAAATGATATGATTGTTGAATATTCACATTTATCACGTAAAGCAGACATAGCAGAAAGAATAAGACAATTAGAAGGTACTGCTCCTCCTACACAAGAACAAATACAATTACAACAGTTCCAAATGGAGTCACAAATCAGAAGTACGCAGCTTGAGATAGCTAAGCTAGAAGCTGAAGTAACTAATTTACAAACTTCTGCAGAGCTAAATATGGCTAAAGCACAAAACGAACAAATAGATCCACAGTTGAAGGTTGCAGAATTACAAAGTAAAATTCAATCTAAACGTGAAGAACTGGGCTTACGTGAGAAGTTGTCACAGTTGACAAACTCGATGCGTAAAGACCAAAGCGATACTGCAGCTGCTGCTAAATTAGCGGCTGCGGCCATGAAACCACAAGGAGGTAACAGAAATGGCGAAAGATAATGCTACAACAGATGATAAGATCGAACTAGACGCAATGCCTGGGGCAGATCCAAAGACTGAAGAAGACGCAAAAGGTTTTGAAGTTGATATGAACTTTGAAGCCCCAGAAGAAGATGAAGTAGAATTTCCCAAGGAGGAAGAAATTGAAGAAGTCGAAGAACTTAAGGCTGAAGAAGAACCATCTGAAGAGCCTGAAGAGGAAACAGAAGAGGAAGTCATTGAAGCTGCAGACGCAGAAGCAGAAAGTTCAGGAGAAGAAGAGTTATTGGCAGAAGATGACGCAGATACACAACAACCTGTTGAGCCAGTACAAGAAGGACTTGATAAAGCAAAAGAGCCAATGATTCCAAAGTCTAGGTTTGATGAAGTCCTAGCGAAACAAAAAGCTTTACAAAAACAACTACAAGAGGCCACTAATCCAATAGAAAAAATAGAAAATGTTCCTGAGTATGACTTTTCTGCTAAAGAGATAGAGTACCAAGAGCATATTTTAAATGGAGAAGCTGAAAAAGCTGCTGCACTCAGATCAGAAATAAGAGAAGCAGAAAGAAAAACTATGTTGTTTGAAGTGCAACAACAAATGGGTCAGACTGTGCAACAAAGCACGGAAGCTGTTGCTTTACAAAACAAAGCTATTGAGCTACAAACTGCGCACCCAGAGCTAGATGAAAACAGTGCTAATTATAACGCAGACCTAACTCAAGAAGTCATGGATTTAAGAGATGCGTTCATGATTCAAGGTTTTAATGGAGCGGATGCCTTAGATAAAGCTGCAAAATATGTTTTACCGCCTGCTCCAGTAGTTCAAGAACCCGCTACAAATTCTACTTCACAAGAAGTGGTGCAGAGAAAAAAAGTAGCCAATACAACTAAAAAGTTAGCAGCGGCTGAATCCCAACCCCCTACAATGAAAACAGGTAAACAAAAAGTTGAGAAGAAAGTTGATGTAAGTTTATTATCTGCAGATGAGTTTGAAGCTCTGCCGGATGAAACTTTACGCAGAATGCGTGGAGATTTCGGATAAACTGTGGTATAAATTAAATAAGTTCGTGTGTAAGAGCGATATCTTACCGGGGTCGCGTCCGTAAAAAGCGTTATTCGCCTGTTAGTGCGTAAAACTAACCGGAGTCGTACTCCGTAATTAACGAGAGCGTTTCCCCTACGACAGTGGGTATACGGATAAAAAGTCGCTCCAAAAGTCGACTGGTTAATTAATTTAATGATAGGAGAAATATCATGGCAAATACTAACTTTGCTTCTTTGACCAGTGAACAGCTTACTATCTGGTCTAGAGATTTCTGGCGTGTAGCTAGAAATATGTCCTTCATTAACCAATTCGCGGGTAGCGGCAACAACGCTATGGTTCAGAGAATATCTGAGCTTACCCAATCAGAAAAGGGAGCTAGAGCTGTATTAACACTTTTAGCTGACATGACTGGTGACGGTATTGTTGGAGACAACACTCTCGAAGGTAATGAAGAATCACTAAGAGCGTTCGACATAGTCGTAACAATCGACCAACTAAGATTTGCGAACAGACTGTCAGGTAGACTGGCTGATCAAAAATCAGTTGTGAACTTCAGGGAACATTCAAGAGATGCTCTTGCTTATGCAATGGCTGACAGAATGGACCAATTAGCATTTCTTACACTAAGTGGTATTGGGTATAACCTTAAGAACAATGGTGCGTTAAGACCATCAATGAATTCAGGCCAAAACCTAAACGACTTAGAGTTCTCAAGTGCAGTAAGTGCGCCAACTTCTAATAGACATAGAAGAGTGGATGCAACTAACGGTCTTGTAGCTGGTGATGTTACTGCTTTAGAAGCAACTGACAAATTAAGCTATAGCACTATTGTAGATCTAAAAGCTTACGCTAAAGATCAATACATTAGAGGACTAAGAGGTGCGGGTAACGATGAGACATTCCATCTTTTCGTAACACCACAAGTTATGGCTGACCTAAAACTCGATTCAGATTTCCTTGCTAACGTAAGAAATGCTGGAGTAAGAGGACCAGGTTCAAGCTTATTTTCAGGTTCATCATCTCTAATGGTTGATGGCATCATGGTTCACGAGTTTAGACATGTGTTTAATACAAGTGGCGCTTTAACCGGTACTTCAGCAAATGCTGGTGCTGCTGGTTATAAAGGTGGTGCAGACGCTGATATAAACTATTCAAGATGTTTATTCTGCGGCGCTCAATCATTAGCTATGGCAGATATTGGTATACCAGAAATAGTAGAAGATACTTTCGACTATGGTAACCAAAACGGTATTTCAATTGGTAAAATATTCGGACTCAAGAAGCCAGTCTACAATTCAGACCACACAGGTCAGGATGAAGACTTCGGCGTTATTGCGTTAGATGTAGCATACTAATTGTGGTATATTTTATGGGTGGCTTTTATTAGCCACCCATATTTAAGGAGAAAATTATGTGGATAGTATCAAATGAAGATAAATCAGTAGCCTCTACTTGGGGTGCAGTTATACATTTAAAAGCTGGAGAACCTAGACAAGTTGGCAATGATTTAGGTTTACTTTGTTTACAAGCCGGATGCACGGAAGTAAAAGATGTTAAAGAAGCTCCAGTAGCAGAACCTGCTCCTGTTGTAGAAGAAACACCAATAGTAGATGAAGTTTCGGCTATAGAAGAAGCGCCGGTTGTAGAAATTTCAGTAGATTTTGAAGCTATGACTAAAGTTGAATTAGAAGAACATGGTCGCACTATTGGTATCGAACTTGATAGAAGAAAAAAGAAAGCAGATTTAATTGAAGAACTAAAAGCTGCACAAAACATATAGGATAAATTATGGCAGGGACACTTACAGGCACTAATTTACTAGATAGAATTAGGGACACTTTACAAGATACAACCAGTGTTAGATGGACTGAGGCTGAGCTCCTTAGATACATTAATGATGCACAAAGAGAAATTGTAAATTTTAGACCAGAATCCAGCGCTACTACAACAAACGTTCAATTAGTTACAGGTACTAAACAAACTTTACCATCAGGTGGGTTGAGGTTAATTAAAATAACCAGGAATATGTCTGATGCTTCTGGTGGTGCTACAGGTAAAAGGGCAATTAGGCTTGTTAATGTAGATATTTTAAATACCCAAGAACCAGATTGGCATGATGGAAACATATCTACACACGGAGCAACTGTTAAACATTATGTTTTTGACGATGATGATCCTCGTAATTACTATGTTTACCCTGGAGTATCCGGTAACGCTTACGTAGAAATTGTTTACTCAGCCGCACCTACAGATTTATCAGCAGCTAGTGACACTATTAGTGTTGATGATATTTATGCTAACGCTATTATTGATTTTGTTCTTTATAGAGCATATATGAAAGATGCGGAATACGCCGGAAATTCTCAAAGAGCAAGCTCACACTATCAGTTGTTTACAGCAAGTATAGGCCAAGGCGGTCAAGCCCAAACGTTGTTAGACCCAAACAATGATATGGTTTCTAATATAGGGTCTGTTCCAAAAATAATGCAGCAAGGAGGATAAGGTGGCAGCCTATTCTTCTTTAGTTAAAGAAATTTTACCGTACGTGCCTTTATGCCCAGATCCTTTAGTGGAACAAAATATACGGTCTGCGACTATAGAGTTTTGCGAAAGGTCAAAAGCTTATGTATTAGACATGGATCCATTTAACACTATTTCTGGTGTTTACGAATATGATTTTGATCTTCCCGTAGCTACAGAGGTACATCAAGTTTTATATATGACCCATGACGGAAACGACATGGATCCTATTAGCCCACGTAGTTTAGAATTAAACTACCCAGATTGGAGAAATAGAACAGGTAATCCACATGTTTATCTACAAAAGTCGTCTAGTTTATTTTGGATTGTGCCTGTACCAAGCGGGTCAAAAGAAGTAATAGCCAGTGTTGCTTTAAAGCCAACTCGAACAAGTAACAACATAGATACTACGGTTTCTAACCAGTACAGAGACGCTCTTATATACGGGACTTTGTATAGGTTACTGCGTATGCCAAATAGAGAATGGACAGATATAGGAGCAGCGCAAGAGTATTTATATCAATTTAATTTAGAGATAAAACAAGCAGAACTTCGTGCAAGAGGCGGAGATCTAGGAGTAAAACGAACAGTAAAATACAAAGGAATAGGTAAGCCAAGGAGGCGCTATGGAAGATACGGAAGGGAGATCGACTACTAATGACTTTGTTGAGCCAGTGCTTACTGACATACGTTCCACGTGGAACATTATCAAACCTGGTTTAGAAAGTATATTAGCAGACAACCCAAGTCTAACTTTTATTCCCGAAGATGTTTATAGTGATTGTGTAAATGAAAAAGCGTTTTTATTTACCTCACCAGTAGGGTTTTTGGTACTTACAATAGAAACAGATAGGTACACAAAAGACAAGACATTGTATATGTGGATAGCGTATACTTATGAAAAGGGCGGAAGACATTGGCTAGCCCACCAAGACTGGATAAATGCGTTAGCAAAAGAGTCTGGTTGTAAGTACATAGAAGCGCAGTCTCATGTACCAGAGTTAGAACCTTATGCTATTGCACGAGGTTGGAATACAGACACGAGAGTGTATAGGAGAAAAGTTAAGTGAGTAAACCTAAATCGTCAGAATACAAGGCAAGCGAACAAGAAAAAGCACTTGCTTCTGTTTCTCTTGCGGAAAAAAATTATTTTAGGCAAAAGTATTTACCTAAACTTACACAGTTAAGAGATAGAGCTAGCACTGAAGATTATGAAGGTGTAGCAACAGGCCGTGCGCAAGCAGATACAATGCAAGCTTTATCAGGTAGGCCTTCACTAGCTGCTGCTCGTTCGGTTGATTCTGCAGCAGATATGGCTTCTGCAGCTGGCGCACAAGCTTTACAAGGTAGAGTTCAGGGTTTAACTGCACAAAGAGGGGATCAAGTAAATGTTCTCAAGAATGCTAGGGGTATGGCCGCAGATGCACAATCTGGTTTATCTAAAGCCGCACGAATATCATCCACTAAACAACTACAGTTTGCTCAAGCTAAACAAAATAGAAGAAACGCCAACTTTAGAGCGGCTACTCAACTTGTGGGACAAATGGGCGAAAACAGGCAAGAAAATTTAGGACTTCAAGACGCTGAAAACGATCAAGCTAATAAAGGTTTTTTCAGTACTTTACTTCCACCACAGGGGTTAGGACAATAAATGGCATTATACGACGGTTTATACAATACGAAGGATTACAGACGTGATGCTCAAACTGATTATACAAGCTCTCTTCCAAATGTAAGTGACCCAGAAGCTACGTATGCTGCTATTACTAGACAAGATTATAATGATTATATAAATAATTTTAGGGATTTTGAGGAGCGTTTGTTAGGGCAAACAGACGATCAAGGGCTTATTAATAGAGCTAGAGAAGATCAGAAAACTCAAAACAGAATTGCCCGAGAAGTTCAACAAAGAAACATAGAAAGATATGGCGGCGCTGGTTTATCAAATGCCCAAAGGCAACAACAACAAAGGACTTTACAAAGAGGCGGACAGTTAGCTATGGCCAACACTTCTAATAACTCAAGAATTCAACAAAGAGAAATAAACAATGCTTTATTAAATGAGTTAATAGGCATTGGGCAAGGCGTAAATCAAAGTTCTTTAAGTGGGCTTGGCGATGCCTCTGGTATGGCTGCGCAAAGACAAGCAGCATATAAAAATGCAAAAGCACAACATCATAGTAATATGACAGGTTTAGGTGTTGCTGCTTTAGGAATGTTTTTAGGGATATAAAATGAGTATAAGGACAAGAGCTTATTTACAAGGTTTAGAAGGGAATAAGAAACAAAATGAACTTAGGAATGAAGGCATAGTTTCAGACTTAGGGGTTTTGTCTAACAATAATTTTTTGTATCAAGGTGGCACAATCACTAAACAGAATGAAGATGGCACAAGTTCTACTTTAGTAAATAACACCTTAAACGAAAGGGGTAGAGCTGAGCTCTTAAAAAGAGATAAGAATGGTAACTTAGTCAATGAAAGATTAATTACCAGTATTTTAACAGCCGACCCTGTAACAAGTTCTTACACAGATGTAAACACTGGCAAAAAAGCAAAAGGTAAGATTAGCAAAGTAAGATACGATGCAGAACGTGGTGTTAATGTTCTAGAAGTCGATACCCCTCAAGGTTTTTTTCCTAAGACCCTTGGGTTGACTAATAAAGAAGATGACATAGTTGCTCAAATAAGTGACGAAGATTTATTAGAAATGATTGATCAGTCTATTATCTACAATAAAAGCCTTGCTGCTGGTGGAGACATGCTTTACGCTGGCGGTAAAAGACAAGGCGTAGAAACAATAGGCGCTGAACAAGATGATTATGGTTCTACCATAGCAGAAATAAATCAAGCAGTAGAGAACGATCAGATTAGTCCAGGCGAAGCTGCACAAATAAGAGCAGAGCTTGCAGAAGAAAAGAAAAGACTTGGTGGCGTTGCTCCTGCCGATGAAGCTCCAGCAGTAGACAGTCAACCCTCTTCAGGTTTTATTAGTTTAGAAGAAGCTAAGAATATAACTAAAAAATCTCCGCAAGTTACAGGCCCTTACGGAGGAAGCTCTGAACAATTTAATACCACTATTATAAACAACCCTAAGTTTAGAAATTATATTCCAGACCCTAGTGCTAAAAATCCTTTTGGTTTATCTGACGAAGAGATGGATCAACTTACGGTGGGCGAAAGAAAAGACTTAGAAGGTAGGGAAAAAAGTTTAGTTAATATGAACGTAAATAGAATTGTTACACAGCAGATTAAAGGCCTTCGTGATGATCTACGTAATATTGACGCTGCTCAGATTAATAGAGAAGAACAGGCTAATTTAGAAAAGCTAGGTAAAGCAGCAGGGATAGACCCTAACCCTTATGGTAGATTTCTCCCAACCGATTTTATAGACAATAAAAACCTAGAAAGAACTAAAAACTTTTTTAAAGAAAATCCTGCAGAGTTTAAAAAGTTTGTAGATGACCCAAGGGGTTATTTATCTGGTGCTCTTAGCGAAGATACACCAGATAGTTTTAATTTTGTAGCAGAACCTACAGGTGATCAAAATCTTGATGCTCAAGTTAAAGATTCTGGTATACCACCTATTCCGGACCCAAAGACTGACCCAGAAGGTTTTAATAATCATATAACTACATATGCTCAACAGTATCAAGAATTAGGAGCAGATCCTAAAATAGTATCAAGGGCCCAAAGCTATGTGCAAAAACATAAGGTCACTGATCCTCAATCTTTTCAAGCTGCACCTGTAGTAGACAGGGATTTAAATGTTAGTAAGGCCCTAGTTTCAATAGCAATTGCAGAAAATGCTAGACTTGCAGGTGGTAGCTTTGAAGAGTCTTTCAAAGAAAACTACAATTTATTTGATGTAGGTACTCCTGGACAAGATAGATACACAGCAGCAGCTACAGATGCAAGTATTCTTAAGAACTATGAGTCAATTAGAAAATCAAGAGTAGAACAGTTATTCCCTGATTTTCAAGAAAAATATGATTATATTACAGATATAGATTTCTTTGTTACTGATAAAGACAGTGACGACAATGTTATTGCTAGTAGATACAAAGATCCTAGGTCTGATGTACAACTAACCTCACAAGTTAGAAATGCTTTTGCTACTTTAAAAAACAATAATGGTTTTAGAGTCCTGCCAAATGGACAAGTTCAGTATGCTAGTGAACAAGATAGAAGTGCTACTGCTTTACTGCATGGTGAGTACTTCTTATCTCTAGTAAACAATATAGGTTCTGTAGACTTTCCAGACTGGTTTGATGATTGGTTAGGTACTTCAAATGCTGCAAACAGTCCTGCTGAAGTATTACAAAGAGTACGTGTAAATACTAAAATGGTTAAAGGCAAACCTGTTATAAATGAAATTTTCTTAATTAAACCTATGACAGGTTCAGAAGCAGAAGAAAGTTTTAAACTACCAGAATTAGCTAACTTTTACGGTGACCAGTCTTCAGACTTTAGAGCTACCTTTATACAGTTAATACCAAAGGACAGAAGAGGAGGAGGATAAATGGCTACTGAGACAGACTTAATAGGTGTCTCCGCCAGTCCTACTGAACCAAAAGGTAACGAGACTGATCTAATAGGGGTCTCTGCTTCTCGTACTGCTGCGCCAGAAGGCGAAGTTATAGATGATCCTTTTCAACTTTTTAGAGCTTCTATAGATACAGGAGTCCAAAACACTGGCGCTCAGATAAATAACTTTAATGCAGCTGTAAATGCTCTTATGGGTAAAGAAGATGCAATGCAAAACAATTTAGCAAAAGCTAATAGGGTTACTGAGTCATCATCTTACTACCTTTCGAATATGGACACTTTTGAGGAGTTTCTAGATGAGCCTACTTTTGGCGGTTTTATAAATCAAGCCATCCAAGCAACTGGTCAATTTGTACCCTCTGCTGTGGCTAGTATAGGATTAGCTATGACAGGGGCTGGCGTAGGAGTTGCTGCAACTTCTACTGTAGCTAGAGGAGTCTCAACTAGAGCTCTTACAAAAGCGGCTAGTAAATCTGTTTTACCAACAAGCATAGCGAAAGAAGCAACAGAACGTAAAGCTGTGCAAAAAGCAGTCAATAAATATACAGCTATACAACTAGCCAAAAATCAAAACAAACCAACAAAATTAAAAATGACAGCAGAGGAACAAGATCTTGTAGATAACTTGTATGCTTTCATACGAAGTAAAAGACGTGGTACTGCTGCTAAAACAGGAGCGTTACTTGGAGCAGGGTCACAAGAACAAGTCATGGGTACTGGTATAGCTTTTGGTGATTACGCAGAACAAGGCATGACATCCGCTCAAGATGCTATTGCATCTTTTGCTCAAGGTACTGTCTTTGCAGGGATTGGTTTAGGCAGTGAAGTAGCAGTAGCTAAATCGGTTGCTAACGTTGTAAAGAAAAAAGCACCTCCAGGTATTAATACTGCTAAGGATGCACCAATCGAAGGAATAAGAAGTAGGCTAGGAAAAGTTGTAGCAACAACATCTGTAGCAGAAGGGTTAGCAGAAGCAGGCCAAGAAGAACTTTCCGTGCAACAAAAATTTAGAATAGACGAAGACTACACACAATCTATGGCAAACTTAGATAGGGCAAATGCTTTGTTTGCTGGTTTCTTTGGTGGCATAGGAGTAGGTACTGCTATTGGTACTCCGTCTGCTGTTGTAGGTAAAACATATGACCAAATGAAGCAGGGCTATTTAGTTCAGGCCCAAGCAGAATTTGATGATGCTACTGCTGCTGGTATAACTTTGCCTGAAAGCGAAGCAGATTTACGAGACCAGTTTGAGGCTATGGATAACCCTAACATCAACAAAGACATGGTCTGGGTGGTAAAACAAAACCAAGAGACTATGGATAACTTAGAACAAGAAATAAAAGATAAATATCCAAATGTACAAGCTGTAGAAATAAATGATGTAGGGACTTTATATACAACGAACGCAGAAAAAGCACAGTCTTTTGCAGACTATATGGCTTCAAATCCATTAAGCAAAACAAAACTAGACCAATGGTTAGCTGATAATCTTGGCTACACTAGAAGAGGAGCTCCTTCAGATAGCGTGGCTGTAAGAGTTTTAAGCCCTAATGGAAACATAGTGTGGGAACAAACTACCACAACAGAAGGTGAAGCAGATGCTTTAGCTGCTGCAGATAACATTGTAAACAATACTCCTGGATATACTACGGACACTAAACCTTTAGATGAAGTCATAGCAGCACGAAAACAAAACATGAGCCCTATGCAAGACGAAGACTTGCAAGAAATAGAAAATATTTATGATGTTCAAGAACCAGCACCAATAGAAGAAGGCAAAGGTTCGTTTCTTGATCCTATAACTCCTAGACAAAAAGGTAAACAAGTGTGGACTATACCTTCTACTGACATAACTTATGACCAAGCTTTAGTAGAAGAAGCTAGAACTTTAGTACCAGCAGAGTTTGAAAGAGAGTTCGATGAAAATATAAATAAGAAAAGATATTCAGAAAGTTTACTAAGAGCTTTTGTAAACGAAAATGTAAATGATACTACCGGCGCTTTTTATAAGATTAATGAAAACACTGACAGAGGTGGTTTTAATTTAATTAAATATAACATGGGGTATACCCCAGGTGTATCTACACCTTCTACTGCAGATATAACAAAAGTAATAAACAGAGCAAAAAGAAATGCAAGAGGCAGCCGATTCACTATTGAAACACCTGAAATGGACAAGCCTGTAGGAATAGATATGCCAACTCTAGTAAACCAGGGTAGAGTTCTTGCTAGAAGGTTTGGTGAGAGTTTGTCTCAAGATGAATTTGGTAGTGCTATAGATGGTTTATCTTTTATTTTAGGGTCTATGGAAGGTAATTTTGCTCTTTATTATGATGGCAAACTTATAAATAACGAGACTTTTAATGACCCTGGAGCTTTTATCTATACTAAATATAAGGGCAAAGAGAGATACACTTTACAGGACCTGCAAAGGGGTAGGGCAAGTCAAGTACAAAGCGCAGATTTCGAAGCCGGGTTTGACCCAAAAGAAGACATATCAGCCCAAGAACAAAACACAAGTAGACGGGTAAGCAGACCTTTAGAAAATGAAAAAGGTGAAGTTTTAGTTGGGCCCAATGTAGCAACAGAAGTAACTGTTGGACAGGGTCAAAAAGAATTAGGAGAAACTGAAGGCGCAACAGAACCTACTCCAGACCAAAGAGCAGAAAACGAATTTAATAGACGTTTATTTAAAAACCCTTATGCTAAAGGCTCTTTTAAACAAGGTGGGCCTAAGCCTGGAATCTATTTTAGTAATGTAGTAGAACAGCATTTAGATTCTACTTTCTTACAAGATTTCAAACGTATTGCTACAACTAAATTAGGGCTTACTAAACCTTATAGAATATTTAGTACTACTGAAGATATAACCGCTGAGGCTTTAGACGGAGATGCAGATTTAGCAAACAGAGTGCAAATAGCACTTGAACAAATGGGCCCAGAAGGATCTACACGAGGTATGAATATACAAGGTGCAGATTTTGATGTAATACTTGTTCAAACTAGAGAAGGGTTAAACGCAGCAGAACAAGGAGCAAGAGCGTTTGTTGTTGCACATGAGATAGGTCATTCGTTTGTAAATCAAGAATTAGAAAAGAGTTTAAGTATTCCTAAATTGAGAGAAGGCTTGCTTGATGCCTACAATGAAGAACTGCAAAACAATGATACAGCTCAGTATACAAATGATGAGCAAGGCTTTAGGGAATGGATGTCTGATCAGGTAGGTTCCTATTTACTCGATGAGACTAAAAAAGCTCAGAACCAAACAGATTCTTTTTTCAAACGTCTAGCCAACAAGATAAACGCTTTTGTAAAAGAGTTTAGTAAGTTTGCTAACAGAAGGTATAACGTAGCTCCTGCTTTTGCTGACTATGTAACTGAACTAAAAAGAATTAATACAGACCCTGGTCACTTCATGGTCAACTATTTAGTTAGATCGGAAATAGAACAAACAGTAGAGAAGATAGGTAAAGAGATACCTCTAGGTGATCCTAAAGCGCCACAGAAAATACAACAAACTGTTAATAACCTAAAAGAAACAGGACAGCTTCTTGGTGTAGGAGAGTTCATGAAAAGTGTTTTATTTGCTAAGGACAATCTACTTAGGGGCTATGGCAAAGCTGGTAAAGCTTTAGCTCAAATGTTTAGAGGACAATCTCAAAGCCAAGAAGAAGTAGGATTACTTACTGCAGCCGTTACTATGGCTAGGGCAAAAATGAATGAGATACAAGACATTTTAGGTGTGTATAAAACAGGTGATATGACACAAGAAAAAATGAAAATTCTTTTAGACGCAGAAAGTAGTACTCCAACAGAACAGTTAACCGATCCAAGAGCAAGAAGAATTAGAGAATGGTTAGTAGAACACTACGATAGTTTAAATTTGCAAGAATTAGGAATTGGTAGGTTGTCTAATTTCTTCCCTCGTTCTATAGCTGTCAATGAGATAGCTGGAGACGCTGGTAAAAAACAAGCCTTAGTAGAATTACTTATGGAGTTTAACGAAGGACTAAGCGAACAAGACGCTAACGAAGCAGTAGAAGCTACGCTTGCAGATGTGTCTAGTGAAATAGAAATAGAAAGTGATGGAGCTAAGTACAATATAGGATTACTTAAAGCAAGAGCTGAGTTATATAAAAACGTGCCTACAGAAAGGCTAAGACAAGCAGAAGTACTAGAAGAACCACATAGAGCTTTACAGAAATACATAGACAACACAGTAAAAAGAACAGAATTAAATAAAAGAGGCGGACCACAAAGAATAGCTGAGCTTCTTAATGAGATAGAAGATCCTAAACAAAGAGAACAAGCAGAAAAAGCAGTATTGGCTATGTTAGGAAAAGTAACTCCTATATCAAATGGTATGTTTAGAGGGGCTAATCAAGTGGGTCTAGCATTCAATGTCGCTACACTTTTGACTTTTGCTACTTTTGCTTCTTTCCCAGATTTAGCAGGTCCTATACTTAGGTCTAAAGATTTTGGAGCTTTGCGTACTGCTACTAAAACTATTTTTAACATGATCGAAAATAAAGAAGAAGCTGCAAAACTTGCTAAGGATATAGGAGTTGTTGGCATTGACGCTATGATGGAAACTTTTGTAGGAGCTGGAGAACTAGATTACACAAGTGAAGGGACTAAAAAAGCTACAAATAAATTCTTTAGGCTTATAGGACTAGAACAATTTACTAGATTTACTAGAATCTTTGCGGCTGGTATGGGCAAAACTTTCTTACTAGACAACGCTAAAAAAGCAGCAGCGGGTAATCAAAGATCTATAAGATATCTAAAAGAGTTAGGACTAACAGCAGAAGAAGTAAACAAATGGGCTGGCGGTAATATTAATGAAGCAGGTAATGAGAAGATAAAACTCGCTTTAGCTAGATTTGTAGATGAGTCTATTGTAAGACCTAATGCAGCAGAAAGACCTATTTGGGCCTCTGATCCTAAATTTGCTCTGGTTTGGCAACTAAAATCTTTCTTCTATGCTTACGGTAAAACTATCGTAGGTGGTTCTATGAATGAAATGCAAAGTAGATATACAGAAGCAGGACTAAAAGGCGCAGCTGTACCTTTATTCCTGGGCGCTGCTACTTTACTACCTTTGACTATGCTTGGGTTTGACCTACGTGAAAGATTTAAAGTTGGTTTAGCTTGGGTTTTACCAGGAGTAAGTCCAGATGATAAGAACTACAGAAGGTCACAAGACATGGAGTGGGGCGAGTACACTACAGAGATTATAGATAGATCAGGAGTACTCGGGCCCTTTACTTTAGCGCTTCCTTTGTTTATGGAAGATAAAAGGTATGGAGACCCTATGTGGGTAGGACCTCTTGGCCCTACTGTAGAAAAAGGGTATGATTTATTTACGGGAGACTTAAGGCTCAAAGACTTAACTCCTTTTTATAACATTTTATAGGTATAATTAGTTATGGCATACTCAGATACAATAAAGTTAGTAGTTGGAGATACACTACCAGAGCTTACTTTTAATCTAAAAGATAGTAACTCAGCAGCAAGTGGTCAGACTTTAGACATAGAAGATAGCACTACGTGGGCTCCTATTGATCTAACCAACGGCACTGTGAAGTTAAGAATAAGAGAAGTAGGTAAATCCACAGTTCTTTCTACTATTACTGCTACTATTTCTGCCCCTAGTTCAGGGACTTGTACACTAATATTCCCGTCTGGAACTTGGACGGCAGCAGGTACATTTGAAGGAGAACTTGAGTTTACTAAATCTGATGGCAACATTCAGACAGTACAAGACTTAATAAAGTTTAAAGTACGTGACGACTTTGATTAATGGCATTCAAGTTTACCGTAGACTACAAACAGCTACGGCTGATAATTCAGACAGACTCTACTGAGTCTGTAAGCTTATTTGAACATCTAAAAAGCACGGTAGATTTTATAGATCTACAACAAATTGTTGCCTTTCAACAACTTACAGCTGCAAATGTAAACATAGACGCTGATACCCTAAACAGATATTTTACTGAACAATACAATTCTCCTAACGCAGAGAGCTTTGGGTTTAGTGATGCTCAGGCATTAGCCCCCAGTTTAGTTAAAGCAGACTCATCTGTTATTAGTGAAATTTTAGCTAAAGACTTAGACAAAGCACTTGCAGATGCCCCTACACTTACCGAAGAGCTAAGCAGAGTCGTACAATACGTACGAGACTTTACTGATGCGCCTGCTCTTTCTGAAGCCATAACTTCTTTAGATACGGCTTTAGGTAAAGAAGATACAACTTCTGTTACAGAAGAACTAGCAAAACTGTTTGAGACTTCTTTTTCTGATGCCTCTACAGTAACAGAAGAACTAGTACAAGATGTAGGCCTAGCTAAAGCAGACACTCCTACACTGACAGACTCTGAAGTTCTTGATACATCTTTAGCAAAAGACGACTCTACTAGCGTAACAGAAGATTTAGCTAGTTTATTTTCTGCTGCAAAAGCTGATACTACAAGCCTCTCTGAGTCTGATGCAAAAGAAGTAGGTAAAGCTGCAGACAATGACACTGTTAGCGTAACAGAATCTTTTGATAGAAATGTTACTTTCTTACGTACCTTTGCAGATGCAGCAGCATTAGATGACGTAGCTAGTGCTACAGATGACTTAGCAACACAATCTGATCTAGTAAAAAACAACGTATTTGGTTTTACCGACTCTGAAGCAAAAGATTTTAGTAAGCCTGGAATTACTGACAGCCCAAGTTTAAGTGAAGATTTAAGTTATTTAGCCGGTTTGGCACCCTCTGATACTTTAGGTGCTTCGGACGCGGCCCCTGTTTTTTCTACTTCACTAACACGTGCGGATACTACATCTTTGTCTGAAGATTTAAGTATTGCTAGCGCTAATGCATTAGCGGATGCCTTTAGTATAACTGAATCAAGTAGTTTTAGTTTAGCTTCTAGCGCTGCAGATACATTAGCTATAACAGAAGTTTTGACACACGAATTTGGCCTTAGTTCGTCAGATGCTGTGTCTGTAGCAGAAAGTTTAGTGCAGAGTTTTGGCAAAACTGCAACAGATAGTGCTACAATAACTGAGTCGATTAGTATTTTGTTTATACCCGGCGGTGGCTCTATACTTAATACTGCGGCTTTAAATACATTTGTATTAAATTAATGGAGACTATAGATGATAAATGATGATCTAAAACTTAAAGGTAAACTTGCTATTGCTCTTAACGGAGAAGTAGTACAGGAGATAGACAACCTTGTAGTTACTGATGGTAAAGAGTACGTTGCTTCTAGAATGAAAGACGCTACTGCAACAGCTATGTCGCACATGGCTATTGGTAGTGGTTCTACAGCAGCTGCCGCTTCAAACTCCGCACTAGGCAATCAACTTGGTAGAGTATCTCTAACAAGTACTACTGTTTCTGGTGCTGTTGTGACTTACGTTGCGACTTTTGGAGCTGGTACAGGTACTGGTGCCGTAACAGAAGCTGGCTTATTTAATGCTTCTTCTAGTGGTACTATGCTTTGCAGAACAGTTTTTTCAGTAGTAAACAAGGGTGCAGCCGACTCAATGACAATTACCTGGACAGTAACAGTCAGCTAATTTAACAGGAGGCTTTTACTGTGGGAATTGTTTTTAAGAACAATGCCAAGACTACACTTGCATCGAACTTGTCAAACTCTGCAACGAGTGCGACAGTTACAGATGGAAGCGTTTTTCCGTCCTTATCTGCCGGTGAATTTTTTCTACTTACCTTTGATGACGGAACGAATAATGAAATATGTAAGTGTACAGCTAGATCTGGCAATACCTTAACTATTGTACGTGCTCAAGAGGGCACTACAGCAAGGGCTTTCTCTTCTGGAGATGCGGCCGAAGGTAGGGTAACGGCTGGAGTTCTTGAAACAATCCAAGAAAACATTGCAGCTAAGTCTGCAAACCAAACGGTTTACAATGCCACTACCGCATCAAGTGCTACGGATTATGATATAGGTATAGATCCTAGCGTAGAAGCAAACGCTATGGTCTTTTTAAATGGTGTTATGCAGCACCATGATACTTTTTCTTTTAGTGGTAGCACTTTAACATTTGATGCAGCTCCGCCAAACGGCATGGCATTAGAAGTTATAGTTGATAACTTAATTAACCTACAGTCTTCTAATCTTACCGTAGATACTTTTACAGCTACTTCAGGGCAAACAGACTTTGTTTTATCTGATACCCCAGCCGCAGAGACCAATCTTATTGTTTTCGTGGATGGTGTATTTCAGGATCAGGACTCTTACACGATTTCTAATAACACTTTAACTATTACAGACGGAGTTGTTTTAAATAGAGGCGTTACTGTTTATGTAATAAACCCAGTAAACATAGGTACGCCAAGCGACGGTACTGTAACTAGTGCAAAACTTTCGGGCAACATTACTATGCCTGGAACACTGACCGTAGGATCTAACGACGTTGCTTTTGATTCCCCAACCTTTGTAGTTGACAACGCTAACTCTCGTGTCGGATTGGGAACCGCTTCTCCGTCCGTGCCCGTAGATATAGTCGGCGATGTAAAAATGTCTGCCAACTTAACAGTAGATACATCTACTTTACACGTTGATTCTACAAATAATAGAGTTGGAATTGGAAATACATCACCTGAAAACAGATTACACGTTAAAGGTGCTGCTAATACATCTACAACAGTACAAATAGAAAGTGCTTCTAGCCAATATGCACCTAAAATATTATTTGATGGAATTGTAGGTGCTTCAGCAGATTATTTATTAGGTTCAATAGAAGCATCTTGGGATACACATACAAACAAAGTTGCAGCTATAAGATTTGAAAGTGGTAGTGATACTACTAATAAAGATGATGGTCTTATAAGTTTTTGGACAAGTGATGCTAGTTCAACATTAGATGAAAGAATGCGTATTGATTCAGGTGGTCGTGTGATGATTGGAACATCCTCAAATTCAGGTGTTTCAAACAATGCTGATAATTTAATTGTTGGTGATAATACATCTGCTACTGAACAGGGTATTACTTTATGTTCAACATTAGCAAGTGGTATTAGATGGAATGATGGTGCTGATGCA
>Ga0181563_10000799_pt1 | contig 30498 bp, 17 predicted proteins | sample 011ome_25_FD_133759 | JGI IMG/M metagenome (GOLD analysis project Ga0181563, IMG submission 133759) | Coastal salt marsh microbial communities from the Groves Creek Marsh, Skidaway Island, Georgia - 011512CT metaG (megahit assembly) | ecosystem: Environmental > Aquatic > Marine > Intertidal...
CTGTCCAATGAACGAACGTCGATTCGTCTTTCTCGTCATGTTTTCCTCAAATCAAGTTGTTAATTTAGCTTCTTCCAAAGCAGGTCCAAGGTGGTCCTGAATACCGTTATACGATAACAATGGATCCAATTCGACACAATTTACGGTGGGGCGAACAAGTTTCCGATGAACCGCAAAATGGAAGCTTTCGACCGGCCAAATACAGGTGCAACGGCCTCGGCACTCGGAAAAGTTTTTTTCCAAGTGAAATGAATCGGATTCAATTGATACCGCTGCGGGTGGAGGACAGCTCCGCTTTTTCATGGTATTGAATAGGTGAAAATGCCTATTTCAGGCTGTCAATCAATACGATTTAAAGACATTTTCGCCAAATCCATTGTCCAATTAATCGCCACAGCGAAACCGTTAACTGTCAAATCATTCGAATCAAAATGACGCGAACCGTGGTGAAATCGACCAATCCCGCGTTCTCAAGCACTTGGAGTCACGATTTATCTCAAAGGAAAACTCTCGCCAAACAGAACTGCCAGTTGTGGCGATTATGATCGTCCGGAGGTATTCATGACTTTGAACTGAAATTGCTTAGAACAATTTTTCTCAGCACACGCATAAAAATCAAGCGAGTCAGCTACCTTGTGCAACGATGCTGACACGACATTCATGGACGCCAAAGAACCTCGCTAACAACCATGGTCAGCCAGCGAGGAATGGAATAAAACAGAAGTGGGGATTCGCTGTTCACACTAGATCCGTTCCATGCTTTCAGCATGTGCTTCCATCGGTATCTCAGACAAGGAACGACCACGCCACCCCTTACACCGACCGCCGACCCTCTGACATCTAACCTCAAGCTACTCATGCCAAAGAAATTAAGCTACCTCGCACTCACCGCTTTATTGACCGCGATCCCAGCATGCAATCGCGAGACACCTCCGAACACAACGCCCCAATCGCAGACACCCCCTTCAGGTGCACCTAAGGGCGACGCTCCGTCGATGATCGCAACAGCGCCCTCTACATTCGTGTTGCCGGACGACGCTGAAAAAGTCGCCGCACTTGAAGCCGCTGGATTTGCGCTCACCAAAAACGCAGCTGGTCTTGTCGTCGAATTTGTCATCGCAACCGAAACCTCCATTGTTGACGCGTTGCCCAACTTAGAGGGCGTTCCGAATGTCACCCAAGCAAGATTTAGCGGCCCAGGACTGACTGACGAAGGTATGGAAGCACTCCTGTTTCTATCCTCGCTCAAGCGGCTCGATCTATCCGATTCGGCGATCAGTGACCCGACGATCGAGCTGGTGGGTCAATTGGTAAATCTCGAAGTACTCACGCTACGCCGTTCCGGTGTTAGCAACGATGGACTCGCGAGCGTTGCGAATCTTCCCCAGTTGCGTGCCTTGGATCTAAGAAACACGAAAATCAGCGACCCAGGCCTCGTTCATCTATCGGGCCTTACCAAATTGGTCGACCTTCAACTCGAGAAAACCAATGTCACCGACAAGGGAATTGAATCACTAAAGGGATTGCCGCTCAAGTCGCTCAACGTGAATTACTGCACCTCCGTTTCCGACGCTGCATTAACCACACTGAAGGATACTGCGACGATCGAATCAATCCAGTTTGATTACACCAAAATCTCTGATGCCGGAATGCCGAACGTTAAAGGTTTCCCGAAGCTGAAACGCCTGAGAATTCGTGGAACCGACGTAACGGGCGCAGGCTTGGCCAACCTAACGGAATCGCAAAATCTGGAACGCGTGGAATTACGAGATTCTTCCCTCGATGATGCCGGACTCGCGATCATTGCTGCTCTTCCCAAAATGTCCTACGTCGACATCAGTGAATGTCGCCTCGTCTCTCCCGAAGGGATGCTAAAAATTGGTGACATCAAGAACCTGCAGGTTCTCATCCTATGGGAAACCAAAGCTGACGACTCGTTGGTCAACGCGATCGCGGACATCAGCACGATTCGACAACTGGATCTCAAAGCAACCGCGATTACCGACGAGTGCATTGACTCGCTTATGAAGCTCACGAATCTCGAAGACCTCAACGTTGCAGGCACCCAACTCACCGACGAAAGTTTTCGGAAGCTAGGCTCATTGCCAAAGCTAAAAAAGCTAAACGTAGCAAACACCAGTATCGGATTTGATGTGATCGATGCGTTGGCGGAAGCAAATGAAGACTTGCAAGTGATTGAATTCGAGAACTAACGATTCATCACCACTCCGATTAGCTTACATCAAAATAAAAAGCTCCGGTCCCAACTCGGGACGGGAGCTTTTTTCGTGATCGAACAAATCGCGTCTAACTTATTTTACCACTAAATTGACGAGCCTTCCCGGCACCGCAATTTGTTTGATGATTTGCTTACCCTCAATCAGTGATCGCACCCGTTCATCATTAAGTGCAAGGTCCATCATCGTATCTCGATCGGTATCGGGCGAGATCGAGATTTTTGCCTTGACCTTTCCATTAATTTGAACGGGAACCTCGATGCTTGATTCCACCAAAGCGGCTTCGTCCCATTGAGGCCAGGATTGGTTGGAAATCGAAGTGGTCCCACCCAGAAGTTGCCACAGCTCTTCGCTGATATGAGGCGCGTACGGCGAGAGCAGAACCACGAACGAACGCATCGCCGAGATGGGGCGTTTCTTAGACCGTGTGAAATGGTTCGTAAATTCCATCATCCGGGCAATGGCGGTATTAAAACTCATCGCCTCAGTGTCTTCGGTGACTCTCTTGATCGTTTGATGCAGTGTTCGCAATTGTTCCTCATCGCAGTCTTGATCAACGACGGCACTCGCGAGCTGCAAAGCATCCGACTTGTCGTCAACAATCATCCTCCAGACTCGGTCGAGGAAATTCCTAACGCCACCCACACCTGTCATGGCCCACGGCTTAGTCGCTTCGAGTGGTCCCATGAACATCTCGTAAAGCCGCAATGAATCGGCACCGTACTGCTCAACAATATCGTCAGGGTTCACAACATTGCCACGACTCTTGGACATCTTGAACGCGCGACTCTCAACGCGAATCGCCGGATCAGACTTAAGCACAAATGTCTCACCCTGTTTTTCGAGATCGGATTCCTGCATCGCAACCGCGCGAACCGACCGTCCATCTGCCGCGATGCGGTTTCCCTCGTCGTCGCGTCCAACCTCTGCCGCAGAAACCGGCTGATCTTGCTCGTCGAGGTATCCGGTGTATTCCACCTCACCCAGAATCATTCCCTGATTCACCAATCGGTTGAATGGTTCGGGTACCGAAACATGACCACGATCAAATAGTACCTTATGCCAGAAACGCGAGTAGAGCAGGTGGAGGACCGCATGCTCGGCACCACCCACGTAGAGATCCACTGGCATCCACTCTTTTTCCTTCTCAGGGTCAATCAATTGCGATTGATTTTTGGGATCGATGTAGCGGAGATAATACCAACAAGATCCGGCCCACTGTGGCATGGTGTTGGTCTCTCGGCGATAACGCTTTCCGTCCAGATGAACGTACAGCCAATCGTCATCCGCCTTGGCCAATGGGGGCTCTGGTCGACCATGGGGTTTAAAATCCTCAAGATCTGGCAGCCTGACGGGCAAATCTTCGACCGGTACCGCACGCTTCGCACCCGTCGCTTCACCCTGCGCGTCAACCTCATGCAAAATCGGAAATGGCTCACCCCAAAAACGCTGCCGCGAAAATAGCCAATCTCGGAGTTTGTAATTGACGGCTGCACAGCCCATCCCATCCTCGGTGAGCCGAGCAGTAATCGCGAGTTTGACATCCTCTGTTTGCTGACCATCGAAGCCGGCGCTATTGATTGCCGCGCCCTTTGCTGCAAAACAAATTTTGCCAGCTAAGATTTCCTCGCGATGCTTATGATCCACCGGTGGATCCACAACCGGAACCACCTTGAGCGAGTATTGCAGGGCAAACTCAAAATCACGTTCATCATGGGCGGGCACCGCCATGATGGCGCCTGTACCGTAACCGGCCAAAACGTAATCGGCCACCCAAATCGGAATTCGTTGCCCTGTTACAGGATTGACCGCATTACTACCGGTAAAGACACCAGATTTCCCACGTTCGCCATCCGTTCTCTCTCGATCACTCTTGAAAGACGCCTTTTCGCAGTAAGCCTCGACCGCAGATCGTTGTTCGTCACTCGTTAAGGCCGCAACCAACGGATGCTCGGGCGCCACCACCATGTAGGTCGCGCCAAATAGCGTGTCAGGCCGAGTCGTATACACCCTCAATGCGAGATCACCTGGTTCGGCAGGAAACCCGTTCGCAGCTCGGGATTTTATCCAAGCGTCGAGAGCCTGATCATCGCCGATAAAGAAGTCAACTTCCGCGCCGGTGCTACGTCCAATCCAATCCTGTTGTAATTTTTTAATGCCAACAGGCCATTCCAAATCATCAAGCCCCTCTAACAATCGCTCCGCATAGTCCGTAATTCTGAGCATCCATTGCCGTAGCGGAATTCGTTTGACTGGATATCCGCCACGTTCGCTCTTCCCATCCTGCACCTCTTCATTAGCAAGCACCGTTCCCAATTCAGGACACCAATTGACCAACGCATCCGCCTGATAGGCGAGACGATAATCATCTCGGTAACGGCCAATCGCATCTTCTCCTTGTGCGGCCACCGAATCGGGTATCGGCAATTCGTTGATCGCTCGACCTTTTTGCTGATCGCGATCAAACCAGGTGTCGTAGAGCACCAAGAAAATCCACTGCGTCCAGCGGAAGTAATCCTCGTCGGTCGTGGAAATTACGCGATCCCAATCGTAACTAAAACCCAGCATTTTGAGTTGCCGAGTGAAGTTATCGATATTTCGCTGAGTCTGAACTCGAGGATGCTCGCCGGTCTTGATGGCATGTTCCTCGGCCGGTAGTCCGAAAGCGTCAAAACCCATCGGATGAAGGACCGTTTCGCCTCGCATTCTCGCAAAACGGGAAACGATGTCGGTCGCGGTGTATCCCTCGGGATGCCCGACATGCAGCCCATCGCCGCTTGGATAGGGGAACATATCTAAAACGTAACGTTTCTTACCTGCTGGAAGGTCGGGTGTCGCGAAAGTCTTTTCCGCCTCCCAACGTGCTTGCCATGACGGTTCGATCTCAGAGGGGTTGTAACGTGGCATAGAATCAGTAGCAACGAGTAAGAAGTACCTTAGTTTTCAGCTAAGATTCTAGGGAATCGCGAAAACACCGAAAGGTGGATTTCAGACTGTTTCAGGCCACCGTGTGTTTTCCGACGAGCCTATTTTCTTAAACACCTAACAAATCCATACCTTCATAAACGGGCGGGTCAGTTGAACCGAGGACGGAATCCCTCAAAGTCTCCGTGAAGGAAAGCCACGTTTCGTCAGGTAAAGGCAAACACGGAGGCGTCATCACGACTCAGACCACAACCTCAATCAAGCCCAACCCTCACTCAACTGTAGCGTCAGCGTCAGCGGGGGGCATTGAACCATCAGGAGACATCAGCTTCGCTAGCACATCCTTCAAAACCATGCTGAGCATTTTTTGCCCGCCACCGAAATGTACGGACTCAATCGTACCTGCAGGTGACACTAGAACAACTTGTGGCAAAACGGTTACTTCCAACTCTTCCGCGAATTTTCCCTCCGAATCCAGTGTCACTTCAGATGACATTGGATTTTTCTCCAAAAACGCTTTCACCACCTCGGGCGCCTCACCAACGCTGATGGATACCGAACTGAGATCGTAGGCCGCAAGTTGCTCGCGAATCTTCTCAAGACCTACCAACGATTTAACACTTGCAGCGCTCCACGTGGTCCAAAAGTCCAGCAATAACCACCGTCCGCGAAACTCCGACAGTTTCAGTTTTTCGCCGCTCAAAGTAATCAAGCTCAAATTAGGTACCGTCTGACCAATGAGCGGAGACCGATTTGCGGCATCACCCGTATCTGCATTCAAGACAGCACTGACCAATGGCTCAACCGCCGACTGCAGTCGCCACTGGTTATAAGCAATGTTCACCACCGCCGATTGAATACGATCACCGAATAAAATCTGATCGACCCTGCCGATGTCAAATTCGCACGGACCCTCCCAACGACTACTACCGGCAAGCCAATCTCCCATTAATTGCGTCGGAATAAATGTGGTTCTTTTCCCATCATTCAAAACAGCCTGCACAAGCCCCTCAAAACGATTCACTTGTTTGAACGCAAGCTCACGATCGTCACTCGACCGCTGGTCGGAACCCAGTTCATTAATTGTCAAACGGTCCCCAGCTTGAGGCTCCTCTATGGTAACGCCAGACTTCGCCATCCCACTTGAATCATCGATTTCATCAGGATGAAACCAGATAATCTGAGCAATACGTTCTCGAGGTATCTTCAACTCGTTTAACTGCACCTTCACGGTCAATAAATCGTCCTGCATGCCGACGAATTGGCATCGCAAAAAATCACCGTTGTGTGAACACAATAAATGTGAAGGCGGCTCAGACTTTTGTAATCGCGGAACGGTTAAAAGCCGCTCCTTCTTGGCTGCCTCGAGGTTTGGCGGGGGTGAGTTCGACACAAACTCGATCGCTTTGACCAGACGAGTATCAATGACCCGTTTTTCACTCAACTTGTAACTAATCGTCAGAGATTGCCCGCTTGCAGATTCAACTCGACACCGAAGAACATCACCCGACCGAAAATGAAGCAGATGCGATTCGCGACTAACCGAAGCTTGCTTGGAAAGATCCGTTCGCTGAAGAAATAACTCGCCAAAATTCAGCCCACGTCGTAACTTTTGATTTCGCAGTTTTTGTTGTTCGAGCAGATCTGCGGCAGCGTCACTTTGCGCCGCAACCGGTTCATCTTTAAACTGCACCTGTCCGCTAAAATCGCGTCTGATCCTTGCAGCAACGAGACTCTGTAGTGGATGCCATGCGAGAACGTGTGCAGCAGGATCGGGGCTTTCTTGGGTTTGCACAAGCCTACCGCTCATCACGTTCCCGCCAACCTCGATACGGCCAATCCTTCCTAAGACTGGCATCTCTTGCACGTCATTATCCCTGGGGCGAGTATTTTCGATTGAGCGAACCGAGCCCAGTGGTAATGCAAGTTCGCCAGCGGCCCCCGAAGTGGCAAGCATCCAATTCGACGCATCAACCTTGGTCACTTCCCCCGACAAAACTGAACCGTCAGCAAGATGAATCACCGAAGAGCCATCCGAAGCAGCGACTCCATCTGAGATCCCGCGAAACTCACTCAGTTTTGCCAAAGGAAGAATCCAATCGCTGCCCGTCGCGTTTTGAATCTTAAGTGTTTTTGCTGCCGCATCCAGACCGGTCACCCTACCTTCGATCCGACCAACATCTTGGAAGATAAAGATTGATAAATCTTCAACATTCCCGACTTGTGGTCGACTCGCAATTCCGCCCAGCCAATGTGTCAGCTCCAGCTTTTCGATGACTAGAGATTGGGCAAGATTCTCAACTTCAATGTTAACCGCAACCGTCGCAGCGTTTTCTACACTCGGTTGGGGCGTCGACGTCTTAAATAACGGTCCAAGTTCTACCGATTCTGGTAATTGAAGCCTACCAACGGTTTCACCATCGGCAGACAGCACCTCCATCGAACCTTTTTCAAGATCGTAATACACAAGTAAACGGATCATACTTCGACCGTCTAAATCAGCGATCTTTTGGACATCAACATAACCGCCATGCGACGCGATCATTGCAAGCTGACTTCCGGCACACTCGAGCCGAAATCCATCCGTGCGTCCCTGTCCGACCGTGACCGCGTTGGCCTCATCGCCTTCGGGCGTTTCGCTGATACGGTTAGTATCCATACCAGCAAACTGCTCAGGCGCGATCGAGATCACGAAATCTGGAATTCTTGACCAAGAGAGTTTTAGGTCTAGCAGCAACCGCACCGGGAGACTTCCGGACCGAATCAGCTTGCTGCCCGGCAACTCGGTCTCAACACTGGTTCCCTGCACCTGCCACGGTTGAATTTCTAATCCATCAACTGTAGATGAGATCACAGTCGTATCAGAAAAACCATTCCATCGAAAACGCGGACCGGCTTGGTCTTTCCCCGCAAGTAGACTGATAGCATCTGCTCGAGCCAGACGGCGCATCCATCGCAACCGATCCGATGTCAATTCAAGAGTACCGGCAATTCGATTATGAATTACCATCGTGGTTGGCGTCCAGCTAACGAGGTCACCAAACACCACGTCACCGTTGCGCATCTCAAATACAAAAGACGGATCTGGCGCTACATTAGCGTGTAAGACATCCGCATCAAAATGCATCGCGCGAATCGCGCGACGCCTAAATTCGAATGGATCAAAAAAACCATTCCCCAGCCAGCGGATTAATTGCCCATCGCCTGATGGCTGGATCACCCCCGGAATCTTTTCACCGTTATTGAGAACGAGACTACCCGAAGCAACCACATTGGAACCCGCGGCCAACTGCTGATCGTCTGCCAAGACGACAAGACCACAAAGCCAGCAGGAAAAGAAAACCGCTAGGTAGGCTGCTCGTGTGCACCCACAGATTGATTGCCTAATCCAAACCAAATCTCGTCTTTCTGGGATCACGCCATCGCTCTCAGCCGCCGGAAAAAAGTCATCGTGCGTACGATTTAAGGGAGTCATCGTATTCCTATCGCTCGTAAATTGGCAGGAAACGATAATTCACCGCGACCGCTAGCAGCGAAAGCGTTGTTGCGACGTAGGGCCCTTGAGTTCCATCAAAACCACCACCGACTTTTTGTTCTTTTTTTAGACGATCCACGAGCTGTTGGTTCCACTTCTTCCACAACTCAATGTCCCCCTGAAACAAGGCTTGAGCCTGATAATAGCTTTGGTAACTGATGCCTCCATGACCACTTGTACCGCCTTGTAGTTTATCCTTGAGGTAACCTAGTGTCTGAGCGAATTGCGGCATGTCTTTGCGTCTGGCAATGGCGAACACCAATGTGCCGATTGATATTCGCGCCAACGACTCATTGAATCCACCTGCACCATTTGAGTACGCAACTTGTCCGGAATCCGATGTCATCTGCGTGAAATAGGCAATCGCTCGGTCAATCGCGTCATCTGGCACCTCGATACCGGCATTCCTAGCGGCGAGAAGTCCCATTAGCACGCCACCGGTAACCGAAGTATCCGCCTCCATTCCGGCGGGACTGTAACGCCAGGCACCAAAAGGATTATTCTTTTGAGACGTCACCGCAGCACGAACCGCCAATTCTAGAGATTGACCAATTCGCATATCCGACTCCAAACCCGCCTCCGTCCAAAGCGTGCGATCGTCCACCATCCCATAGGCTTCAGCGAGCGCAAGCATCGCAAAGCCGTGATGATACATACTCTGGCCGTAATACCCTGTCTCTGGGTCCTGCTGAAGCAAAATAAAACGGATCGACCGCCGAACATTGGAGGAGTACAACCCAAAATTGGGATCTTCGCCGGATGCTAAAAAGCACATTAATCCCATCCCTGCGACGCCAGCGCCTCGATGACCAGAAGGCCAGCAGCCTTCGTCATCTTGATTCGCTACGAGATATTGTAGACCTCGGTCATAAAGATCCCTGACATCCCTGGGCACAGGGTCACCATTGAGTATTTCAAAGGTCTGCGCGAAAACACTACTGTTACTCCAATGCTGGGATACGAACCAAACACACAACACCAGCAAACCAGTGGTGACTCGCCCCGAGTAAATTCCGAGATTATTTCTAGATGTATCGCTCATTCAAGAATCATCAATCTTCACATGTACGAGTAATCATTCACCATCTTTTGAATCGCTCTCGATTCTTTGCCCCAGCCCACCGCTGCTATTGGAGTGCTGCCAGTGGATCGTCAACAGCCAGTACGCCAACGGGGACAGCATCAATTAGTGGCCGTCTCACCAGCTTCAATCAGTTTCTTAACGGCCTGCCAATCCTGCTCACTAAACATTCCCCGAAGCTCCGTCTCCACCTGCCCCATTCTTGCAAGCACAAAATACAACGGCATCAACGACGTTCCGAACAGCGTTGGCGGCGTCGTCTTTTCAACCAACAACCGTTTAATTTCTTGCCTTCGCTCCACGGTTAACGCAACCTGCCTGCCAACCACCAACAACGCAGCGTCAATTTGCTGCTCGAACTCTGCCAACTCCGCACTTCTTTCAATCGCATCCACTTTGTTCAACTGCTCAGCACTCGAAATCCGCTCCAACACCTCTCGCCAAATCGATCCCTTACCGTGCAGGCCATTCATGAACTGCTCCGTAAATGGCTTGGCTTCAGCCCGAGATTCCATCGATAGCTTCTGCCATTGGTCCCTCGCGATGTTCCCAAAACGAATGTCTCTCTTGAACGCCGCATAGTCCGAGAAAAAACGATGAATATCGATTCCACCTGCGGTTTGCAGTTTGTCTAGATCGCTCGGTGAAAAAGCTGCCACTGCCTGCACTCGATCCATCTTTTGATTGAATGAGTCCACGCACTCCTGCCTCGCTTGCAAAAGAGGCAACTGGCTAAAGGTGGCTTTATCAAATGAGTCTTCACTAAAATGCACGACCTGCGCCGATGCGTTCAACGAACCCAAAATGGCCCAAGCGGAAACGACGAGAAACATCCGAACGGCGAAGTGAGTCATTTGGCTTTCCATGCTTCCAGTCGGCCAAAGTACTGATCTAAGCCTCCGCGAAATTCCTCTGGATGCCCCGGTGCTGTCAGTCCCGTTGATTGTGTTGCTTGGGATTCTTCTTTGATCTCCCTCGCGTTAATCCCCGAACCCACCAACGCAAGTGCAGCGACCTCTGTTTGACCACTCCCTCCACCGCCAGGATCCGCACCACTTCCACCACTTGCATTTGGATTGAATCGTTTCGACTTCAAAAGCAATTCGATCACTTCCGTCTCGGCAGCGATCGCCATCGGACCGGTTTGTGGTTTGTACAAGATTTCGGTAGCTTCCTGCATGACCCCCGACACCTGTCCGAGCATATTCAATTCGTTCGCAAAATCCCCTTCTGCGTTGGGAAGATCCATAATCTGCTCAACTAATGCGTCGACCCTTTGCTGATAATCCTGCTGCAACTCACCAAGCCGGTTTGCATCGTTCATGTGCTCGGTATCGGTGACAACGGATCTTTTTTGTTCAGCAACGCGAGTTTGTTCGCGCAACTGAACTTCATCATCAAGTATCTGTAGAACCTCGAGGACGATTCCCGGCGGCAGACTCCCTTTAGGCTTTCCACCGGGCGAAGCGCCTGACTGCGTGACTTCCACCAAATCTTCGGCCCATCGATCAAGGTTGTCACTCCAGTATTCCGCTTGAGAAATTGCGAGCCCATTCTCTTTTCTCAATTCAGCCCCCAGATCTCGTAATCCGGCAGTCACATCCTCAGATTTCATCTGTTCCAGAACACGCTGCAAAAGCTCAAGCCGACTCCTTTCAAAATAGGCGGTCATGTCATCCATCAGATCCGACACTTCTTGGCTGGCTTTAGTCTCCATTTCAGAGAGTGAGAGAAAAGAGTCACGATCGGCATGCTTTTCCCGATCCGGAACACCAAAGGTGTTAGCGGCTAAACCTGCCAGTCCGCTGGCAACCATCTGCTGCTTGCGCGATGCAGATTTGAGGCGTTTGACCAATGTGCTGCCCTCAAGGTTGCCCATGATCTGGTTCATTTGATCCGATACTTTTTCAAACTCCTCAAGCAGACCCTCCTGCTCAATGACTGCCTGCTCGATTTCATCTTGCGGCGGCATCTCTTCGGACTCACTAGCCGCGTTACCTGCTAATTTGGTATCCGGCAGGCCAAGTCGTCCCTGCTGAGGCTTTTGCTTTTGTGCCTCACTCTTTGGTAACTTTTCCAAATCTAATTGACTCGACTCGATGTCTGTAACTGAAGGCGTAGCGGGTTTCTCATCGGATTCTTCTTCGTCATCCTCTGATTCACCGGCGGTCGCCGATTGCTTTAAACGGTTAGCCCCAACCTTCGCCGAATCATCCTTAGGTTTGATCGACCCTTTGCCAGCCTTGGACGCTTTCTCTAAGAGATCTGCGACCTCAGGCATACGATTCGCGGAAATATCCTTGAGGACCTGAACCATTTCCGCCCAGTTCTCAAGATATTCTGCATCGATCTCGTCATTACGCATCGCCTCCCGTAGCAAGCCTTCACCACTGCGAACAAGGTTAGAGAGTTGCCGACCATTGATTCTCTCTTGCTCTGCTTGCACAGAGATAAGCTCTCGAGTCTCCGCAGTTGCGAGTGATTCATCATCAAGCTCTCGTAGTTCCAGATTTGTCTGGTGCAACTGCAACTCTCGGTCCCTGACATCGAGCGACATTTGATGCCAACGTGCAAGCTCCGAAGAGAGCCAAACGGCATGCTGGGCGTTGTCAAGGATCTGAAAAAAGGAAGGTGATGAGAACTGGCGTGGATGATCAGGATGATAATCCTCGACAAATGCACGCAAAGCAATCACGGGATCGGCTACTTCCGCCCCTTTAGCGCTGAATGTAGCGTTAAGTGTAATATTACTGGAAGTTGGCCCTCCCGCCCCAATCAGCGTTTCGCCAATAGGTTCGCCAATCCCCTCCTCGGAGACGCTTGACCATTGAAGTCCTACATGCCGGACTCCGTAATCGTCATAGGCTCGCACCTGAAATGCCAGTACCTCAGAGGTCAACAACACCTTTCTTAAGGGAAGATTTTCGCAGAGAAGTGTCGGCGTCTCATCCTCCAATGCCTCAACGCGAATGGTCAGTGGACGGATGGCAGACAGACCGTAATGGTCGCTCCAATTGAGGGTGATCTCCTGATTCTGAAGCACCTCCATCGCCGTCGATGTCAACCGATTTGCTTCCACATTCGCTTGCAGTTGATTGATCGTTGCGGTCGCCAGATCTCGTGAGGCCTCCGCGGCAAATGTCACTTGCGAACCCACAAGCAGACCAAGTGAACTCCCTCTCACTTCAAACGTTTCGGATGGCTCAATTCCCAGATAGTTGGGAAGCTGTACCGACGCAGTGAGCGTTTTTAATTCAGGTCGATCGATTGGCGTAATGAGAAGTTGAGATTGATAATCACCGACTCTCAGATCAAGTGTCGTCTCAAGCACTTGCCCTGGAAGCTGAAACAAAAACTGATCATTGACTTTCTCTGCCGAATACGGAACGCTTGATGCCAATCTCAGGTTTGCACGATTAGGCTTCCAAACGCTTTCACGCTCCAAGGCAACATGAAAATCAATTTCTTCGCCCTTTGGTACAATCATTTCCGAAGGTAGCGACTCTACCTGCGCGAAGGTGTATCGCTGTGTGTTACTCCATGGCATCAAAAATCGATTCAACGAACTACTTGCAGCGTCGCGAGTGAATCCGAAAAGGAAGCCAGAGGAGACTAGGAACGCAACAAAGAATATCCCTCGACTCCTCGCCCGCGTTCGAGGAAGACACAGGGACAGATCTTCTCCCTCCAGTTGACCGGCTACTTGTTTGATCGCCGCTGTGACTAAAACGGGGGACCGCTCCTGCTCACTTCTATCAGAGACCAAGTGGATCACACCCAAGATCTGATCCCCAACGGTTGGCCGTTGTCGAGTCAAGAAAGCAGCGAGTTGGTCGAATCGTCGACGCTTCCAAACCCATCGCTCAAAAGCGTAGGGAATGGCAAGACAAGTCAACAGGGAACCAGTCAATACCGACCAACGCATCCATCGAGTCGTGTCGAAAACTCGATCGAAAGAATAGGTCGCTAAAAACCCGATCAAGAAACCAATGGCGGAAAACGCGATCGCTTCCAAAACTTTCACCGACCATAGTCGCCAGCGGAACTGCAGCAATTGGCGACGGAGCGATTCAGGTAATTCGAATACGGGTTGACCCATGCTACTTATCGATTTCGTCGGCCCAGAAGCTATCGAATGTAGCAGGGGGCAGCTATTGGTTGGGTGTTTTACAACGCGGCCCCTATTTTAACGAAAAAATGAGTCCTGACACCCTCGAATCACCACCCCAAGCCTGTCATTAGGCAAGTTCGGTCAACCTACCACTACTGTCACCGATGGAATCCACGGGCGTTCCCATTAGATCCAACATCGACAAAAACAAATTCCCCATCGGAACCTCATTGCCCGAGGGTCTCACTAGACGCCCTGTTTCTATTTTACCGCCGGCACTCCCCGCGAGAATGATCGGTAAATCTTCATGTCGATGTCGGTTACCATCGCTAATCCCGCTGCCATACAAAACCATCGAATGGTCCAGTAGGGTTCCGTCGCCGTCTTGGATCCCGTCCAGCTTTCCAAGGAAATAGGCAAATTGTTCGACGAGGTACTGATCGATTTGTTGTAACTTTTCAACCAAGTCAGCCTGATCCCGATGATGGCTCATTTGATGGTGGGCATCTTTGATGCCAATCTCGGTGTAACGTCGATTCCCTCCCGCATTGTCCAGCATTAACGTCGCAACACGAGTTGTGTCGGTTTGAAAGCCGATTGCCATCAGGTCATACATCAACCTCGCATGTTCACGAAACGCTTCGACGCGTCCATGGGGAACCTCGAGGTCGGGCAAGGCTTGTTGATCTTCCTTTTCCACACGATCGATTCGCAGTTCGATCTCTCGGATACTGGTGAAATATTCATCTAATTTCCGCTTATCTGGATCACTCACTTTTGGCAGCAGTTGATCAGCATCTTGCCTTACAACATCCAGAATGCTCTGACGGACTAGATTCCGCTCCCGTCGATCTCCCATCTCAGGGCTACCAAACATTCGCTCAAAGGCCATTCTTGGTGTGACCTCTTTCGGCATCGGCTGAGTCTCACTGCGCCAAGAAATATTTGAAGAGTAGGCACAGCTGTACCCGCTGTCGCAGCTACCGGCGTTCCGACTTGGCTCGAGTCCCAACTCGATACTCGAAAGTCGTGTGTGCCCAGCCAATTGTGATGCCGCAATCTGATCGACCGAGATCCCTAACTGGATATTCCCACTGGTTTTCACCGGTCGAGAAGCGGTTAAGTAGCTGGCTGCACATCTGGCATGATCACCGGCACCATCGGCATATCCTCGTCCATTATCGTGCGCGAGGTTTTCGATCACATTGAGCTTTGCCTTGAAGGGCTCGAGCGATTGAAGCGTCTTGGATAGCTGCCACGCTGTAGCTTCACCCGTTGGTTTCCAATCGGGCATAATCGCTCCGTTGGGAAAAAAGATGCAAGCCATCCGTGTCGGTGAATTGCCCGAAGCCACGTCGCCCGAAGCGGAACCAGCAAGCAACCGATGTTTGAGAGACATGACCTCTAGCAGAGGCAAACCGAGCGACATCCCAGCCCCGCGCAACAACGTCCTGCGACTCAAACTCCTTCCACCTTCAACCCTGAAAGCTGCAGAATCGTCATTCAATCGGCGAATATTTTTTCGGTCGCGTTTCATAAGAGAATCCTCTCGATCGCTATTTCAACACAGGTCTCTGATTACATCTCTGACTAACATCTTAGTCAGATCCTCTCATTGGATCTTCAAATCATCTGCCATGTCCGACGATTCCCAATCATAAAACCGGAACGGTCGACTCATTACTACCAGCCGCACAAGATCTCGCAGCCGATAGCCATCGGGCTCCGCTTTTCGAATAATCTCATCAACGACGCAGCGGTCCTGTGGCCTTAACTCTCGCCCCAAAGCGAATGTCAACAACCGCTCTACGGCAGTCCTCGCGAATGCCTTCGTTTCCGTTTCACTCAATATCGTGGTTAATTCCTCAGCACCAGAGAATTGTCGGCCACCCGGTAATTCACCTCGCATCTCCGAAGCGATCGCATTCGCCCCGCCCAGTTGCCTCCGCCCGCCAACAGCGTCGAACTCTTCGAGACCAAAACCGAGCTGGTCCATTACGCGGTGACACGAAGCACATGCTGGATCTCGGCGATGATGTTCCATCTGTTCGCGCAGACTGAGCGAAACGGTCGCAGTATCGGCATCCTCCAAAGCAGGAACACCAGCAGGTGGATCAGGAGGTGGAGTGCCAAAGATATTTTCAAGAATCCACTTCCCGCGCTGCACGGGTGACGTACGGCGAGGATAACTTGTCAGCGTTAACACGCTCGCATGGGTAAGCAATCCGCGCCGACCGGTTCCATCTAGTGAGACCTTACGAAAATCATCTCCCCATGTCTCATCGATCCCCTCCGCACCATTGCCCAACTCGCTATTCTCAGCCTTTTTAATCCCGGTCACGTCGATCCCATAATGCGAAGCCAACTCTACGTTCAAAAAGGAATAGTCCGCCGTCAGCAACTCGGATATCGGTCCATCGTTTAACAAAACATGCATGAACAACCGCTTTGTTTCCTCCATCATTGCCATTCGCAACGAAGGAGAAAAACCAGGGAACAAATCTGCATCCACTTCATGCCCATTCAGGTTCCGCAGCCCAAACCATTGCTCAGCAAATTGATCCGCTAACGCTTGGGACCGCTGATCGTCTAACATGCGATCGACTTCTTTAAGCAGAATCTCTTCGGATAGTTGATGGGATCCGCCGAGACGCAACAGCGACTCATCTGGCAAACTACTCCACAAAAAAAACGATAATCGAGTCGCTAGCTGATTCGAAGTTAACGCGACAGCACCATCAGAATCCCGTACTACTTCGGGACCGGGTGTTTCAATGCGAAACAAAAAATTCGGCGACACCAAAACTGCCGAAAGAGCAATTCGCATACCCTCGTAATAACTCATGCCTCGATTCGTGGACGTCCTGACGAGCCCAACATAGCGTGCTAGTTCTTCATCGCTGACATCACGTCGAAAGGCTCGTCTCATCAAGGGACGCAGAGATTCAGAGGCGGCTTCCTCAACCTTGCTCCAACCCCCGCCGGACCGGTAGGCAACTTTACGGATCACTTGGTGGTGACTAGGCGGAAACGCATCGCTGGGAAAAACATCTGGACCATCAATACGGATGTTTCTAACCATGTGCGGGAACTGCACTTCATCCACACTTCGATCCGGTTTCAGCGGCGCTGCGATTGCTTGTCTAGCAGACGCCACAACCTCTGGAGTGACCAAGTCATCGACCGAAAACTTACGGTCTTGGGAATCCTTATCGCCCCCAATTTCGTCCGCGACTAACTTTGACCTCGGTACGAAAAACAGCGATTGCCTGCCCTTGGACAGTTCCAGCTCAAAACGAAAGGAATCCGAGGAGCCTCCGCCGCCAAAGTATCCCACCTCTCCACTGGCGAACCAATCACCATCGCTGCCAAAAACATCAATAACTGATCGATCCGCTTCCTGTCTGCTATTGCCGCCAGAAAAACGCAACCGATACCGACCGGTATATGGGACATCAAATTCGATCCAAGAAAATCCTTCCTCCTGAAAGAATCGTCCGTTGAATCGCCCTACTTGCGTTGGCCCAGCAACAAAAATCTGATCACTGGCAAAGTCTTTCTTTAACCGAGGGAGAGTATCGGGATCGACGATAGCTAACGATGCGATCTCCTCAGCTGCATCAAGATACTTTTCCATCAACAGTGTCGACAGGGAAAGAACATCCCCGTTGTTGTCAAATCCGGCACCGACTTCGTCAGAAGGAAAATCTTTCGACGGATCAAAATCAATCCCCAAGAGATCCCGAACCGAATAGTCGTACTCGGCTCGATTCAGCCTCCTGGCCGTCACACGACCAGGCCGTGGACGTAGGTCACAAGAGACCGAATACAAAATCCGCTCAGCAAGCGAACCAAACTGCTTTCGCACCGACACATCTGGCTGCTCACTATCCTCCGGTGGCATCGCACCGAAGTTGACCATTTCCATCACGCGCTGAATGGAGGCCGACTCGGATCCTACACCTTCCAAGGTATTCAAGGACGTAAGATCTAATTCGCCCTCGCGAGTCTCCTCGTTATGACAATCAAGGCAATATCTTTGAAGAAACGGCCAGCCATCTTGTTCCCATAAGGCTGCCACAATCGCTGTGGCCTCGCTCTGCGTCTTGGAATCTTGGTCCGCAACCAACCGCGATGCGTCGTGAAAAGAGGTGGTATCGAATGCGAAAACTTGCTGAAGATGATGGTTGATTCGTTCCGCGTGAACCGTCACACCACCTTCCTCCTTGTTGAAACCCGCTATGACGTTGCCACCACGCAAAGCACGCGAACGAGTATCCAACAGCGTCTGTGCTGAAAGATCCATCGTGGTCACAAGTGCAAACAAGATTGCAAGGAACAACGCTCTCCGCCGAGCATGCCACCCCTTGAACCACGCGTGCACAAAAACAAGCCCCGAATGCGACATCGTGTCCGTACTCGATAAACGTTCCTTCCCGATCGCTCGACATGCGAAAAATCGGTCGTACCCGTGGACGCAACGATTGCACCCAGCGACAGAGATAAACTTCTCGCTAAATCGTTGCGGGGTATTTGGAACGGAATAATTAGGCATAGCTAATCAGCGAGAAGCGAAGCAAAAGAGTTCACCGATCGCAGCGACTGATCAAAGCAATCGCCGTTCGCAGCATGGAATGAATCGGCAAAACTCAATCAAGGTGGGATAATTTGGCGGGACCCGCCACGTGGTTAACCGGCAGGCATACACATACTCTAACTCCTACCGCCACCAATCTCCATAGACATCCGGCGATCGCAGATTTCAGCACGGCTCACAAGCCACCGTAATATCGCTTCCCTTTTGTTGACTGATTTTCGAAAAACGCCTGGAAAACCATGCCCTCGAGCCGCAGAATCTGATGATTTAGCACTAGGTGCAATTGCCCGAAGCCGTTAATCGAAGCCTCGCTACTGCCGAACCGCTTGGACAACCGAAAAAATGTCCTGCGGCAGACGCTTTGGCGAACCATCCTCTCCGATACAGGCAATCACAGAATTCGCTTGCACAATTAATTCTTGACCACGCGTGATGCGATAGGAGTGGCGAAGACGAACTTTCCTCACCTCTACTAGGCTCGTTTCCAATTCCAGCAAATCATCAAATTCAGCAGCGGCGTGATACTGAATATTCATTTCAGTTACCACCAAGAAAAGGCCTGAATTCTCTAGGTCGCGATATCGAACCCCAAGCGATCTCAGCATCTCAACGCGCCCACGCTCGAAGTAGTTTAGATAGTTCGAATGATGAACCCGTCTCTGCCCATCCGTTTCGTGGTAGGTCACGCGAACCGGCAAGCAATGTACCGAAATAGAATCACCCACTTTCAACTTCCTTCTTTCCGTTAGACCCTCAAAACGCTCTACCATCCGCACCCTAGCAACCTTGCAAAGCCTAGCAGAACCTGCCACACAGCCAATGATCAAGACCTGACAAACTACCTAAGCCCCCTTTTTTCGATCCAATCAACACGAACTCGGCAATCGGAATCGCACGAAAACCTTGGCATTTGAGTACCGTTAATTGACCGAAGTGATCCGATGAACGTAGAATCGGGAGATTGATGGGCGATTTTGGTGTTGACCGCCCCGCCGCACCTGCAATAAGGAAAAAATCCGATGAGCATCGGTGATGGATCGAGCACGAAGTTTGAGACAATCCGCGGTAGGAATTTCCCAGCACTTCGGCAGTTCACCATCTTTCTGGAAAATCGCGTTGGACAATTACTCGAGGTCGTGAAACGCTTTGAGGGAACCGGAATCCGAGTCTGCGCTCTGTCGATCAACGATGCGTCAGAGTGCGCATTTGTGCGTTTTCTTCTAAGCGATGCTGACCGCGGGCGGGAGATTCTCGAACGCAGCGGTCTGGCGATGATTGAGACCGATCTGGTTGGTGTTGAACTACCGACGGGTCCCCAACCGCTGCTACGCGTCTGCACCGCTTTACTTCAGGCAGAACTAAACATCATTCAGGCTTACCCATTGATCGTGCGGCCAAACGGTCAACCCGCTGTAGCAATCATGGTCGAAAATACCGAACTGGCCATGGAGACACTCCGAGAGAAAGGATTCACGATCCTCTCGGAAGGTGACCTCGAAGATGATCCAACTCGAGATCAGTGAACGGTTACGCGGCGAAACGACAGACGACGATCACGCTTCATGACCATAGTATCCCTGCACATCTACACCATTCGTCGATTGTATATCCACCACTCGGCGACCAAGACGATCAGCAACACAAGAAGAGCAAGTCGCCAATACTCTCGACGCACCAAGAGTTCAACGTTTCCTGCCTGTATATTTTCGTAGCCTAATTCCAACTCCACTTTGGCTTGAATCGCACTCTCAGGGCGATGAAACAGGTTGACAGCGAATCTCTCCAGCAATTCACCCTCGCCTGTGACATCGTAGCAGCCAAGTTCCTCGGTATCGAGCGTCTCATAACGAACCTGGTCATGCAGCGTCACATCCACTTTCCTACCCGACATCGATCGAACCATGAATCCTTCGGCTAGACCCGCTAGTGTTCCTCGGACCAAATCTCCGGGACGATAGGAAAGTGCGGCAGTGGACTCAGATGCGTTCCCAATTGTTCTCACCAAATTAAATAAGAACACCGGCCAAGAACGCTCGGCGTACCAATTTGTATTCGCAACAGCCTCTCCCGCCTCGTCCGTGTCCAAAACCGGAAAAGCCAACACAACATCCTGATAACTGTTTCGGTTGGCGATCGCCATCACAGTACCGATGTCAGCCGCAATCAACTCTGTGGCGTTGTCAGGTAGATCGAGTGGCTGACCGCTAAAAACCAGTAGTGAATACAAATCAAGATAACGTAGTAAGGGATGCGTTCGATTGACATCAATAATCGAAAGCGATGAGACCGCTCCGCTCCAAGCCCAACTTTGGCTGCCACTTTCGTTGGAATCGAGCACCCCGCCAGAAGCCGCCTCCAAAGCTGCCGTCGAAACATCGTTAGCATCGATGCGAGTGTTTTCCGCACCAACTCCTGCACCAGCTTCCTCACGAGCGCTTGAGATCGTTTCATTTTCCGCTACCGGCAGGTCATCCTCAGACTCGGAACGACCAACGAAACCAACCGTCTCAACCCTATCAACCGGCGGCAACGCACCGATAAAGAAGGTGCTTGCTGCGGGCATTGCCGTCGGTGAACAACGGTCAAAAACTAATAAATCGTAACGCCCCTCGATGACGAGTTTTTGATAATCAAGCGTTGTCAGAAAATCAGGATTCACGAAGGTGACGTCACAGATCAATTCTATTTTTTCCGTTGCCAGTCCAACCTCAAGCGCGGTGTTACCTTCGGTCACCACGAGCACAGATGCTCGTTTGGATGGCGTCAAACCAGCATAGGCAAGGTTATCAATCAGAAGATCATCTTTGGCGGTAAGCTCCAAAGTTAAAACCGCGAATTCATCAGAAATCAGCTCAAACGCCAAACCTTGTTCTTGATTGGGATCGACAGAGACAAGGGCAGCATCCACCAACTCGCCATTCATTCGCAGTTCGACTTCACTCTCACGATACGCGGTGCCAAAATTAACCACCTTAGCGTAGACTTGAACACGGTCGGACGCATCAATATCCCGCTGAGCCGAAAACTCCGTAATGGCAAGATTACTCACCTGCTGTGAGCCAACGGAGACAAACTGCGGACTAAGATTTCCAAGGTTGAACTCGGATAGCGGCGGGAAACAGCCGTCACTGTAGATGTACATTTTTGCTGGCTGTGCTTCCGCCACTTGCACGTCGTTCAAATCACCAACTTGACTTGACCGCCGCGGATTCGCCAGACCATCCGCCGCGCGTACCGCTTCCATGATGTCCGTGGTGCGATTGGTGACCACAACCTCGTTGAGGGCCGTCAGTAAACGGCTTCGATCACTGGTAAACGCTTGTACCGTCTCGGCTTGATCACTAAAGGTGATTAGCATCGCGGTCTGTTGATCCGATAACGTCTCAATCTGCCCTTGAATCAATTGTTTAGCGGTTTCAAAGCGACTGACGCCACCCTCAAGATCCGTTGCCTGCATACTTGCCGAGCAATCGAGCAGGAACACGACTCGCTCTTGAGTCTCTACGTCGTCTCGAATACCTGGACGGAAAACCGCAATCGCTGCCAAAGCAACCATCAACAATTGAAGGAATAACAACAAACTGCGTCTCATGCGTTGCAGCAAGCTATTGACGTGCAGATCCTGTATCGTCTTGCCCCACAAATAGGTACTCGAGACCTCGATCGGATCGCGTCTTAGCTTGAGAAAATACAGAGCAACGATTCCAATCGCAATGATCACAAAGCCCCACGCCCATGGGCCGAGCGTTCCAATCCAGCTCATCGGACAACCCCACGCATCTGTAGGTAGGTTGTCACCATCTCGTCGATTGGCATGTCCGTTGACACGGGAACATAGACTATGGATCGCCGTGCGCAGAACGACTTAATCGATTCTGTAAAACTCGATAGATTCGAGAGATATTTATCGATTGCATACTGATTGAGAGTGATGTCCGCGAAATCTTGATCTTCGCAATCAATTAATCGACAATCACCGCGAATTTCAGGCGCACGCTCCTCGGCCGAAAGAAGGTGCATCACGTAGATATCCATCCGCCGGTTGACCAACATACGCAGTGCTGATTCAAACCCCTCTTTATCAAGCAAGTCCGAGATTAGCACAACGATTCCCGAACCGGTGTGCCGATTCGAAAAATCACGAATCGACGCAGCGAGAGATTCATTTTGGCCGAGAGAGACCTCTTCGAGATACTGCAACATCCTCCACAATGATGAACGATTTCGCAAAACGGGGGCTTTCCTTCCCTGTTGTCCCATCGCCTGAACACAGACTCGATCAGCTCTGCATAACCCCACGTAACCCAATGACGCGGCCAACTGCTTTGCTACAAACAATTTAGTGGGGTCGCCAAAACCCATTGACTGACTCGCATCGATGATCGCGTAAAAATGCCGATCTTCTTCCTCTTGAAATAACTTCAAAAAAAGCTGATCCAACCTCGCGTAAAGATTCCAGTCGATCAGCCGCAGATCATCACCGGGCACATAGGTGCGGAAGTCATCAAATTCAACACTTTGACCTCGACGACGACTACGTCGTTCGCCCTTCAATTGCCCGCGAAATATCTTTCTCGATGCAAACTCGAGGCGTTCAAGTTTCGCTAGAAGCGATGGCGGCAGTATCGTTTCAGTAGATTCCATGACTTGCTTCAGCGGGAAGGCTCGAAGTTCAGCTTGCGTGAATGATCTGACTACTACTTCCACAAAAGTGGTAGTTTTTCTTCACCTGATTCGAGTTTGCCTGCTTGTCTTTTCCCAGAACCTTCCGACTTCGTCAAACGATCCCCAAGATCGAAACGAGCTTGATCAGCGGCCTGAGTCAACTCCGCAACGACATCTGGATACTTGTCGTAGACGTTGGTTGACTCCGAGACATCGTGATCTAAATCAAAGAGGCTAAGACCGATATTTTGCTGCTGGTATTTCGCTGGAAGACCATCCACCCCACCGGCACGTCCGTCTAACGTTCGATACTGATGCGGGAAAACAAGCTTAAAACGATCGTTTCTTACCGCCTGGAGTTGTCCACCACCGTAATAACAGTAAAAAGCTTCGTGAGGAGACTTGACCGAGGAATCCCCAAGCATCAGACCACGGATATCTTTTCCGTCAATGCGATGGCTTGGTAGGTCTGCACCAATCAGTGAGGCTAAGGTCGGAAGAATATCGATGGTGCTACATAGCTGATCGCAATGCGTGCCGGCTGGAATTTTACCTTTCCACCACATCAGCGTTGGCTCTCGATATCCGCCTTCGAACATCGTCCCTTTACCTTCACGAAGTGGATTCGCCTGACCAGCATGATTGCCGTACGAAAGCCAAGGACCATTGTCGCTGGTGAAAATCACGAGAGTATCCTCTGCGATCCCCAACTCCTCCACCGTCTTCATGATCTGCCCAACCGACCAATCAACCTCCATCACCACATCACCAAACAAACCCGCTCCGCTCTTACCCTGAAAATCCTTGGATGCGTACAACGGGACATGCACCATTGGATGGGGTAGGTAGACAAAGAATGGCTGGTCTTTATTTCGACGAATAAAATCAACCGCTCGGTTGGTGAACTGCTTGGTCATTAGCGATTGGTCATTGGGTGTCATCTCTGGATTCACAATTCGATAGCCGTCACGGTCCGCTTCGATCATCGGCAAGGCTGCCCAAGGAATCTCTGCATTAGGATTCTTTTGACGCGTAGCGACAGCCCCTGGATGCAACGGCCACATATCATTGCTGTAGGGAATACCGTAGTACTCATCGAAACCGTGGCGGTTCGGCAAAAACTTCGGATGATGCCCAAGATGCCATTTGCCATAGGCCGCGGTTGCATAACCCTGCGACTTGCATAACTCAGCCAAGGTGACTTCATCAGCATTCAATCCGATATTTGATTTAGGCCCAAGAGCACCAGAAATTCCAACCCTGACGTGATAACAACCCGTCAGAAGGGCGGACCGTGACGCCGAACAAACGGCAGAAGAAACAACAAAATCAGTGAACCGTCGACCTTCATCAGCCATTCGATTCAGATTGGGCGTCTGATATTCCGTTGCTCCGAAAGGATTGATGTCGGCATAGCCCATGTCATCAATAAAGATCACCACAACATTCGGTGGACGTTCGCCCTGTGCAGCATTTCCGTGCTTGAACCCGGTCAGGATCGCCAAACCAAGGACTTGCAAACCCAGAATCATTACTCGCACAAACTGACTCAATCGCACTTGAATCATGGTCACTCCAAACCGGTTCATCATCTATACAAAGAAAGAACTGTACTTCGTGCACAACCGCACACGAAAACACGACCTTTAGCCAACCGTAAGTCGGATGCTAGGAGTATAGCGAAAAAGTGGCGATCACTGTCGGATGATTGTTTTGGCCGCACCGACGGCAAAACGCCCACCCGATGCGACACGCCCCCGCAGCACGACAGGTCCCGTAAAACCAACATCATGCTGAATTTCCAAATCAACTTGCTGACCGGCCTCAATGACATATTCCTGTTCAACAAGGAGCGTGTCGTTGGGATTACCCTCGAAAATCGCTCCGAGCGGTCGGTCGACTCGTACTGAAACGATGCCCGATACAGGACTAGTGATAGAAAACTCAATCGGCTCGTTCGGCTCAAATCCCGTCGCGACTTCGATCTCGAGTTGCTCCGCATGATTGAGCAACATCGTTGGATCACCCAGTAAATGATAAAGAAGAAGGTGTTCAGCGCGTTCTTGAGCCAGAGAAAATCCGGCCGGAGTCAACATCGCTGCTAACCCATCAATCAGAACGCGGGCAGACTGGTCGGGGGTTGCGACCTCATTCGTCATCGCCCGTTGCGCCGACAACCAGCTATCGCCCAGTCTCGATCCCCTCTCCTGATAAATCGATTGAATCAACCCCACGGCAAAAGCTGCGTTCCCATAGGGCATGGTCACCCGAGTTCCCGCAATCGCGGCGATCGCACCACCCTCTCGAAACAGCAACGCCTCCGCGATCGAATCCTCAGACGCATCCATTGCACCGGTATAACACGCCAATAACAAGGCAATCGGTGCACGGTCACTCGGGCAATTCAAGCGAAGAACACTTTTGCGATCAAGCACCGGGACACCATCGCGTGTCTGAGGAACACGATCCAGTTCCGTGACTTGTCCGTGCCCGGCATAGACCCAAAATCGACAGCCTTCAGAAAAATCCCTCAACACCGCATCGGTAAAGGTTTCGTCTTTAGGAAAAAAGCGATGTCCAGGACTACCGTAAAGAACACGAGTCTGAACCTCGTTTGGAAGAACACCTGTCACAATCGTTCTCGCGACCGATTCAATGGCTCGATCCGCTAAAAAACCAAATCCACCAACCCCTCCTACCAGTTGAACTTGGGAACACCACTCGTAGCCGTCACCACCTATCTCGCGGCTCAATAAACGCGTCATCCAAGCGTTGAACTGCGCAGGTCGATCAACCGGTAATCTCCCGACCGCCACCTCAGGAACGCCATCGTTGTCAAGATCAGCGTAGGGAAAATCAGAAGCGATGGTTGGCGTCGAACCCCATTTCTCGGTTACTGCGGAGTCGACGTAAAAGGTTGGAACCTGCGCCGAACAGTCGCACTCAGTTCCGATTGCGGGCGTGTCGCCAACGATTAACAAGTAGCGTCGGCTGTCATGCCATTGACTCGTTCCCTCCGAGCCCTCGAGCTTTTTAGCCTCCTCTCGGGTGCTTTCATTGGAGACACTGGCGTCACCATCAACCTGGTTTCTTAGATTCTGTTTTCGAGATGCAACCACCGAACTGTGGTTCGAAATAGATGAATGTACCGATCGGTCGGCATTTGCACTTAACACTCCAGTCTGCCGAGTATCCTTTGAGTCGTCGGAATCGAGCGAGCGAAACTCGGCACGTATCGCGGCTCTGGTTTCTGCTGCGAGCTTCGTAGGTGGGATCACCGAAACCGTCATGCCTTGGGCCGAGCGATGCGTCACCCACTTCGCTACCGCTTCCCGAAACAACTCCGGGCAAACCACCACAACGTGCTGCGACCAAGCTACGTTTGGAAGAGCGCCAGAAAACAAACAGACCATGGTTAGCAGCAACAGCTTGGCAGTCATTGAATTCATCACCACTAAACACAGATTAACAGCTTGAAGAAATTTTCAACGCGTAATTAGGGGACATCGACTGAGGAAACGGTAATGAGACCGAGCCAACTTGTGACAAACGCCAACAATCTTCTGCGATGGATCTTCTACGTTTGCAGGGTGAGCCAAACGAAACCAAACTCTTGCCGCACAACGCAAACAGAACAACGGAAAAAGCAACAGCACTTCGTGCAAAAGCTCTGCGATATGCGTCGATCCCGAGTTCCTTACCGGTGAAAACTTCCTAAACTATTTAAACCCGCCTTCATCACCTAGCCAACGGTTCAATCGCCGCCTCTGAATCATGACGCGTTCCACCGCACACGAAAAGACGAATCTTCTTCAAACAGCGAGAACCCCTAAAATCGCCATCACGGTGGGGGATGTGGCGGGTATTGGTCCAGAAATATCACTTCGAGCCGTCAACGAACTTTGTGATCACTCTGCGGCGGATTTCGTTCTTTATGGACCGAGAACCATCCTAACGCGAATTGCTGATGTACTTGGACTAAACATCCCTTGTGAAATACAAGACATCGGCAACGTCAGTCTCAATGATTTTCAACCGGGCCAAACCAACGCAACCACCGGACTCGCGTCCTACCAAGCTGTTGAATATGCCATCGGGCATGCACTGCATGGCAAAATCGACGCGATGGTTACTGGCCCTATCCAGAAAGAAGCGTGGCACGCTGCTGGTGTTCCATTCCCCGGTCACACCGAACTCTTGGCCGACCGAACCGGGACAGACGATTTTTGCATGATGCTAACAAGCGATGAAATCTCTTGTTGCCTTGCTACGATCCACATCCCACTGGCAGATGTATCCAGTACCCTTTCTTCTTCATTGATTGTACGAGCAATACGTTTGTCTGCAGACGCACTCTCCAGAAAACTGGGACGCCCGGCAACGGTTACGGTTTGCGGGCTAAATCCCCACGCAGGTGAAAACGGGCAATTTAGTCACGGCGAAGAGGAGAACATCATCCATCCTGCAATCCAGCAGGCGCGCGAACTAGGCATTTCGGTTATCGGTCCGATTCCACCAGATACAGCTTTCACCCCTGCTCAACGGAAAAAGACGGACGCCTACGTTTGCATGTATCACGATCAAGGCCTGATCCCTCTCAAGGCTTTGTCATTCGATGATGCCGTCAATGTCACGTTGGGTCTGCCAATTATTCGAACGAGCGTGGATCACGGAACGGCTCTCGATCTCGCATGGCAAGGAACCGCGAATCACCAAAGCATGATCTCGGCAATCAACTTTGCCCTAAGCACCCTTCGGTCCGCGACCTAACGTGTAGAATGCTTTGGTTGATTGAGCCTATGGATAGAACGCACTGATCGCTGACCATCGGTAAAACATCTAAATCCTTAAATAGGCTCAATCCACCGAGATGCAGTAGTATTTGCGAGATACCACCAAACAGCATCAAGCCTACGGTTCGAGATGACGAGCCAGAACGAAGAAAGCGATTCAGAACAGAAACCGGAGACCGCAGAGTCAAGCATGATATCCTCTGAACCACTCGATAGTACAAAAGAGGGTCTCGCCACTGATCCAACTAACGCCGAGCGTCAAAACCCGCATCGCTGGGGACTCAGCGGAGTCATTGAGTTTTCCTGCCTGCTTCTAATTTTCTTGGCATTTGCGGGTGCCCCTGCTCCGATGGTCAACGAATCGCACTATCTGGTCAAAGCGAAGAGCTACTGGGATCCAGACTGGTGCCAGAACGATCTATTCGTCGCTTCTGGAAAGGCTCATGTCACGTTCTACTACACCATTGGGTGGCTGACTCAATACTTTTCACTCGAGACGACGGCTTGGATCGGTCGTCTATTTGGTTGGTCATTGATCGCAATTGGTTTGAGTCACCTTAGTTGGAATCTTTTTCGCGCGTCCTATCTCTGTCTTCCCATGGCAATCATCTGGATGGCGGCGATCGATTATGGCAATCTGGCCGGGGAATGGGTGATTGGCGGTATCGAAGGTAAAGTGCCCGCGTTTGGTTTAGTTCTCTATGCCCTCGGAGAGATGATCAATCGGCGTTGGAATCAGACCTGGATCCTACTCGGTTGCGCATCAGCGTTTCACGTTCTCACGGGCGGTTGGAGTGTTCTGGCCGCAATGGTTGCCTGGTTTTGGTGCGAACGAAAACGGGAACGGCGCCAACGACTATTTCACCTACCCCTGTTAGCAGGTGGAATGATCGCGATGTTTGGACTCGTCCCTGCACTGTCTCTACAAGCCGGTGCATCGGCAGAGGATACGATCCGTGCAGCGAGAATCTACACGTTCTACCGACTTCCACATCACCTCGTCCCTAGCAGCTTTGAACTCTCTTGGTACCTGCGGCACGGCGTGCTGATTGCAACGGTGGTTGTCATGATGGGGCGTTCGAGGATCAGCCCGTACTTTCAACCACTAATTGTTTTTGTCGCATTCGCGTTTGGGCTTTCTTGTATCGGGTTTGCATTAGGGATGACCATTGAATGGAACCCAGATCTCGCCGCGGGGCTGCTACGCTATTACTGGTTCCGACTCTCCGACGCGATGATCCCGTTGCTTTTCGCATGCTTGGTCACGAATCTACTTGACAGAACAAACCCCTTCCGTCTCAGCAATCTCCTTTCACGCAACCTTGCCATCGCCGTGACCGCGTTATGCGGCGGTCTACTCGCCAACGACTCAATTCTGCGTGCACGAATCGGGGTTCCACCGGCAGCGAGTAACCGGGTCGTTGGGTTTGAACCTGATGCGACCAACGCGGAACAACAGTCAGTTTTCCGAGACTGGCTTGCAGTATGCTCGTGGGCTCGACAGTCATCCGACTCGGATGAAGTATTCCTAACCCCACGACATCAACAAACCTTCAAATGGTATGCAGGGCGTGCCGAGGTCGCGAACTGGAAAGATGTGCCACAAGATGCCGCCTCTCTCGTGGAATGGCACGAGCGATTCCACGAACTCTACCCACAACGACTTGGGTATCGAAGGGTCACAATCCAATATCCTTCGCTTCGAAATTACCGCGAACGTTTTGGAACTCGCTGGATGATTGTCGACCGACGTATTGTTGGCGAACACCTGCCACTGGTGCGAGTCTATCCCTTAGAAGGTGAAGAAAATACAACCTACGCTGTCTATGAATTACCAACCGCCAAGTAACGTCTCAATCAAGCCCTTCATTGCCTGAACCAGACAACCCTGCCTAGACTGAGAAAAAGCTGAAACGCACGTCCTAATTACGCATCCGAATGATGCATCCGAGGCATTGAGGATAGCCTTTTGATTATATTGACTAGGCCTCCGGCCGCTTCCGTTTCACCTGAATTTCGATCTCATCGAGTTGCTTGACTCGGAGATCTTCTTCTTCTTTTTCCTCTTCAATATCGTCTAGCTTACGTTCCATCAACTCATCGGTTGGATCAATCATCTCAACTGCATCGGATGGCGACTCAACCGCCGAGTCGTCAGGCTGATCCGTACCACCGGAATGCTTCATTCGGTCAATCCAATCCGGTGTTGGCGGCTCATCTCGGTCCACCAACGTCGCAACCTTTGCGCCGGCAGGCTCAAAAAGGCTCCCGACGCGACCCGAATCGCGAGTTGTCCGCTGCCAAGCCCCGCCATAGGTCGGATAATCGAGATCGTGGTTATCGAGGCAGATCCGGCAGCCAATCGACGGCAGAATGACCAAAAAGCAGGCAAAAAGCGAGCAAGCAGACGCTAGAGACAAAGAACGCATCATAGTATTTCACTACCCAAACGCATGGGTTCAAACGGATCACAGCTATTTCGGTTGTATCGACTAGAAAGCAAAGTTGGTTTAGGTAATCTTTGCCGTTTGCAGCGATTCTGCGGATTCTGGCC
>Ga0181563_10000806_pt1 | contig 30427 bp, 37 predicted proteins | sample 011ome_25_FD_133759 | JGI IMG/M metagenome (GOLD analysis project Ga0181563, IMG submission 133759) | Coastal salt marsh microbial communities from the Groves Creek Marsh, Skidaway Island, Georgia - 011512CT metaG (megahit assembly) | ecosystem: Environmental > Aquatic > Marine > Intertidal...
GATGAAGGCGCAGGCAGAGATGACACGCGCCCAGATCGAGCAGGCCAAGCTCCAGAATGAGCAGATGAAGCTCCAGATCGAAGCTCAGAAGCTACAGGCTCAGACAATGGGTGATCAGGCTGACAATCAGGTTGACGCATTCAACGCTGAGACTAAGCGCATGGAAACCCAGATCAAGGCCCAGCAGGCCAACGCAACCATTGACCACACGCAGATCAAGTCTTTCGGCGATCAGCTAGACAACCAGCAGAAGATGTCCGACATGATGGATGAGCAGCGCCGCAAGGCTCAGATGGCTGCAATGTCCAACGCTGAGCTGATGAGGATTGCAAACGGTGGCTAAGACCGATCAACAGCTCGCTCAGGAAGAGCTTGCCAGACAAGGCATAGACTACAAATACGGCGGAGATAATCTCTTTGGCGCATTCATGCCAGAGCGCAGGCGTATCTTGCGTCCTGAGCAAGAGCAGTTTGTTGGCTACGACAGCTCTGGTAACGCCATAATCCAGAACATCCCAGCAGAGTACGGGCCAAGCGAGGTTGATCCTTCATTTGCTCCCATTGTGCGCGGAGTTAAGAGAGGTTTGTCGTTCCTAAATGATGTCTTTCTTGGCGATGCTAACGAGCAAAACGCTGCAATTGGTCGAGCTGCAAGCGCATTGCGCGGTATGGGTGAAGGTATAGCTGACTATGCTGGCGGTCAGGCGCGATCTGCTTTGGCTGGCGGCGTATCGTACAGCCCAGACACGGGACAGGTTGACAGGTTTGATCCTTTGGTTGTTATGGGCGGTGGTGGCGCTCCATCTGGATCGCTGGCTTCTGGACTTGGTAGGTCACGAAGCGCACTAGATACATCGACTGCGGCAAGAATGCAGAGAGCGTTTGAGGACTTTGATTTACGGCCTGCTTACCATTATACAAATGCTTTAGAAGATGGAGGTGAGTTTACACAACTAAAACCTTCAATAGATGGCAAATATGGGCCGGGCATTTACTCGTCAAGAAATCCAGAATATGGCGAGAGGTACTTAAAAGGACAAGAAAACGCCAGAGCAATACCCATTTACATAAGAGGCGAAACGGCGCGAAAAGAAGATTGGTTTGATGCGCTAAACGAAGCAATGAATGAAGCTAAAGACATGAGACAAATGGGCATTGAGATGACAAGCCCAGAAATACGAAGGATGGCGCAAGGCTTATTGCAAGACAAAGGTTACGACAATTTAGAATTTGACAATGAAATAGTGGTTTTTGATCCTAAAAATGTTAGGTCAGTAAACGCGCAATTTGATCCAGAACAAAGAGAAAGCGCAAATATCCTTTACTCAGGTGGCGGCAACACAGGCACAGGCGTAGCTGCTGGCTCTGCTTTGCGGCAGATGAACCCAAACCTAGACCAATCCTATGAAGCTAGGATGCAGAGAGCGCAGGAGCAAGGATACAAGCCGGGACTTTATCACGGCGGTGTTACGGATATCAGTGAATTTGATATAAGTCGCGGAACTCCAGACTCTCATATGGGAGTGGGAGTCTACACAACAACTGGCGTACAAGACGCAAACGTAAATTATGCTGGAGAAGGCCCAGATTTAACTAATCGTTTGGAAAGAAGAGCAGAAGAGATTATTGATAGCGGAAAACTTTCTGAGGAATGGGCAGAAATTTATCGTAAAAGAGAAGTTGCAACAAGGAGAGATGTTGGTAAGGCAAGAAATGAAGCAAGATCAGATTTAGAGAATATTGCGAAAGAGATGGCAAGAGAAGAGATGAAAGATAATTTAGGTGTTGTTTACCCATTAATGGGCAGGTCAAATAAGCCTTTTGACATTTCTGAAGGCAACGACACCTTTTTGAGATATGAATATCCTGAGCTTGATCCTAAAGATTACTTAGATGAAGCTGGCGGTGATATTGATTTAGCAAGAGATTTAGCCGGAGAGGCAAGGTATGAATTTGAGCCAGAAGGCGAGCTTGTAGACTTTTTGGAAAGTATTCAGCGTAGTTTAAGTGATAGAGAATACAGAGAGGTTGCTAGCGGCATAATGGACTCAGCGTATGATGGCGGCATTTCTGGCAAAGAGCTTGAAGATATTTACCGAAAGGCCGAAATTTACGCAGAGGATGATCTGGGAAGATTGAATCAAATGGAAATTTTCAGGCAAGGTCTTGAAGATGCTGGCTTTGATTCAATAATTCATGACGCAAATCGTTTTAATATGCCGAATGTGGAAGGCGAAAAACACCAAATATTTTTCAGAGAAAATCAACTACGCAGCCCAAACGCCGAGTTTGACCCGCAAAACATTGACAGCGCAGACCTGTTATCAAGCAGGAGCAGGCCGATGTCTGCTTTGCGAGGAATGGCTTAAAGAAATTGCTTGCAAAACCACAATATGTGGTATAGTTAGGCTACAGCGAACTCCACGCTTTTATGGAGGTGCGGAACGTCACCGTTTATTTGACGGCATTTACATAGGTATAAGATGGAACCAGAAGATACGCTCGATGAGGCTGAAGAGCTTGAAGAGGTTGAAACTGAAGGTCAGGAAACTGACTCCGAGTCATCACCGGATACTGCTGAGGAGCAGGAAGAATCCACTAGGCCGCGCTTTGACGAGGTGCAGCAGAAGGCTTTTGACAAAGCTATAGGTGAAAAGGTCTACCAGATCAAGGAACGAGATCGGGAAGTCCAAAGCCTACAAGCTAAGTTGCAAGAGCTGGAAAGCCGCATCCCGGTGGAGCAACCGCCGCAAGTGCCTGAAACGCCTGACTTTTATTCGCTAACGGATCGAGAGATTCAGGAGCGACTGAGGCAGCGTGATGAGGCAATAGCTAAGCGAGCACAGTATGACGCACAGCAGGCAGCTTTGTTGCAGCAGCAGCAAGCCCAGCAGCAGGCGTTACAGCGCGAGCAGGTAGCTAGGCAGAACGAAAAGATCAAGAGCTACGCAGACCGAGCTGAGAAGCTGGGTGTGAAGAAGGATGATCTTCAGGTAGCAGCGAACAAGATTGCTCAGTTTGGGCTAAGCCCGATGCTGGCAGACCATCTTCTTGAATTAGACGATGGAAGTCTTGGTACGTTGTATCTTGGCGATAATCTTTTGGAGCTTGATAAGTTGGCACAAATGCCGGTGAATCAGGCGTTGTTGTATCTTAATGATCAAGTGATGCCGAATGCTAGAAAACTTAAACCTAAAGTAAATGCTGCTCCTGAGCCGCTAGATACGCCGCATGGTTCCGGTTCAAGACCGAAAGCTGGCGGCCCGAAAGGAGCAACCTTCGAATGAATGAGGTGATCCGATCATGGCTAATAATCTTAGCAGTAATATCACTCGGAAGGTCGCGCGTGTCTTTTTGGAGGCATTCGAGTCCAGCCGAGTAGTTACAAAGACAGTTGACACTCAACTCCTGAGTGGCAAATTCAATCCTTCAAGTGGTAGCAATGTAGACTTCAAACGTCCGCACGACTACAACTCCATCCGTACTTCTGGCGGTGATATCTCTGCCAGCACTAAGTCAGACATCATTGCAGGTAAGGCAACTGGTACAGTCCAGAACTACTTCACCGTAGCGACCGAATGGGGCAACGTGGAAGAGGCTCTGGAGCTTGATCAGTTGGAGCAGATTCTTGCTCCTATGGCTCGCCGCATCGTGACTGACCTTGAGATTGATCTTGCTAGCTATATGCTCAAGAACTCTTCTCTGAAGTATGGTTCGCACGGTAATGCCGTTGATGCTTGGGGTGACGTAGCTGGCGCTGGCGCACTGATGGATTCCATCGGCGTTCCAATGTCTGCCGAGCGTTACTACTTGATGAATCCTTTCACCACTAGCGCACTTGCTAACGTGCAGAACGGCCTGAATGCTGCTGACCAACTAGTACGCACGGCTTGGGAGAAAGCTCAGATTTCACAGAACTTTGGTGGTATGCGAGCGCTTACTTCTAATGCTCTGGCTAGTTTTACTTCTGGCACTGGCGCTGACCGTGCAGGTACTCTGGCTTCAACTCCAGATGCTACCTACGTCACAGCTAAGGACACTATGACGCAAAACCTTGCCGTAACAGGCTTCCAAGCGTCTATGACTGTCAAAGCTGGCGATTTGGTCACGATTGATGGTGTAAATCGTTTGAACCTTGATACTCGTCAGGCAATGATTGACGCATCTGGTGCAAACGTACTGTGGACAGGCGTTGTTACTGCTGACGTTACTCTGGACGGCTCTGGTGCTGGCACACTTGTTGTTGCAGGCCCAGCTATCCAAGAGGCTAACGGTCAGTACAACACCGTAGACACTGCACCGACATCTGGTGATGTAATTAACATCCTTAGCGCTTCAAACACTCTGTATCAGCCAAACCTGTTCTTCACTAAGCAGGCTTTCGGACTTGGTACTGTGAAGCTGCCTAAGCTGTACTCTACTGACACTATTGCGACTACCGAGGACGGTATGAGCATCCGTGTTTCTAAGTACGCAGATGGTGATGCCAACACTCAGAAAGTACGTTTTGACTTGTTGCCTGCATACGCAACATTCAATCCGTTCATGTCTGGTCAAGGCTTCGGAGTCTAATTCCCACGAGGTCTTCGGGAGCTGCTTTGGTAGTCGGCTCCCGTTTTTTTTATGGCTAAACCCAGAAAAGGTAAAGCTAAAGTCAAGGTCACCGCCAGCGGTAAGAAAGTCTCCTACGGGCAGGCTGGAAAAGCCGCTGACGGTGGGCCTCGTGTTAGGCCCGGAACTAGCAAAGGCGATTCGTATTGTGCGAGATCGCTGGGAATCAAGAAGCGATTATCCAAAGAAAAGCAGAACGATCCGAACACTCCTAACAACCTAAGTCGTAAGCGCTGGAAGTGCAAAGGCGCTAAGTCGATGAAAGGCAGAGCCGCAAAAGGTGCGAAATATGAATAGGCAAAAAGGACTCTGGGACAACATCCACGCAAAACGTAAGCGCATCAAAAGACAAAAGTCTGAAGGCAGAACGCCCGAGAGAATGAGAAGTCCCGGCGATGCAGGCGCACCGACTGCTGAGGCTCTGAAACGATCACAAAAGCGTAGAGGCCCACAAGGAGCGACATACGAATAATGGCTACTGTCGCACAGGTTGCAAAAGCATCCTTACAAAGAATATTAGTACAGGCCAGCGAAGCACCGCTAGAGCCTGATGAATATAATGACTTCATCTTTGCGATGAATAACTACATGACCGAGCTAGACGCTCAAGGTGTGTCTTTAGGATATACCGAGGTATCTGACTTAGGTGATGAGGTAACAATTCCCACAGGCGCTCTGAGAGGCTTGATTGCCAATATGGCGATAGAGGTTGCGCCTGACTACAACGGCGTGATCTCTCAAGGTCTGGTCAAGGCTGCACGGGATGGATTTAACACAATGCGGTTGATCGGGCAGACAATGGGAGAGACCAAGAATCCTTCTACGTTGCCTATTGGTTCCGGAAATGAAGATATGCTGTATGGCTTTCCCGGTCATTTTTATCCAGACGAGGAAGCTGTCATTCTGGCAGAGACTACAGGCGCAATAGGTTTGGAGCTGAATACAAATGGTTGATAGAGCGCAAGGCCGTAAAAAGTCCGATTTTGTAGCTAAGAGCGCGGTAGATGCTGGCGCTTATATGGACTACTTTGTAAACGGCACAAACTACAAGATTACTTATGATAATTTTGTTGGCGGTCTAGGCGTTACGGGAAGTATCGTAACAACTGGATCAGGAACTGGTACTCCTGTTCTTGAGATTGACGGCACAACCAACAAGATTAGAAACATCAGCAATGGCGCTGGAATCATATCCAGTATTGATGCTTATAACGGGGTTGAGTTAGCTCATAATTTTACAGTTGATGCTGTTGGTCAGCCGTTGATGCAGAACACTACATCAGCAAGTCCTACGTTTGTCAGTTTGGTTGCTGGCGCGGGAATCTCGATCAATACAACAGGCACACAGATAAATATTGCCTCTACTGCTACAGCTAAATACGCCAATGTCACGATGCAAGGAAACACCACTCCTACGACTATTGCTGTTGCGGGAACTCCCGTAAAAGTAGCTGGAACTTTTGTTGTCGGTGATATCAACGGATTTACTGCCGATACTACAGGAAAAATTACAGAGCTTGAGGCAGGAACTAGCAGGCACGTTATTAACGCAATAATTTCGATGACGGCAGCAAGTGGCACGAATCATCAGTGTTCTATTTACATTGCTAAAAATGGAGCAGTAATTGGTATCACTAGAATGACGAACACCATAAGCGCTGGTTTGTCTCGCTCGATGGCTACGTTTGTAAACATAGAGCTAACCACAAATGATTACATTGAGTTGTTTGTTTCAAATGATTCAACAACAGATGATTTAACAGTTTCCAGAGCGGTGCTAGGTATTCTGTAATGCCAAAGGTTGTTCTGCCAATAGCTAACGGATTCTATGAGAGTGATTCTCTGCCTATATCGGCTCAGGAATGCACTAACTTTTATCCGAACATAGCTCAGGCTCCTGCGTTAAATCAGGAGACTCTGTTTGGTACGCCCGGACTTGTGCAAGTTGCTTTTGCGGATGCTTTGAACAATAACCGAGGCGCGCACGAGATGAATGGTGTGCCTTACTTTGTTATGGGTAATTCGCTATACAGTATGGCCGCTAATTATACCTTGTCTAATCTTGGAACTATTAGCGGTACTGGCAGAGTGTCGATGGCAGACAATGGCACTCAGATGCTTATTTTAGATCCGGGCGGTGACGGGTTTGTCTACAATCATGTTACAGCTACTCTGACGCAGATTACTGATCCTGACTTCACGGCAAACGGTAATCCACAGATTGTTGTCTACATTGATGGTTATTTTTGTCTAACTACGGATTCCAAGAAGTTTATTGTAAGTGCCTTAAATGATGGTCTGTCTTATAACGCGCTAGACTTTGGGACTGCTGAGTCTGATCCAGATGAGATTGTCGCTCCGGTTGTTTTTAAGAACCAGCTATTTATCGGCGGTTCGCAGACGATAGAAGCATTTCAAAACATTGGCGGCGCTGACTTCCCGTTTCAGCGTACAGGACTGTTTTTAAGCAAAGGTATCGCTAGTCCGTTCAGCATTCAGTCTATGCTAGATACGTTTGTGTTTGTTGGTTCTGGTCAGAACGAGAGTCCTGCGATATGGGCTCTAACTGGAAATAGCGTTACAAAGATATCAACTACCGCCATAGACAAAGAGCTAAACAAGCTAACGGAAGGACAGATAGCGGATATCTATAGCTGGGCATACGCGCAAAAAGGTGCGTATTTTGTAGGTTTTGCGCTGCCGGGAACTACCTTTGTGTACGATACGATAAGTAAGCGCTGGCATGAAAGGAAGTCTTTTATTGATGGCTCTTTGGGCGCTTACCGAGTTACGAGTCTTGTCCGAGCATACAATCAGACTTGGGCCGGTGATCTTGCTGATGGCAGGATTGGCAGGTTAGATCAGGAAGTTTACAAAGAATACGAAAACGTCATACAGAGAACTATTGTTACTCAGCCTTTTCAGCAAAATATGGATTCATTTGTAGTACCAGAGATAGAAATGACAGTAGAGTCTGGTGTAGGAAACGCTGAAACAATTGATCCGCAGATAGGCATGGCTAGAAGCAAGAATGGAAAAACTTGGGCTGATACTAGGTATAGAAATCTAGGCAAGATTGGCGAGTTTAATCATCGTGCAATTTGGCGCAGGAACGGGCGCGCAGCCCGATTTGAGCTGTTTAGGTTTACAATGAGCGATCCTGTCAAGCCAGTGTTGATACAACTGACTGCTGAGATTGAAGCGGTCGCATGACGTACAAACTAAACGTAGCTCAGCCGATAGTAGAAGGTGATGGCACTATGGCTCAGGCGTTTCGCCAGTACACGCAAGAGGTAGCTTTGAGCATACCTATTATTGGTATTGGTAGTCCTGAAGGCGTTGTAGAGGCAAGACAGTACAGTTTATATATTGATGAAACTGGCACAACTGGATCGTTGCAGTATCGAAAGATGCAGCCCAGTATTGCTGGAGACAGAACTAGAGGATGGGTTGCGGTTTGATTGAAAGAACGTCTGATGAAAAGTTTATTAGTGACTTTGTTTTGAAAAGCGAAGTATTTGATGAAATATCTGAGGACAACTTTTCAAGAGATGAATGGCAACCTGACATGAATAGCGGTTGGTTTGTTCATAAAGAAGATGATGAAGTTTGTGGTTTGTGGTTGGCTGAGCTGAGGAACGGAACGACACTAGAGATACATCCAATCGTTCCAAAGAAGCACAGAGGCAAAAAAGCCTACAAAGGTGCAAAAGAGTTTTTTAGTTGGATAACCAAAAACACAACTTACAAAAAGGTAAACGCTGAGATAGCGACTTGCTATCCGAATGCTAAATTGTTTGCTATGCAATGTGGAATGAAGGTAGAAGGCAAGATACGCGCTTCATTTCAGAAAAACGGTAAGCTGCACGATCAATGGATGTTGGGTATAACCCGCGAAGAATTAGAGGCTCGATATGACTAATTTAGTAAAAAAGCTGTTTGGCGATCCCGGAAACGATGAAGCAATAGAACGGCAAGAAAAAAGCAACGAGCTGCTTCGGGAGTTTATAGCCAATCAAACGAATATGGCGCGAGCTGATATTCGTAATACGTTGCCGAGTATGCAAGCTGCAATGACAGCAGGCACTCAGGCTGGTATGGATATATACGGGCAGACTATGCCTCAACAGATGCAGGCTATGACCGGAGGAAATGTTGCTGCTCAAGGATCAATACTTGCTGGTATGCCAATGTACGAGCAAGCGATTCGTGGCGGTGCAATAGATTATAGTGCTTTGAAGCCATACCAAAATAGCATTGATATGTCTTTTGCTAATCAACAACTTCCAGAAGCTGTAGCGAATCCTGAATATATAGCTATGGAGGCTGGGCGAGTAGACCCAACAAGTCCATACATTAGTCCTAAGTTTCAGAATATGCAGCGCCAGATGTTGCACAATCCAAATGTAGCGACTACCCAAGCCGCCTCTCTTGGCGGTCAGCAAATGCCTGACGATTTTGATTACGCTGGCTATGCTGAGTACGAGCAACGAATGGGATACGATAGGTAACCAAAATGGCTAGAACAAGAGAAGATATGGAAGCAATGATCTCCGAGAGATTAGCTAACGATCCAAGTTTGCAAGGTTTGGGTGGTAACTTCCAGCCGCCAGCAACCATTCCCGGCGCTGATCCCATTACTACAGCGATGCGATTGAATAACTCTGGACAGCCTATCCCAGAAAATTTACAGCGTGATGTTCTTTCTTATGCTTCTGCTCAAGGTATGGGCGCTGCTGATTTGGAGAATATGTTCGGTATGCCTGCTGGCACTGTGCAGAGTGCAGTGCAAAGTCTAGGTATTGCCGATCAGGTTCCGCAAAATCTTGGTGGTACTGGCGTTCCTGCAATGCCAAATCCCGCAACAACGGGCGGGCCGAGCAGAGGTGCTACTGGCACAGAATTTACTAATGTTCCTCCTGATCCCGCAAGTTACAGAGATCAACGCCGTAGACTTCGGGAAGGACAGCAAGCAGGTCTTAACGCGCAACAAAATCACCCAAGAATGGGAGAATTACAAGCACTTGGAAACGTCCTTCAGCAGATCGGGCCAAATGATCCGAGGTATGCAGACCTAACAAAACAATATCAAGATTTAGGAAACGCAATTAACGTAGACGCTCAAAGAGCGCAGCAAAGTGCTTTAGGAAACGGTCAAGACCAAAAAGGCTCTGGCGCAACCAATGGCGGAGGCGCAACAACACAAGCTGGAGGCGCTGCTGAAAAAACGCCAATCCAGAAGGTGCAAGATTTTATAGCTCAAGGCGGTAAGTCAGATAGAGACATCTATCGTGAGATAGTGAAGCAAGGTGTTGATTTAGGCGAAATTGCTAATGCAGTCGGTGTGCCGTTAGATGAAGCTACAGCAAGATTTACCAGAGCTAAAGAGCTTGAGCAGATAGATGAATATGCGGCTATGGGGCCGGAAGCTGTAGCAAAAGAGTTTCCCAATGGCGTACCAGACAACCTAATTGCTAGGTACATCAACGAAACAGGACAAGATGACACAGCCATAGCGGCAACGATGGATCGTTTTGGTGTTACTCCTGACGATGTGGCTAGAGCTACTGGAAAGCCGTTGGCTGAGGTGCAGCAGAGATATAGCACCGCCAGAGGCGATACAGTGAAAACTGGTGGCACTGGAGGTGGCGCTGAAACTGTGCAGACTCCTGCGTCTACAACTGCTCAAGCTGGACGCGCAGGATCAGCAGGACAGACAGGACTTGCTGGCGCTGAAAGAGCGGCGGGTTTAGGTTTGGCTGGAGCGAATCAGGCAATTGCTGGAGGCGTTGATCAAGCTAGACAAGACGTATTAGATGCAACTCAGTTGGCCCGTGGTGATATTGCAAACGCTGCTCAGCAAGCTGGTGGTGCAGTCCAAACAGGAACTCAGCAAGGCTTACAAGCTCTCACGGCTGGTTTACAGTCTGGACAGACAGATATATCTGGTGGGACAAATCAAGGTCTTCAGGCTTTAGCGGCAGGACTTCAATCTGGTCAGCAAAACGTACAGCAAGGCGCACAGGCTGGATTACAGGCACTTAGTCAAGGTCTTGGAGTTGCGAGAGGTGATATAGCTTCTGGAACTGCGGCTGGATTACAGGCTCTTGGTCAAGGCATTGGCGTTGGAAGGCAGGATATTGCTCAAGGCACTGCTGCGGGTCTACAGGCTTTAGGTCAAGGACTAGGAACCGCAAGAGGAGATATAGCTTCAGGAGCGCAGGCTGGTTTAGCGGCGTTACAGCAAGGTCTAGCAACAGGCAGAGGCGATATACAATCTGGAACGCAGGCTGGCATAGGAGCTTTACAGGCTGGTGTAGATACAGCCAGAGGAGACATAACAAGAGGCGCTCAAACTGGCCTACAGGCTCTAGGAACAGGATTAGAAACAGCAAGGCAAGATATTCGGTCAGGAACTCAGACTGGCTTAGGAGAGCTTGCAGCAGGTTTTGGAGGCGCTAGAGGAGATATACAGGCTGCTCAACAAGCTGCTGCACAACAGTTTGGTGCTGGTTTAGGCGATATTACCAGCGCTAGAGACTTGGCTTCTCAACAGATAGGTCAAGCGTTTGGAGCTGCTGGGCAAAGGTTTGATCCGTATTCTCAGATAGGTCAGCAAGCTCTACAGCAGCAAGCTGCGTTATCTGGTGCGCTAGGCGGAGAAGCCTTTAATCAGGCGTTCCAAGAAAGCCCACAGATGCAATTTTTGAGAGAGCAAGGCGAACGTGCCGCATTGCGTACAGCAGCCGCTAGAGGAGGTGTGGGTGGCGGTAACGTCATGAAGGAGCTGGCTAGGTTCAATACTGGTTTGGCCTCTCAAGACCTTCAGAGGCAAATACAGAACCTTCAGGCGTTAGGCGGTCAAGGACTACAGGCTGCTGGTCAGCAAGCGCAACTAGGATCGCAGGCCGGTCAATTGCAAGCTGGGCTGCAAACGGATGCGGCTAGACAGCTCGCTGCACAGCGTGGGCAACTTGCTCAGGCAGAGCTTGGTACAGGACAGCAGTTAGCAGGATTGCAGTCACAGCAAGCTCAGCAGGCGCTACAAGCCAGACTTCAAGAAGCTGTCAGGCTTGGTCAAATTAGTGAAACTGAGGCAACTCAGGCTTTACAGGCACAACAAAGAGCTGGAGAGCAAGCCGCTCAATTTGCTTATGGTCAAGGCCAGCAGGAGCTTCAGGCAAGACAAGCTGCTGGGCAACAGGCGGCTCAGTTGGCAGCCCAATCAGCAGCGCAACAGCAGCAAGCAACACAGAGAGCAGCAGAGCAGCAAGCCTCTATGGCATTCGGTGCTGGAGGCCAAGCTCAACAAGCGTTGCAACAAGCTGCTGCTGCAAGAGCCCAAATGGCTGCTAGAGGCGGCGAGCAAGGTTTGGCCGCTCTACAAAGAGCTGGAGAAATCTCTGGTCAGATGGCGTATGGAGCCGGAGGTCAAGGACTGCAAGCTCTGCAAAGAGCCGGAGAAACAGCCGGTCAAATGGCTTACGGAGCTGGTGGTCAAGGATTGCAGGCACTGCAAGAAGCTGGCATGGCAAGAGGTCAAATGGGTTTCCAAGCAGGTCAGGCTGGTTTAGGCGCGTTGACCGGAGCTGGATCGCAGCTTGCTGATATCTTTAGCGGTCGTGGGCTGGCTCTTTCTCAGCTTGCCAGTGGCGCAGGAAGACAGCTTGCTGACTACGGAATGACCGGAGCCTTACAAGGCGCACAGAACATCTACGGCACTGGTAGAGATATCTCTGCACAGCGCTTCAGAGCTGGTCAGGACATTGCGTCAAACATACAAGCGCAGATGGCAGCTTTGGCTGGATTGCAGGAAAGTCAAGGTATTAACCAAAGCAATCTGTTAGGACAGCAGGCTGGAACTCTTGCAGGTATGCAAACCGGAGCCGCACAGAACACTGCTGGCCTGATAGGTCAAGCCGGTCAAAACCTAGCAGGCGCAGCTATGGGTCAAGCAAGTGCTTATAATCCCGCTAATCTTGGTGGCTTACAAAATGTCGGCGGAATGCTGTCTGGTGAGACTACAAAAGCAATTGGAACAGGCATTGGCGGTAACATCGGAACAGTTATAGGCGCATTTGGGTAAGGTGTAAACATGGTTGATGCATACGATCCTAACAAAATAGAAAACACAGAATTTACATCTCGCTCTGGCATGAGCAGCAGAGATGCTTTTTCAGTGCCGCGAGCTAGAGTAAGCGCCAGACAACTACCTAGAGATATTTTGCAAGCGGTTGGTAGTGGTGTTCTTTCTGGTTTTGGTGTAGATCGCCCGTTGAGAGTAGAGAAAAGACAAGCGCAGCTTACTCAAGGAACAATTCAAGATGCTCGTCAAATTAAAAGAGCTTTAGAAAACGAAAACACCAATGAAGCTATAAGCATATTAGTTGACAGAATGAACATCTTGCATCGAATGGGTGAAGATGAATCTGACACTAGAATGTTGCGTGATGCGTTAGTTGCTGGAAGACCTGACGTTGTTATGAGAGAAGTAAACACTTTCTTAAACAACCTTCCGGTAGAGTATATCGATCCTGATATGGTTACAGAGCAAGGCCAAATGATAAGCCGCAGAGCTGGTGGAGCGCCTACTGCTGAGGCTGTTGGTGGGTTTGAGGTCAAGCCTGAAGAGCAATATAGGCCACTCACAGAAGGCGAAATAGCTTTGTATCGCCTTGATCCAAAAGGTTCTTATCGGATGAACGTAAGGACTGGAAAGCCAGAAAGAATAGGTTCTGGTGGAACTACTATTAATATGCCGCAAGTAGGAAGCATTCCTACCGGTTATAGAGCTGTATACAACGATCAAGGTCAGGTAGAAAGCTATGAGTTGATACCGGGCAGTCCAGAAGCGCAACAACAAGCTGAATCAGAGTCCCAAGAACAGCAGCGGACAGGACAACGCGCAACTTATGTTGATGTTGTTTTAGACGAGATTTCATCTGTAAGAAACATGGTGGAGAATCAAGGCCCGCTTACTCCTGTGACTGGATTTATGGGCGCTAGAATGCGTTCAGTAGAAGGATCGCCTGCCTTTGATATGGCGCAAAGAATTAGCACTATCAAAGGAAACACAGCATTCACACGATTAGAGCAAATGAGAGAAGCCAGCAAAACTGGCGGTGCGTTAGGAAGCATTACAGAAGGAGAATTGGAGCTTTTATCTAATACTCTAGGTGCGTTGAATCCAGATATGTCTGATGCAGAGTTTTTGCGTACTCTGACAAGATTAGAGGAAACGTATACCAATATAATGAACAAGCTGATGCAAGAGCCAGAGATAGCCAGACAATATGGTATTGAGGTTCCATCACTACAAAACGATCCTCTTGATTTATTTTCTCCGAGAAGACCATGAGCGAAAAATTAGATTTATTTAAGCAAAGATATCCTGATTATCAGAATGTCTCAAATGCTCAGTTAGCTCACGCATTATGGAATGCAGAGTATAAAGACAAAATGCCAATGGGTATTTTTGCTGATTCTCTGGAGCTTACGGATGATGAGTTTGGTGAAATGATCGGTTTTGCAAGTCAAAGCGGATACGAGCCAACCACGATGTCTGGTGGCGGCGTTACTCCGGGCGCTAGAGCCGCAACTGCTGCCAGAGGATTTTCTATGGGAGCTGCGGAAAATGCTGCCGCAGCGTTGATGGCAACTAAAGATAGAGTTGGCAGGTTTGTAAGAGGAGAAGAACAAAAACCTTTTGGCGAAGATTTTAATGATTATCTTGGTCTTACTAGAAATCTTATTGAAGAATATCAAAAAGAACGGCCTTACGAGGCTTTCTTTATGGAAATGGTTCCGGCTTTAGCTTCAGGCATTGGTGTAGAAAGAGCTATAGCTGGAGGAGTTCCAAGAGTAGCTATGGGAACATCACCAAGCGTTGCAAGAACAGCGGCAACTTCTGGAACCGCTGGCGGAGTTTACGGATTTGCAACTGGAGAGCCGGGAGAAAGGTTAGAAAGTGCTTTTGAATTAGCTATACCTTCAACATTTTTTGGTGGTGTCAGTCAAATAGGATTAAATTTTGCCGCTCCAGCCATAAGAAGTATTGGTAGGTCTTTTGGCAGAAGAATGCAGCAGTTTGACAGCAATCCTACTGTAGAGGCTGCTAGAGCTTTGAAAAACGACATCTATGAAAAAGCTACCAATGCCGGAATAGTTTATGACGTTCCTGCAATGAGAAGTCTTTACAACAAAGCAAGAAGGTTTGTTGCCGATGAAGGCACATATAGTCCTGAAGTAGACGATCAAATGACTGCTGCTTTGAAGATGTTAAAAAATTATTCAAAAAAACCGCAAAATCTTATTCAGTTAGAAAAGCTCAGAAGAGCAATGTACGACAGATATAGGAAAAGTAATTATACGGATCAATCTATACGAGAGCTAACACATATAATAGATGAAACTATTGAAAATTTTGGAAGTGGAGATGCCAATATAATTAAGTCTGCAAGATTGGCTAATTCTCGATTCAAAAAAGCTGAGCTGATAAACGAAGCGTTTGAAAAAGCGCAAAGGTCAGCCGGCTCTTCTGGTTCTGGTGGGAATGTAATCAATAGGTACAAACAAGTAATCAACAGCATACTAAATGACAAGAAACAAATGAGGTTTTTTACTAAAGAAGAAGAAAAAGCAATGCTTGACTTTGTTAATTTTACAACTGGAGAGCAGTTGTCACGGCTTGGCGCGAAACTTGATCCAACTTCAGGTGGTTTAATGCAAGCATTAGCAATAGGTGGCGCATATGCTGATCTTGGAACTACAGCATCAATTGCAATACCTGCTTCAATTGTTAGAAGAGGATTAGAACAGAAAACTACAGAAGGAGCTGAGGCTCTTGTAGAGAGAATGGCGACAGGACAAATGCCAACAACAAGAGCGGTAAGAACACCATCAACAGTTATGCCGCAAGCAATAGAAGAGTATGAAAGAGAGACAGAGCGTTTAAGAGGCGATATATAATGGCTAGATTTGGCGAGATAAACGCACAATACTTTGATGACGCTGGCGATCCGCTCAGCAGCGGTAAGATATATTTCTACGAGTCTGGCACTACCACGCCAAAGACAACGTATAGCGACATTAACTTTACTATTCCTAACACGAATCCGGTAGTGCTAACAGCGGCTGGCAGGCAGCCAAACATATTCTTTGATGGTGTCGCTAAGGCGATACTGGTAGACAAGAATGATGTTCAGATACTGGTTAGAGACCCAGTAGGCCAGACGGCAAGCTCGTTTGGTGATCCGTGGGTTGCTACCAAGATTTACTCTACCAATTCGGTAGTGATAGGCAGTGACGGTGTTTACTACCGATCTCTGGTTCCATCTAACCAGAACAACAATCCTACTACTACCACAGGATACTGGTCATTACTGTACTCGGTAGAATGGAACGCTGGAATAACCTATCAGGAAGGCGCTGTAGTTTCCTATAACGGTGAGCAATACCAGAGCCTGCAAAGCAGCAATCTAAACAACAATCCATCTACCGCGTCAGCGTACTGGGTACTGCTTAGCTTTGCGTGGATATCCACTAGAACCTACGATCTGAACCAGAATGCAGTTGGCACTGATGGTATTCTGTATACATCTCGGCAAGGCGGTAACGTAGGCAATGATCCTACCGATCCTGCGAACCGTCCTACCTACTGGGTAGGCACATCTGCTGACGCTGCTGTTAGTGCTTTGGCGGCGGCTAATTCGGCAACAGCTAGTGCTAACTCTGCCACGGCATCCGCCAACTCAGCCGCAAATAGTCAGACCTATTCTGTAAACAGCGCAAATTCTGCGGCAGCGTCAGCGAACTCGGCAACAGATAGCCAAACTTATGCCACAAATAGCGCGAACTCAGCGACTGCTAGTGCCAATTCCGCCACAAATAGCGCGAACAGTGCTACGGCTAGTGCGAACTCCGCTACGGCGGCAGCAAACAGCGCAACTGACGCAGAGAACACGCTGGATGAATTTCAGGATATTTACTTAGGAGCTAAGTCTGCCGATCCCACAACCGATAATGACGGCAATCCGCTTCAGACGGGCGCTCTGTACTTTAATACAACGTCAACAACATTTCGGGTATATAATGGCACTAGCTGGCAGAACACCGCAGACATCGCCACAAGCATCCTCTGGAGCCAGATAACTAATGCTCCAGACTTTACCGGCGAGGTAAATAAGTACCTGAAGTCTAACGGTTCTAGCATGACTTGGGAGATTGTAGCGGACGAGATACCGTCACAAACTGGTCATGCTGGTGAGTTTTTGACAACTAATGGAACCGTATTGAGCTGGGCAGAAACGCTGCCAGACCAAACTGGTAACGCAGGAAAATACTTAACTACTGATGGTTCTACGACATCGTGGGCTACAGTTGAATCATTTGCAGAGAGCAAGGCTTACTTCTTTTCAGGATTTTGATTATGGCTACTGGAACTCTAGGACAATCAGCACTTACGGCGGCTACAGATACTACGGTCTACACAGTCCCGGTTTCTAATACTGCTACGTTTAACGTAAATATTACTAATCCCAATGTTAGCGTTGCGGTCATTCGTTTGGCTGTAGCGGCTTCTGGAACACCGACTCAAGCTGAATACTTGGAGTATGATGTCGCGTTGGGGCAAGGCGATGTCCTTGAGAGAACAGGAATAGTCGCATCATCTGGCAAAAATATAGTAGCCAATTCAACCATAGATAATGTCACCGTTAATGTTTACGGATACGAGGCTTAAAAATGGGACGTTCAATATCAGGCGATGCCGCAGCATCACAAACAAAAACGGTTTTCAGTGTAGACGGTTTCCAGAAAGGAGACCTGATATACAAGACAGCATCAAAAACTGGAAAGATACCAGATGATTTTGTCGCTACCGCAAGTTTTGAAGCATCTCAAAGAGAGATAAATTACTATCGAGGTGAGGATAGCTTATACAGCAGAAAAACCATCACTTCTCAAACTCCCACATCGCAGACAGCGATGGGAAATGGTGTTGCTGCGGCTGTATTAAGCAATGGCAATGTGGTTTCTGTATATCTCAGAAGCTACAACAATCCCGGCACAAGTAGCGAGTATCTTGATGTTGTTTTTCAAATAGACCAACCTGACGGCACAAGTGTTGTTTCTCCGACAGTGGTCAATCAACTTAATAGCACATACAGAAGTTATGAGAACAGATCATTGGCAGTTGCGTCAGATTCCAGTGGTGGTTTTGCTGTCTTTTGGACGGGCAGCACTAGCCTTACTGGTCATGTCCAGCTTTTTGACAATACGGGATCAACTGTTGGTTCTGTTCGGTCGCTTATTTCATCAACCACAACAATAAGAATTAAATCTTTTAACAATGGAACGTATGCTCTTGCATACGGCAATACTTCTAATTATTGTTATTTCAGAACCGTTAATTCATCTGGTCTTGGCACACAGCAAACTGTAAATACCAATACGCAGTATTCCTCAAATTTTGATTTGGCTATGGATTCAAGCGGTGTTGCTCACATTGTTTATAGTACATCAAATCAGATTCTAAGAAAATCCTACAATTCCAGCTCAACTAATGTTATTTCTGAAACAATTAACTCAAGCCCGATGGCTGGAAGCAGTGTTCTTTGTGTAGCGGTTGCAGTTTCTTCTTCTGATAAAATTATTGCAGTAGCTTTTGGTTTGAATGCCACAGAAAAATTGGTTCTTTACGGAAAAGACGGGACAAGTGCTGGAGGTTGGCCTTCATCTCACGTTGCTTTATCTTGGGATAACAGTAATGCGCCTGCTCAACATTCACTTTTGTATTTTGAAAGCATACCTAGCACAGATAATTTTTTCTATCATGCTTGTGGTTTTGAATGGAATCAGGCACAAGTAATAGATTATCTCGGCGTGGCTCAAGGCCCGACAATAAATAACTTTGGCTCAAGACAGAACGCTGGCGCTAGAGGTTTAATACTGGCTAATTCAGAATTGAGGTTCTATGTATCTGGAGGAGGTAGAGACACCAATGAGTATAGAACCGATGGTATTCCATTAAATGAAGTTGGCTACGTCACAATAGATCAAACAAATTACGCTGGCAGTGGTGAGAATCTTTCTTCTGATCCAGTTGTACTAGCATCAACAACTGCAAATGTTAATGGTTACGCAAGAGGAGGCTCTACTCCAAACACTGCTCAGTTTACTGCGGCATCAAATCAAACTGTAGTGGGATCATTACCTGTTACTACAAATGAGTCTACTTGGGTAGGAACACTAACTTCAATTGGTGAGTCTTCTAACATTTATTATGTGAGAGGAATTCAATTAGATAACGGAAACATAGCGATTGTTTATGCTACTAGCACTGCCCATCATCTTCGTGTGCTGGACAAAGATTATCAAACAATAAGCACAACTGAGCTTGCGACTTTTACCACATCTAATTGGTATCCAAAAGTTGATATCACAAAATTGGCAAATGGAAACATTGTCGTAGTATGTCATGAAGACAACAACAACATACCAACAGTTAGAATGTATGACTCAACGATGTCAGAAATTACGTCTGAAACTGTACTAGATACTTCTCCTACTATTGTTGCAACTGGTCAGCATCAGTTTTGTGTTACACAAATACCATACCAGCCAACGTATTTTCTTTTCTCTTGGGCCAACAATGCTACTCAGCTTTATTTCTCTATATATGATTCAACAGATATGAGCCAAGTAAACACGGCTACTTCGGTGGATACTAGCCGTACTATGGCCGGCACACAGAGAATGATTGTTGATAAAAGAGGTATTTTCTACGCTATCTATAGAAGTCCTCCTTACAGTGAATATCCTTTATTTAGAGGAACAGATAACTCATTTCCAAATTGTACGAGTGTAGGTTCTTTTAATAGACTGAATGGATACGGTTCTTCATCCTACAACAGATGGAATGGCGATATAATAATGAGTGCTGACGGCGGTCTTCTGTTTCCGTGGCATAACAACAGTGGGACTGATGGAGTTACTAGCGTAACTGGAACTTCAAGCGGTGATTGGCGAATTGGTAATGTAGGTACAGCAACTACAAATAATTATGGATCACTCCACGGCACGACAGGAAACGGACAATATTTTGTTCTTAATACTACCGGCGCTGGTAGTTATCCGGGCTATATTTGGAAAGGCAGAACAACAATAAATATAGACCCGCAGGCACAAGATCAAATATTAACCAACCTAAGCTCATCAGACCAATATATGGGTGGCGATATTATTCCGGCAGACGGAGATACTGCTCATGTGATATTTAGAAGAGGCACTGATGCAACTCACATGATTGGAAAAGTTAGAGTCAGGCCAACTGGATATGTTTTGAAGACTGTTCAAAACGTAACACTAAGCGCTCCTGTGACTTTGAATGAGAAGACATCTCCACTATTAGGAGTTGCTGCTTCTGATTGTTCTGCTGGAGGAAGTGGAATTGTGCAGGTTTCTGGATCAACAGCATTAAATACAAATTACCCATCTGGGACATCTGAGTTTTTCGATTTTAGAAGTCAGTTTTCTGATGGTGTCAATGGCTTGATATCAGGTCGCAACATAGAGCTGGGAGATTAAAATGAGTATCCCGACACAAACGTCAAATTTATATAACCCGTTTAGCGGTGTATTTGGTAACGGCCAAGTCGAGACATTTTCTTACTCAAGGACGTTTACTGTTCCTGTAGGTGTTTCTAAAGTCAGAGTAAGATTGTGGGGAGCCGGTGGCTCTGGCGGTGGTGGCGGTGGCGGCTTTGCAATGAAAGTTTGCAATGTAACTCCCGGCTCTAATATAGCTGTCACTACAGGATACTCTGCGTCATCATTTGGAACTTTTGTTTCTGCTACTCAAGGAGCTAACACAAATGGAGTTGGAGGAACTGGGGTAGGAGGTGACATTAACCATACAGGAGGACAAGGTAGCACTGCTGGAGGTGGTGTTGCTAATTTGTTTGGAAATGGTGGCAGACCCGGACAACCCGGAACGTCTGGAGGTGGAGCGATAGCTTCTGGAAATACTGGATATGCAGGATTAAATACTAGCGGAGGTTTCCATACAAGCACATCAAGTGAACCAAAATATCAGCCAGTAACTCATCCTATTTTTTCTATGGATTTCTTAGGAACTGGTCCGGGCGGTGGATACAATCAAATGGGTGTAAATGGTGGTGGTACTGGTGGTGGAAGTACCGCAGGCTCTTTTCCCGGAGGTGGTGGTGTTGGCGCCACTGGTGGTTATGGTTTTGTGATTGTGGAGTATTAAAAATGATTGTCAGAATGGAAGGTAATACTATTGCAGAAATCTACACTGCCGTAGAAGGTTTTGAACTGGAAGAATGTTTTCACCCAGACGTTTTGAGAACCGCAGTAGAAGTAGAAGATTACTTGAGCGTTGGATGTGCCGTGCAAGAAGATGGCTCTTGGTTAGACGCTGAAGGTGAAGTTATTCCAGAATCTGTTCCAGTTGAGCCGGTTGAAGAAGAGGATCCTGCTGAGGAAGAACCTGCCGAAGAAGCTCCAGCAGAGGAAGCTCCTGCTGAGGAGCCTGCTCCGGAATGATCCGTGGTTCATGTATTTGTATTGATAATGACCATCGGAGGAGTGGAAGTAGCTAACGACTCCTGTCGGGAAGCTATGTGCTTTTACAACCTAGATACCTGTAATTCGTTTGCGGCTAAGTTAAGGCGCAGAGGAAGCCCAAGTACATCAATAAATATTACAGCCTATTGTAAGCCGATATTGGTAGACCCGACTCAAGATGGAGTGAGAGTTTACTAATGGCTGTCGCAGAAATAGGAATGCTTATCGCGGGAGCTAGAAAGGCCGTGCAGTTTTGCGAAGCTGTAGCTGAGGCAAACGGTGATTTCCAACAATGTGTAGGTAAGATTCAGACCTTTTTTAACTGCGCTGATGCGATTAAAGAGGCGGAGGTAAAAGCGGAAAGCGGTGATTACTTTTCGCGTAACAGCCCAGAGGCTGAAGCTCTACAGAACTTAAATGCTCGCTACCAAATGGAGCAGATGGAAAACCAACTCCGCACTTTAATTGTGTGGAATATGTCCGAACAACATTATAAGGACATGATGCGTGATAGAAAGCGCATACGAGAAAGAAGGATGCAAATTGCTAAAGCTAGAGCAGCCAGACGTAAGATGATGATTGATGGCACGTTTGTACTAGGTTGTGCTGTGCTTGGTTTTGGTCTTATTTGGTACACAGCATTATTGATTATCGGATACGCAGAGTAATGGAATACCAACTTTTATTTAACATAATTATTGCAGTGGCTGGGTTCTTAGGCGGTGTATTAGTCAACAGAGCATTTTCTACATTAGATAAAATAAATGACGAGCTAAAGATTATTCCTGAGAAGTACGTTTCGAAGGATGACTACCGAGAGGACATCCGAGAGATTAAAGAAACGCTCGGTGCAATCTTTAAGAAACTAGACAACAAGGCTGAAAAATGAAACTTGATCCTGTTCTACTAAATATGGCTGCAAGCTGGTCAGAGAAGGCTTACAACAAGAAGAACAAGGACGCTATCAAGATTGAAAACAAGCTCACAGGAGCCACGGCTTTTGTGATCAAGCGCAAGACCATTGATGTCATTGCGTTTCGTGGTACGGAGAAGAAGCTAAACGATATTCTCACAGACCTGACGGCTATCCCGGTTCCGTATGCCGGTAGGATGTGCCACGCAGGCTTCGTTCTACAACCCGCTCCTATCCGCCATCCGACCAAGAAGCACATTGACCCAAAGAAGCGCACGATGTTTACAGGCCACAGTCTAGGCGGTGCGCTGGCAGAGATGTCTGCTGCCAAGATGAACGGCAAGCACGACAACATTAATCTCATCACGTTCGGTAAGCCGAATACGTTCTTCAAAGGCTTCAAGAGACCGATGAAGCTCGACAACCAGATATCCTGCGTCAATGGCAGTGATATGGTTGCACGAGTCCCACGGCTGCTCTACGGGCCTTCTAAGTCACAAACAATGCTATACTTTAGCAATACAGGCCCAGACTATATCAATCCCAGTAAGGACACCAGAATAGCTGACAGAGGCGGCATGAAGGATAGAGTTGCTGACCACAGCATGAGCGATTACAAGAAAAGGCTAAAAGAGTATCTTGAGTCTCAAGAGAAGGTAAAGCCTATAAACCAAGAAGCTGCTAAGCAACTGGAGAAAATGAAATGAGACTGATCTGTCTATTGTTTGTGTTTACCTTATCAAGCTGCACATCCGTGCAAGGTGTAATCGACAACAAGGAAATATACTGCTCGCAATTCTACAAAGGCATCCGTGCTGTTGGGCGGTCTGCTTTGTCTGCTACGGCTGGCGTGGTAGTGCCTGATGTCTGCGACACAATAGACGATATTGTTGCGGAGGAAAACGCCGAAGGCGTGGACAAAAGCGATAGCTGATCTCCGACTTATAATCCAACTGGTGTTATTGTTCAAATGAAACTAGGTGGCCTACTCAAAAGCCTCGCTCCTACCATAGCCTCTGCTGCTGGCGGGCCTCTCAGCGGTATGGCTGTAAAGATCGCAGCTCAGAAACTCAATCTACCAGACGCTACAGCAAATGAGATAGAAGACCTGATTGAGCGAGAGCCGGAGAAAGCGGTTTTACTAAAGCAGGCTGACGCTGAGTTTAAGAATCGCATCCGAGAGATGGAGATAGACCTTGAGTCATTTAAGACTGAAGTCGAAGACCGCAAGGATGCTAGGAATAAGTTTTCTGGAGACCTTACGCCAAAGGTGTTTTGCATATTGGCGTTGTTGCTGTACGGAGCTTATGTAATGGCTGTAACGATTATGCCGCACGATCAAAACGATGAGACCATAATTTCACTCGTGCTGGGCCAGCTATCCGGGATACTGGGAACCTGCGCGGCGTTCTTCTACGGAGGCTCTCAGAAGTGAATAAGATGGACAGGCTCATAGAACAACTAAAGCGCCACGAAGGCGTTGAGACTCATGCGTACAAATGCTCAAGCGGCAAGCTGACTATTGGTGTTGGTAGAAACATTGACCCAGAAGGCGGTATCGGTTTATCAATGGATGAGATTGAGTACCTGCTGTCTAATGACATCCTGCGCTGCATTAAAGAGCTTAGCACTGAATATGCGTGGTTTGGTGATCTGGATGAGGTGCGTCAAGAGGCAATAATTAATATCTTCCTGAATCTGGGCGCAACAAGATTCCGTTTATTTAAGCGGGCTCTGGCCGGGATGGAGCAAGGAGATTATGAAACTGCAAGCACTGAGTTTCTGGACAGTCGCTGGGCTAAGCAGGTAGGCGGTAGAGCGTTAGAGCTTACCGATATAATCAGGTCAGGCGAGTATGTATGATCCTTATATCTACGTTTGTGAGATTGTTCGAGTCGTTGATGGAGATACTATTGATGTCAATGTTTCTCTGGGTTGGTCTGTTTATCTTCGTAAGCAGCGTATTCGTTTATACGGCGTTGACGCTCCCGAATCTCGCACTAGAGATGTGGAAGAGAAAAAATACGGTAAAGCCTCGAAGAAGTTTGTCAAAGACTTCCTGAGTAGCGATCACATTCTGCTCAAGACTAGAGAGAAAGGCAAATACGGCAGATATCTAGGTGACTTCTGCGTTGGTGATAAATGGCTTTGCGACGAGATGATCAAGGCTCACCACGCTGTACCGTATTACGGGCAGAACAAGGCTGACATCGCAGCCGCGCACATCCGCAACAGAGCCTTAGTGCAGCTCTGATCCGTATCTGTCAGTCTCTTCCATATACTTGAAGAACTCTTTGCTTCGAGTTTCATCACCGAATACAAAGTCTTCTAGGTGTGACAGGTTCCAAGCCAGCGTTGCTATGTAATTAAGATCGCGGCTATTGAACTTGTGAGGAGCCCGCTTCAGCCATTCCTCGCAGTCCTCTGGGTTCTTTAAGATAAAGCTAATGCCTTCCATTTTTTTGCCTCTTCGATGTCAGACAGATGCTTGTACTTGACTAGCCTAGCATCTTCTTTGACGGCTGTGTTGGTTATTTTTTCACCACGCTTGCGCTCTATAGCTAGATCGGTAGACCAGAACCACTCTTTAGAACAGTGACCCATAACGGTGCAGGTGTTGTCTAGGATGTTCACCACGGTGAATATGTAATGATCGCACTTCTGGTGACGCTGGTAGTCTGTCAGCAAGACTCTACTGTCTGCGTGAGGTACATACTTCGGAGCGTTGGTTTTGACATCAATCCGGCAGTTGCCCACTAGAAAGTCATAATCAAACCCGTCTACAAAGCTGTACGGTACGTCATAGCAGGCCAGAAGCTCAGCCACAGCAAGCTCTCCGATAGTGCCTACTACCTTACTGTGCTTGTTAATACTGCGTCTGTTGAGCGTTTCTGGAGTGTCTTCAGCGATGTCGTACCAGATGTCAGGTATCTCAAAGATCGCTTTCATGCGAAGGCCACGGTATGTGGATGCCTAGCTTCTCTCCGAGGTACTTGTTCAGGATGTCATAGACCTTGATGTAGTCTATTTTGTTTGCATCTGCTGAGCTTTCTTGGTCTGTCAGTGTTTTTAGCACTGGCTTAAATAGGTAGTCTTTGACAGCGTACTTAGTCCACGGTATCTCTTTCTTGTGTTCCATCACTGTCTTTACGTCTAGGTTCTTCTCGTTCAGCGCATCTGCAAGCTGTTCGCACCAGAGGTGCAATGAGCTGTTCTGCTTGACGCTACGCTGTTTTCCCGTCTTCCATTGCATGACAAGATACTTGTCCTTGCGATAGCACTCATCAATGTGTTGCTTGAACATCTCTAGCGTATGCTCGCTGTTTATAATCCAATGCTGACCCGTCATTTCAGCCTCTTCTCCTGTTCTTTGATTTGCGCTCTCAAGTCTTTAATCATGTCATCATAATCAGCCTTGTAGAGCTTGTGGACTTGGTTCTTTGTAGCAATCATGTGATCAACATGATCCTTGCCGTACATATCAATCATGTGCAGCGTGTAGGCTTGTGATGCAGTGCCGTGCTTCATGCCAAACCCATTACAACCTTTGCATTGCAGGTGCACATTGCACTCTTCCAGCGCCCAGCGACTGCTTGCGCCTTTCGGGAGCCAATGGCCTCCATCTGCATCCTTGTAATGCACCAGCTTGTTGCACGACACGCACCTAGCCATACCGTTGTCATCAGCAGCCTTCATCCTGACAAGCTGCTGAAGCAACCGTAATGCCTTTGCTCTGGGAGTTTCACTCGGCACTCTTACGCACCTTTACAATGTGGAACCCGCCATTAGTGACCTGCTGAACGTCAAACGTAATATCTTTGCCGCGTAGCCAGCCTTTGATTGACCAGTAGGCTCTCCGCATTTCATCGTAATCCTCAAACTCGATGGCCTGCGAATATCCCATATCAACAAAGGCTCTAACTGCTTGGTTCTTGATCTGCCGCTCAGCTTTCTCAAATTCGACAACTTTCATTAGAATGGTATATCCGAGTAATCTTCTTTTGTTTCATGTGGAACGTCATCAGGCTTTTCGCTCGCTACACGCTCCCATTTCAACGAAATAAACTTAGCGCCTGTCTTGCTGTTGGTATTCAGCCAGCCTTTCAGGTCATACCCATACTCGCTCTTCCCAATCTGGCCTGAGTTGACAGCCTCAAACAGAGCCTTCATGTCTTCCTCTTTGATGCTGGCGTAATACTGGTCATCATCATACTTTGACTTGTTTATCCCAGTAAGCTGCACCCATTCCTTCTTCTCATACTTATCCATCTATCAGTCTCCTTGTTTCTGAATCTACTAATTCTGCGGCCTCGATAATTATCTTGGACGCTTTGTCTATCCATTCATCGTCACGTTCTACCTTGATAATGAACGGCTTGTGCTCTGGCCTAAATGAAAAGAACCAGTAGTAATCCAGCTCCATAATCCACATAGTGCCTTGCACCTGCTGGAAATAGGCGCTAGGAAGCCTACCAGAGCGTCTGTAGCCTATGTGCGTACTCCGCTGTGGGCATTTGATTTCGATGCCTGTATCGGCCCACAGGCCGTCTGGTGAGCATCCAACATCGTGATCGTCCAGAGCTACCAAGCCAACCTGCTTAATGCTGACATCGTGCAGCAGCTCAAAGGTAGAGCGGGCCTGATCTTCCAAATCGTTGCCTTCCTGCATTGCAGCGCTTTTGTAGGTGTCGATGGGTATCGGCACTTCACGCTCAGCAATCACAGCGTTAAGATAGGTATCAGCTTGTTTAGATTTAACTCCTTGAGTCGTTACGAGCTTTGAGAAGTTGGATGCGGTGATAAAGCCGCATCTGCTTCTCAACCATTCATCAGAGCCTTGTTCGTGGTAAAAGTGCCTCATAGGAATGAGTCCTGCTGAGATACTTGCTCGCGCTCTTTGAGAATCTTCCTCAGCTGGCTGATCTGCCTGTCGCTCAGGTTCCAATTGTCAGCCTTCACAGACCGCAGGCAGGTCTCCAGATTCATGCCAGCCTTCTCGCAGTCAGCCTTGATGCTGTTTATATTGCCGGTCTCAGCGGGCTCTTCATCGTGCTGCGCGTCATTGTCATTTTCAGGATCGCCGAGAGCGAACAGGCCCATAAGGCAGTAGCGCTTGGCGTAGGTGTAGCCAGTGCCGCAGCCTTGCTCGGTCTTCTTGACCTTATCGACTAGCGTGAGCTGGGAATGTGACTGACCGCTCTTGAGATGGATCAACGTGATGGTGCAGCCTACCTGATCCTCAGCGTTGACATCGGTGAAGTAGTACACGATCTCATCACCAAAGCAGTCCCGCGCTGCATCGTTCAGCACAGCTACAGACCAGTATTTCTGCTTGGTGTGCTTGTTGACTTGATCTTTTTCAGGTGTAACGAACTTGCCTCTGCATTTGGCAAAGGACTTCCAAAACTCAATGTTTTCCATAGTTATCCCGTCAAGGTGTGTAAAAGGAAAGGCGAGTGTAAGCGAGTGTGACGGGCGTGTCAAGCGGTGAATAGTAGTGCGATCAGCCGGATCAAAGATCAACGGGATTTGGCGGGAATCCGCTTGCTGACGGGTGCAAGGTGCTGTTTCTTAGCACGAAGACCGCACAACACAATAATACCACAAAGTCACGGACAAAAATGCCAAAAAAAAATGCGTTTTTGTCCGTAGATTTATTTTTGAGTTTGGATTATCCTGATTGTCCGGTGTGGTAAATCCTGACCGTACAACTCACGGATCATGCTCACGGCGAGCTAATAAGCTGGAACACGATAGATCAACGGGTTTGATGCGACCGCGCCTGACCAGCGAAGCGAAGGCGGCAAACAAGCTCAGCGGACATGAATGGCGCTAGACGCGGCGACCAATGGATGGTGAAGGCGTTCTTGTAATCTTGATCTCTCGTACCACGCTCTGAATATGACTATGGTGTCCCAAAGCATCTAAATGACATTTTCGCCTAGAAAAGTGTAAAAGATGTGTTGACACGGTGTGAGTAATAGCCTAAGATTGTATTCAGTGAGAGGCATGGTGCAGCTCACATTGCGAGGATAAACGAATGTCACAAGCTCAACAGATAGACCGAATCGTAGAATTAGAAGCTCAGATCGCTGGCCTGAAAGCTGCTCAGCAATCACTGATAGCTGACTTCAAAAAAGCAGGTGCTGGCAAGTACAAAGGCAACAACGGCATCCTGACAGTATCCGTAGCAGAGCGTAAGACGCTGGACATGAAAGCGGTCAAGCTCAAGCTGTCACCACAATTTATTCGCGCTCACACCAAGAAGCAGGAAGTTGTCAGCGCCCGAATCACTGTTCGAGTCTAAGGAGAAAGCGAATGAGTACAGATATCAATTGTCACCGTGTGACCGATGTGAATATCAAATTGGGCAATCGTTGGGCTGAGCTTGATGTGTCTGACGCAGATGGCGAGAAGCTCTATTTAACATTGTTTTTCGGCTCCAATGGCAAAAACAAGTACGGCACATTTCAGACTGATGAAGATAGACAGGAGGAGATGTATCTTGCGCTGCTTCAGTTTCATGATCGCCTCGGAGATAGGTTGAAGGAGCTGAAAAAGAATATGGCGTGAGGTGTTGCGTTAGTGTAAGGCCTGTGTATAATACGAATGATGGAGCTGCGCGGTGCGGCTCCTTTAACGGAGAACGCGAATGTTAGATCACCTACCAATGTCAACCTACGAAGAAATCAAACGCGCTACAGTTGACGGTCAAGTTGACTTTGATGTCCTTGATCGACAAGCCTTTGAAGATGTGCAGGATCAACTTATTTGTCCTGAAAACACTGACGCAGCTCACAACGTGCTGCACGAAGCGTTCAGCCTGTGCGCTGACTCAGCAGAAATCACGAATGCTCTGATGCTATTCATGAACAGCGGATCGCTTGACAGCGCGCAAGCTCTCAGAGCTAAGATGCAGGAAGCTGTTGATGAGATGACACGCTCAGAGATTGAGAAGTTTCTTCGGGAGGTTCCATAATGACTAGAGCAGAGAGAATCAAGTACAGCGCGGCAGGCTTTGTCCTGCTTGCGCTCTTCGCCTTCGCAAGCAACATGGACTATCAGGACGAGCTGTGCGATGAGCGTCACCGCTGGGAGGCCACAGGCCACGAGTACGTTGGTATCCCGGCAGGAGCTGAGAACTGCGAGCCGTGGACTCCAACCTACAGATGCGGTAGCTACTGTGTCAATTGAGCTTAGGCCACATCAGAAGACCGCAGTTGACGCACTACGCGCCAGCTTGCGGTCAGGCCACAAGAGACCAGTGCTGGCAGCGCCTTGTAGTATGGGCAAGACGCATATTGCAGCGTATGTACTCTTGAACGCTGTGGAGAAGAATCGACACAACCCAGACTATCGGGCTGTTTTTTTTGTAGACAGGTTAAAGCTGTTAACTCAGACCACGACTGTGTTCGATAGTTTGGGAGCCAGCTATAGCGTCATGCAAGGCGACGATCCGAGGTATGATCCGAACAAGCAGATACAGATCATAAGCATCCAGACGGCTCTCAGGCGCAAGAGATTCAGCTTTGACATTGCGGTAGTAGATGAGTGCCACACGCTCTACAAAGGCGTGACAGAGCTTATGAGGCGGCTCACAGGTATTGTTTGGATAGGCTTGTCGGCCACACCGTTTTCGAAAGGTATGGCTGCTGAAGGCTTGTACGATGACCTGATAGTGACTTGTACGCCTAGAGACTTGATTGATGAAGGCTGGCTCACTCCAACGGAATACTATGTGGGCAGGTCAGTTGACGCTTCTGGCATCAAGACAAAGGCGCTCAGCACTGGCGGTAGCGACTATGATCCGGAGGCTCTGGGCCAGAAGATGCTGGATGATGACACGCTGGCTGGCGATATCGTGCAGAACTATGTCAAACATAGCAACGGCCTCACCAGACGCGCTCTGTGCTTCGCTCCATCTATAGCCTATAGCAAGAGCCTAGTTGACCGTTTCAACACTGAGATCGGCTCTGAGATCGCCGTACACGTTGATGGCTATATGGACAGAGAGCTTCAGAACTACATCTTTGAGGACTTTAAGCGCGGAGACTACAAGATTCTGGTCAATTCCAAGCTGACAAATACCGGATTTGACGATACTGGAATTTCTATTATCGTGGACTGCTATCCCACGAAGAGCCGCATAGCTTGGGTGCAGAGGATAGGCAGGTGCTGGAGGATACATCCCGGCAAAGATAAGGCCACAGTGCTTGATCACGCTGGCAATCTGGAGCATTTCAATTGCTTTCCAGAGGACATCATCCCGCATGAGCTGGACTCAGGTGATCGCCGGTTTGACGAGAAAAAGCAGAC
>Ga0181563_10000815_pt1 | contig 30307 bp, 23 predicted proteins | sample 011ome_25_FD_133759 | JGI IMG/M metagenome (GOLD analysis project Ga0181563, IMG submission 133759) | Coastal salt marsh microbial communities from the Groves Creek Marsh, Skidaway Island, Georgia - 011512CT metaG (megahit assembly) | ecosystem: Environmental > Aquatic > Marine > Intertidal...
CTTGAAAAAGAAAACGAACGCTGCACCAAGAATCGCTATGAAAAAGATTCTTGGTGCATGGCATGAACGAATTTGCTAATAAGCTTTCGCAAACACAGCTTTCTTCCCTGCTGGCTTTCCGGTAGCAAAACAGACACCCTCTTCGTTGTTATCAGAAGACGGAACACAGCGAATCGTCACTTTTAATTCCTTCAGAAGAGGTTCTATCGATTGCTCATCAGCAAAATGGCAAATCGCAAAACCTCCGTGCACCTGATTTTCATCGCTCGCTGTAAAAAAGTCCCTGAAGTCAGATTCGGAAGAAAGCGTGCAAGTGTTGTCCTTGCGTAATTGGGCTGCCCGATCGAATAGACCCTGCTGCATCTCTTCGAGAATATCAGAAACAGTAGCCACAAACTCTTCTCGACTCATTCCGATACTTTTCGGTTGATCCCGTCGGCCGACAAAAACGGACCCTTTCTCAATGTCTTTTGGGCCTACCTCTAAACGAATCGGAACTCCGCGTTTGACATGGTGCCATTTCTTTTCACCACCTCGAACATCCCGATCGTCGATCACTACTCTGATTGCTGATCCTCGGAATGTTTTTTCTGACAATTCATTCTTCAGGGCTTCGACATGCCGAAGCACCTCTGTTCGTTGCTGTTCATCTCGGTAAATTGGCAGAATTACAATTTGATCCGGTGCTAGCCGTGGCGGTAAAACCAGTCCATCATCATCACTATGGGTCATGATCAGTGCACCCACCAACCTGGTAGAAACCCCCCAACTCGTGGTCCAAGCATATTGCCTCTCTCCATTTTCTGCTTGGAACATAATTTCTTGTGCCTTAGAAAAGTTTTGCCCGAGAAAGTGGCTAGTGCCAGCCTGCAATGCCTTGCGATCTTGCATCATCGCTTCGATCGAAAGCGTCTCCACCGCACCCGGAAATCGCTCAGCAGGGGTCTTACTTCCAATGATTACCGGCATTGCCATCCAGTTCTCTGCAAAATCTGCGTACACGTTAATCATCTGCTCCGTTTCGGCAACAGCTTCTTGAGATGTTGCGTGGACAGTGTGCCCCTCTTGCCACAAAAACTCTGCGGTTCTCAAAAACATTCTCGTTCGCATCTCCCAGCGAACCACATTGGCCCATTGGTTGATCAAAATCGGTAAATCCCGATAACTCTGAACCCACTTTGCATAGGTAGCGCCAATGATTGTTTCACTGGTTGGGCGCACGATTAAAGGTTCCTCCAACTCGCCAGCGGGTCGTAAGCCTCCATTCGGATCAGGCTCGAGACGATGGTGGGTAACTACGGCACATTCCTTTGCAAATCCTTCAACATGCTCAGCTTCTTTTTCAAGAAAGCTCATTGGAATAAACAGTGGAAAGTAGGCATTTTGATGCCCCGTTGCCTTGAACATATCATCCAACGCACGCTGCATATTTTCCCAAAGCCGATAACCCCATGGCTTGATCACCATGCAGCCTCGGACGGGTGAACTCTCAGCTAAATCTGCCGCTCGTATTACCTGCTGGTACCACTCGGGGTAATCTTCTGCTCGGGTAGGTTGTATCGCTGTTTTTTGTGCTTGGGCCATAATTGACTTATCAGGAAAAAAATTTATTTGTTCGATGCCGACAGCATCTTAGTCACCACGAAATCTCCCGATGTACTGGGGAGAACCTCTTAACGGATACTTCAAACCACTCCATGATCAAAAATCTGTTTCGAGAAGGTCATGCATACTTATTTTGATTAGTTTGGGAAAACTGAAAAGCCCAGCCAATTCGAACGTCTCCCGATATCACAACTTCATAAGACTTATCAACGGAGCGTTACCGGCAGGACTAGCAATCCTGGAGTGGATTTATTGATTGACACGTTCGCGACGACGCTTCCAAAATTTCACGGAAGCAGCATCATCGATTGCTTGTTGATCTCGCCGTGCCATTTGCTCACGCTGGATTACTTGCCGCTTTTCGAGCAACTTCTCGATTTTCTTTATTTCCAATTCTGCGTCTATCAACTTTTCGCGATGCTTTCTTGACTCAACCTCCAGTGACAATCTCTCTCCCTCAAGGGATTGAATTATCTCCACCAAACGCAACTCATATTGGTGCTGCTCCAGCAAACGTGCTACCGATAACTCTCCTTCCCTGTGCAAACGCGCAACATGCTGCAGTTCCACAAGCATTTTTTCTCGCTGCGTTCTCTGAGACGTGATGGTGTGTATCTTAGATTCAATCAATCTCATTTCTTGAACCAAAATATCTCGTTCGCCTTCTCGCCAACGCAAGACAGATGCGAAACCGCGGTCGTTTCCATCCTTCGTAGAACCCATTAATCACCTCACAGATCTACCGAAGTTCCAATCGGGTCATACTTTGATAGTGATGGGGTACTATCTGGTCGACTGAATTCCGTTGCTGTCTCAATAACTCGAAGCAGTTGTTCTTGGGATTTACTGATCGAAACCGTGTCCCGCCAATCCTGTTTTACATACTTGCGAAACACCTCGTCGATTGCGACTGCGGCATCCAAGTTTTCATCGGCACCCTTTCGATAAGCGCCTATCGAAATTAGATCGGCGTTCTTTCGGTAAACTGAAAGGTGATGTCTTATCGCCCCAACACGATCGAGCATCTCCCGATCCACTAATTTGGGTTGCAAACGACTGATTGACTGCAAAACATCAATGGGTGGATAAATCGCCGCTTCAGCGAGTTCACGGCTTAGTACAAGATGACCATCGAGCAGTCCTCGCAATGAGTCAGCAATGGGTTCATTAGGATCATCCCCCTCAACAAGTACCGTGTAAAAAGCAGTAATAGCTCCCGAAGCATTGCGTCCCGTTCGTTCCACAAGACGAGGCAAGACTTGAAATACGCTGGGAGGGTATCCCCTAACAGTCGGAGGTTCTCCCGCTGCTAATCCAAGCTCCCTTTGTGCTGTCGCAAAGCGTGTTATTGAGTCAAACAAAAGTAAAACATGATGCCCCTGATCTCGAAACGATTCAGCAATTGAGGTCGCAGTCCATGCAGCTGCAACACGTTGAGCCGCTGGCTTATCACTTGTGGCAACAACAACCACGCTACGCGTCATTCCATTTTGCCCGAGGACGTTCTCAACGAACTCTTTGACCTCACGACCTCTTTCACCAACCATTGCAATGACGACTCGATCCGCATCGCATCCATTAGCGATCATCGCTAATAAAGTGCTTTTCCCAACCCCTGATCCAGCGAATACACCCAGCCGCTGACCTTTCCCACAAGTCAACATACCGTCAATCACTCGAACACCTGTTTCAAATGGCTGGTCTATGGCCGAGCGTTCCAAAGACGTCGGTGGTTTCTGATCTGCTTTTCTGCGTATTAATCTTGCAGACAGAGGCGCGCCATCAATAGGTTCGCCAAATGCATCTAAAATACGGCCACATAGATCATCCCCGACCAAAAGATGCTGTTGATTATCGAGCAATCGCACCGAATCACCGGCAGTAACCAATTCCAAAGTATCCAGAGGTGCGAGCACGGGACGAACGCCATTAAAGCCGATTACCCGTCCCCTAGTTCTCTGACCAAGATTCGTCTCGATTTGACAAATCGCGCCGATTGGCGCCGTCATTCCCTCCAACTCGATTGACTCGCCTGCAACAGCAGCGACTCTCCCTGTGACTTTGAAAACGATTGCCGATTCGATCTGACTTCTCAAACTTCCGGCATCGGGCAATTCAGGTGGACTTAGGCATAGCGTTTTCGTTTTAACACTCATCGGCTCAGCAAAACTCCCAACTGCTCCAACTGAGCCAGCATCCCCGCTTGAATCCTACCGCCTGACTGCGATATGCAAACGTCATGCCTATCTAGCGACACATCGCCTGTTAATCGAACCGTTTCTGGCTTGCACTCATTGCGCAACATTCTTTGAAGAGAATCGCCTAGGTCTTCAAGGGTATCAGGATGCAGTGACAGGGTTACCTCAGAAGACGAGCGAGTGCTCATCAATGCTTCTGTTACCCAATTGATCATTATTTCTTTCGATTCAGATAACTGAGCACGTATCACCCGCTCAGCGATTGAAGTTGCAAGTTCACAAAGAGAACTTGCGTACTCTTCCATCCATTCTTCATGCACCTGATGCATCTTTTCAACACATTCATGTAATCTTTCAAGCTTCTCGCGAGACTTTCGCTCAGACTGCTCTTCAATGTCCTTTGCGAGCAAAGCTTCTGCCTGCTGCAAACCTTCCTCTAGCCCCTGCTGGCGAGCGGTTTCCTTAATTCGCTGAGCCTCTGCTTCTGCCTCCGCTATCATGGATCGAGTTAATTTTTGACAGGACTCAATCTGTTGGCGTCCTTCCTCTGCTAAATCCAACAGGTTAAATCCGACAACGCGACTGGCCGAATCAACAGATTCCTTCGATCCCCCAACAGCTTGCTTCAGAATTTCAGCCACAAAAGTTTCCTAAGCCGTTTTTGATGCGAGTGGTAAATTATCTGTAATCTCGCGAGCGATACCTGCGACTTTACACTTTGCTTCATCCATCGCTTTTAGGCTCATTGATTGCGTCACGGCCATTTTTCGACGCACGGATTTAGCCTGTGATCTTGAAAGTAGAGCGATTACGCGATTAGAGACTGATTCTGGAAGCCCGCATAGCACGAGAAGAGCATCTCGGGTGGAAACATGGCTAAGGGCCAAACAAAGGGTTTTTGGGCTCAAATGAATCAGATACTCATGAGCTCCTGCGATCACTTGTTCTCCATCGCGATTCTCATCGTTGGTGCCAGAGTCGTCGGTAGCTTCAAAATCTTCTGAGCCGCTTAAATAATTGTGAGAAAAAACAACTGCGTTTGGATCAGAGAGGTGTTTCTGAGTAAAACGCCCGAGTGTCATTTCCTTCTCCTTTGTGAAATCAGCGACGGCCTGTTGTTCAGAAATCATCACATCTTCGACAGATTGCTTCGGCATAACCTCCATGATGGCCTTTAACGCATTCGCACCGGAAGAATCGGCTTTTGAAACTGCTAAACTTTTCAGCCGAGATTTAAAGTGATTGGCAACTTCCTCAAACGCCGCGTGGGGAATCTTCATCAACCGACTAATACGAACCATGGTTTCATACTGGACAGTCGGCGTCAGACGTCCCAGAATCCCCGCCGCAACCGCCGGGTCTATAGAAGCCATCACGAGTGAGATCGTCTGCGGCTGTTCTTGCTCCAATAGGCTCATTAATAGATCAGGTTCGACCTCATTGAGAAAAGCCAACTCGGAGACCGAGTGTGGAGCAGCACTCGCTTTGAACTTTTCTGCTTGCTTTTTGAATTGCAGGGAATTCGCATTCGATTCAATACGAATATTTTCACTACCCAATGACTCAGACGAGTGATATCCCAAGCTCGTCAACTGCAGGGAGTCAATCGAATCAGCCTGATCTTTTTGCAATTGAAAGCTAGAGTTAAAAACCTCCAGTGCCTTGCTTCGTTCTTCAATCTTCACTTCGCCAAGTCTAGAAATGGCATCCTTTATTTTGTCGGAAAGCTCATCATCCAAATAATTCATTATCTTAAGATAAGTAGGCGGTGGCACGTCTCGGAGTACAATCGCTAAACGGCGCAAAACCGCTTCTTGATTGCCCTCTGAACCTAATCGCTGCCCTAGCATTGACTTATCTACTCTCTCTGAAAACAAATCCTCGCAGACTCACCACGAACGCGGATCGCATCCGGTTTCTGCATTTTTCTTTATAGAAAACAAAAAGACTTGAGCGAAAGACTGAATCTTTCCTAGAAAAAACCTTTCTATCGATCCATCACCCGCTGGATCACGAGCAAACTGACTGCCGAGTCGCTCTGAAAAGAATCAAGCTGCTTGCCTGATCCATTGACGAATCACGTTTGCCCCCGCCTCAGGATCCGATTCGAAGGATGCGGACAACTCCTGCTCGATGCGGTGAGATTCGACGGATAACTCTTCGCCCGATGACTGCCTATCACGTTCGTGATTTTGCATTGACCGAGCGCGAACCTCACCGATAGGTTTTGAAAGTGAATCGTTGGCATTCTTTCTTGTACGGTGACTCCTTAGAAAACCAAAAGCACTCCAAAGGATGAACACTGACAAGGAAACCACCAACAGGGTTCCCCAAGACTCCGAAAGCCACTCAACCAAAGTATCCGCTTTCTGTTGCCTCGAAATACCTTGCGACGGAAAATCGATGTAGTCCCAAACTTCAACCTGAGGCTCGTGTGACTGCCCAGACTGCACCTCCGGCAACAAGACGGTGATAGCAGTCTGAAGGACATTTTCGGTTTTCGTTCGAAGCGTTTCTAAATCAGCCTCCGTTATAGCCGGCACTTCATCTGGTAACGCGTTTGGGTTTTGCCTGCTGTACTCTTGGACGAACAATTGCTCGTAATAACTTGTTGGAATGCCAACTGACACTCGCACCGACTTAACCTGAAGTGCTGCAAGACGAGTGGATTCATACATTTGATCTTGTACAACGGTTTGTCCATTTTCGGCACTGATCGATTGCTCCTTTGAATCAATCGACACAGAACGCTTCCCAATCACACTTGCTGGCTCGGAGGCAATGCCTAATAAGTCCTGACCCTCGTTAAACACATCAACCAGCGTTCGAGGCTTTACCAGATTCACGGAATCTGACTCGACCCTCAAGACAGCCCGCTGCACATCCATCGTCGGATCAATTTGGGCGGACACCGCTATTTTTGCGGGAAAGCCCACCAGTAGATCTCGAAGCTTTTGCTCAATCCTTACTTCAGCCTCTTTCTGTTTTCGCGATAACGGATCTTCATGATCGACTGCATCATCAAATGTTGCGTTCGTATCGATAACCACAATATCTTCGACGTCCAATCCGGCAAAAGATCCTCTTACCAATTGCTCAATACTTTTAATACGATTTCGACTCAGCGGTACGTTATTCTCGGGAATTACAAGAACACTTGCCGAACGCTGCCTCACTGAAGCAAGCCCCCTGCTTTCACCCTCGTCGTATTCCACGCTCGCCCACTGAACCTCTGGAAAAGCCGAGATTTTCAGTCCTAAATCTTGCTCCTTGGCGAGCATTTCACGAGCGTCTCTGAGCGATGCTGAATCAAAAAGATTAGACGACTCCATTGCCTCCTTCATGGGATTTCGGAGAGTGAAAGGAAGGGCAGAAGTGTCATTTAAGGTAGCAAGGTACTCCGCTCGTCTTTCCCCTGGAATTCGGATCTGACGACCTTCACGTCGCCAATCGTTTAAACCCGCCCGGCTGAAAGCAAGTTCAATTGCATCCAGCTCATGATCTACCAACTGCCGTCCACCGAACAAGGGCTCATGCTGTGTCGGTGATGACGATGTAAGCAAGACGGTGGAACCACCCAGTACCACCGCGAGCAAGACAATTACAACTGCACGTGCCGCTGGGGGCATTGAGGCAATTACCTGCCGTGCATGCCCAGTTGATTGTTTCAGTAATTCCATAGGTGAGATTACTAGCAGGAAATCAAATCCGGCACGATAGGGAGTTAGAGTGAAGAGACCCGTTGATTATCAATTAAACCGTTCAAGCTGCCGCGCGAAGCATTTGCTGCTTACGAGGAAAGCGGATCGTCACCGCGCCCCCACCCTGAGGGCAGTTCTGCCACGAAAGCCCCGCTCCTATTGCAGCTGCTATCATTGGAAGGCGTCTCGACCGATTTTCTACATCACAGCCTGTATCCGCCAGTTCCAACTCTAATCCGTCCTGCGACTCCACGGCAGTAATCGTTAAGTCACCCCCGTCTGGCATCTCGTCAAGAGATTGAGACACCAACGACTCAAGTAGGCTCACGATTTTTTCAGCATCGGCAGGAACTTCAATCATCGTATCGATATCAAGTTCAAGACAAATTGGCGTTTCTTGTTGAATCAGAATTTGCCCAACTACCGACTCCACCAATACTGCCAGTGAGCGGCATTGTCTCGGCTTGATCCATTTTGTTGACATGAGCAACTCCGCATCCTTGAACAGCATCGAAAAGGCATTCTTCGCCACGTATTTCGTTTAGTGGTTCACAGCGGGAGGCCGCAAGATGAAATTCACTAAAACGACAGCCTCCTGGTCAATAACTGAAAATTCAGCAAATCAAGCCTTTGCAAACTTGCTAGCAAGTAGAAGCAAGCGACAACTTGATGTAGTTACTGACCCACTCCCGCAAGACCAGCCATGATCAAGCGAAGCGAGTTGGATCCTTTGAAAATCTCATTGGAACACCAGAGAGAGAATCAATCTGACCACAGACGCTCAGATCTTCAAAAAAGCCAAGACGGCTAAGATTTCGTCCGCCATACGTGTCGCGTAAACATTCAACCAGAAGAGAAGATTCACTCACTTTTTTTTCGGCCAATCTAGACTCAACACGAGACTGCCAAAGTGTTGCGGCTAATTCTGACGCATCATCTACCTGAATTAAATCCGTTGATAACCTGACCCGAGAAACCAACGCTCCCGCAAGTAGAACATCCTCCAGTGTCACTTGATCATTGGTTCCTGCACAGACAATACAGACCGTCTTATAAGCTAAAACTTTCTCAACAACTGACGACAAGTTTAGAAAGCTTGCAATCGCCACAGAAGGGACTTCTGACATGGATTCAATCGCGCGAGTTCCATTGGTGGTCGTGAGAAAAATCTCTGCACCGGAAATTATCTCGGGAACGTACTCCAAGGGAGAATTGCCCAAATCGAAACCGTCAATTTTTTTGCAGTTTCTCTCACCGCACAGCAAGGATCGCCCAGGTGACTTTGAGGCAAAATGTCTCGCCTCATCCACTGTGCCGCACGTGGTTACTTGCTTTGCGCCCGAATTCAAAGCGGTAACGATTACCGAAGTCGCTCGAAGAACGTCAATCACCACCGCTAAATCGCATTGTACTCGCTGCACAGAAAGAACGTTATCTACCGGTGAAGCCTCAGTGAAAGCTGGCAATAAAAGTGTTTTGATAGATAGCATTGATATCGAAAACGCCAAGGGGTGAAAGAGTTACTGCATCAGCTCGCAAAACCAACTGCGTCTTGGTTTAACTGCACCTTGGTTTATGAGTGTGGTGCTTGGCCCAGGCTTAACCTCACTGAGTAGCGAAAGCAGGCGACAGGGAAAGCCCCTTTGCTTCGAGCCTCATCATTTAAGGAAAGAGATAGCGAATGCTATTTCTCACCCATTGCCCAGGAACGTACGCCACCGGTTGCCCTAATAAGCCGTGACCTACCACCACCCCATTTTGATCCTGCCCAAACTGCAATAACGGTTGAGTCGGAACCGCTTTATACTTTGCTAATTCAGAGCTGGGTAATATTTTCACCAATCCCCCACTGTCAATTAAACCGGACGGTGTGCCTTGATCTTTTATATTTGCCATATCTGTTGGAAAACCAGTATTGCTTGTTACGCAATTCCGTCCCCAAGAAGTTGTCGCAGAGTAGCCGCTTGCTGGCGACACAAAGGATGAATTATTCATCGTCGCGAATGGCTCTCCAGCCTCTCGCTGAGAAAACTGAACGTACTCGCGTTCAGATTGTCCATTCCTAGCTGGTAATCCATTATCTGAATTGGACGCCCCAGTCATATTGTTCGTGCGAGGTAACTCGCGATTATCAGATAATCCCGAATCAATTGATCGATCAGAAGATGATGGAGCCCCAGAATTCTCAGCTACAGGAGACAGATCGAAGCCTGTTTCGCCTAATGACTCAAGCTTCGGTGAATCTCCACTTGGGTTCAAAAAATCACCGCCACCTGCTGAACGATTCCCTGGAGCAGGGAATTGGAATTGAGCTTGGCGAATCAATGGCGAGCCCTCACCATTTTGATTCAGCGGCTCAGAAATAAACAATCTAGGACGGCTCACTCGCGATTGATCCGTATCTAAGTGATCACGTTCGTAATCGCGATCATTTCTATAGCGATCAACCTTGCTCCTCTCATTGATTGGCCGTAATGGCAGAACCAAAGTACTTGGCTCCTGAGCCATGACGATGGATTGCTCCAAGCAAAATAGCACTACAAACACGCAATGATGTCGGACGGACCTAAATAATTTGAATCGATTAAGGTCACCCATTTCCAAAGCACTCATATGGCTTAGTGAATCAATGAATCAGGTTCGTGTGGCCACGCCGGCGAATCGATTGTGGACATTTTTCGCCTGTGAAAACAAGACTGATGAACAACAGCACCAAGCTTTTACACAAAACGAACCCGTTACTTAGGGAAATGGTAGCGGCTCAAGATAAATTACGCACTTGAAGCGAATTACTAGATGAACTCACCTAGATTGCTAGCAGCTGCGGTGAAAAAAAGTGTGCATCACCGTAATATGCCGCTTCGGGTGAGCCCTAAAAAATAGAAACCGAGGTTCATTAAATAGCATGCGAAAGCAGGGTACTTCGTGCCGTGTAGCCTCAGTTTTTGGTGGATGCACCACCTAGCACGGCAGGAACCAGGAAAAACTCTCCGTCGGCGGCAGGAGCGTTCCTGAGTGCTTCTTCGGCGGATAAACTCTTCGCAAGTTCGTCAACCCGCCAGCGATTATCGACATCGAGAGCAGTCGTCATCGGTTCTACTCCCTCAGTGTCTAGAACCGAGAGTGTCTTAATGAAATCAAGAATCTGAGCAAGTTGAGGACGAACTTCTTCAACTTCCTGCTCGGTCAGTTCCAACCTTGCAAGATAGCCAAGCTTCTTTACTTCCAATGAAGAAAGATTTACGGAATCAGTTCTTGGCACTGCTGACATCAAAAGGCTTTGTTTTGACGGTTTTTCGAACGACACCGCTACGAATGCACTGGGTGCAAACTCGCATGCTGGTGTTCTGTCCGCTTGGTAGCGTTACGTGAACTTTTTGCAAGTTTGGAACAAACTTTCTTCGAGTAATTCCGGTGATCTTGGTACCAACACCACCAAGGTATTTGGCTTTACCGCGGGTTTCGACGCGATTGCCCATTTGGACTTTCTTGCCGCACGCTTCACATTGCCGAGCCATCAGTCTTCTCGATTAAACGCTGAGTCAGAAATCTACTGTATCAAAGGTCGCGAAGTATAACGGGGGATCGGTTCGCCGTGAAGCAGGATTCTTCAATGAATGCGTTTTTGAAGATACGCAAATAACGAAGGACTCAAAGCCACACAGGGCACCCCCCCCTCTGATGAGCCATTTGTTCGATTCAGTATCGCACGATTTTACAGCGAATCTATCGCCCTGCTCGTTTCAACGGGATCTTTATCGCACCTTTTCCACGCAGCTAAAAGTCAAAGCACCCTCCTAACCCCAGCACCCCAAGTGAATTTTTTTCGAGCACATACAAGCCATTCACAGGGGTTTTAGCTCACGCGGTTTTGATGATTTTTGTATTTATCCGTTATTCTCGCAAAAGAGTAGGGCCATCAATCCTTCCGCCATTTCAAGGAATTAGATTCAAGAGACAGGGCAAAAAGCCCGATGGCAGTAAAGATTGCGTAATCGACACAAACCCCCACCCACTACTGAGCCCACAGATGAAACGCGACTTTCCTCGAACCGAATTGGATATCAGTGCACACCTTCACTGCTGCCGTTCGGTTGCCTTGGTTATTTGTGGAATAGTGCTTTTCGCTGGATGTGCACCGCTCCGTACCCCAAACTCGCCTTTTCATGGTCAACAACTTAGCAGTGGATACCAACAGCAAAACTCGGCCACTGCCGCTGGCGGGGCAATGAATGAGAAAGCCTATTATGCGGTGAAGCAAGCTAAATCCGAAAACGCAGTCGTCCTTCAAGTTGTCGATGAAAAGCCGCTTTCGACTGTCCTCCCGCTTCCCGAAGCCGGACGAACTGCCTACGTAAGTGAACTTCTCACACAATCTGGAGTGATTCAGAAACTTGGGCATGTTCAAGCGACGCTTTATCGTTACTCCCCGGAATCCATTACGGGTTTACCGATGGAGATTAAGATGGGCCGGAGTGGAGACAATGTCCAGCCAGCGAGTGACTACGCGTTGCAAGCGGGGGATCGACTGGTCGTTGAAAAATCCGTGAATCCAGCTTTAGCGATGCTATTTGAGGGCATACTAGGTCAGTAGGTTTTTTGTTTCTGATTACTGAAATGCCGCGGCAAAGCGATAGCGGCTTAAGTCAGCCGTGCCCTGATTGGGAACACTTGCTTGCCCCTCAAGAAAAAGGCCAACCCCAAAGTGAGCGAGCGACTCTATGCCGGCTCGCTTCACTAAATAGCAAGATACATCGATTCTCTCGCACTCAGGCGGAGACACATCGCTAAAGTCTTTTGACCCTTAGGTTTCGAAAATACACTTTGCTATCGGGGTCGTGAGCCTGCAGAGCGAAGGTTCCAGAATCTAACCGTCGTTCAAACTGATCGCTCTCCGGTTGCTTATTCACTGGTTCGGTGTAGTCGACAAGTATTTTTCCGTTGACCTTCAACTGAATACGACGTCCGCTAACAATGATTTCTTGCGTGTACCACTCGTCATCCTTTACTCCCGGATCTGACACGTTTTCTACGGCGTACAAGCTACTTGTCTTCTTAGGGTCGGTGTGCGTTACATTGACCTGACATTCATAGCCGTACTTTGGCCAACCCGTTGGCTGGTATTTAGTATGAAAGTAAATACCAGCATTGCTTCCCTTTGTGGTTTTCACCTCTGCGATGAAGTGGAAGTCTCTGAGTGGAACTTGATCACCCTCATAAAAAAGGTGACAGCGCGGGCCATCACATACCAACATTCCGTCCACAACTTTCCAGCTCTCAGGATTTTCCTCCGCAGGTTTCCATCCGCTTAGATTTTCTCCATTGAATAATGAAATGAACCCACCGGGATCCTCAGCCGAACTCGGTTCAAGCAAACAGAAAGCGATGCAAGCAGTTGCGACAGCTAATTTTGCGAAACTCATAAACTTCCAATCTTTTGAGGGATAAAATTCCAGTTGATCTATCGCTCGGTAGTATGCCAAGAACGACGAGCTTTTGCCACAAAAACCTGCGAGCAACTCAAATGACTCCTAGCAGCCAAGTGCAAAAAAAAACGCCCGCCTGAACAGAACAGGCGGGCGTTAATTGATTTGCTCGAGCAAACGCTAGGTTACTCTTTTCCAGAATCGGTTGCGGGAATTTCGTTGTTCTTAATTTTCTCCGCAAAGGTTTTGCCATCTTTGCTTTTATGCTCACCGGCTTTCTTGAAGCCTTCTAGAATCTTTGCTTTTGCCTCTTCTGGATTTTCCTTCACGTAATCTTTTGGGAAATCCTCGGCATCCAAGTATTTGTGAATAGCTTCGCCATACTCGTTGCGGACCTTCTTTTTGTCTTCACCGTTGACGTGACAGATGTAGCAACCTTGAGTCTTCACGGCTTTCTGAAAACCTTCGTCAGATTCAGCGCCAGCAAACTTCTCTTTCCAGAATTTGCTGAACGTACTATTTGCCACAACTGGGCTCGAAAACAGCATTAAACATCCAAAAACAGCAATTGCTCGTTTCATTTGCACACTCCAAAGTTGCGAAATCCCAAAGCTTTTGGCGAGAAACAGCGGGCAAAACGCCCGAGTTCATGCTTTAGGAGGGGGGGTTCAGTTTCATGTCATCGCCGTGCGGACTTCTATAATTAAGTCCCACAAGACGCAAAAAGTCAAATGGCTCTCAATTTTCCCGGGTAAATGAACAAGCTAAGGGACCCTATTGCACCGCATTCCCATCAAAATCGATGTTTTCAGGCAAGGCAGGCAAGGCTTTTTCGTCAAAACCGAGAGGGTTTGAATCGAGGATTCGGTAGTTTGATGGCACACGCTGGTCAAACGGTATCTCCTGGATATTCCCATCCTCCCAGGTGATTTTCCAACGCGGTGACTTATCTGCAGCCCAAGAAACCTCTCGGTTTGCAATTTGCGACATGGTCACAACCTGCCTGAAATCTGGCGGTGCAGTAATCCTCAGCATAATATCGGACTCTGCCGAGTCAGTTAGGTAGACGTTCGATGCCCCTTGAAACTTCAAAGAAGTCCCAACCGATTCAACCGGCATCCCGCGTAAATCGAAATGTGGCAAAGCCGAATCAACCCAGAACACGCATTCGTGGGCGAGACGTTCAATCTCCACCGGGTAAGCACCGCTTACACCTACTCTCATAAGAAAAATACCTTTTCGAGCGTTCGCAGTCACTCGCCATAATTTCATTCGTATCGGATCACTTCCGGATTGATTGGGATACAACGCCCCGGAAGTATCAATCATCCGATCCGTTACAGCCAACAAACCGTTATCCCAATCCAGCCAAAGCTTGGTGGCAAAATCCATGTGCAGCATAGTCATCTGGCCTCGCACAATGGCATTGTTGAGTTCTAACCATACGAGTGGTAGCTTGTCTTCTGACTCAAGATTTAGACTCGTCATTGCATCTGAATCGGTAATCACGTCAAACGCGAATACCTCATCAATCGCCGAGGGATTACTCACGGTGATCGAGCAGTCCGTAAAGCGAACCAGCTCGTTCGAATTCAACTCAAACAAGCACCCGCCATCCAAATCATCATCTGCGACCTTCCAAACAAAATGTAGATCCTCAAACACAATCGGGTGGCTACCGATTGAGAACATTTTGGAGCGAGCCATCACGAAAGAACTACTAGGCTGAAAAAGAATCGTTGTCCCTCCGACGGATGAGGTTATCAACAAATCATCTGACTCAAGTGTGATCGGTTGTGTACAGACCACAAAAGGAACAGCCAATTCAATGCGACTGGTGGAACGGTGTAGCCTTGCGAGCTCAAGCGCTTCCTGAAGCGTGGTCGTTTCGACGATCCCATCGCTTAATTTATCGTCAACATCGCTCAAAGCTTGAACGACTCGCACCACCGTAATCTCCGAAATTAAGCCCGAAGTACTTGGAGGCAATACATCTAGACCGACTTGCCGATCCAACATTTCATTTGATGATGCAATCTCTGGCACCGTTACGTTGAAATTACCGTCAGTTGTATTCTGCGCAGTAGATGTCGCAGAATTTCCAGACTGTATTGGCCCCTGACTATCCCTGCCTCTAACGACCGCAGGCGATATTACCTCTCCGAATGAATCCGAATTGTCTTCGATATTACCCTGACCTGCTGAAGCGTTCTCGGACAATTTAGGTTCAGACATAGGTGACAAACCATTTGCAGGATCATTCTCTCGCTGCAAATCCGACTTAGCTGTTTCCGAGCCAAACTCCTCTGTGACTGAATACGGAATCACTGACTGAGGAACCATCATCTCTGGCAACCGATCATCAGCTCGATATGCCCAAGACTGAAGCTGCAAAAAACCTGCGACAAGCAACATCAGGGACGAGGCAATCACCCATGGCGCGTGCCGCTCAATCAACATCAGCCAAGGTCGCGATACCAACACCAAAGAAGGATTTAACGATAACGTGCGTGACAAGCCATCACGATTTGCAACCTCTTGAAGATCTGCCAATAGGTCGTGTGCGGTTTGGTAACGATCAGCCGGTCGCTTCGCAAGCATTTTCTCAACGACCGACTTGAGACTCGAACTAATATCAGCCCGAATCTCCTGAATATCTGGAGGTGGAGTGTTTCCGTGACTGAGCAGTTTTTGCAACATCGTCCCACCTGGAAAAGGAGGACCACCCGTTAGCATGAAATACAATGTGCAGCCCAACGAATAGAGATCGCTGCGAAGATCTGCATCCCGTGGATCCTTTGCTTGCTCAGGAGAAATATAATCAAAGGTGCCAAGAGTCACTCCACTGGCTGTCTTATCTTCACTGAGATCCATATTAGCGGAACGCGCCAAACCCATGTCAACGAGACGAATACCGGCGTCAGTAGTGACTAAAATGTTTGATGGCTTAATATCACGATGCACGATGCCTCGATCCGATGCATGCTGCAAGGCTTCACCAAGCTGACAGGTGTAAAAAACGGCATCGTCAACTGAAAGAACGCCTTGCTTTGAGACTAGATCTCGGATGTTCACTCCATCGATGTACTCGAACACGATGTAGTGCCAATCCCCTTGACTTCCTACATCAAAGACTCTCGCGATTTTCGGATGGTCTAGTTTTGCAGCATTCTGCGCTTCATTGCGAAATCTCCTTCGTAGCTCGGGATCATCCCCAACAAAAGGGATGACCTTAATTGCAACGATTCGATCGAGCTGATCATCGTGAGCACGAAAAACAGCACCCATCCCCCCACCACCAATTAATTCTTCTAAATGGAAGTGATTTAGGTGCTGCCCAAGCAAAACCCTCGCTACCGCCGCTGGTGAACCTTGACGCGCCATACCTTCTCTTGAGCTGGCTTCGACGCGTGAGGAACCACGTATGACTGTCTTGGCATGCGTGAGGTCACTATCTCTCAAGAGTGGTACATCGCCACGGCGCAATCGTTGAGAGGAAGAATCAACGAGCTGATCTAACTTGTCGGCCTCGGCAAAATCATGAGAAGCCGAAGGTTGATTCTTAGTTACTGCGCGATCCTCTGAAAATTCTTCTGCAGCCATTTCGGATCGCCTCGCGTCATCAGCTGCCATGTTTGCCACTCAATGTGTGTGCTATATCCCGGCCTTTCCGCGAATCACCGCTACTCAGGCCAAACAAACGAACCCAAGTGCAAACTCTCAAACGGTACGATAAAAATAAAATCCAGCACTCAGCAAAAACCAAACACACAGTATTTAGTTTTTCCGCGTGGTTAGAAAAGAACCGTACTATCCAATGTTTTGCCAACGATTCGGACGGATCACTATGTCAGCATTCACACCAATTCTCACCTTGAAACTTTAGTTCATACAACCACGAGGGTCAATAAAATCTGCTCAACTAGACCCAACCGGCGACGATTGTTCATCAAGACTAGCGCCTCCAAAGATCCCTTTATAAAATACTTGCCGCGAAAGTTGTTAGCCATCTAGCATCCGAATCTTTGCTGCGACAGGACTCTTTCACCACCTATTTTCTAACAAAACATTTTCGATGAAATATCAACTTGCATTCTTACTTTTTGTGCTGACGACGGCCTGCATCGCACAGGACTCGCACCCTGAATCCGAGGAACCACCGAATGTACTTTTAGTGATTGTCGATGACCTCGGGTTTGCGGATCTAGGTTGCTTAGGCAGTATCGATTTAAAAACTCCCAGTCTCGACAAGTTGTTCGAGCAATCCCTTCAATTTCAAAGACTATATGCCAATTGTCCGGTCTGCTCACCAACTCGAGCTTCTGTCTTAACCGGTTGCTACCCAGATCGTGTAGGTGTGCCAGGGGTGATCCGGACACACTCAGAGAATAGCTGGGGGAACTTTACTCCGATTGCCAAAACGCTTCCTCAACATCTAGCCGAGAACGGTTATTTCACATCCGCAATCGGCAAATGGCATCTAGGATTAACCCCCGAAGATCATCCAATGAATCATGGATTCCAGAGCTTTCAAGGATTTCTTGGCGATATGATGGATGACTACTACAATCACCGCCGCCATGGCAATAATTACATGAGGGAAGACCATCAAGTGATTGAACCCAAAGGTCATGCGAGTGACCTCTTTTCTACATGGGCCTGCGAGTGGATTAAAACTCGGCAAACCAAATATTCTGAACAACCTTGGTTTCTCTATTTAGCGTACAACGCTCCCCATACTCCCATTCAGCCACCAACGGATTGGTTAAAGAAGGTTCGTGAACGACAACCTGAATTAAATGAAAAACGTGCAAAACTTGTCGCCTTAATCGAACACATGGATCATGGCATCGGACAAGTCCTCGATTCGTTATCGCAGCACCCTAGCAGCAGGGACACCATTATCATTTTCACTAGCGACAACGGTGGTCAAATCGACGTCGGCGCTAACAATGGATCCCTGCGGGATGGGAAGCAATCGATGTATGAAGGTGGATTGCGTATCCCCGGTTGCATCAAAGTACCAGGCAAGACCATTCCCGGCACACGTTCGGATGCCGTCTGCTCTACTGCGGACTTCCTTCCAACCATCTTGGACCTTGTTGGAATCGAGCAAGAAACAAACATTGATGGTCTATCTCTCAAGCCTCTCCTAGAAGACCCGCAGCATCGCTGGAATGATCGTGAAATTTATTTTGTGCGACGCGAAGGCGGTGCAAGGTACGCAGGCCTATCGATCGAAGCGTTACTTTTGGGAAACATGAAAATTGTTCACAACTTGCCCACACAAAAATTTGAACTGTATGACCTCGAACAAGACCCGTTTGAAACGAACGATCTGTCTCAGAAGCGACCAAAAGAATTCGCACAAATGATTCGGCGTATCCAATTTCATGTGCAACGAGGAGGTCAAATTCCGTGGCAATAATAAAGGTCCAATTGAATACCTAACAAATGCTCGCGATTTCGCAGGGAATCGAATAAATCCGCACGATCGGTAAAACCAACCGCTGATTGGTGACAAACCCTAAATCACGTTTCAATTGACGCCGCCAAACCAAAGTGGGAGCTACTTTTCGGTATCGATTTGCTCCCGCACCACAACAGTCGCTCACTACCATGGCAGAACGTATCACAGGCATCCTGACTCCCAACATCACTCCCGTTGATACCCATGGGAGAGTGGATGAGCAGAAACTCCGAGGATATGTCGATTGGTTGATCGAACGCGGGGTAGACGGCCTCTATCCCAACGGCAGTACTGGCGAATTTGTGCGATTCTCTGCTGAAGAGCGACGAGAAATTGTGCGAGTCGTTGTCGATCAAGCTGCCGGTCGTGTTCCGGTTCTTGCAGGAGCTGCCGAGGCGAACGTTAAAGCCACTATCGAAGCTTGTGACGCCTACGGAGAACTTGGTGTGCGTGCGGTCGCGATTGTGGCGCCATTTTATTACCGACTGAGCAGCGAGGGTGTTTACGCTTACTTCAGAGAGATTGCGGAAAACGTGCAGGTTGACGTGACTCTCTACAACATTCCTCTCTTTGCATCACCGATTGATGTAAGTACGGTTGTGCGTTTGGCGTCGGAATTTCCTCGAGTCGTAGGAATCAAAGACAGCAGTGGTGATCTACCGAACATGATGCGGATGATCTCCGCCATTCGACCGATGAGAGATGACTTTACTTTCCTGACCGGTTGGGATGCCTCGCTAGCCCCCATGCTACTGGCTGGAGCGGATGGTGGAACCAATGCGACCAGCGGAGTTGTCCCTGAACTAACCGGTGCGATCTACCGAAATGTATTGAAAGGCAATCTTGATGAAGCAATGCGATTGCAATATCAGCTAATTCCTCTATTTGATGCGATGATTTCACTAGGCGAGTTCCCAGAGGGGTTCCGTGCTGGTGCGAGATCTCGCGGATGGGACCTAGGCCCAGGTCGTGTACCACTTTCTGATGCCCAACGTCAAACGGTTGCTCGCACACAAAGAGAAATCGATCTACTCGTTTCTGAAGTAGCTGATTGTGAACAGGGAAAAATTCTTCCACCCGACACGATCGAACAGATCGTACAGCGAGTGATACAGCAACTCAACACGACAAAGTAAACAGGTGAAAGGCCGTCTAACGCTTTCAACTACCTCGATAAATCGAAGACCACTTTTAACGCTTCGTGGCTAGCAGCGGTTTGCATCGCTTCAACCGCTTGATCAATCGCAAATCGGTGACTGATTAGTCCATCAAGGTCTATCGCATTCGACTCCAAAGCAGATAGTGCCTCTGCAAATGGTCCGCAACGAGATCCAACTACGGTAACTTCATTAATCACAAGCGGAGCAAGAGACATTGAATGTTCCCTCGCTACCGTTGTCTTCAAAATCACAAATCCGAGTGGCTGCACAATCGCACAGGCTGTCTCAAGACCTGTTGGAGAACCAGTGCAGTCGATCACGACATCGAACGAAGGCTGATGCGTTAACTCCCCAAGTAATTGGGTAGAAAAACCTAACTTGATGAAACGCTCAAGCTTCATCGAATGCTTTCCAACCACCAGCACCTCGTCCGTGATTAAACGAGCCGACTGAGCGCACAGCATTCCGAGACGACCATCTCCCAGAACCGCGACTCGCTTTTTTCTCAAATCAACCTGTCGATGAATTTGTAATGCTGCGGCCAAAGGCTCGGCGAACACAGCGAAATCATTAGAAACTGAATCGGGAACAACGTGCAGATTACGCTCGGGAATTGCAACTGTATCCGCAAAAACACCGTCTCGATTTAGTATCCCGATGACTGACCTCGATGGACAATGGTTGGATGCGCCTCGATGACACCAATCGCATCGTTGACACGAACAGTTGATTTCGCCAACCACGCGTTTTCCCATAAAGCGACCTGAACGAGCCACCCCAACAAACTCGTGACCGATGATTCCCGAGAACCTCATGTAACCGTTGCATAACTGCAAATCCGTCTCGCAGATGCCAGCTAAAAGAACATCAACAAGCACCTCACCGTTCCCAGCGGTGGGCTCAGGTACCACCTGCTGAAACTTGACCTCGGACCCAAATAGTGATACCGCGCGCATTCAATCTACCTCGGGATCGTAATAAGCAAAGACATAAGCACTAGAACACGCTGCGTGACTTTGGCGTGACGCCAACAAAGTCTATACTCGATTGATCAATGAAAAAATTGGTGACCTCACCAATCCGCGAATCCGCACACTCGATTTTTTTGGACCGCAACTTTATGGCTGAAAAAACAGCCTCAACAGCAGCCCTCTCTCGACTCGGCCTTAAGGCGTTTCGCCCAGGACAAGAAGAAGTCATTGAGGCCGTGCTTGATGGCAAAGACGTCATGTGTGTGATGCCTACAGGTGGAGGAAAAAGCCTCTGCTATCAACTTCCAAGCCTGGTTCGACCTGGCTTAACAATCGTCATTTCCCCACTCATTGCGTTAATGAAGGACCAAGTTGATACCCTTAAAAGCCTCGGAATCCGTGCGGAACTGATTAACAGCAGTCTTACCACAAGCGAGCAAGCTGATGTCATGCAAAAGATGCGAGCCAATTCGCTTGATCTCGTCTATGTTGCACCCGAACGACTACGAAACGGTCGCTTTATCGATACCATCAATCAATGCACCGTCGACTTGCTGGCTGTCGATGAAGCACACTGCGTCAGCGAATGGGGACACGATTTTCGACCGGACTACGCAAGGCTAGGACAATTCCGAAATCGCTACTTGAATAAAGTTCAAACGATTGCATTGACGGCTACTGCAACGCCTGCAGTCCGTAATGATATTTCTGAATTACTTCACCTACGCAACCCCGATATATTTGTGACGGGCTTCAGCCGGGACAACTTGCGATTCACGGTAAAGCATTGTAGTTCGGAAAAAGACAAGAACGATTCGCTTCATCAGTACCTTGCGACTCAATCTGGATCAGGAATCATTTATGCCGCGACTCGTAAACGGTGTGAGGAACTAGCCGAGTCCATCAGCCAAGCAATGGACATCAAAGTCGGAGTTTACCATGCCGGACTTGACTCCATCTCTAGACAGCAGACTCAAGAAAGATTCATGGGAGGTGATTTATCGGCAATTGTCGCTACGAATGCTTTCGGAATGGGAATCGATAAATCAGATATTCGTTTCGTCGTTCACTATAACATGCCTGGAAGCTTAGAAGCCTACTATCAAGAAGCGGGAAGAGCTGGACGAGACGGTGAGCCAAGCGAATGCCTTTTGCTATTCTCCTACAGCGACCGATACATCCAAGAGTTCTTCATTGAAAACCGCTATCCATCTCGAGACACTGTGCATCAAGTTTACAATTTCCTCCAATCACGAGTCGAGGATCCTATCGAATTGACTCTTGAGGAGGTTCGAGAACTCATTGGCACCAAAGACAGTAGCGAAGCGATTAGCACAGCAGAACAGTTGATTGCCAAAACAGGTGTCTTAAAAAGACTAGACAGCAGCTCGAATCAAGCGGTTCTTAGAATCGACTCTGAATTACCAACTCTTCTTGACCTCGTACCCGTTGAAGCAAAAATTCGCAGAAAAGTACTTCAAGCGGTTGAATTAATCGTGGGTAATCGACGAGGTGAAGATGTATACGTTACGCCGAACTGGCTAGCCAAGAATGCAAATGTTGAAAAAGCCCAATTGAGCCGATCCTTACGAGAGCTCTGCAAGTTAAGAGCATTTGACTACGTACCACCTTTTCGTGGACGCGGCATTCACTTTCTGGATCGCACAAAAACTTTCGATCAACTAGAAATTGATTTTGAACAGTTGAGCATTCGCAAAACTGGTGAATACGAAAAACTTGAATCAGTCATTCAGTTTGCAAGAAATACGAAATGTCGACAGAAAACGATCCTGCAATACTTTGGCGAGGAAGATCCGCAAGAGTGCGACCGATGTGATCGTTGCTCACCAGTCGCTTCTGATCCAAACCACAAGAAACAAGCCATTGCACTTGACCGAGATCACTACTTTGTTCGTGGGCTACAAATTGTGATGAGTGGCGTAACCCGTATGCATGGGCGTTTCGGGAAAAACATGGTCGCGCAAATGCTATGCGGATCGAAGAACAAAAAACTTTCCCAGTGGAAGCTTCATCAATTAAGTACTTATGGACTTCTTTCAGGGATGAAGCACTCCGAAGTCGCGGTGATCATGGATCGGTTAAGCGAGTTTGGTCTCGTTGTACAACAAGAAATCGAACAACGCAGACCAACGATCCACATGACTGAACTGGGTCGGGATATTATGCATGGGCGAACAGATCTACCCAGCGGATTTTCGCTCGACACCGCACTTGCAAAAAAGCTAATTGCTACAACAAAAAAAATTGAACCTCTCGAAGCAGAGCAGGGGAGAGAGAGCAAAAATCAAGCCTTGGCTCAAACAACTTCAATAATCTCTGAATCCCCGTCTACCACTGCCATCGATCAAGATTTGATAGATGCCCTGAAACGCTGGAGAAGAAAAACGTCAGCTGCCCTTGGGATTCCCGCTTTTCGGGTACTCACCAATGCAACCCTGGAAACAATTGCCGTGGAACAACCTCAGTCAACACAAGCATTGAAGTCGATAAAGGGAATTGGTGACGCCACCATAGCGCAATTTGCAGAAGACATTATTCACGTAATTCAATCCGCGTTTAAAACCAAAGAACAATCGACTGGCGTTTTAACCCAAGTGTCATTTTCCGAATCAATAGAAAATGCAGAACGAAATTTGCGTCAAAGGCCTTCTAATTCTTTGGGCCTCGATACAGAACTTAGAGGAGTCGATGCCAATCCTCCCAAAAAGCCAGACATCGAAAATACTGGTGGAAAGACAAGCACGTCCCCACCACCGATCATTGCCGACCAATCGTGGGTAGGATCGGAATCCTACTGGACATGGAGGCTTGTTGAAGCTGGTTTTACTGCCAGCGAGATAATCGTGATCCGCAAATTCACTTCCGAAGAATTGGAAAATCATTTACGACAAGCGAAAGAGAGCGGCTTTTAACTCAAAACAGCCAAGCCTTCCCTTCATGCTCAGCAGGCATGAAGGCAAGTGCCAATCTCTATCACCTTCCCTCTATCACCGCCCGTCGTTTAAATCAATCGAACCAAAATCACAGACTTGATTCCCTCTGTTCTTTCTGTTTGAAAGACTTGCCAATTCATGCTGAAAACGAACTTCTTTGACATTCGTGCCCATTGCGCTGGCCTGCCAAGTGACATTTTTTCATTTTTTTCGGTTCAACATCGAGTTGTCATGGCCGGAAAATGAAGCGTTAGGGTTTTTCAAAGCAAAAAACGTTCACCAAACCAATCGTGATAACACGAAAATCACCGCGATTTCCGGAACAATGCATTTGCCATGAGCGATAAAGGAAATAGGGATATTTTTCCAAACTGATTCAAAAACTAAAGGTCGACTCGGTTAGTCACTTTACCACTTACCCACTACAATACCGTGGAAGTGGGACAAACGAGTCGGCAGCCAACTGAGACGCATCAACTTCGTTCGCTGAATCGCCCAAGTATCGAAACCGCCCGAAGGCAGGAAATGGAAAAGAAGACAGATCAACGCGAGGCTAATCCCCCCGAGCAGCAGGACAATAGGCGAGGCAACAATTCGCTTTTCATCGCGATCATTCTCGCAGCACTCGTTGTCTTGCTCTTCTACAATCGTGGCGAAGAACGATCCCTAATCTCAGCTAGTTTTTTTCAGTCAGAACTGAGTAGAGGCAACGTCGAAGAGGTTGGGATCTCTGAGCGTCGTGTCTATGGAAAATTTGTTACGAGGCCAGACATTCCCAATTGGGAAAAGACCGATTCATCCGAACTAGGTCGCAACAGCAAGGCAAAAGAGGATTCGACGAATCAATACTTGGACAAATTCGTTTTCAATCGTCCGACCGATTCTGGGTGGGTAACGCAACTAGAGGCTCAACTGAAAGCACAGAACGTCCGCTTCAACTACCTAGAACCCGATAACACCCAACAAGTGATTTATTTCATCGCTTTGGTAGGACTTCCTTTAGGTATCTTATTCTTTTTGTTCATGATGCTTAGACGCACCAGAAGCGACATCATGGGCGGTGGTTTTCTGTCCGGTTTCAGCAAAAGTCCTGCAAAACGTTTTGAAGCCAGTGAGAAGATGGTGACGTTCAAAGATGTCGCAGGCTTAGAGGGCGTAAAAGCGGACCTCCAAGAAATTGTTGAGTTTTTGAAAACACCCGAAAAATTCCAAAAGCTAGGTGGACGTGTTCCCAAAGGAGTGCTGTTGAATGGCCCTCCTGGAACCGGAAAAACATTACTTGCTCGCGCTGTTGCGGGAGAGGCGGGAGTACCTTTCTTTTCCGTGAACGGCAGTGAGTTTATTCAAATGTTCGTCGGTGTCGGTGCAAGCCGTGTGAGGGATCTTTTCAAGACCGCCAAAGACAGCAGCCCGGCGATCATTTTTATCGACGAGATCGATGCGGTTGGTCGCCAACGTGGCGCCGGACTTGGGGGTGGGCATGATGAAAGAGAGCAAACACTCAACCAAATCCTTGGTGAGATGGACGGCTTTGCAGCTAATCAGGCGGTGATTGTTGTGGCTGCAACCAATCGCCCCGATGTTCTAGACCCGGCGTTACTACGCCCCGGTCGTTTTGATCGACACATTACTGTCGGTCGTCCCACCATGAATGGTCGCGAAGCTATTTTTAAGGTTCACGTGCGTGATGTGCCATTGGCGGAAGATGTTGAACTGCGGAGACTCGCTGCAGGCACCGTGGGTCTCACCGGTGCAGATATCCGTAATATGGTTAACGAGGCTGCTCTTTGGGCCGCGCGACAGGATAAAAAAATCGTTTCAATGAGCGACTTTGACTACGCTCGTGACAAAATCCTGATGGGCGCTAAGCGAGAAGAGGTTTTAAAAGACAGCGAGAAAGAGAAAACTGCCTATCACGAAGCCGGCCACACTCTCACGGCTTGGCATCTAGACGGAGCACATACCGTACACAAAGTCACCATCATCCCTCGCGGGCGCGCGTTAGGTGTAACTCAATACGTGCCAAATGAGGATCGACTCAGTATCAGCAGAAGAGAACTGGACCACCAGTTGATCGTTTTGCTGGGCGGACGGGCTGCAGAGAAAATTATCTATAACGAAACTTGCGTTGGTGCAGAAAACGACCTCGAAAGGGCCACAAGTATCGCGAGAAAAATGGTAACTCATTGGGGAATGAGCCAAAAAATAGGTCCCGTCAGCTACAAAACAAGCGACGAAGATCCGTTTCTGGGAAGAGAAATCCATCAGACTCGTCAGTTCAGTGAACACACTCAAGAGCTCATTGATGAAGAGGTAGCAAGACTACTTCTTGAGGCAGACCAGAAATCGGAACAACTCCTACGGGAACACCGAGTCGAATTAGAAAAAATCACGAAAGCTCTCTTAGAGCATGAAGAACTCGGAGAAAAAGAGCTTACCGATTTGATTGGACCTTCAATCCAATCACGAACGCGAGCTATATCTAGCGAGCCCGCGAACGAAGAGACGGCCAAAGAATCGCCTACCGATTCGGAGATTGAAGTACCCGAGTCGGACACTCAGTCGGATTCATAGATCGTTTAACTTGGATCAGCTGCGAAAAATTGACCGATCGGGGCAACTCGCTCGTGAATCGCTACACCCCATGGCAAAGAACAAGCGTCAGAAAAATCGAGCGTCTTTTAAGAAAAAGCACCAAGATCGAGTGCGGCAAAGTGACTTCACTCGTGACTTTCACGCAGGTGATCAAGAAACCTTGGCAGATGTGGACCTCAGTGAAAGGGTCAGTGGCAAAGGCGAATTGACCCGAAAACGCACCTACGTAGATTTATCAGGGGATAATGCAAGCCATCTACCGGACTATATCACAGGTCGTGTCATTAGCGTACATGGATTGAAGAGTCGTGTCCTAGGCGAAGATGGTGTGATCTATGAATGCGCACTAAGACAGGTTCTTAAATCGCTAAACATCGACCAACGAAGCGCCGTCGTTGCTGGTGATCATGTTCGCCTCAGAGCTGCTACATCGCGTGATGGAATGATCGAGAGTGTCGCACCAAGACAAGGTATCATCAGTCGCACTAGCCGAGGCCAACAACATATTCTTGTCGCCAACGTGGACTACCTGCTGATCATTGCCAGCGCTGCAGAGCCTGGAATCAAACCGGCTTTGATTGATCGTTTTCTGTTAACAGCAGAGCACTGTGGCGTGAAACCGGTTGTGGTCATTAATAAAACCGACTTGGTAAATCCTACGTCGCTACAGCAACTCGTCGGAGTTTATGCCAGCCTAGGCTATCGCGTATTGCTGACATCAGCGGAACGAAATCTGAACATCGAATATCTGAAAGCGTTATTGCATAATAAACAAACAGCACTTGCTGGACAAAGCGGAGTGGGGAAAAGCAGTCTACTCAATGCGATTGAACCCGGACTTGGCTTAGCCGTTGCATCGGTTAGCCAAGATAACGAAAAAGGGCGTCACACAACTACCGCGGCCCAACTCATACCACTTCAATCTGGCGGAGCGGTTTTCGATACACCAGGTATCCGTCAGTTCCAACTTTGGGACATCCAAGCCAATGAAGTGGCTGGGCTGATGCCCGATCTAAGACCTTTTGTGAACAGCTGCAGATACACCGATTGCTTACATCTCAATGAAGATCAGTGCGCCATCAAGGATGCGGTCGCAGATGGAAAAATAGATTCCAGGCGTTATGACTCCTACTGCCATCTGCTCGAGAGCGACTTATTACTGGGCGACTTGAAAAACTAATTATTGACTACAATCACGGTGCTTGAAATTTCACCGATGTTGGTTCAGCGACAATATTGATCGCAACTCGAAATTCGATTACGCGATTATCTCGCGACGGTTTTGCACGTAATCCCAAAGAACAAATCGATCTAAGTCCTTACCACTTGTGAAAGCGACTCGACCACCCGTACTCTGTGCCAAACGCTGTGCAAAGCGTATATCTTCTTGGCTTTGCGACCAACTTGGCACCAAAAAAATGTTGATCGTGATTCCTTCTTTTTGAAGCATGGCAGCCTCTCTCATCGTCGCCATTTCAGTGCGAGGGTCAGGAGGATAGAGCATAAATAGCTTTTCTTCTTCAAAATGAGCAGTTGGCAACCCATCGGTTATTAAAACCACTTGTCGATTACTCGTATCACTATTCATCAGTTGCTTACGAGCAAGCTGCAGGGAATGCTGAATGTTAGTGAAGTGCGGATGAATCTGTTGTTCGCTGATCTCAGGATCACTCATATCAGCCCAAAGCTGCACCCACGGATCATGAATCGTCACAGGTTTTGGCATTAACTGAATGATCTCCCCCGGAGCACATAACTTTGCAAACGTATACATTTCGATGAAACGAAGAAAGTCTCCGGGATATTCACTTTGTATTAGTCCCTGTAATGCCAATGCCATCCTTTTCACGTTGACATATTGACCGTCGTACCTCATTGAGCCACTCATGTCCATGATGACGCATGTCGCACATTTAGGCTGGTGTCGAGTCTGATAGACCTCCATATCGGAACTAACAAAGTTCAACGGTCGCTCACCGCCTTGGCGTATAAGCGAATTGATTACACTCTGAGTCAAGTCCAGGTGAGCGAGACTATCTCCGAATTCGTAAGGAGAGGTACTTTGCAACTCTACCGATCCCTCGCCGGTCAAATTAACATCGTGCCTGCCGTGCTTCGAGGGACTCAATTGACTAAACAGTCTCTCCAACAATTTACCCTGAAAGATTTTGTATGCCTGAGGAGTTAAGCGATAACCCCCACCAGCTCCTTTCTCTTTCTCCAGACCTTGACGTTCAGCTTGGTCCCGCAAAATGCTTTCCACCTGCCGCCTCATCTCTTCGAGTTGGCTGAGGTCGCTTGGCTGTACGTAATCTGCAAGCGATTCAAGGTCGATCAATCCAATTTGGGCTGTTTCTCGTGCCTCCGCTAATTGCTTAAGAAGCGCGTCAATATTTTCAAGTTCCTCCTTGATCGCGATCGCTTCGTCAATCTTAAGCGATTCCCTGCCTAAAAACTCATAGTCACTTTCAAGTTGCTCAATTTGATGCTTCTCACTCATGCATTTTAAAACCCGCAACAATCCATTTGCTAAATTGCTTTGGTCATCACCAACGTGATACCAAAGTCGTTCAAGCAAGTATGGTTGTTCTTGGGTGACAGCTTTCCGAAATAACTTCTCTTGTTTCTTTGGTACCTTTAATTTTCTAGCCGCTTCTTGGTAACTAATCTTGGCTTTTTTCTGAACACTCTTTACTTCGTACGTATTTAAAATTCTTTGCTTTCGTTCTTCCAAAATCGCACGAAGTGCATCAAGACTAGGCCCCAATCCTGCAACTTGGCTGGGATCGAGCCTCACGGCCCTTGCGAGATCCTCATCCGACAGACTTTGAAAATCGCCGTACCAGAGTGCCTGTTCAAACGCCGGCGAGACGAGATCGGCCGGTGGCTGATTTGGAGGAGGGTAAGAAATAGGATCATATTTCTGGTAGGAATGAATGACACCGCCAAACCCACGGTTTTTATCGTGATTAGATTTCATATTCGATTTTTCCGTGTCTCTGACTTCGACTGATTCTGTCGGTGCAATACAAACCGGCTAAAACAAACTCAACGCAACTCGCTCGAATCGCTTCGTTCTCGCCAGCATTTACCTCGAAAGCGAGTTTCCATGCATCCGGAATGCGTTCTAATCGCTCCGCATAAGCCGAACTTGGGAGAAGGTCTCCCACTTCAACTCGATAACCTTTGCTGAAGATTTCTGAAATCGCACCAAGTCCGTGCTCATCGACATATTCTTCAAAGACCACGCGTATTGCTTCGGCAATCACAGCGTCGAGGACCTGCTTTTCGCTCATTTGATGTGTTCCCATCATGTCTAACTCCAATTTCCCGACAGCGCTGGAATAGAGATGACCTAAATCGCTAATTCTTGGAACGGCAGGAGTCTCCTGATGCAGAATGGATCGCCTTCTAGCTGATGCGACGACAGTGCGAAAATTAGCAAGTGAAAATCTGGCCGAAACACCCGACGCATGGTCAATGTATTTACTCTTCCTCGCCTGCACCGTGATCTCTTCCATCACTTGATACATGAAATGAGGAACGTGAACTGGGTAATTACCACTTAGATCCTCACCAACTTCTTGCTGAATAATTTCGATCCCAATTTGTCGATCTTCTGGATAATGTGTCTTGATGATGGATCCAATCCGATCCTTGAGTTGCGGTATAACCTTCCCGCTTCGATTGTAGGTAGCAGGATTTGCAGAAAACAAAATCGCAATATCCAAATCGAACTGAATTGGGTAGCCCCGAATTTGCACATCTCTCTCTTCGAGAATATTGAAAAGCCCTACTTGTACTAGATCATCCAGCTCAGGTAATTCATTCATCGCAAAGATGCCGCGATGCATTCGGGGTATCAAACCAAAAGCTAACGCCTCTTCTGATCCGAGGCTAATCCCGCTCGTCAACTTGCCGGGATCAATCTCTCCGACAATGTCCGCAAATTTTGTCCCTGGACCCAAACGCTCTGCGTAGCGTTGATCACGATGCCACCATGCAATCGGTATATCACTCGGATCAGTCTCCGAAATGATTCGTTTTCCCAAGGACGTAATAGGTCGGATAGGATCTTCATGAACTGGCAAATCCACATGATCAACATAGGGAATCCATTCATCCAAGAGATTGACGAGTAATCTCATCATGCGACTCTTGGCTTGACCTTTTTCACCGAGAAACAACATGTCGTGCTCAGCAAGAATTGCCAGATTTATTTCTGGA
>Ga0181563_10000824_pt1 | contig 30206 bp, 29 predicted proteins | sample 011ome_25_FD_133759 | JGI IMG/M metagenome (GOLD analysis project Ga0181563, IMG submission 133759) | Coastal salt marsh microbial communities from the Groves Creek Marsh, Skidaway Island, Georgia - 011512CT metaG (megahit assembly) | ecosystem: Environmental > Aquatic > Marine > Intertidal...
CAACCATTGTTCCTTTTCAAAACCTTTCGCTACACCCCGCAACATCTGCCTTGCATTATGGACAAGCTATTTTTGAAGGTCTAAAAGCGCAAAAAGGAGCAAATGGAGAAATTTTAGTTTTTCGTCCGGATATGAATGCAAAGCGATTTAATGAGTCTGCGAAACGCATGTGTATGGCTCCAATTCCTGAGGGGATCTTGTTAGAAGGATTGAAGTCTTTATTGAATTTGGATCGTGCTTGGGTTTCTTCTAAAGATGGGCAATCACTATATATCCGTCCATTTATGATTGCAACGGATGACTATGTTGGGATTCGTCCATCAGAACGCTATAAATTTTTAATTATTACATCACCTGTTGGAGCATATTATTCTGAACCTGTAAAAGTGAAGATAGAAACAAAATATACGCGAGCTGCGGCTGGAGGAGTAGGTAGAGCGAAGGCTGCTGGCAACTATGCTGCTTCATTGTATCCTGCAAAACTCGCTGAAGAACAAGGTTACCGTCAGTTGATTTGGACGGATGCTAAAACACATACGTATATTGAAGAAGCTGGAACGATGAATGTTATTTTCCAAATAGGAGATAAGCTTATCACGCCTTCAGAGGAGGAGGATACGATTTTAAAAGGAATTACAAAACGAAGTGTTGTTCAGATCGCAAAGGAATGGGGAATAGAGGTTGAGGAGCGAAAAGTAACAATAGCTGAAATAATTGAAGCGATGGAAAACGGCACCTTAAAGGATGCCTTTGGTGCAGGTACAGCAGCGACGATTGCTCATATCAGTGAAATAGGTTATGAGGGTAAAGATTATAAATTACCGGCGATTGAAGAGCGTGAAATTTCAAATAAGATTAAAAATTACATCAGCCAATATAAATCAGGTGAAATAGAAGATAAGTTCGACTGGTTAATGCGTGTATAATCAAATCAATAAAAAACTGATAAAAGGGATTTCGTAAAATGCGAACTCCCTTTTTTTAATCAAACAAACGTATAGTCTATGGAGATTCAACAATACGGATTAATTGGTCGCAAACTTGAACATTCTTTTTCGAAAGCATTTTTCGCTAAAAAGTTTGAAAATGAGCATATTTCCGCAGATTATTCAAATTACGAAATACCTTCTATTGAAGGGATTCGTGATATATTGAATTCTGATATTCAGGGATTTAATGTAACAATTCCATATAAAAAATCAATCATTCCATACTTAGATGAAGTTAAAGGGGTAGCCGCAGAAATTAATGCAGTCAATACGGTCAAAAATGAAGGCGGAAAATGGGTTGGTTATAATACGGATGTGTTCGGTTTTCGACAGATGATCAAGCCATTTTTCAAATCTCATCATGAAAGAGCGATGATTTTGGGTACGGGTGGTGCTGCTGAGGCTGTTGCTTTTGTTCTTGAGCAACTAGGAGCAAACGTCATCTATATTTCAAGGGATAAGACTGGGGTAGATTATTTTAATTATGAGGATATCAACGAAAATATGATTCGCTTTAATGGCATTATTGTCAATACAACTCCTTTAGGCACCTATCCAAAAACAGAAGAATTCCCATCAATTCCTTATCCGTTTTTAACGGATAATCATTTGGTAATTGATTTGATTTATAATCCAGCAGAAACTGTATTTTTGAAAAGAAGTCGCCTTCAAGGGGCGGTCATATTAAATGGTAAAACTATGCTTCATCAGCAAGCTGAAGAGGCATGGAGAATTTGGAATAAATAAATTTAAAAATGAAAAAAAATACCCTATTATCGCTAATTACAGTATTTCTAATAGGTTGTGGATCAGATAAACGTGAGAACTTTACAACGCTTAACGAGGACGGTGATATCGTAATTTCTGAAGAGTCAACCGCTATTTTAGAGGCGATTCAAGCTGATTATGATGCTTGTAAATCAAATGAATCAGAAGAGCGTGAGTGTAATCGTTTTACCGCGGAAGCGCTTTGTCGTTTTTATCAAATAGATGATTTTAAAAAGAACGATGAATATGTCACGTACAGAGAAATAAAGAATGTTGTTACACTAAATGGTGGTCTGTGGGAGCCCATTGGACTAGCGACCGAACAATCAAATTTAGATTTAGCTCAGACCAATGCAAATAATGCGGAGGCTACGATTGCATTTGATCCAACAAAATCGAATCATGTGGCCATTATTCTTCCGGGTAAACAGACAAAATCAAATGCGTGGGGTGCAGAAGTACCAAATTCTGCAAGTTTCTTTATCCACAAGCATGATTCTTATATCAATAAGGGATTGAGTTATTCGTTTTCATCTCCAGAAGGTATTTTTCTTTATCAACGCAAAGATTAACACTGATTATAATATATTAACCATTTTAGGTCCTACAGCCAGTGGAAAAACGGCTTTAGCCTGTCAATTAGCTGCGGTTTTAGAAGGAGAGATTATATCCGCTGATTCAAGACAAGTATACCGTTTTATGGATATTGGAACCGGCAAAGATCTCGATGAATATGAGGTGGACGGCAATCAGATACCTTATCATTTAATTGATATACACCTTCCAGGTTACCTATACAATATTGCTGAATTTCAGGCAGATTTTGCCACCGTTTTTGAGTCTATCCATCAAAAGTCTAAATTCCCTATACTGTGTGGAGGAAGCGGTTTGTATATTGAGACGGCATTGCGTGGGCATTCTTTTTTAGGCATCCCGTCAGATGCAATTCGACGTCAGCAATTAGAGACGTTGACCTCGAATGAGATTGATGAATGGTATCAAAAATTACCAACTTCACTCACTGATAAACTGAATGCAAAAACAGATAAGCGAAAAATTCGAGCAATTATTATAGATGAATACTTGAAGCAACATCCAGATTGGAAACCGCGCAGCTTACCAGATGTCAAACCCTTGATTGTTGGGGTTGATATTGATCGTGATTTAAGAAGAGATAAAATCACAAAACGATTAAAGTTTCGACTTGCTCATGGTATGATTGAAGAGGTGGAGTTATTACTTTCAGAGCACGGCCTCAGTTATGAGCAACTTGACTATTATGGACTGGAGTATAAATGGGTCGGTCTTTATTTACAAGGAGGAATAGATCGAGATATGCTTTTTGAAAGGCTTAATATCGCCATCCATCAATTTGCAAAGCGTCAAATGACTTGGTTTCGAAAGATGGAGAAAGACGGTTTTGATATTCATTGGATCGATGCATCAAAACCCAATCCAATTAAAGTTGCCAGGGTTTTGGAGTTATTGCATGCTTAATCGGTCAAAGACTTAAATTATATTTTTTTAACAATGATTTAAAACGTAAATCGTAACGAAAAAGCGGCGCCATAACCAATTCCAGACACACCGCCATTTAATCCCCACATAGGACGAGTGTCAAGGCCGAGTAGGATAGGGGCTCCTAATTCGTTAAAGTCATATTCAATGCCGATTTGACCACCAACACCCAATGTGATTCCATCGTTTTCGCCAGCCCATTTGTCTCTGTAAAAACCTAGTTGCGCTCCAACTCCGGCAAACCAATTAAGACCATCAGTTAAATTCCACACCCAATGATAGATTCCCGTTAATGCTGAATGATTATAGTTGTTGCCATCATTTCTTTTCCAACCAAGATCTACCTCGAGTCGGTTTGAAGATCCTAATCCATGTTGATACGACACCTCGCCTCCAATTCCAAAATTACCCGACAATCCTCTAATTCCAATTGCGTGTGGGTTCACTTGGGCATTGGTGTTAAAAGAAAAAGCACTTAAAAAGATGACGACTAAAAGGGTTAATTGTTTCATTCTATTTTTTTTACAAAAGTAGATAAAAATTATTCTAGATGCAGGGCTAAAATACATGATGTTTGTCAATTATAGAGTACAAAAAAAGGGGATTCGGATCACGAATCCCCTTTTTTTGTATGTAAGCGTAGAGCTACTTTTTCACGATACGTTGAACGTGTTTGCCTTGTTCTGTGGTTAATTCTATTAAATACGTTCCTGAAGAAACACGGGTTAAATCAATCATTGTCATTTGAATAGTATTACTCAAAGACTCTGTCAAAATAACCCTTCCAGATAAATCATAAACAGTGATAGTCGTCAAATTTGATCCCGTTGACGAAACAGTGAACTGTCCGGTTGAAGGGTTCGGATAGATTTGAATTGACTGATTAAATTCTGTAATTGACAATTGTGATCGAACCAAAACACCTTCTTCAACATGAACACATCCATTTGCGTCAGTAATTTCACATTCATAAATTCCATTTACTAATCCAGAAATATCCTCATCTGTTGAAGTGAATGCATCCGGTCCTGACCAATCAAAAGTAAACGGACCTGTTCCGCCAATAACAGTTAGGTTAACAGAACCGTCACTACCGAAAATTTCGTCTTCAGAAGAGTAAATAGCGTCTAGTTCGGCAGGTTCATCAACCGTTACATAAACGACATCCTCGCAACCTGTATCATCTGTTACAGTAATAGCATAATCTCCTGCAGGTAAATCTGTAAAAGTACCCGATGCGACAGGTCCATCACCAATATCATAGGTGTATGGAGGAGTTCCGCCAGATACTACCACTTCAATGGTACCAGAACTTCCGTTATGACAAAGCGCGTCTGTACTTGTTGCTGAAATTTCACCAGTACAGTCACTTCCTGCGTCTATACCATCTAATATTTCTGTGTCTCCACAACCACCAGGCGCTAAGAATTCGCTTGCGCCATTTGTCCAAGAAACACCCATTCTTCCGTAATAATCAAAAGCATCATTATCGTCAGTACCTGAGCATGCAGCAGCACCACCGTATAGTTGACCGATGATACGCTTATTTTGATCGAATAATGGAGACCCAGATGAACCTGGCTCCGTAACCCCAGCATCCCAATCATCGATCCACCAGACTTGAGCACCAGCAGCTACGTCATGATAAGGATCATTATCTTCACGACAAATCTTCTTTAAGTCACCTCTTGGGTGATGGATACCAACAGCAGATGTAACTGTTTCATCGTCGGAGCGATCCCAACCAGCATAATAAATATCCCAAGTTTCGGCTTCTTCATCCGTCATATTATCAATCTCTAAAAGCGCAAAGTCAGAAGCACCAGAATTAGCAAGTATGGTAGCACCATTCGCTGTTTGATCATAAGGCGCTCCTGGATCAGTACTTAAATCAAATTCAGCACACACTTCTGTCCCAGGAGGGCTTTCCCAGTTAAAACGGAATGACCAACTCGCTGTAGAGCCACCCAAACAGTGATTAGCTGTTAAAAATAAAAAACGACCATCTTCACATGTATTATTAATTAATGCTCCAGAGCAAATGCCGCCGCCACCAACAACAATCATTGCAACAGATCGAATTTGATCGCCCCAATCATCGCCCTCTGGACAGTTAACATCTACATTACATGCTCCTGAGTCGTGCAATCCTTTTTCAAGTTCCTTTTGGATAATATTTAAACTACGGTAACCATGAATAACATGAGCAATTGTGAAACTTCCAGGTTCTGTGACCATATAGGGTTCAAAATATTCCACGATTATTTTATCGCCTAATACTAGTTCTGTGCCTAATTCGCGTTCTACGCGATTGTTTCTTGAAGTGTAAGCACCGATCTTATTGGTTTTCTCAAAATCATACAAATAAAGCGAGGCACCTTCAGGAATATAAAAATCTTCTAATAATAGATTAATAGAAAGTGCCACAGGACATTCAATGACCGTTCTCCAAACACGACCACCTTCTACGGTTTCCCATTTTCCGTCACCTTCTCGTCCAAGTTGAATATTGGTATCGTATTTATAACCAAATCGCCAAGGTATATCCTTGTGTGAATCGTTCAAAACATCTTCAGCGTCAATTTTAGACTGATCATATCCCGGCATTACAATGGAAGCAGGAAGAGTTTCATGTGTTAATTCGTTAGACCATCCATAGCTCAAAAAGCTATTGTCCGTCTGAGCAAATGTCGCGCCTGTTAAAAGGATGACAAGAAAAAGTAGTGTTTTTTTCATCGTTTTTTTCTAATTGTGAGTGTCCTAAATTTAACTAAAAAAGTGCAGAAGTGTTCAATATTTAAACACAAAAAGTGTTCGATATTAGGAAAGCTAACCGCCTATTATTTTGCAACTGTTTAAGATATTAAACCTGTGGCAGATTTTTTGATATCTTCGCATTAACGAAATGAGAACTATGAAACACTTACATTATTTCCTGAAGATATTCAGTCTTCTGATGCTATTGCCATTTTCTTCTATTGCACAAGATAAACCTAATCCCCGTGGTAAGGGACCGCTCGATCTAGCTAAAGCGCATCGACAATTAGAAAATAGAGATATATGGATGGGTCGGTCTCGTTTTGATGTTGATTATGTGTATGCCGTAAGGTCGATGAATGATGGAGAGCATTTCTCTGCGTTGGAAAACAATAAAATTGTAAAGTATAGCTTCAAAGAGTTTGGCGAATCTTCAGAGGTTATCTGGGATGGTAATTCAGAAAACTTATCTGTTGATGATTATTCATTTAATGCGGACGAGACAAAACTCTTGATTGCTACTGAACGTCAATCAATTTACCGAAGAAGTTATACTGCTAATTATTATGTAGTTGATTTGGAAACTAAAAAAGTGCAGGCACTTTACGATAAAAAAGAGCAAATGTTAGCTGATTTTTCTCCTAACGGCAACATGGTAGCATTTGTATTTGAAAATAACATTTATTACAAAGACCTAATGTCAGGTGATGTTACACAGGTTACTACGGATGGTGAAGTCAATGCGATTATCAATGGTTCTGCAGATTGGGTATATGAGGAAGAGTTTGAAGTGACCAAAGCCTTTTACTGGTCTCCAGGCAGCACAAAAATTGCATACTTAAAGTTTGATGAACGAGAGGTACCCGAATTTACAATGGAATACAATTATGGAGAAACTTATCCAAGTCCATATACCTTTAAATATCCGAAAGCGGGAGAAGCAAATAGTCAGTTAAGTTTACACATCTTTAACTTAAAAACTCAAAAAGCTAAAGAAGTTGTTACAGGCCCTTATGAATATGTTCCAAGAATGAAATGGACCAATGATGACGATAAATTGATTTTCTTAGTTATGAATCGACATCAGAATGAATTAAATTATGTGATGTCTGAGGTTCAAGCCGATGGCACGGCAGAAGGAAAAGTTTTCTACACTGATAAAAGCGATACTTACGTTGAAGTAGATAATAATTTAATCTTTTTGCCGGATGGCGAATCATTTTTAAGAACCAGTGAAAAAAGTGGTTATCGACATATTTACAAGGTAGGGTTCGATGGTTCGGAAGAACAAATCACGAGTGGTAATTGGGATGTGATTGAGTTGAAAGGACTTGGGCCCAAAGGAAAGACGATATACTATACTTCAGCTGAAGAAGGAGCGATTTATCAGTCAGTTTACAAGATTCGTACGGATGGGAAAAAGAAAGAAAAGCTTTCTCAGCAAAAGGGTCATAATGACGCATCATTCAGTGAGGGTATGAAGTATTACATCAACTATTATTCAAATGCAAGTAAACCGCACGAGATAGCTCTTTTTGACAGCAAAGGTAATCAACTCAAAATGCTTAAAGACAATATGAGAGTTAGAGCGATGATGTCAAAGTGGGACTTCTCTCCGAAAGAATTTATTACGCTCCCCGGTGTCGAACATGATCTAAATGCCTTTATGATTAAACCTCCGAATTTTGATTCGACCAAAAAATACCCGGTTTATTTCAATATCTATAATGGACCAGGGCACAATACAGTTGCTGATAAATGGGGAGGTAAGAATTATATCTATCATCAATTGCTGGCGCAACGCGGTTATATTGTTATGTCTGTTGATACAAGGGGAACTGCGCACAGAGGAGCTGCATTTAAAAAGTCAACATATATGCAATTGGGTAAGTTAGAGACTGAAGATATGATTGCCGCTGCAAAGGCTGTTCAGCAATGGTCATTTGTAGATCCTGATCGAATAGGAGTGATGGGATGGAGTTACGGTGGATATATGACTTCTCTATGTATGACAAAAGGTGCAGATGTTTTTAAGATGGGTATTGCTGTTGCGCCTGTTACCAATTGGAGATGGTATGATAATATCTACACGGAGCGTTTTATGCGTACTCCTGCGGACAATGCTGAAGGTTATGATGATAATTCACCGATTAATCATGTTGACAAGCTAAAAGGGAAGTACCTTATCGTCCACGGTTCGGGAGATGATAATGTACATGTTCAAAATACGCTAGAAATGGTCAATGCTCTGGTAAAAGCGGATAAGGATTTTGACATGTTCATCTATCCAAATCGAAACCATGGCATCTATGGCGGCAATACCAGACTGCATTTATTTAACATGCTATTAGACTTTACATTGGAGAATCTTTAAACTATGTTTAGAAATAAAGTAAATATCATTTTCACATTGGTTTCAGTTCTCATTCTCATTGGATGTGGTAATTCTGGTGAAATAGCAGAAGGACCAGATCCCGTTGTTGAAGGGCCTTCATCTTCTGGCGAAGATGGCAAAGGAAAAGCGACCATCGAGACCTTTGGCTCAGCTGAGCCAGAACCAGAAGTACCTAAAGAGGTCATGGATGTTGAGGGGGATGCAGAAGCAATTGAATGGTTAGATTTCGAATCAGCGATCGACAAAAATCAAGTAGAGAAGCGTTTTATTTTCATAGACCTGTATACCGATTGGTGCACATGGTGCAAAAAAATGGATAGAAGTACTTTTCAGCATCCTTCCGTTATCAATTATATTGACCAGAACTTCTATGCTGTAAAATTGAATCCCGAAAAGGCAAAGGCAATTGCATACAAAGAGGTTTTGTATGAAATGAAGCCTTATGGCAGTAAAATGTATAATGAGTTGGCGGTTAATTTAGCTGGAGGAAGGTTGGTTTTTCCATCTTTTATCATCTTGAATAAGCGAGAAGTTAAACGAGGTGTAATAGAAGGTTTTCAAACACCAAGTCAATTATTAAGTCAGTTAAGACGATACGTTGAGTAGTTTTTGCCATAAGTATGATAAATAAACTATCCATTCTGGTACCAGCTTATAATGAAGCGCGCACGATTCGCGAAATCTTAGAGAAAGTTGTCGCTGTTGAATTAAGTGGAGGAATAGAAAAGGAAATAGTGATTGTAAATGATTGTTCTACCGATGATACGGTATCCGAGGTCGAGCGTTTTATGGCTGATTACCCTGCTGCAAGCATACGTTTATATTCTCAAGATAAGAATCAAGGTAAAGGCGCTGCCATTAACCGAGCAATTCAAGAATGCACCGGAGATTATTTGATTGTTCAAGATGCTGACTTAGAGTATGATCCTGAAGAATATAACTTGCTGTTGAAACCTGTGTTTAAAGATAATGCAGATGCAGTTTATGGCTCCCGTTTTATGGGGTCAAATCCACATCGAATATTGTTCTACTGGCATTCAAAAGGGAATAAGTTTTTGACGGGATTATCCAACATGATGACCAACCTAAACCTTACTGACATGGAGACTTGTTATAAGCTCATCCGAACGTCAATTGCTAAGGAGATTAACATCAAAGAAAAGCGATTCGGAATTGAGCCAGAAATTACGGCTAAACTTGCCAAGCGGAAAGGGATTAAAATATACGAAGTAGGTATTTCATACTATGGAAGAACTTACGAAGAAGGCAAAAAAATTGGATGGAAAGACGGTTTTAGAGCACTTTGGTGTATTTTAAAGTATCGATTTTCTAATTAAACCTCAACATTATATTCCTAATGTTCTTAGATGGCAATATCTATCTATATCTATCTATATCCTTGTCTTTTAGTATTACATTGAGCGTAACGAAGGAGATATTATAATCTGACCGTTACGAATGAATATGGTTGCACAAGTTCGGTTTCAATTGATGATTATATTGCTATTGGGGAAAAACCGATTACTTTGTTTGAGCATAATGGAGATGAAGCAGATGCAGTTTTATCTTTGGTTGATTTTGAAAATTTTTCAATAAATGCAGATAGTTACTTTTGGGAGTTTGACAATTTAGGAACTAGTGAAGAAGAAAACCCGAGTTTTTCATTTGGTGGAGGAGAAGATTTGAATTATGAAGTTAAACTAATTGCTTATAACGAATTTGGCTGTGCTGATACTGCCTATTCATTTTTTCAAATTGATGAAAAATTGGTTTATTATATACCCAATGCTTTCACACCTACAATTAACGACTTCAATTTAACCTTTAAACCACAATTTTATTCCGGTTTAGATATCATGAATTACCACCTAACGATTTTCAATCGATGGGGAGAGATAATCTTCGAATCGCATAACGAAGAAGTAGGTTGGGATGGACGATATGGAGACCGAGATTTTGTGGAGCAAGGTGTTTACATTTGGAGAATTGAGTACGGTGTTACCTATACCGATGAAATGTTCTCAGATGAAGGGCATGTCACTGTCTTGAGGTAGTCAAAAGAAATCTAATTATTGATTATGACCGACTGATTTTCAAAGGTCGGTCATAATCATTTTTTATTCGATAAATCACAGAGTTTGCAATACCTTCACAGGGTTCTTTTTTCCAAAATGTCATGCCAATTTTTTCCAAAACCTTGATTGAGGCTTTGTTTTCTATTGCTGTTCGACCTATAATTTCTGAAAGAGATAGTTCTTGAAATCCATAGTCCAAGCATGCTTGAGCTGCTTCAGAGGCATATCCTTTGTTCCAATATTTTTTATGAAAACGATAACCTAGATCTATAAATCCTTCCGGATGTTCTTTTAATCCGCACCAGCCAATAATTGATTTTTCTGAAGCTAAAATAACAGTCCAACGTCCCATACCTGTCTTGACATAGGCGTCATAGTTTAGAATGAATTTTTTACTCTCCTCAACAGATTTGAAAGGTTTGTCTCCGGTGTATCGCATGACAGCCTTATCTTTATTGAGTTTATAGAAAGACAGTGCATCACTGCTCACAAATTCACGAAGTAATAGGCGAGGAGTTATGATTAAATAAGGAGATTTTTTACCAGTCGCTTTCTGCTTCAGTACCAAATTGTTTTTTTAAGTCAACAATCATGTCGCCAATTTGGCTATCGATATCAATTTCTATATCGTCCAACATTTTAGCCTGACGATCTCTATTTTTTTGACTAGAAATTTTTGGTTGATAATTTTCGATAAATGTTTCAAGTGTTGAACCAGGTTCACCTGGAGATGATTTTTTCATGAAATTATCGAAGGTATATCGCGTTTTACCCTCTTTAAATTCAACCGTTAGTTCACAGCTGAAGTTATAATGATACGCCTTGCTGTAGGCATTATTTTTTCCAATCGTAGAAAAGGTAGCTTCTGTAACAACTCTACCTAAACTTTCATCTTGAAAGTCTAGTTTCATGCCTTTTGATTCAAAATATGCTATTCCGAGTTTATAAAGCTCTGCTTTACTCAGTCCGCTATTTTCTATAACTCCTTGATATTGTACGCGATTTGTTTCAGCGTCACGATTGAGTTCATATTCATTTTGTCCCCAGCTCACAGCTGTTATTAGCGTGACAAATACTAAAATAAACTTTTTCATATTGTGATGATTTTAAAAAACAATAGTTGACCTGAATCAGGTCAACTATTTTTTGATTTTTATTTAGTCTCTTCGTCTTAAAATATAACGAATTTCATTCTCCTCAGCCGATTGTACCACATAGTTTGATACAAATTCCCATCCGTTTGCTTCCATAAAGTTCAAGCCATCAATCATAGAGTTGAAAGCTGCTTTTGTTCCATCAGCAGAACGGATTGCTTGTGATTTAAAAATCTTTAATTCTTGTCCGAAATCTACAACAATTTTAATTTTTCCAAATCCAATTTTGTTACGTCCAACAAGTTCAATGTATTTCACATCTAAATCATTGATATTTACTTCGTCTACAATAACTTGAGATTGTCCAGTAAACGCTAACATAACGAGCATTGCTGCTAAGAATAATTTCTTCATCTTTTTTAATTTTATAAGTGATTATTAATTTCCCGAAGGTAAACAATATTAATGCCAATTACTTATTAGCTGCTGACAAATGAGAAATATTGACTGCTTCTATCTATCAAAAATTAAAGCTGAGCGTATTTTTGATATAATAATTTGTTTTCCGAACACCTTCAATATCCCTTGAGTCAAGGGTAAGGGCATAGATGATTTTGAAAGATAAAAACTTATTAAAGCGAAAGCGCAACGTTGTTTCATTTGATAAGCGATAGTTGCCTATATCACTTATTTTAGGTTGAAAATAAGTGATTGTATTTAGACCAAAATTCTCGCTAAATTGTCCGTCAAAAGAAAGGTAATTGGTAGAAAGCATGTCTATTGTATACGCAGAAGCAGTCAATTCTTCAAACTCCCCCATAAAGCCAGTCCCTAAGTTGAGTTGATACTTATCTTCATTAACCATCATAAATCGAAAACCAGATCCTAGTATGAGCCGCATAGAAATGCGTTGCACTTTATTAAATTGTCCCACTCTGTTTATCTCGCGTTAATTTTCTGCGCTCGGCTGATGGATAATCGAAAATGAATAATCCGTTAGGTTTGAGAATACGATAGACTTCTTTAAATATCTCTTCAGTGGTTATTTTGTCTAAGTGCATGATAACATGAAAACAAATAACTGCTTCGAATTGAATATCTAGAAACGGTGTCGAGGATGCATGGCCAGCGAAAAAATCTTTGTCAGGAAATTTCTCTTTGGCTTCTTTTATCATCTCTTCCGAGATATCATAACCTGTGGAGCAATATTCCATAAACCTCCCGGTACCGCATCCTAGATTAAGCGTGTTTTTTGACTTGATGATTTTATCCAAGAATCGACGCTCTTGCTTGTCTATAAATCGACCATTGGTATTGTCAAAGCGACTTTTATCATATTCCTTGGCGATACGATCATAATATGATTTTACTGGATTGTTGGTCATAAAACCAAATCTAAGAGCAATTAATCAAATATAAAAACGGAATTTATTATTTGCTTAGCCAATCAAATTATTTGCCGATAGGCGATTGTTGAGTATTAATTTCAGCTTTAATTGATACTTATTCTACAATTATAGATTCTTGCAATTGTGCATTCACATTGCCGTCGTTATCAATATTCTCAAGACTTACCTTTACAGTTTGATTGATTAAAGCCGGGTCAAAAGGGACTTTCACCTTGACATAGTTTTCTGTAAACCCATGAAGAAAACCATTGTGGTTTTCACTTTCAAATAAGGCGATATGTTCATTTCCTATTTGTGATTCGTAGAAAGCCCGTTTTTTCTTGTCTGATAAAATCTGAAGTTGACGACTACGTTCTCTTCGTGTATTCACAGGCACGGCGTCTGCCATTTTTTTTGCAGTTGTATTGGCTCTTTCCGAATAGGTGAAAACATGCAAATAGGCAACGTTAAGGTCTTTAACGAAATCAACCGTTTTCATGAATTCATCTTTTGATTCACCGGGGAATCCAACTATGACATCAACACCAATACAGGCATTCGGCATTTGAGCATGTATTGCGGATACGCGCTCAGCATAAAGCTCTCTTAAATATTTGCGTCGCATGGCTTTTAAGAGCGTGTTCGACCCAGATTGAAGCGGAATGTGAAAATGTGGTACAAATCGCTTAGATTGACTAACAAAAGTGATGATCTCGTTACTTAGCAGATTTGGTTCTATTGAAGATATCCTAAATCTGTCAATGCCTTTAACGTCATCGAGTGCTTGAACCAGCTGATAAAAATTCTCTTCTCCACCTTGTCCAAAATCACCAATATTAACGCCAGTTAAAACAACCTCTCTAATATCAGTCTTCGCAATCTTTTCAGCTTCAATCAATGTTTTTTCTATGCTTGCATTCCGGCTTTTGCCTCGGGCCAAAGGGATCGTACAGAATGTACAGAAATAATTACACCCATCTTGCACTTTTAAGAATGACCTAGTTCTATCTCCCATACTAAAAGATGGGACAAAGTCTTTGGTTTCTTTTATTTTAACCGCTTCTACTTCTGCCTCTTCTCTTTTTTCTAGCGAATCAATATGATCTAGAATATTAAATTTTTCATTGGCACCTAAAACAAGATCAACTCCAGGTATTTCACCGATTTCAGTAGGTTTAAGCTGAGCATAACATCCGATCATGACCACAAATGCATCAGGGTTAACACGTAATGCCCTTCTTACAACTCCTCGGCATTTTTTATCCGCATTGTCAGTAACTGAACATGTGTTAATAACGAAAACATCGGGAGTATCCTTAAAATCTACACGTGCAAATCCTTCATCCTCGAAATTTCGAGCAATGGTTGAAGTTTCGGAGAAATTCAACTTACACCCAAGGGTATAGAAAGCTACTTTTTTAAACTGCTGCATAAATCGATGGCAAAGATAGGAACTTTTGCCTTTTCAGGGCCCAAATGAATGAAGTCTAAAATAGTATTAAAGCAATTGTAAAGCTAAATGACACAATCAGCCCAATTATAAACATGGTTTTGCCATGCATTCGGTCATCTATTTGATAAACAGGAATTTCTTCGCCATTTGGTAAACTTTTTTTGTGTTTCCATAAATACCAACCAATGATTATTCCAAGTAAACCACCAAGAAAAGCTGAAATATAGCCCACGATCAATTGTGCTTTAGGACTTGCCTGCCCTAATTTTTCCTTTTCTATTCGATCACGTTCAAGTTGATCCAATTTTTCCTGAGATATTTCAATGCCCCGTTGAGTTAAAATTTGACGCGCCAAAACCACATCAAATTCACTCCATTCATATTTCTTTTCTAGAACCTCTATAAGTTCATCATTTGTAAAGTCATACAGATAATGATCATCGTCAACTTCGTTCGTATATTCTTTTAAAAGCCTTTCATATAAAGTGCTGACTTTTACAAAATCTTCGCCATTAAGTAGTAATTGAATATCTGAAGGCAAATTTCCAGTCATGGTTAAATCAAAAACATCAGTGTTTTCGTTGATCTTAAATGGGATACCTTCTTTTTTGAGCAAATCTGTTAAATCTTTTGCTTCCTCAATATTTCTAAATTTCCGATATAATTGCATACGTTACTCTTAAAATAATTTGAAACGAAACCCTAAATTAAATCGAAGACTAGTCATTCTTCTTAAGGGCATGTCATTTACCTTCCAGTTCCAATCACTAAATTGATGACTCGTGTTAAACTCGGCGTAATATCCAATTCGATTAGCCTGGTTGCCAAATTCCAGTCGAATTCCTGCTTCTCCGATGAATGTCGGCTTACTCTGTTCGTAAAAAATATTTTGAGCACCGCCAATTGCTTGATCAAAAGTTTGAATTGAATCTTCCGTGAAAATGAAAAAATCGCCAAACGATGCTCCAAATCCAATGAATGGTTCCAACCTTAATCGTGGACGATTAAGCAGGATATCAGTACCATAATTTAGAGTAAACAAATAGCGGTTATAATTCACTTGTGTCAACGGTAGCTTAGAACCATTATTAAGGCTGCAAATACTAAGGTTAAGCTGGTAGGATGATTTTCCTCTTTGTATTCTTCCTTGAATTAAAGTAGAAAAGCTGATCGGATTGATGGAATGGACACCATTAGAATCAAATGTCAAATTGATCTCATCAAGACCGTTATGAACACTAAGTCCCGGAGCAAATTTAAAAGACGTAATATATTTTGTTGAATCAGCCGAATAAGTCGCTATCGAGAGAAAAAGGCAAAGTGCGATGCTAAGACGGAACTTCATAGAATAAGGCATAAAAAAAAGGTTGACGATCCGACTAATCGGATTGGCAACCTTTCTAAATATTGTTTGTGTACTTTTTACAATTCGTCAAACGAAACTTCGCTTTCGTAAGCAGGCTTCTCCTCAGGAGTTTTGTATTCTCCCGTTTCCCATAAGCTCTTGATCTTATCTAAAGCTTCGCCAATTCCGTCTGTAAACTTTTCAAAGTCCTCTTTGTAAAGGAATATTTTGTGCTTTTCATATTCAGGCTGCCCTTCGTAGTCTCCCGTTCGTTTACTCTCCGTAATCGTCAGGTATAAATCTTTACCTCTAGTTGTTTTAACGTCAAAGAAGTAGGTTCTTTTCCCAGCTTTCACACGTTTCGAGAAAACCTCATCATTTCTATCATTCATCTTTACCTGTTTTTAGTTTAATGCCTTACAAATTTATAATTTAAAAGCAGAAAGCGAAATTTATTTATCTAATTCTTCAATTATTTTGGAGATTTCATTTGGTTGAAACCAACGGACGGCATAGTTCTTTTCAAACCAAGTAATCTGGCGTTTTGCATAAATACGTGTATTTCTTTTGATTAGTTCAATTGCACGATCTTTGGTATGTTTTTCTTCGAAATAATCGAATAATTCTCGATACCCAACTGTTTTTAATGCCTTTCTTTCTCGCAAAGGGAAGAGCTTTTTGGCTTCAGCTTCAAGTCCTGCGTCTAACATTAGGTCAACACGCTTGTTTATCCGCTCAAATAGATCTGTTCTAGGAAGTCTCAATCCGATCCAATCCATTTTAAATGGCCTTTGTTTTGGAGAGCGTTGTCTTAATTGGCTAAGCTTTTTTCCAGTAATTTGAAATGCTTCTAAAGCACGCATAACCCTTCTTGGGTTTTGCATATCAGCCTCTTCATAATATTCGGGATCAATAGTCAATACTTCTTTTTGTAGTGTTTCTAATCCTTCAGTTTGCCATCTGTGTTCTAATTCAGCTCTGACACTTTCACTGGATGGAATATTATCAATACCAAAAGCCAAAGCGTTAATGTAGAGACCACTTCCACCCACAGCAATGCAGGTGTCATGATTTTCGAAAATTTTAGAAAGCTGATGAAGTGCATCCTTTTCAAACATGCCCGCGGTATATCGGTTTTCTGTTGTTCGATTACCAATAAAATAGTGTTTAGCAGCAGCAAGCTCTTCATTATTCGGTCGAGCATTACCGATACTCATTTCTTCATAAAATTGACGTGAGTCAAATGATAGAATAGGGCAGGAGTAGTGTTGCGCAAGTTGAATGCTGAGAGCCGTTTTTCCAATTGCTGTCGGACCAACAACAATAATTAACCGTTTTGAAATGTCGGATTTTGTTACATCCATTCATCAAGGAACTCACGAACGCAACCTGCGCCACCATTCTTTTTTAGTATAATGTCAGCTTCTTTTTTGACAGCATTAACTGCATCCGCTGGGCAAGCAGAGACACCAACTTTAGCCATGATTTCAAGGTCATTGATATCATCCCCAATATAGGCCACCTCCTTGGCAGTTATGTTCAGATTTTTGCACCATTGCTCAAGGATAACAGTTTTTGACTCTTGTCCAACGTAGATATGCTCAATACCCAGTAAAGAGGCACGATTTTTTACCATGTTCAGTTTATGACCATGCGAAATAATACCAAAACTCAGGTTCTTCTTCTGGTTGTTCTTAATTGCCATTCCATCTTTGGTGTTGTATTTTTTCATTTGATCACCGTTTTCGGTGAAATACATGCCGCCATCAGTGAGGGTGCCATCTACATCCAGAAGCACTAAACGGATAGATTTAAGCGCTATTTTGTCATTAATGCGCAGTTGTTTAGTTAATAAAACATCGATGGGTAACTGAAAATAATCAGCGATGCGAATGAGTTCATCTGGAGTAGGCTCCATGATACGAACTTTAGGGATATAGATAATCTGCTCAAATTCAGTTATTGACATTTTACGTTGATCACACAAAAAATCAATATTTTGATTGTATACATTCATGATACTGAGATAAAATTATTAAATGATCTTACGGTGAACGGCTTTCGCTACAGGGTTGAGTGTGCTTAACAACGTTTCAAATTCCTCATGGTTTAGTTGTTGTGAAGCATCGGATTTAGCTACTTTTGGATTTGGATGAACTTCAATCAATAAACCATCTACGCCCATAGCAGTGCATGCTCTTGTTAGGTCTGGAACACCGTATGCATGACCCATTGCATGACTCGGGTCAAGCACAACCGGACAGTTTGTATATTCTTTCAAATAAGCAACACCGCAAAGGTCTAGCGTGAATCTAGTCTTTGTTTCAAATGTTCTTAACCCTCTTTCACAGAGGATTACATTGTCATTTCCTCCGGATAAAACAAATTCCGCGCATTGAACAAATTCTTGAAGGGTTGTTCCAAACCCACGCTTGATTAATACTGGTTTCCGAGTTTTTGCACAAGCACGCAAGATACCTTGATCATACATTGCTTTTGCTCCGATTTGAATCACATCAGAGTATTCGATGACTTCTTGAACATGCGTGGCATCCCTTACTTCTGTAATGATGCTTAGACCATGTTCGACTTTCATCTTCTTTAGAAGCTTTAATCCTTCTAATCCGAGTCCCTGAAAGCTGTATGGAGATGTTCTTGGTTTGTAACAACCGCCTCTAAGGGTGGTAAGATTAAGTCTTTTTAATAATGCTGACGATTCTTGAATTTGCTCTTCTGATTCAACTGAACAAGGTCCAGCAATAACAAGTGTGTTACCTGTATTGCCACCAATTGTTACATTACCTATCTTAACTTCTCTTGTTTCTGGTCGATAAGCGCGCGAAGAAAGCTGCATATCATTGTCAAATACAAAAGACTCTTCAATAATAGCGGTATATTTTTCATCAATCGACTTTTGTCCAGATGAACTAACCAATACATAACGGTTTGGTTCTTCTATCAAAAATGCGTTAATATCTGCTGCAACTTCTTGTGCTTTAGCGCTTCCTATTTCCTTTTTAAGGTGGATAATCATAATTCTCCTTTGATTAAATTCATAAAATTAACGGTACCAACAGCATTGTTTTGCTCATCAACAACCGGAAGGTATACTATTGGGCGCGATTCGTTTTTAATAAATCGCAATAATTGATAAACGGTATAATTTTCTTTAACGACAAGTGGGGTTGTATTGATTAGGGTTGAAACATCTATTTCGTCCAACTGATCCATATAGCTCAGCAGGCCTTTACGGAGATCTGCATTTCCAACGATTCCTTTTAGCGAATTGTCTTCTGATAGGACCATCGTAAATCCTAAACCACCTTGATCAATTGCTTGCAAGAGGTTTTTTAAGGATAAATTCTTCTCATAGATGACAGGTGATTCATGCAAATCACGCATGAAGTCTTTTACCAAAAAGGCAGACTCTATTTCATTTAACTTTAAGTTCAATAGAGCGGTGTTAATATTCGAAGAATTAAATAGATAGGACCCTGATACTGACGCGTATACACCCATATTTCTCAAAACAAAAGAAACTTCAGCGTTTACTCCGCCATCTACATGAACACGTTTTTTTGGGTACTTTTTTTGAAATGCTCGAATCCTTCTAAAGTTTGACGGATCAAATTTCCCACCACTTTGTCCAGGTATCGTTGCCATAAAGAGAATGAAATCAAAATCTTCGGCATATTGATCAAAAACAGAGATCGGTGTATTTGAAGTGATAGCCAAGCCAAGTTGACCTGAAAATTCCTTTGGAATATCTAAACTTTTATTTTCTAGGTCTTCGTATTGAAACGTCACAAAGTCAATATCAAATTGCTCTAGCGCGGAATAAAATCGTTCGGCTCTAGGGGTGATAATGTGCAAATCGACAGGTATATCCGTGTTTTGCTGTATTTTTTCAATATCGGCAAAGACATTTAAATCATCGTTGCAGTCAACATGAATTATGTCAACGTGCGAGTCATTCAATGCTTGAATTGTCTCCATGATGTTGTTCTTATTCTCTTTGTCCGAATATATTGATGCGGAAATTTTCATGTTGTTATCCTTTAATTACCGCTCTAGCAGCGGAACAAAATTAGCATTACAAACTTCAATACGGAAATTTAGACCCTCAAAAACGTCTTCACGAATGTTTGTTTCCAACAATTCTAGGTTACGTTCTTGATCTTCTGGCAATTGCTCATAATTGTCATTTAAAACCATCCGCAAGATAAAGCCTTTACTGTCAGAGGTTAACTGAATGGCATGTTGCTTATCTTGAATAAGTTCATTGCTTTCAAAGTATTGCCCAAGCCGCTGTGCATATTCGATACCAACATTGCGTGGTGTATAATAGATTGATAGATTGCCGTATGTTAACCTTTCGCCAAAGCTCGCACCGCATGATAACATTGTCATGAACAATACCGCGGTTATAAGCACATTTTTTGTTCCTGATTTAAACGACATTCATTCCATTTCAAATAGTCAATTCAGTCTATTTATTAACTTTAGGCTAAAGATACGAAGATATTGTTTATCTCTTTAAGAATTGAGTGTTTCAACTATGAAAAACGAATTGTTAATTGACTTTAAAAATAAACAGTTTAAAGGCAGTGCAGGTCGTATGAGTTTATGGGATGTTAAGATACCCAGAACAGCTCATTCGGTAATTGTTTTTGCGCATGGCTACAAAGGTTATAAAGACTGGGGAGCGTGGCCTTTAATGGAGGATTTTTTTCTAAGTAGTGGTTATGGTTTTGTGAAATTTAATTTCTCTCATAACGGAGGTACGGTCGAAGACCCAATCGACTTCCCAGACCTTCAAGCATTTGGAGAAAACCGCTATTCATATGAGATCAATGAGTTGAATGGAATTGTGAATGAGGTTGATAGAATGATCAAAGATGAGTGTGGCATGAACATTCCTATCCACGTCATTGGCCACAGTAGAGGTGGAGGGGTAGCGACATTAGTTGGATCTCGCCATAGTTTGGTTAATAAGATAGTATCTCTAGCAGGCATCAGTGATATTCCTTCTCGTTTTCCGACGGGTGATGAACTATTGGACTGGCAAGTTGATGGCGTTCGTTACATCCAAAACGGAAGAACTAATCAAGAAATGCCGCATTTCTTTTCTTTTTACCTAGATTATTTTAAAAATAAAGAGCTGCTCGATATAGAAGCTGCAGCCCGAAAAATTGGCGAAATTGAAAAGCCTTTTTTACAAGTTCACGGAGACATGGATTTAGCTGTCAGTATAAGCGAAGGGCAAGCTTTAGCGGGCTGGACTGGGACGCGTTTGTGCATAATCAAAGGTGCCGGTCATACTTTTGGCGCTGCGCAACCATGGAATTCAGATGATTTACCAGAAGATTTTAAGTTAGCACTCACCGCAATAGACGCGTTTTTAAAAGAGTAAATAAATATGGAAATGAACCAACTCCATGCTTATTTGTTCGTCCAATAACTAAGGTGATTATCAAAAGGCATATCACATATCAAATTTTCCGTAATCTGCTTCTTCTGGTAATGGTGGCTGCTGGATCGTCTTTGTTTGCTCAAGAAATTTGCGATAACGCTATTGATGACGATGGTGATGGACTAATTGATATTAATGATGATGAATGTAATTGTGAGATAAACATTGATCTTAGCTTAGTCCCTAATCCGTCATTTGAAGATACGTTATGTTGTCCAATGGCTGAAGGAATGGTTTCTTGTGCTACAGATTGGTTTCAGGCTTCAGATGCAACCTCTGATTTCTATCATGCATGCGGTATTACGGAGTTCGGAGTTGATGACGCTTTACCTCCAGCAATGCCGATACCCAGTGGTGGAGATGGATTTATTGGTCTTTTTAATTTCGGAGCAGGGTATAGAGAGTATGTAGGAGCATGTACGACAGGACCCATGCTTGCTGGAGTTACTTATACGCTTGAATTCTATACAGCTTATTCTTTTGGAGATTTAGAATCTGCGGAAATTGAAATATATGGGTCACCAACTTGTGCAGATATACCTTGGGGCGGAGTTAACTGCCCAGATGGTATTGGATTTTGGGATTTACAAGCCACTGAGACCGTCTTTTATGATTTAGATGGTTCATGGCAATTGGTATCGGTCACGTTTACTCCAGCTTTTAATTTAAACGCGATTGCTTTTGGAGCTACGTGTGACGAGGTAGGGATTGGTGAGGGTTCCTATTTTTATTATGATGAGCTTGTGCTGGTGGACACCGAAACGGCAGGCTATATTAATGCTGTTGGCGGCTGGTGTTCTGAAGATTTGACAATGGAAGGAATCTTCGATGTGGATGGTGGAACATACCAATGGTATCAGGACGGTATTGCCCTGATTGGAGAAACAGATTCTATTATTGAGCCTGTGCCATACGGTCCTGGTGATTTTACGCTGGTTTACTCGATTCCCGAAGGATGTCAGCGCGTAACCTATAGTTCGCCCAGTATACCATCTGCTTCTTTTACTCATGAAAATATTTGCTTAGGAACACCTATGGATTTTGTTAATACCTCTATTTATTCAACGGATAGTCTGGGACTATGGGAGTGGAATTTGGGAGATGGAACTATTGAAACAGTTGGCAGTTTAGATCATTTTTATCTTACAGTAGGGAATTATCTAGTTGAACTAGTGGCTTATAGCAGTGATCCTTCATGTCATGATACTGCATTTGCTAATGTGAATGTAGGAGCGATGCCAAATGTTGATTTTGAATTTTCTGGAGCCTCAGTATCGGAAGAAGGTGGTTTGTGGCTGTCTTGTGCAAGTGACTCGATTTTCTTTTCAGATTTAAGTATGGTCTCTGAGCCCATTAGTTTTGCGTCTTGGAACTGGTTTTGGGATGACAGTTTATTTAGTGTGGATCAAAATCCAGAAGTTGTGCTGGAGGATGGAGGCTTAGCAAATGTCAAATTAGTAGTTTTAATGGAGAATGGTTGCTCAGATAGCGTAGAGCAGCAATTAAACTTGGTAGAAGTAAATGCTGATTTTATTGCGACAGATTCGATATGTGAAGGAGAGCCAGTTCTATTTCAAGACGTCTCCAATACTACGGACGGCAGTGTTATAAGCTTCTGGCGATGGGATATGGATAACGAATCTGATACATTGTATGATCAGAACCCTGTTCATGTTTACGACGCTGGAGCTGTTTATCAAGTTGAGCTGTATATAGAAAACGATCGGGGTTGTAAAGATTCGATAAGAAAGCCTGTTATCGTATTTCCGAAACCAGAACCAAATTTTTATGCTGATCAAAATCCAACAGACTTTTTTCATACAGATTTGAAATTAATCATGATTTATCCGGATGATGAAAGCAGTTATGAATGGTTTATGCCTGGCGGTTTTCCTGATTATTCAATGAGTTATGGCAGCACGAATGTTAAATATCCCGAGTTCATTACCGGTGAATATGAAGTGACGCTAGTCGAGGAGACTGTTCATGGTTGTGTTGATTCCATAAAGCATACGATTCGGGTTATGGAAGATGAAATTCTATATGCTCCAAATGCTTTTTCTTTGAATGGAGACGGTATAAATGAAACATGGGGTGTTTATACTGAAGGTTATCGATTAGACGAGTATCGATTGCAATTGTATAATCGATGGGGTGAGTTAATTTGGGAATCAAGAGATCCTACTGATCGATGGGACGGTTCATATCCTGGTGGAGGAACAGTGTCAGTTGGTTCATATGTTTGGTATGTGAAAGCACGGGATCAAATAAACGATGAAGTGTTTGAATATTATGGTCATTTGACCGTAATTAAATAAAGTCCTCGTGCTAGAAAGGATTCCTGAAGGTATGATCGTATTTGATATCTTGAAACATAGACGCCTTAACTCCAATCTTGAATAAAATACTCCAGTTTGAAGTACTGCCATCCGTTGGAAACAAAGGGCCAAACTGTTGGTACATTAAACTCGTTTCCCAGCAATGCAGATCGCGCCATAAACCAATGTTGAAGTTAGGCACTTCAAAGTCTTGAATATTAAAGTTGACCATATAGTCGAATTTCCACTTATTATTTAGATTTACGCTTCCATTTGCAACAATCGTTTGAACGAGGTTAAAGCTATCAACGGGCTCTTCGAATACATCATTTATAGACAAACGCGTGTAGTTGATGTTATATGACAGATCTAATCTCCAAGGGATCTCATAACCATTGTTAGAAGGAGCGTCTGGGTCGTCATTTGAATTACCATTTTGCTGCTTATTTTGATTAGAAGCTGAGCTCTGCGTATTTTTGAGTCTTTTATCGTTCGTAAACCTTGCGTTAATGACTCCTTTTGCCGATCGGAATCTGCCAATTCCTTGGCCGTCATTCCATGCATATTCAGAAAGTGTTTCTCCTGTCTCATTATCCCATGAATAAGGTGAGAATGATCCGTTGGTCTGAAAACTGAACACTTTTAAGAACTGTGCAGTACGAAATGCAACAGAGATATTGCTCAAGTTCATCGAATCTGTCAGAAGATCATAATTACCGTTAAAAGTTAAAGCATCGATTAGCTTATAGGATTTAAAGGCATTATTGATGGTGTCCCTTTTATCGCGTCGTTTCATTTCAACGGTATTGTTTAATCTAAAGCTCAATATTCCCGCATCACCGCGACCACCTTCGCGATAAAGACTTTGTTCGAATGGAGAATAATAAGCTGTATTGCCGATGGTATCCACTTGAATTTCTTCATATAGATTTATGTCTGGTGTGTATGAAAATCCTAAAGCAGTAGATACAACGTGTCTGAATTTAGTTTCTCTTTTATCTCGAAACTTGTAATACCCAAAGAAGTTGGAGGCTAAATTCCCGTTAAAAGAAAGATCTCTTGCTGCTAAGAAATTATTAAAGCTAGTCGTATCAATTGTCGAGTCTGTAGGATTCCACGCTCTTTCTTCATATTGAAAATTCCAATATTCACGGTAGTTAGCGGAAGGTGTAAAAACAAAACGCCCGTTAAATAATCTTAAGTTTGATTGAACCAGAGTTCGGTGCTCGACTCCATTTAAGGTGTAATTATTTAATTGATCTAATTCACCGAATGTAAAGATGCTATCTGGCGCCTGAATATTATTTCGGGCATTCATATTATAGGTTACGTTGATTTTTTCATACCATTTTGTCCCAATCTTAGATTTACGCAATACACCTAGATCAAATCGTCCAACAGATAAATTGTAGCGTGGCAATTCAATGCTATAATTCCCACTAGAAGAGTTTTGTTGCAAAGAGGTCTGCAGTCCCATTGTTCCATTAAACTGTCCTGCTTTCCAGCGTTTAGTTACATTGATACTTGAATTAAAAGTATTGTTAAAAAAGTTTGGGTTGATGGCGTCTAGACTCGTTTGTTGTGTATTATCAGAAACAAAATTGATATTACTTGTAAACTTTAATGTGGGATGTGCTTTTGGATCTTGTGTATGGTTCCAGTTTAAGGTCCATTTATTCAGTAAATCAAAGCTATCATAGAACTTGCCTCTAAACTGCTCAAAGCGCACTCCAAAACCACCTCGATGACGATATTTTTGATAATAATTGGTTCGATTTTCCGCAGCCCAACTTCCTGAAGTAAAGATGCTTCCGTAGAAATAGGTTTCCCAATAGTCTCCAAGTGGAATGTAATAGCCTAGGTTTTCTAGACCAAAACCAAATTGCTGACTGGTTTGAATTTCTGGAATAATCAATCCTGCTTTTTTTGTTTCAGAATTAGGAAAAAAACCAAATGGCGCAGCAAGAGGTGTAGGGATGTTGAGGATTTCCATGTAAACTGGACCTGTGACAATTCTTTTTTCAGGAACAACGATCGCACGACTTAAATTAAAATGAAAATGTGGCTCTTCTTTATCACAAGTCGTAAATTTTCCATTTTTGAAATGGATTTCTTCGTTTGGTAGAACTTTTGAGCTGGACATATGGATATAGCCTTCACCCTGTTGCATGCGCACTTCTTTAACAAAGCCTTTTTTTGTTTCAAAATTGTATTTGATGTATTCACAAGCACTCGCCTCGCCACCTGCATTGAAAATAGGTTTACCTATGGGGTTTCCAAGGCTGTCGAGTCCATACGTAGCAACAACCTCATTTTTCTCCATGTCAATTTCAATGAGTTCAGCATTTAAAGTGATATCCTCATAATCAACCTGTGCGTCTCCGTATAATCTCACAATCTGACCAGGAATATCGGCCACAATAGAGTCAGAAGCCTTATAATGAACAGGCGAGTTTAAACCATTAATACTTTGTGAACCACTGTCCTGACTATGTGATTTAAAGGCAGAAAGACCACCTATTATCAACAATGACAAATTGAAAACTAACGTTATGAAGCTCTTTTGGCGCAACTTTTGGTCTTAACTTTGTTATATGGATCAAAAACGATTGGACAAATCTATAATATTTAAGTCAGATGATCTCAAAAGCTAATAACAAATCAAAGGCATTAATATTGTGTCTGGTATTAATTTTAACACCAATGGTATGGTCGCAAGATCCAAGCATTATGCGCGGTATCAAAACGGTGGTAATTGATCCGGGCCATGGAGGTCAGGATCCAGGTTGTCATGGTAATCACTCTAATGAGAAGCAAGTTACACTGGCAATCGGCCTTAAGGTTGGGGCTTTTATTGAAGAGAACTTCCCTGAGATTAACGTCATTTATACGCGAAAAACGGATGTTTTTATTGAGTTAGATGAAAGAGCGGCCATAGCCAATCGAAACAATGCCGATTTATTTATTTGTATCCATGCCAATGCCGGACCAGCTAAGGCATTTGGCGCAGAAACTTATGTTTTAGGTTTGCACAGAACCGAGGCGCAGCGTAAAATTGCAGAGCGAGAAAACTCTGCAATTGAGTTTGAGGCGGACAGTGAAACAAAGTATCAGAAATTATCAGCTGATGCAATTATTGCGCGACAATTGCAGTTGAGCGTGTTTTTAGATCACAGTATTGAATTTGCAACACGACTCCAAAATCACTTTGTCAAAATAGGCCGTGCGAATAGGGGAGTAAGACAGGCCGGTTTCTTAGTCTTGTACAAAACCACAATGCCGAGTGTTTTGATCGAGACAGGTTTTCTAACGAATCCTGAGGAAGAAAATTTCTTAGCCGATTCCGTATCACAATCGAAAATGGCAAATTCAATTTTTACTGCTTTTAAAGAGTATAAGACTTATTACGAATCAGCGGATCAATCAACCATCATGGATCAGGCCTTACCGACTAACTATGGGGTCAATCCTGACAGTCTAACAACTGATATAAATGAGACCGTGTTATATCGTGTTCAAATTGCAACAACAGCAGAAAATTTAGCCCTAAATGATCCGCGTTTTTTGGGAATGCCGATCTGGATGTACAAAAGCAATGACTTGCATAAGTATACCGTTGGTCTGTTTACTGGGTTAGAAGAAGCGAAAAAACTCAAAATTGAAATGCGTGAAAAAGGATTTGAAAATGCCTTTGTTGTTGCGTTTATGGGAGAGAATCGCATCAGTATAGAAAAAGCAATTAAAATCACGGAAAATTAATTCGTTCGAAATATTTACATTATTTTAGCAACGATTATGAACGCTCGTTTTTTCATATTTATTCTGAAAAGCGAGAATACAAAAATGCAATAGAAAAATGAATGTATCAAAGGAGTTTAAAGTCGGGCTTTTAGTCGTACTAGGATTACTTCTCTTGTTCGTCGGTGTTAATTTCTTGAAAGGTGGTTCTTTATTCGGAGAAGATCGTGTTTATTTTACGACTTTTTCAAACTCACAAGGTCTTCAAGTTTCCAATGAGGTTCAGTTGAACGGTTTAAAGATAGGTCAGGTTCAGGAAATAGGATTACATCCTAATTATGCGAACCTTATCTTGGTGAAGTATACAATTATGAATGATGAATTGCAAATTCCTTCAGGTTCAGATATTGAATTAATTAGTTCGGACATATTGGGTACAAAAGCATTGGAATTACATTTGGATTTAGAACCAAAAACGAATTTGGCTTATTTTGAGTCCGGAGATACTATACCAGGATCGATAGAAGTATCCTTGGAAGAACAGATTAATGAAGAACTATTACCATTAAAGAAAAAAACAGAAGAATTGATCACTTCCGTTGAGGGTATTATTGTTTCTGTCAATTCATTTTGGGATACCAGTGCTGCATACACGATTGATGAAAGTCTCTATGAGGTAAGGGATGCAATTGGCAAGTTTGGAGATTTAGCTAACAACCTATCCGTAACGGTAGAGGAACAAACAGATAAGATTAGTCGCGTGCTTACCAATACAGAGCGTATCTCTAATAATTTAGCAGACAAATCAGATGAGATTGCCAGTACAATTGACAATATTCGAGATATTTCTGATACATTGAAAAACTCTGAAATAAAGGCCGTAATTGCTGAAACGCAACAGACATTAACCGAGCTGACTGAATTGCTTGGAAAAGTAAATGATGGGCAAGGTTCTTTAGGCATGCTGCTGCATTCTGACAGTCTTCATAATGAATTGGTTCAAACGAACCAATCCCTGCAACATTTGTTAGATGATATGCAGGCCAATCCTAACAATTACGTTCATTTCTCGCTTTTTGGAAGAAAAAAGCATTGGCAATTTGCTCCAGAAGAGGAGAAAGAAATTCGTGATTTATTGGATAAATAGTCACAAGCAGAACCTGAGTAAAACCTTATTAGAATGGGAATAAGTAACATTATTTTTATAATTGTTTTAGTTGGCTCCACTGCCTTCTTTGCGCATAACGTTCGAAGAATATTGCATAATATTCGATTGGGTCGCGACGAAAATCGATCGGACCAAAAAGCAGAACGTTGGAAAACAATGATTATGGTTGCTTTAGGGCAATCAAAGATGACGGCCAGACCAATCGCTGCAATATTGCACCTGTTTATTTATGTCGCCTTTATCTTCACGCAAATTGAGCTAATCGAAATTATTGTGGATGGCGTCGCTGGTACACATCGCTTTTTTGCACCTTACTTAGGGGGACTTTATACGTTTGTAATTTCCTTGATTGAGGTACTTTCCTTTTTAGCTTTGATTGCAACATTTGCATTTTTGTCGAGAAGAAATTTATTAAAGATCCCACGTTTTACAAAAAGTGAAATGACAGGATGGCCTAAGCTAGATGGTAATATCATTTTGTATTTAGAGTTTGTTTTGGTCATTTGCATATTTACAATGAATGGCTCGGATGAAGTCCTTCATATAATTGAAGGACATGGTTCTTACGGGTTTGCAATCAGTTCATGGATGGGGCCAGCTGTTTTTGGCGGCATGGAAGTCGAAACATTGCACCTTTTTGAACGCATAGGTTGGTGGGGACATATTCTAGTGGTCATGGCATTTTTATGTTATTTACCCTATTCAAAACACTTGCATATCATCTGGGCATTTCCGAATACATATTATTCGAAACTTCGTCCAAAAGGGCAGTTCACCAACATGGAAAGTGTAACCAATGAGGTGAAATTAATGCTAGATCCGAATGCAGATCCTTTCGCTGCTGTGGCTCCAGATGCAGATGCAACTCCACAGCGTTTTGGAGCCAAAGACATTAAGGACTTGACATGGGTAAATATTTTAAACGCATACACGTGTACCGAATGTGGTCGATGCACTTCTGAATGTCCAGCGAATATCACTGGTAAAAAACTTTCTCCTCGAAAAATCATGATGGATGTAAGAGATCGTGCTGAAGAAATAGGAGCAGGTATTCGTAAAAATGGGATTGATTTTGAAGATGGCAAGTCATTGCTAGGTGATTATATCACTGAAGAAGAGGTTTGGGCATGTACAAGTTGCAATGCCTGTGTTCAGGCTTGCCCGGTTAATATTGATCCATTAGAGATTATTATGGACTTAAGACGTTACTTGGTAATGGAAGAGTCTAAAATGCCTGCTGAATTGGCAGTTATGAATACGAATATTGAAAACAATCAAGCACCTTGGCAATTTTCGCCAGCGGATCGTTTGAATTGGAGAGACGAAGCCTAAAAGGCAGTAATAAGAAATTGAATCTTAATAGACAAAAAATGATGAGTGAATTGAAGGTGCCTACAATGGCGGAAATGATGTCTGCTGGTGAAAACCCAGAAATTTTATTTTGGGTTGGATGTGCAGGAAGCTTTGACGATCGAGCAAAAAAAATTACCAAAGCAATTGTTAAGATCTTAAATAATTGTGGTGTTAAGTTTGCAGTACTTGGGGCTGAAGAGTCATGTTCGGGTGATCCGGCTAAAAGAGCAGGAAATGAATTCTTATTTCAAATGCAAGCCATGATGAATATTCAAGTGCTAGATGGTTATGAGGTGAAGAAGATTGTAACAGGTTGTCCACATTGTTTTAATACCTTAAAAAATGAATATCCTGAATTAGGTGGGAATTATGAC
>Ga0181563_10000830_pt1 | contig 30115 bp, 16 predicted proteins | sample 011ome_25_FD_133759 | JGI IMG/M metagenome (GOLD analysis project Ga0181563, IMG submission 133759) | Coastal salt marsh microbial communities from the Groves Creek Marsh, Skidaway Island, Georgia - 011512CT metaG (megahit assembly) | ecosystem: Environmental > Aquatic > Marine > Intertidal...
GATCTAGCCAACAAAGGTCCGGCCGAAGGATGGGTCACCCCACAATCAGCTTATATTCATATCCCGTTTTGCAGACATCGCTGCGGATACTGCAACTTTAGTGTTGTCGCAAATCGAAATGATCTCATCAATCGCTTCATTGAAGCCATCTCAATCGAACTCCGAGCACTAAAGCGTCCTAGCCTTCAGACTCTTTTTCTGGGAGGCGGGACTCCGACCCACCTACCGAATCGAGAACTGCGTTTACTCATACAGCGTATTCGAGATAGTTTTGACCTCAGTCATCTAGATGAGTTTAGCGTCGAAGCAAACCCCGAAGACATCGAAGAAAGTAAGCTAGAAATCCTTGCTGAAGCAGGAGTCAATCGAATCAGCTTGGGAGTTCAGTCTTTTCAGCCAAGCAAACTCGAAGTCTTGCAAAGAACTCATTCACCCGAAAAAGCAATTGCAGCAATTGAACAAGCAGCCACCTATTTCCCAAACCTCTCGATTGATCTCATTTTTGCTGCTCCAAACGAATCATCATCCCAGTGGCTTGCTGATCTTGAGACGGCCTTTAACTTACCGATCCGCCATCTTTCCACCTACGCGTTAACTTTTGAAAAAGGCACTCAATTTTGGACCGCGCAACACCAAGGGAAAATCAAGCCAATTGACGAGTCGGTTGAAGTAGAGATGTACAAGAACACGCAACGGCTTTGCGGAGCGAATGGGTTCTCTCATTATGAAGTTTCGAACTTCTGCAAACCAAATTCTAAGTGCCAACACAACATGGCTTACTGGAAAGGCGAAGGCTGGTACGCTGCAGGACCTGGTGCCGCAAGGTTTGTTGACGGTGTCAGGGAGGTGAATCACCGAAGTACAACGACCTACGTTCGTCGCATTGAACAAGGTGAATCACCCACTGCCGAACACGAATCGATTTCGTTGACTCAGTACACCAAAGAACGTGCGGCCTTTGGAATACGCTTACTCGAGGGTTTTAACATTGAAGCGTTGAATCAACACGTGGGCTTCGATACTCACCAACTTCTCCAACACGCGATCGAGCGATCGATTCACGACGGACTTTTATCACTCAAGGAAAACCACCTCAAGCTTAGCGAAAAAGGAATCTTGTTCGCCGACACGGTGGCACAACGTCTACTTGACTAGAAGTTTGCGACGCATCTCGAATGATCTCTCCGCGATTCGCTCGCTTTCCATTGGGTTCCCAATCAATAGATGCGATGCACAAAACCACCTGAATGACTCAAGGTTTCGCGATCTTATTGCCATCGCAAGATTACTGAGCGATGCGTTTCATCTCGCTGACAACTTCTGGATGCAGGCTTGCGAGATCGTTGGTTTCGTATGGGTCTTCTTTAAGATCGTAAAGCTCGGGAGTCTTACCGGGAGCCTTAACCCACTTCCAATCGCCACTCCGTACCGCCCCCCAATCCTCGCGATCGAGTTCTCGGTGCGCTCCGGTCTTCCAAACAAGTGTTCTAGATTCGTGAACTGCTGCTGGGAGATGATTGATAAGCAAAGGCAACAAACTCGTTCCATCAACCAGCTCGTTTGCTTTAACGCCGCAAAGATCCATGAAGGTCGGATACCAATCGATTGCGCACGCCACTTGATCGGTGACTCTTCCGGCTTGTATCTGATTGGGCCATCGGACCATGCAGGGAACTCGAATACCACCTTCGTACAGCGTTGCTTTTTTCCCACGATAAGGCAGGTTGGAACCACCATAGGCTGGATCGCCTCCATGATCGGTCATGAAGATTACAATGGTTTGGTCTGCAATCGCTAGCTGATCTAAAACTTCCAAAACGCGACCAATACTTTGATCAAGCCCCACTACTTTTGCTGCAAAAGCTCGACGCAAAGGATCCAACTCCTCACTGACCTGCCTTAAATCGTCAAGCTTGGGCTGCATGACGTTCACCGTTTTTCCACCGAGTGCATCCCATGCTTTACCAAAATGGGGAGCGTTATAGGAAAGGTGCAGGTAGAAGGGTCGCTGTTGACTGTTTAATCGCTTGATTTCTTTGATCGCTTCGTCGGTGATGACATCCGTTGCGTAACCATCTGCCGATTCAAGTGTTTCGTTTCGATACCAGTCAGGCTGATTCCCATAGCGGAGCGTAAAAAAATCGACGCATCCAGCAGTATGTCCAAAAAACGAATCAAAGCCGTGTTGAGTCGGCCAAAACTCCCTACTCCCGTGTCCCAGATGCCACTTTCCGACCAGAGATGTTTGATACCCCAAATGCTGAAGTTCGCGAACATAGGTGGTTTCTTGAGGCCTTAACCCGCGTTGAGCATCCTCCTCCGAAAGAAACATTAATGCGCTAGTAAGCTGATCCGCAGAACGGTGCGCATATCGACCGGTAAAGAGCCCATATCTTGAGGGAGTGCAGATGCTGCTAGCAGCATAAAACTGAGTGAAGCGAACACCCTCTTGTGCAAATCGATCAAGTACTGGGGTCTCAATTTCGCTGCCATAACACCCAATGTCATTCATTCCTTGATCGTCGCTAAAGATCATCAAGATATTGGGAGAATTGATAACCTGCTTCGCGTCAACTTCTCGCAAGCACGAACTCAAAGTCGAAACTGCCAACAACAGACACGGCATCAGTTTCCTGAAACGCATCAGTTTCCCAAAGCCAGGAGCGATCATTAGATAGCCTCATGAAATTAATATTTTGCAATCCAAAAACTTCGACGGCATCTTCCCACACCTAGAGCCCCGTTTCATCAGGCAATTTTCCCCTTCGAATCCGGACACGACGATGGGTCGCTGCAGCATGCATGGCGGCTGATATTGCTGACTTAGGTAGTCAACGTTTCCCGAATGACAAGTTTTAACGGTTACAGGGAATATCTGGATTCTAGCGATTAAACGGTCGATAAACAAAACAGGTATGTCCAACTTATCGCCGGGGGCGCTGCAATGTTTCGGCCTAGTAGTCTTTTTTTAGTCTGTTGTTCGTTACTGCTAATCGCTCAGACGGGCTGCAAACTTAGCCACTCCCCATGCGATTCTGCTCGCGGTCCGCTGATGTTTGGTTCACCTTGTGGCGATTGCAGTGGGTGTGGTGAACTCTACATCGACCCTTGGATCAATCATCCCCCCAAGAAAATGTCGTCTTGTTCGGACTGTGACGGATCACCGAAAATCAATTGCCAAAGCTGCAGACCTATTTCCTCAGGTTTGAAATCAGTACTGGGTCATTCGAACCTTGGAAATTGTGACGGCTTGGGTCGTGGCGGCGAAGTCACCTGCGGAATCGACCATAAAGTCTCGTGCGATGGATGCGACCACTGCGCCGGACAGGACCCAATTCATCGGATTGAAGAAGTAACGACCGGGATTCCTGTCACTTCGGCCGGAAAAAGCATCCAGATTCGGAGCAAAAACCCGAAAACCGTTCGCAGCGTCAACCAAGTTCGCTACCCAATAGCACAAGGCACAGCAGGCCTACAAAACCCTTCGAGTCGTTCGAAATACCCAATGGATACACCAAGAATCTATCGCAACCGATCCATCGAGCGTTAGGCTTCAACCAATCGAATTAGAATCAACCAGTGAAACGGGAATGCCCGAAGACGCAACAAGGAGCGTTAGCCAGTTTCCCCGTAATCTATTGAAGCAGGGGATGTCATCAAGTCGCGATCGCGAAGTTAGTCAAACAGCTTTCCGAGAAACGACGATCCTTGTGATCCAGCGAGAATTTTGGTTCCGACCTGGAAAAATCTGCACTTTCTAGAAATCAGTGGTAAATAAGTCGCAGACTGCTTCTCAAATAATTCGGTGAATTTGGTGACAGCCGTATACGATCTTTCCCGAAGAGAACTTCTTGAAAACAAAACCAACAATGATCGTGCCTAAATAGGATCTTCTTTCTATTTAGATCGGTGTAGAATAGGGGCCCGATCGACGCATGTCGCAAAACGGCCGGCACAATTTCATGCGGCTGCAGCCTCCGTACCTAGTAACCCAGTGACATCAGATTCAATGAGTGAGATGACCGCCGAACAGTTCGCGCAACGCGTCGCTGATTTTGGATTGGCCGAGCGTCGTGCGATTGACCAAGCCATCAACGAGCTCGGCACTGGCGATCATTCCTTAGAAGATGCCATTCGGGTGTTTCAAGCTCGAGGCGTTGTCACCACACTGCAGACGGACAAGATCCTCAAAGGTGATCGATCGGGCTACTACTATGGTCCCTACAAAGTCCTTTACCTGATCGGTGCTGGTACGTTTGCAAGGGTTTATCGAGCCGAAAAAGATGGCGAGGTATTCGCGGTCAAAGTGCTCAGGAAGCGATTCAGGGACGAGATGCAGGAACTGGAACAATTCCTGCGTGAAGGCCGCATGGGTCTTAAACTACGTCATCCAAATATCGTTAGCATCATTGATGTCGTCGATGATAAACGCAACCCATTTTTGGTGATGGAATTCGTCGAAGGTCAAACCCTACGTGAGCTGGTAAAAATTCGTGGCAAACTACCGGCTGACCTTGCTTTAAACCTGATGCACGGTATTTCATCTGGGTTGGCACACGCAGCGTCTTTGGGAATTGCACACCGCGACTTGAAACTCTCTAACGTGCTGATTTCATCTGATGGCAAAGCAAAACTGGTGGACTTTGGCCTCGCTGCTCTGACAGACCGTAATAATCCTGAGAAAGTCGCTGACTGTCCAAACGTTCGTGCGATCGACTACGCCGCACTTGAACGAGGTACCGGGGTGCGGAAAGACGACCCCAGAAGCGATATCTATTTTGCAGGGAATATGCTTTACCACATGATCGCTGGTGAGCCTGCGTTAACAGAAACTCGAGACCGCCTGCAACGACTCAATGTCACAAGATTTCAAGAGATTGTGCCTTTGAGTGATCGTGTTCCGGATGTCCCCGGTGCAGCCAATCAGATTGTTTCACGATGCATGGAGTTTTCTCCTGAAAAGCGTATCCAATCGGCCGCACAATTACAGGCAGAAGTAAAGGCTGCCATCGAAATGATTCAGGCTGGCCCTCGAACCAAAACAACCAAAACCATTAATGTCGAAGGCTATGAGGACGAGGGAGCGCCCACGAACGAAGGCCAAGGCTATGTGGTGATGCTGGTGGAATCCAAAGCATCACTTCAAAACGCAGTCAGAGAGCGTCTGAAATCGCGTGGCTATCGCGTGCTAGTCATATCAGATGCAAACCGAGCGCTGGGTCGTTTTTCTCCTGTCGATGAACCACCTGCCGATTGCGTTGTATTCAGTGCAGCTGAACTTGGCGGTATCGCGCTCGAAGCATTCAATCGCTTTGGTACAGATGAACACACTTGCAACATTCCTGCGATACTTCTGGTGGATCGCCGTCAAACGACGATTATCAAATCGGCGAGAAGGGGTCCCAAACGCCGACTCTTGGCATTGCCTCTCAAAGTACGCGAACTTCGTGCCGCCCTGAACGAAGCGTTACAGGGAGTGGATCGACGCGATGCGGGATCATTATAACCCTCAGTCCTGAGGGAAGAATAAGATTTCAAAAAGAGGAATCTGCGAAAAAGCAAAGGGCTCTGACACTTATTGGTAACGCTGATGAAGCCGTCCAGCGTTGGTGACGTAATTCGTCCTGCGGATTCTCGAAGCTCAAAGAAATGCCGCAGAAGCCAATCAAATATCCTCAAGCGGCATACAAAAGAGGCGACTAGCGGAGTCGAACCGCTGTGACCTGATTTGCAATCAGGTGCCTCACCACTCGGCCAAGTCGCCGAACCTGAACACAGATTTCAGGTGCAAACAGAAGATTTGGAAAGGCGACGAGCGGATTCGAACCGCTGACAAACTGATTTGCAATCAGCCCCCTTAGACCGCTCGGGCACGTCGCCAGTTGCCATGGGATTGGCATGTGAAAAAGGTATCGGCTCTCATCACATCCGTCTATAACATTTCTCGGAGTTAAGCCGACTAGAAAAAGGAAAACGACGTTTTCATCGTCGATCTGGGGGGGAGGTAAAACATTTGATCCCTCAGTCGCTCAATGCCCTAGGATCCTCTAGGTTACGGAAGCGTTGCCTGCCGAGAGCTTTTGGCGACCGTGCGCGAGGCTTCACGACCCCGTAATAACAAACGACACCCCGATATTGGCGATAAAATTTCAGCCAACCAATTCCGAGCAATCCTTGAAAGACTGTCAACGCCCAAGGCGGTACCTCAAAATCTGGTCTGCAAGTCTTTTACTTGACGATCCTTCTTTTTTCAAAATCAATTTCCAATGCCAAATCGAATCCCAAAACAAGATAAACGTCGAATCTCATCTATCATTTTCGTCGTTGTGATTGCGGGATTACTGATGCCGATAGCTGACACTGTGATCGCAAAGGCTAAGATTCCGCGTCGCGCTGAAACATTGGAAGAACAAATCAAGTCACTTCCTCCCGAGCATATCGCAAGCGTCGCACGAGAAAGAGGAGATGCGAGAAGGGGAGCCATCATCTTCTACACCTCTGCTGCTGGATGCGTGAACTGCCACGTTGCAAGCGAAAGACAACCGGCTTTGGCCCCTGATCTCGCGATGACCAAGCCGATGAGTGATCGGCACCTAGTCGAATCGCTAACTCATCCATCACGTGTGATTCGCGAAGGATACGAAACCCACTACGTATTAATGGAGGATGGGTCTTCACACATTGGCAACATCAAAGGAGAAGACGAAAAGATGATCCAATTGGTGACAGCCGCGACGCCACCCAAAACAGTTTTAATCCCGAAACAGCAGATCGAATCAAGAAAAACGCTACCGGTTTCAGGAATGCCCGAAGGCCTGTTGTCTACGTTTCAAGAGCAACGCGATTTTATGGATTTGCTGCGATACCTAATGGCAATATCCGAAGGTGGTAAGAAAACGGAGGAAGAGCTTCGGCCCAAACTCAGCGCGATCACCAACAGTGATGACGTTGCAGATCTTGACCATGCCACCATCATCAAGAAACTGCGATCCCGAGACTTTGAAACTGGCGAAAAAATCTTCCAAGGCTACTGCTTTGGATGCCATGGACGCGATGGCAACCAACCGTCACTTCCCACCGCTCGCGCATTTGGGAAAGACAAAATGAAATTCGGATCAGATCCACACTCGATGTTTCAGACATTATCGACTGGCAACGGATTAATGGCGCCGATGCGTCACTTAACCCCAAAAGAACGTTATCAGGTGATTCACTATGTCCGCGAAGCATTCATGAAGCCTTCGAATCCCGACTACTTTGAAATCACCGATAGCTACTTAGAAACTCTACCCAAAGGCTCACGTCTTGGTGATGAAAGAATCGAAGTCACTCGAAACTTCAAACCGGCATTGGGTTCGCAACTTGGTCGTGAATTCCCAAGCGTACTCAGCATTCCACTCGGAAAATATTCGATCGCCTACAACTTACACACAATGAATCTTGCCTCTGTATGGGAAGGAGAATTCGTTGACGTGAGCGAAACTCAACATGCTCGAGATCGAGGAGAGGGGACTGTCACCACAAAGGGGAAACCAATCCCCTCGCTCAGCTCATGGAAATGGGGTCATCAACAGCAGTCGGACTACCCAATAAGCGGTCTACTGCCTCGAGGTCCGTTACCTTCTCAATGGATGGATTACCAAGGATATTATCGCCACGGCGAGCAAGTCATCCTAAGTTACGAGATTGACCAACGACCCATTCTTGAAATGCCAGTCGCATCCGCGAACGGGATTACACAACACCTTGAGATAGGAGCCGGAAAAGAAATCCGGATCATGATTGGCGACGCCACGACCAATGAAAATGCGCAAACAACGCTCACCCTCGATGGGCAAGCGTTGCATCAGGCTTCTATCCAGTCTTCTCAGAAAGTGGATGCAGTCGTAAACCGACCCGGTGATAACGACGCTCAACTGATCATGACATGCCACTTTCGTGGTAATTGCGAAAAGATGGTTTTTGAAGTTGATTCCCAGAAAAGAATCATCGTCCATATCCCTGAATCAGATACCACCCGACGGTTTCGTGTAACACGACTTGTTGCGAATCAACCGAACACTCCATCAACTGTCGAAGATCCAAATTTTGCACTTCATCTAGAAACCGAGACCGTTGACCTCCGCAGCAAAACGAAGGGCAGCGAATCACAGTGGCCACAAGCCATCGAAACAACAGGGTTCACTGGACTTGAACAGAAGGGCTACGCGGTCGACACACTAACAATCCCTGACGCAAACCCCTGGAACTCTTGGCTTCGCACGAGCGCTTTGGATTTCTTTTCAGATGGACGCATGGCTGTTTCAACGTACGGCGGAGATGTGTGGATTGTCTCTGGGATCGATTCAAGCCTCAGGAACCTAAAATGGAAACGCTTTGCAGCGGGACTCTACGAACCATTCGGACTGCGAGTTGTGAACGATCTTATCTACGTGACGTGCAAAGACCGACTGGTTCGCCTACACGATCTGAACCAAGACAGCGAGGCAGATTTTTACGAAAGTTTTTCAGCAGAACCTGACGTATCCGTCAACTTCCATGCATTCAGCTTTGACTTGCAAACCGATAGCGAGGGAAACTTCTACTATGCCAAAAGTGGTCACGGTAGCGATTCGACGCTTCCGGGAATGATCTACAAAATCTCCAGTGACGGAAAGAAACGAGAAGTGCTCAGCACCGGTTTTCGCACGCCCAATGGATTGGGAATGATGCCCGGTAATCGACTTGTTGGAAGTGACAATCAAGGTCAATGGATGCCCGCTTCCAAAATCAATCACTTGAAATCAGGGAGATTTTATGGGTGGGTCCCAACCTATTCGATTCCGGGGATGTGGGAACCTGACGGTGGAAATCTTGACCTAAAGAAGGTCATTGCGCCCACTTCATTTGAACCCCCAATTGTCTGGATGCCTCAAGAGTTTGACAATTCATCGGGAGGACAACTCTGGGTGGATGACCAACGGTTTGGCCCACTCAACCAACACTTACTGCACACGAGTTTCGGCAAAGGCTGGATGTCCTACTTAATGACCCAAGAAATCAATGGATTGATGCAAGGAGCCATCATCCGACTACCGCTGAATTTCAGAACCGGTGTGATGCGAGCAAGAACCAACCCGTTAGACGGCCAAGTCTACGCGACCGGGCTGCAAGGCTGGAATGGCGGTGGTAGGATTGGATTGCGAGAAAATGGGATTCAGCGACTAAGGTATACAGGTAATCCAAATCTCCTCATCACCGACTGCAAAGTCATTGCGGGAGGCCTTGAATTAACGTTCAATCAAGCAATCGCCCCAAGCTCAATTAAACGTGCCGAAGCATTCTCCATTCAGCACTGGAATTATCACTGGCGTCACACCTACGGTTCAGCCCAATACCGTCCATCCGATGACCAAGAAGGAGTCGAGACACTCAGGATCGAATCCGTGTCTTGGGATCCAAAGCGAATGACGGTCACCTTGCAAATCCCAGAACTGATACCAGTCGACCAACTACATCTAAGGATGAATATTCTCTCGAACGACGGAAGCCGATTTGAAGAGGAGATTTACTGGACGATTCATCACACCCTGCATGCCGAAGATAGCGAGTGAATGTATTGAAAATAAATTGACGGACAAGAGCCAACAGAGACGTCGTGATATTGCAATGTGCAGTGATTTTTTTCAACGACTTGAATCTTTAATCGGCAACTCAAATCACTGGAGCAGCCATTTCAATAGGACGGTCAACAAGAGCATCGATATCAGATTCTGGACTAACCTTGACGAGTTCCTCGACGGACGAAAGGCTACTCCACAACCGCTGTCTAGCGGAGGTTGCAAAAGATAATAATCCATTCGCATCTGCGAGTTCGGCCAACTCTGCCGTGCCCAACCGACTCGCAATACCACGACGCATCGCCTGATTGATCGAAATAATCTCTGGAACGCAAGTCATTTGATCATATCCATCAGAACACAATTCACATCCGATGGGTATCGAAAATGATCGACACTCTTGGACATCGCCCCCGTTGGGCCCCCCCGCAGTTCGCTAGGCGTCGTTGCCAATGTGATCCTTGTGGAACAGGCTGAACACAACCGGCGAACCAATCTCTGAGAAATAACGCCTGAAAGACTGTTGGCCAAAAAGTTTGGATTTACCCCAAACGAGTGCATAGCCTGAATCGATCCGGCAACAGTGCGTGCATGCACCGTCGCAATCACTAGCTGACCGCTACCTGCGGCACGAACCGCGACCTCCGCAGTATTAGCATCCCTTATTTCACCGATCATCAGAACATCTGGTGAATGTCGCATCATTGCATGTAACAACTCCGCATACCCAATCCCCATACGTCGATTGATCTGCGTCTGAACAATCCCCGGTAATACGAACTCAACAGGGTCTTCGAGAGTATGAATTTTTACATCACCTCGATTCAAGTAACGAAGAAAAGCATACAAAGAACTTGTCTTCCCACTTCCAGTCGGACCCGAAACAAGCAAGAGACCGCCATTGGAGTCGAGCAAACGACGAATCAAATCTAATTCATAATCGAGAAATCCTAATTGATCGAGATCCAGAAGCGCCTGTTCTGAGTAAAACAGCCGAAGAGCGAGGTCTTGACCGAAAATATTTGGTAGCGCACTAATCCTGACGTCGACCTGAATACCGTTTTCGAGTTCAATCACCTCGCGTCCATCGACAGGATGAAGGTGATCAGTGACATCAGCTCCCCCAACCGCTCGAAAATGATTTTGCAATCGCCTACCAGCATTCTTGGACAAGTATTGCAGTAGCTCAACTCTCCCCAATCGCTTCATGCGAATGCTAACTCGATCCGATTCATCGGTAATGAAGACGTCATTCGCCCTTGCCTCAATAACGAACTGAATGAGCTCCTTAGCAGCATTTCCAGGATCAAAAGTACGCATTTCAGCTTCTGTGCTGTCATGCACTTCCCAAAATTCGACCTCATTGCTCATCGTATATCCCACCCATCATGTTGCCGGAAAGCCCCACTTTTGTGTAGCTAAACATTTAGTTTCGATCGCTGCTTTGGCGGACTCTGGATGGACGCAGCACCAGAGTCAATGCGTTCAATTTTCTGAACATCGGAGCGATTAAAGATCGGCTCCAGTCCTGAAAAATGAATCAACCGTTCCGCTTGAGATGACAAATCAAGCATCCGCCAATCAACACTGGCTTCTCGACACAAATCACAGAGGTAAAGCAAAAAGGCTAAACCGCGGCTATTGACCGGTTCTGCTCGTGATAGGTCAAACTCTAACCGACTGATCACACCGTGCTCTGATTGTTCGATCAACTCTTCTAACAAAGCCTCAGCAAGTGATACGGGATCCGATCGAATTAACTCTCCGTCCCAAAACACACGAACTTGATCATTGGAAAAAAATTCAAAGCGATAAGGATTCATTTCAAACCTCGCTCTTCCTCACAAATAGTTTCCAGAGCCGTATCGCTTATACGGCCAGTATTCGATGCAGAATAGTTCCCACGCTCCATCATTCGCCGGGTCCCGTAACACAAACAAAAAACAATTGCCAAGGTGGTCACAACCTGGGGCAATCTCCCAAAACCTGAAACATGCAATGACGATCTTGGATCCATCAAAGCATGCACGCGAATTGGATGCGGCATGGCTTGGCCCTCTACAAGTGGATCTCCTTCTGACTCTTGAGGACTCTCACTAGTCGACCACCATAATCCTCCATCACCATTAGCAACCACACACACTTGTCCGGGAATGGTACAAATCAAGGGACATCGATTAGCGATGGAAGCTGCCAGAACCGAACGAAGAAGCAAATTTGGCCACGAAGTTCCATCCAAAGAACTGGGTTCGATTACAACCAGAGCCAAATCGATCCAGTTCAATCAGCAACCTAACCAAATCAATCAACAACGAGCCTTGACTCATTCAATTACGATTTTGACTTTTCATTCGAATCAACCTGCCGATTACGCTCCAGAAAATCAGCCATCTCCTTGATTTTCTTCTCCTTTTGACGTCGCTTTCTTTCTTCGGGATCCAAAAAGCCACGGACCCATTTCCAACATCTTTGCATCGTCGACATCACCCGACCCCGAAATAGTTAATTGACGATGATTGCAATACCGGTTCCACGCGTAAGAGTTGACCACGCGATGACGATCGTCCTACGTTTAACCATACATCCAGAGTTCCAGCATGCACTCAGGATTTCAACATGCACCTACGCGCTGCCCCGACAACAATTAGGAAGCAGGTCTTCTGAACCGCGTCAGCAAAGAAGAGCGTCGGCCTAGACTAACCGTCAAGCACAATGGCAGAGGGCGAATAGAAATTCAGAAATTCTTAACGAGCTGCACAGAAAGAGATCTTGAAAATTTAACGATGCAAACCTCAGAAGCAAAAAGCATCTAGCAGAGAAGAGATGGTCAACCGACACCCGACAGGTGTTAGGTGGGCAGACACAAGTTGCGACAAAACCATCCCAAGACCGAGAGCGAAATCACTTGCGCAGGAGATCAAAAGGGTAAATCCCAGAGGCGTGGCCATCACTGAAACGAACTCTGTAAGCATAACCACCCACGGGGTCCATCGCTTCAATTCTCAACGGCGCCGCCTCAGCCCGACTCAACACAGGCAATAACATTGCGGATCCCGGCATCGTAAGCTTCTGCTCTTCACCGCGTTTTTTTTCTCGACAAGTCGCACAAGGACACACCTTTCTCAATTCCATCGCGGTCCACTGGTCGATCCGACCGTCGCTCCAACTGAATTCAATCGAGTCATCTCCCAACCTTGATAAACCGATCGGATGAACCGCCATTTCCCTCTGTTTTGTCATCATCATTACCCGAGAAAATCGTTGATGTGGAGATTAGGTATCGCCACCAAAAAACGTGGTCACAAAAACAAAAACGCCTACCTTGAGTCAACCAAACGTTTGGCTTTTGCCTCGAATCTTGGAAGCGACCCGACCTCAACAGACTTGACATCTACCCTCAGTGACAATCGATCTCGAAATGTGCGAGCCAGCAATTCTGCCTGAAACTCGTCCACCTCAACTTCGATCTGAAGTTGATCCATCTCTTCACTGCGACTGGCGGTCATCCTAAATTCAGTATAGGCAAATGTTTCGCGGATGATTGACTCGATACTGCTGGGGAAAACATTGACACCTCGGATCACAAGCATGTCGTCACAGCGTCCTAAAACACCGCCTTTGAGCCATAAAAACGGACATCGCCGTGAATGCTGCCGGTATGCCTCCACAATATCACCAGTCCGATAGCGGACAACTGGACCTCCTAAACGTCCTAAGTTGGTCAAGACTAACTCACCACGCTCACCATCTTTGACCGGCACTCCACGCGGATTAGCTTCATCGACCCTCAACACCTCTGCAATAAACTCGGTCTCTATCACGTGAATACCGCCACCATCGCGTTCACCGAATCCCCACGCACCGACCTCACTTGCACCACAGTGATCGATCACCGTTGCCCCCCAACCTGATTCGATTTTTTCTCGTACCGATTCAATCGACCCACCCGGTTCACCGGCAACAATCACGCGATTGATGCTCGAGTCTCGCATCTTCATCCCGAGACTATCAGCAACGGACAGCAAATGAAGCGCGTACGTTGGAGTGCAACAGAGCAGGGTACATCTCTGATCACGGATCATGCGCAGGCGATTCTCACTCGACAATCCGCCACCGGGCACAACCAGAGCACCTCGCTGAGCCAAGGCATCATGTGCAGTCCAAAACCCGATAAACGGCCCAAAGGAGAATGCCATCATGGCGACGTCTTTGCGGGTTACTTCGGCCGCGTCTAAGACAAACTGCCAGCAAAGTAGCCACCACTGCCAATCTTCAGTTGTGTCCAACACAACCATCGGAAAACCTTTCGTACCACTTGTTTGGTGAAACCGCGTGTAGCTTTCCCGTGATTGATCAAACAACAATCCTGCAGTGATTTCCCCGTCAGCAATGAGGTCTGATTTCGTCAACAAAGGCAAAGAATGCAGTTCATCCAAATGCGACAAGGATGGAATCTTTTCACCAAACCAGTTCCGATAAAACGGCCTATCACCAATCGTTTTCAGTAACTGATTCAACCGCTCGAGTTGCCCCACATGAATAGATTCCCTCGTAAGGTTTTCGCACGCGTGCCGTAAAACGTCCAAATCCAGCCCTCCAAGCAACTTCTCAATAATGAAGATTTCATGAACCCCAGCCATCGGGATTTATCGTAGCAGATTGGGAGCTAAAGCAAGTCAAAGCGACAATAATCGAGAGTTAGTGTTCCCCAAAAAAACAGTGCCAAGCCGAGACACTTCTGGAACCACCAAATGCAATATGTAGGAACGATGAAGACTCGATGAGAACTCCATTCCGCGGTTGCAAAGCCAAAGGCATGTGTAGAACATACCCGCGTCGTCGCAAGAATTGCCACATGCGAAAAGCAGAATCCAAGTCAATGAAACACGATTCGTCAGCGTTACATCTGCTCAACGGTGTACGAATTCGATCAACTCGGAAATGCAATTGCGACTCAGCAGTGGGTACGAACTTTTCAAAACGCAAACATTCGGTCTGCTCCAACAGAACCAACTGTCGTTCTCATCAAGGCATGAAGCAAATAACGATGAATAGTCTTGTCCCTAATCAACTCGAAAAGCGAGCAAAATCGGGATTCACCCTTGTTGAAATGCTCGTGGTCATCACGATCATAGGAATCCTAGTGGCGCTCCTACTTCCGGCGATTTCCAAGGCAAGGGAAGCAGCACGAAGTGCACAGTGCCAAAGCAATCTAAAGAACTTTGGAGTTGGGCTTACCAAGCATTCGATCGACACGCCCAACGGCTCTTTTTGCTCGGGTGCGTTTGATCTTGAACGCGACGGAGTGCCTACGGAAATCGGCTGGGTTGCCGACCTTGTTCGTCGCGGGATGCTGCCGAGCGAGATGCGATGCCCCAGCAACAACGTGCTTGCATCGTCTGCGGTTGAGCAAATGATCACGATGCCAGTGAATCAGTTCACAGAAGACGTTGTGGGGGACCGACTGGGTAGCAAAGCCTACATTGACGAGACAGGTAAAACCATCAAAAACATATCACGCTCCGTGGTTGATGATGCGATTTCTCCCCTCAGTGCCGATCGAGTAGCATTGGTCGGTTTGTCGATGATCGAGAAAGGTTTCAATACCAATTACGCAGCAACTTGGTTTTTAACGCGGTCAGAAGTTCGGCTTGACAGCGGCGGTAACCTTCACCCCATCAAACCAGGTATTACGGATCAGAGCATCCGAGATCTGAACGTCACCACAGGTCCACTCACCACTCGTCAACTCGATAGCGGAAAAGCTCCAGGAAGCACGGTTCCTCTGCTATGTGACTCCGCCGCTGCCGGCGCTCTCTCTGCCCCCGTGGGTGAATGGCTTGCGGCCGGCACGTTCTATGGGACTTCAATTGTGGGCGGCCCCATTGGAAATCGCCGGCGCATTGACACCAACGCAGACGGCCAATTAGACGCGGATAACCCACACTACTTGCAAACACCAACTTTCGCAGCCGGGACTTCGCGATCGGGCCCCACCGGATGGCTAAAGACCTGGCGGCATGACACGCGTCAAGACTACCGAGGAATGGCGCCGATTCATGCCGGTGTCGTCAACGTATTGATGGCTGATGGATCGGTGCAACAAATCGCAGACCGTAATCAAGATGGCTTTATCAACAACGGGTTTGACGGCGCCGATGTCGCGGGTGGCACGTCCGCGATTTACTGGACGAGTTCAGAGCCCGAGGCAGAAAGACTGAACCTAGCGAGTTTCTATTCGCTCAATGCCAATGGCGAATAAATGACAAATAATGAATCAAGCCCGCTACGTAGTTTCCAAGCCAGACTATTCGGAAAACCCGAAAGCATGAAAAACCAACACAGACTCTTGCAACTTTTATCACGACAACCCAAAGGAGGCGAACCGGCGACCTAACCCATATCATCGGATAGAAAAAAGATTAGGCCGCGTGTCAGGAGTGACGCGGTTCGTACCGGGAAGCAGGACTTCCCCAAGTAACGAAGGGCGTGGACGAAAGAGCATCGCCTCAAAGAACAAGAAAAGACATCGATTTTGCAATCGTGTTTTAGAGAAAGCGGATTTTGTAATTGTGTTTTAAAGAAAGCGGAGTGAGTGATGAGCGGAGAATTCTTTTGCTGGCGGCAAAAAAAACTCCATCGATCCCATCACGCACCCCACCTCACTTAACCCATTCTGGACAAAACTTTCATCAAAAGTCCAGACTAACTTGAAGGACATCATCGAAATGTCGCGATCGCGAATTTCAGGATTTACCCTGATTGAATTGTTGGTGGTTATTTCCATCATCGCACTTTTGGCTTCCCTAGCATTGCCAGCTTTAACGAAGGCACGCGAAGCTGCACGTCGTACACAGTGCTCGAGCAACCTACGTCAGTTTGGTATTGGCTTGACAGAATTTGCCAACCGAGACCCTTTGGGTCGGTTCTGCACCGGTGCCTCTGACTGGTACCGGGACGGTGACATGGACAAGATCGGCTGGGTTGCAGACCTTGTTAACAGCGGTAACGCATTGCCAGGTGACATGCTGTGTCCAACCAACCCAGGCAAAGCATCCGAGAAACTGAATGACCTCCTCGGTGGACTCACCGTTGACGGAGCGAAAACCCCAAAAGAAGGAAACACCTACGCTCGCATGCGTCAAGGTGCGGGTGCTCTAATTATGGATGCGACCGGTACAGCATTGCTAACAGGATCGGACCGCGTGAACTATGTTGGCGTAAATTATGTCGACAAAGGTTACATGACCAATTACGCAGCGGGTTACCACCTCGTCCGTAGCAATCCTAAAACCATCTACGATGCCAATAGCGACATCGTTGCGAATGGTGGCACCACGATCACCGCTGACGGCACGGCCTACAACCGTGACGCATCCGGTAAATTTAAGGAACTCGGCGGCACTGCCGGGCCAATTCAAATAGCGACAATCGACAAAGGTCGTATCCCCGCCTCACAGATCGGAATTCTCGGCGACGCGGGCCCTGGGGACATCGATGAAGCAATTCTTGTTGCTCCAGTTCCTAACGCCAAAGTCGAACTTCCATCGGGCATGTTGTTGACCGAGGCGTTCAATGATGGCCCTGCACAGTGGGATGGTTCAAACATCGGTCTACGTCTGATTAAGGCTAATGACAACCTCAACCTTCAAGTTGCTTGCGAGCGTGGAGAAGCAACCACGGTCAATTGCGGTTCCGCTGACACCGTCAACGGTTACTATCTGCAAGACACTCGTGACTGGTTTGCGATCCACAGCGGTCAGGCCAACATCCTGATGGCGGACGGTTCGGTGATCACTCTTAACGACAAAGACGGCGACGGCTACCTCAACCCAGGTTTCCCTGTGCCGGCTGATCTCACCGCTGATCAATACGTCACCATTGGCTACATCAGCTCACAGTTGGAAATCGCACCAACTGATATGTTCAACGGAGTTTTCGTGAACGACACCTACTTCAAAGGTGCGTTCGAATCAGCGAACCCGTAATTGAAATCAGATCGTGTCGCTCGTAACGCGATCGGCAAATCAGCGGCGTTCAAAGTCAGTCACTTTGGACGCCGCTTTTTCAAAACAATGGCCATTCATTCCTGAGCCTCACTCAGAGGAATGGACAGCAGAGCCCAATTCTCACGGAAACCATGAACGCATTCTCGAGAAATCTTTTACTTCTCTGTGGCGGTGCTTTTAGCACACTCTGCCTCGCAGCAGGCTCCACTTACCTCGTGAAGTATAAACCATGGGGAGTGCCTGATGTACTGAGAGATCAGTACGAAGCCAAGGTCGTCGCTCTCGATCAACGCAACCAATTAATCGACTCATGGAAGGGCAAAGAGAAACCCAAGATCTCGGTGCGATCCTACTACGACGTTGGTAGCAGGCTGGGTAATTCACAGGAATCATTCACCTTTTCCTTCAAAAATGACGGGGAACTTCCGCTTACACTCGAGCCGATTCGTGCATCCAACGGAGCGGCGTTTCATCTTGCACAAGAACCGCTCATGCCTGGCGAAGAGGGAATTGCAACGGTCCAGTGGACATCCAAGAACAATCCCGGCCCCTTCGAATTCAACGCTTCCTTCCGATCCAGCGATCCCCTGCAAGAATCCTTCACCATCAACTTTGGGGGAAGAATCAAAGCGAAAGTCCTAGTGCCACAAACCGTTGCAATGGCGACATCGAATGCGGGAGAAACAACGCAGGGCACATTGGTTGTACGTAGCGAAACGTGGGACTCCATCGACGTCATCGACATTCAGTGCGACGACCATTCTTTCGACTGGAACGCCGACCGAATCGATCACCTTGGTGATGACACCTCAGCGGTTGAGGTCACTCTGCTTGCAAGCTTTTTTGAGCATGGTAAGTCGGAAAAAACATTGACCGTAACCACTCAAGGTCCAACAGGGGAGCGAATCTCATCCGACATTACCATCAAAGTGAAAGTTCGTCAGCCAATCAGCTTTCAGGGACCAGAACTCCACATCTCTGATGGACTGGATCTAGGAACAATCGAATCAGGACCCGAGCAAGCTTTTTATGTCAACTGCAAAGTGCATGGCGACAACGACCGAACGATTGAGGTCCTCGATATCAAACCTGAACCGCTACGCGCGGAGTTAAAAAAGCAATCCGTTGCCGGCAATTATCGCCTATCGGTCATCATCCCCAAGGACTGCCCCATGGTTGTGTTCAACACCAACCAACAGGGATACATCAAAGTCGGTGATCCAGAGGATGAGCGGTTCTCCAATTGGCTACCCATACATGGTGTAGTGGTTCCTCAGACCCCTTAACGACCAGTTAGGTTGCATGATGAATACAAAGGAAACAATTTCATCCGCCGATTCGCAAGCAACAGCGATCGCTAACGGTACTTGCGGATCATGCACCACCGCCAATCCCAGTGATGCCAAGTTTTGCGGCGGCTGCGGCCAAACGTTAACCGAAGACTGCGCTAAGTGCGGAGCAACCGTCTTTTTGACACAAGGATTCTGTGGTGAATGCGGGGCGAACTTAGCTGACCTCATCGCTGGCAAGCGACAGTGGTACAACGATCTTCTTGCAGAGGCCAAAGTTGCCGCTAGCGAATACCGCTATCCAGAAGCACGCCAGATACTCAATCGCATCACCGCCCTCACCGATTACCGCTTCCAGTCAATATCTGCCAAAGCGAATCGAACACTGAACAAAGTGATCGAACTAGAAGGCAAAACATTGAAGACGGTAAACAACGCATGCGATAAAGCTAAGCAAGCGAGTGAATCAGGCAAAAACCTCGAAGTAATTGAACAACTAAAAAAGATCCCCGATCATCTGCTTAACGAGGAAGCCAGGCAACTTTTCCGAACAACACTCGATCGACAGAGTTCCAAGAAAGAGATTGAGCAAGAACTCAAAAAAGAGATCAATGACAAAAACTGGGAAATGGTCGGCAGCCTAGTTCATCAGCTGTTAGAGCTGGAGCCATCCCATGAGTCAGCAAAACGTGTTGCCAAAAAAGTTACCGCTAAGTTAATCGAGTCAGCCAAGCAATCTAGCGAACAAGGTCGATTTGATCGCGCATCAGAAAAACTCAATTCAATTCCAGACTGTGAGCAAAACGCCACCACGCAAGAATTACTTGCTAACAATGCAAAACATCAATGGATTGCAAATGAACTACGAATCGAACCGTATGTGTCAAAAACGCTCGCAAAATTGTCAAAAACGCTGAGCGACGCGCATCCGCAACTTGCAGTACTCAAGGAGATCCACCAGCGAATCGAGAAATTGAACCAAAGCAAGCCGGACGCATCCAGAACGAATCTGATCCCATGGAAGGGTAATCGAAATAGTTGGATGGGAGGGACGGCAGCCCCACTTTGCTTCCCGCAGTCATTGGTATGCGAATCTCGGGCAGCTTTAAATTCTCACCCCGGCGCATTCAACGTAGCAATCGGCTTAGCCCTACAAGCGGTAAGTGAAACCCGAGTCACTGAGGATTTCCTAATCCGCAAAAAGAGCCTGTTTTCATCGAGCAGGAAGGCATCTACTGCGGCCTGGGGCCTTGACATTGGAACATCAACCGTCAAGGCGATACGCATCACGCGAGAAGACGATCAACTAAAAATCACCGATAGTTTTTTTGCTGAAACAAAATCTTCCAGCATCCGAAGCAAAGACCCAAGTGAAGAGAGAAAATCACTTGCGCCGCTCATCGAAAAATTCCTCAAGGAAAAAAATCCTGATGAGCTACCTGTCTGGTGCAACATCAATGGCTCGAAAACGGTTAACCGCTTTATCCGGCTTCCACCCGTAAAAACCAAGGAAGCCGCAACGCTACTCGACAAAGAGATTGAATCCAAGATCCCGATCCCGCTGGACGAATTGGTTGTAACCAAATGGATCTGCAATGAAAAACGTTTGCCCACAATGGGTAGACCGGCGATGGTTTCTACCGCGAGACGGGAAATCATCTCACGTCGAATCTCATTACTGGAATCATTGGGAATCAAAGTTGCGGGGTTACAATCGGATGTGATTGCTCTTGTGAATTTTGCCTCGCACGAATTCACAGATGTCTGGCCAAAAATTGAATCATTAAATGATGAGAATTCAGATTGTATTCAAAGGGATTTATCACGCGCGGTTTGCCTAATCGACGCGGGTGCCTCAACCACGCACTTAATCGTCGTGTCCGCTGAGTCCCACTGGAGCTGGACGATTGAGACGGGTGGTGAAGACACAACGTTTCAACTTGCTTCCACGGCAAAGGTCAATCGACAGAACGCGGAAGCACTCAAGAGAGACCCAAGTCAACTCCCCAACATCTGGGAACAGTACCTGGCCGTTGAAACCGGCCTGGATACGCTTCGATCAAGAATCGAAACCATGTTTGGAGATGCGATGAAGCAAGACAACCCGTTTGACCCCGTGTCCAGTTGGTGCGTTGGCGGAGCATGGCAAACTCACCAATGGACTCGGCGAATCATGACCAAGAAAGAATCCGCAACCTAAAGTCGAATCCTCAATTATTACATGAAGATTCGAAGCAAGATTGTTTGACAATGATGAATCCAGTTTCATCCAATGCGAATATGCACTATGAAGAAAATTTCTCTCCTGCTTCTCTCCTTGCTTCTGATTTCAGGATGTGGAATCGCAGAGGAATCCGTTCAAGACAAGATGTTGAGGATGGCAAAGGCGCGTTCAGCTGCGAACAAGCAGCAAGCAGAAGCTGACGCAGCAGAATCCACAAAGCAGCCGAAGCAACCGACTGCTGAGGCACCCACGGCCGGTGGTTCGCCGAGTGATTCGACAAAAAACATGGATTCCAATTCCAGCGATGATTCGGAAGCGAGTCCATCTGCCACCGACAAGAATGCGACGCCAAGCAACGATTCAGAGAAGCCTGCCTCGGGCCAAAAACGCTACCCACCTGGCACGATCATTCGCCGCGACGATGATGACGACAATAACAACAGACAGGGTAGTCAACCTGCCGCAGACCCCGAGATCACTCTGATCCCCGAACGTACATTCGCCCTCTCGAACACGGGTGAATTGGCTGCATATTCGGGACCGGCTGAAACGGTCGAAATCTACAACACGATTTCAAAATCCATTCAATTCACTCTCGAAAACTCGTATCTTCAGCCTACCTCGATGCTATTTGATCGAGACAGTACGAGACTGCTGATCGGAGGGAAAAACGGTCATCTAAAACAACTCTCAGTAGGAGTTGCGGAGCATCTTGATCGTTACGCTGACGACATTGCTAGAAAGCAGCACCAGAAAGAGCCATTCCGCGCACACGAATCAGCAATCCTATCGATTGCTAGTCATGCAGACGCGAATCTGCTCGTGACCGGTGACGCCGATGGCAATATCAAACTTTGGAACGATGCACAGGATAACAACGTCGAGTTCCAAGCATCCGGTTCGACAGTTACCGAACACCTCACTCAGTCACATGATGGAAATTCGCTCTTTGGCCTGCAAGTCGACAGCTTACGACACTGGAATCTGAAAAATGGAGCCCCTGGACTTTTTGATCAGCAGACTTGGAAAGGCAATGCCACCTCTCTCGCCGTATCAAAAGAGGGCTCCATCGTCGTCGTCGGCCTAGAAGACGGGAGCATCTGTTTCTTTACGAAAGATGAATCAAATTCGGTGACGACTGGACAATTCCGTGCGTTCCCCGATTCGGTCAATTCGATTGCAATTGATGAACAAGCGAAACAAATCGTTGCAAGCTCCCAATCCGGGCTACTGAACTACTGGAACCTTCCAATTAGCTCAGATCTGAAAATCAACCTCAATGAGTCACCATCCTCGTTGATCTTCAACAAGAACCAGAAACTTGCCGGCGTGATCACCGCTAACAAGAATCTCGACCTCTACTCGATCACAAGTGGACAGGCCGTACGTCGCCACACCACCCCAACGGGCAACCTTCTCTGTAGCAATCTTGATCCAAAAGGAGAAATCGTTGGATTACTGAATGACCAAGATCGAATTTACTTTCAGACAGAGGATCAAAAGAACTTCGCTTATCTTGATTTCCCGGAACTTCAAGTCGATTCTTTTCAAACTGTCGAAGCCTTTCCGTGCCAGTTTTGGTTCCGATCCAAGTTAGGAAAAATAGGATTTGCACAGTTTGCCTCGCGGTCAAAGGTTCGATCGACGGCAAAATTCTCTCGTGCTGTTGCTTCGAGCAGCGGTAAATCAATCGCGTTAATAAGTGACCAACAACTCCATCTACTTCAGACGGAGACAGAGTCTTCTCCGAAAACGATCCCATTGAACGATCTTCGTGTCTCAGCGATCCATACGAGTGGGGGCGATGTGTTCATTGGGACGGAACAAGGAGAAATCGCTTTACTTCCTAAAGATTCAGGAGAGATCATCGTTAAAGCGTGGGCCAGAGAGGAGTCAAGATCCGATCGCCAGCGATATCCGATTGTCGCTATCGCGGACCAGGTCCAATCCAGCGAGATGTTTCTAACCGCCGATCAAAGCGGCAACATCATGCTTTTAAGCGAAGGACAATCCGCGTCAGGCGAAATTCGTTTTCAACTTTTGACACAAAGCGTCTTTACGGAAACTCCACTCGAAATCGTTAGTAGCGGACCGGTACTAATCTCCAAATCACAGGAGATGATTGAAATCGCCAGTTTCGAGGTTTCAGACAAGCCAGAAATTGTCATTCGATCCTTCAATCGCACAGTATTGCCAAACAGCATTCCATCGGCAGGATCTCGAGACAGCACTCCATCGGCGGTCAGTGCGTCAAATCTAACTCAGGCAGCAGAATTCCACTCTGGATCCAACTGTTTGGCTGAAGTCAGTGGTGACAATGAGATCGCATTTACGGATTTAAATACCGACAATACATTTTCGGTCAGCCTTCCTTTCTCGAATCCCACCATCTTGCATTGGTCTACCAGTGGCGATTCTCTGGTTGTCACCAATGGAACACGAATCGCGACAATCAGTAAGACTCTGCAAGGTATTGAAGCAGAGTTCATCTCGGAGAAAAAAATCAAAGCGATCCTCGTCGCTTCGGATGGTGAAGTTTGGTTCCTGAATGATGAACAGCAGATTTCCAGTCTGACGCTGCCAAGAATCCACTGGCATGTCACAGAGACAACATCACCCAACGGTAACGGCCAAGAAACCGTTTCCTCTGTTGCCGCCAACTCCCAAAAACTAGCTCACCTGACTCAGGCGGGAATCCTAAAGTTCTACGAAATAAATTCGGGCGAAGAGATCAGCAAGACGAGCGTTGATCTAGAAAACCCTCGAGGTCTGATTGCAATTGAGGGCACCAAACAATTCGCCTTCATTTCGTCTATTTCAGATATCCATTTGATCGATGATCAAGGCAACATTCGCAAAATGGATTTTTCGAATCCAATTCGACTCACGCAGATTCTTCATGACCCAAAGCACAATTCGATACTCACTGTCAGTCAAACAGGAGTTGTCCTAGGTATCCCATTAGACAGCGAATCCGACACTGTCGAACTCATTGCCCAAGGTGAAAGCGATGTCCTGAAGATAACATCGAATGGTGAACTCCTCAGCCTGCAAACTGTTCCTCCGAGCATTACGGTGATCAACACCGATGCCATGTGGAGAATGCCGACACGTCCGGGTCTCCCTGCTTCCATGAAGGCCAGACTGTCAACCGGGGACGACCTTGTCGTGCTGACCGATCAGTCCGGTTCATTGATACGCGCATCTGTCAGTCAGCCTGACAAGCGAGACACTCTCATCAGTGGCGCCAAAACCATCGCATTTGATTTACGACGAACTTTATTGATTTCATCTCCAGACCTTGCCAATCAGACAGACACTTGGAAACTAACTCTTCAAAATCTGTCATCCAACGATGAACCCTTAACAACCACGATCCCTCAAAAACCGTTGGATCTAAAGATTTCAGATGCCGGCAATCTTGTTGCAGCCTCTCTCTCCGATGCATCTATCATGATTTTCAAAACCAGTGATCTTACACTCGTGGATCAATTGATTCCTGACGAACCAGTGGTTGCAATGTCCTTTCAACCGGACGAAACAGGTCTATTTGTGGCTCTAAAAGATGGATCCATTCGGTCGCTACCGCTTTTATCGCGAGGATCCATTACGACTGAGATGAGCGGAATTGTGGGAGTTGAAATCCTAGGCGGCCAAAGTTCTCCTTGGATCCTATCCTGCTCGAGAAACGGAAAAATCAAAGTATGGGATTCCCAAGATCTTGAATCTCCTATCTGCACACTAGCTGGAACTGATGGTGCGATCCAAAACTGCCATCTCGACCAAAACAATGAGCGATTAATCGTTACCTACGCCGACGCCCAGCGAAAGGCTTGCGTTTGGAGCATCTCGCAAATCCAGCCTTCGGATACTCCAATTGACGCTGAAGCAACCATCACGTCATCAAGCCTCATTCAAACGGTTGCAGTTGCCCAAAATGGCGACTTTCTTTTTGGTGGCCTAGAAAAAGGTGGGGTCGCCTGCTGGCGACTATCCGACTCGAAACAAACCGCAGTGTTTAGCGGCCAGCGTTCTACCGTCGAAAAGTTAACAGTGACACCAGAAAATATCCTGGTCAGCTACGGAGGTGACAACCAAGTCCATGGCCTGGACATGACTGGCACCGTTCTTGTTTCGCCAAGTGGTTTACGTCGCGAAACCATGAAACCTGTCATGCTTCAGACCGATCTAAAAAGGGACACCGGGGAAGATAACGAACAGCCAATCACTCAGACTCTTGCAAGACGATCTCTCAATGAACAACTCGGACCGGTAACCGCGATCCAAGCATTAACCGATGACGAAACTCTTAAGTCGCAAGCAGCAATCGTTACCAACAATTTACTTGAAGCTTTAAAACAAGCTAATCCTGACGCGATTGCGATCTCTAATTTCCGCCGACAGCTTGCAGAGCGAAGACGGTCACTTGTTTCATACTCCAGTATCGCGCAAGGCGCAGGAGATGCGTCCAACCACTTCACCAACCAATTATTTGAGAGCGAAACAAATTATTTCTTTGAACAAGACGAGACCAACCGATCCATTGTGTTGCAATTTGATGGAGATAGGCTGCACGCGGCACGGTCAGCCACGAATCAGCAGAGAACAAATCGCCCTAGCATGAATCAGGCTCAACTTGGAATGAAAGGAAAAATGCAGACATGGGACTACGCGTATACCGGCCTTCAACTACGAGATTGGGCACTTGACCCTTTCGAAGTACAAAGCATTATTCCCTCGAGCGATCAAACGAACCTGATCACCTCACCCACGACAACCACTTTCCGGCAAGATGGCATCGCTGAAGGTTTCATCAAAGCAACTGCGTGGGACTGGAATTCACAGCAATCATTTTTTGCGAGAGGCCTAGCGAGTGGTTATCGCAACGAAAGTCAAGTCTTGCAGGTTTTTGATCTAAACCAGAAAACTAAACAACCGTTGCAAAATCCTATTTGGACGCACCAAGCTTACGATGGTGTCGTGACCGCCGTTGCTTTTGCAAACCAGTCGATGAACATTGCATTCGCGATCCGCGGACCCAAATCACATCAAATTTACATCGCGAATCCGACCCTCAACTCGCTGCATCAGGTCGAAGAGTTTTCTCATGATGTGGAATGGATCCAAGGTCAACAACATACGGAACAAGAGAGCACGCTAGCACAGGTGGTGTCTACTTCAGCGACAGCAAGTCGTGCCGCAACAAGAAGTAACAGACCCAATCAAGACGCCGACAAAGGAATCGACTCGCTTATTTTCTCTCCAGACGACAAAGTACTTGTGAGCCACGGGAAATATGGCAAAGAAGGTTACCGACTTAATCGTTGGGACATCAAATGGGAAGATGAATCAAAAGTGAATCTGACACGAAAATCAGTCAAAGAACTGAGTGACCCCAAGGAGCCTGTACTCAGTAACCACATGAAACGTTCCATCTGGTTCATTCGTACGAACGCTAAAAACACAACTGAGCAGAATCCGGAGAGTCCATCCATTTATCAAGGGACCCAGTATCGAATCTTAGCGATGAGGCCAGATCGATTTTCAATCATCAACATGAACTCGGCGAAAGAAGAAGAAGCAATCGAATTTCCCGCCACACGTCGAGCTTACCCTATTCATGATGTCTCTTCGGATGGTCGCTGGTTATTGTTGGGTGACTCCAGCGGACGATGCTTTGTTTGGGATCTTGCGACTAGGCGAAAATACTCAATCGCCATTGATGCCGAAACGGAGCGGTTGCTGGAAACGGAACAACAAACGCTGGAGCCATCTTTGGATCGTCCTGCCCACACAGGTCCGATCGCGGGAGTCACGTTATCCGAGCCAGATCCAGGCCAAGATTACCCAGCCCTTGCAGCTACAGTTGGCGAAGAAAATCGGATCAAAGTTTGGGAACTCTTCCCAATACTTGACTCAAATCATGGATTAAGATCTCGCAGGTTCATCCGATACCCCGTTAGTGTTCAAAACCAGTAACGCGTTACATAACCCTAGCAACCCAATAAGCCAACGACCGTAATCATTCCTCAACTTTTTGGCATTGATGCTACAACACGTTCGGACGAGAAAACCAATCACTTGATCCTGTGAGAGGTTAAGTATTTCCATCGAAGTGTCGGAATCCTCGAAGTCCGTTCTTTCTTCGACTGGTGGTCACGCGGCGTCTGTATTACCTTGAAAGAAAGGCAATATCGGCCGACAAAGGTCATCGAATCATGAAGCATCCATCCGAGTTATCTGAATTCCCGCAAACGGGTCGACTGGCTGGTGTGGATTTTGGCACCGTAAGAATTGGGCTCTCGATTTGTGACCCCGATCGAATACTCGCCAGTCCACTAGAGGTGCATCCAGCGGCGAACTGGCAGGATGATGGAGAGTATTTCCGGGAACTTGTACGCCTAGAAAAAATCTCGGGATTCGTGGTAGGACTTCCGATCCATTGTGACGGCGGCGAAAGCCAAAAAAGTCTTGAGTGCCGTGAATTTGCGAAGTGGCTTTTCGACGAAACGGAAATACCAGTTCGACTTTTTGACGAACGGTTCACCACGGCCGACGCAAAGCAAAGAATGCGGGCGGGTGGATTTTCTGACAAGAAGGGGAAAAAGCGGATCGATGCGGTCGCCGCGTTAGTGCTACTGGAATCTTTCTTAGAAGCTTCTCGATATCTCGGTGGGATCGCCGGAGAAGACCTCGATGCAAGTGCTCAGGGCGGCCAAAGCCTTGACGACTAACGACAGACCTTCAACCTAAATCTTCAATGCTCGAATGTCTGCATTTGCCTCGCAGCGTCGACGACTGGTCCGCCGCCAACGCTATCACTTCTCATAACCATGATTGCTTGACAACAATTTCAGCAGGTTGATTGTCGAATCACAGATTCGATAATCCAGCTGAAAAATCACGCAATGAGCAGAAACAACATCTGCCGTCACGATAACATCAAACACTAGGCTGCCGGACCGGTTAACGTGTCTAACAGTTCGTTGATTCGTCGTTGAGCAGTTTGACGTCGCTTTTCTCTTTCTTGATTTGACCACTGCGATTGAATGAGTCGCACTCGCTTTGAAATCTCAAGATCCGATGGGATAGTCTCAACATGCGACACAGGAGTCTCATTTAGCGACGACAGTTCTTTGATTGCGGTTAACATGGCTGCAAATCCTTCGGGAAAACACGGGGTAAGACAACTGATTTCTCAGGGATAAGCCAAAGTTGGCTTATCGGGTAACCTATAGAGCAACCTGCGTGCCAATCAGCATAACTGTCAAAAATGGCATGTTGATTTTTTGTTTCCACGCGATTTCCATCGACACGCCGAATCAAGCAAGCAAAAACGAGCTACTCACGCATCACTTATCGGTGGGCGCCGACGGGGTGTCTTGCAGCAAATTTCCGTCAAAACCAATTCCAACGCATCGGTGGAACAAAACCGCATTTGATCCCAAAAAGAAATGCCTCCCCAAAAAAATTTTGACGCATCCTTAGTCGAGCGAAGCTTGAGACCAGCGATTTTCAAAAGTTTGAAAATCTTGCAAATCCCGCTCCGGCAATAAAAGAACTTCTAACCCAGAAACCTCGTCGCCGGCGAGAGCGTGAAAAAGTTGCCGCACGGTCTCAAGCGTGCAACGACCGTGCAAATCACAATACTGAATCCCCCCTGCAGCGTCATAGAGAATCCCGTAGATTTCGTTTGACCCCGGTTTTTGCATCCAAGCGAACGACCCATCTAGCTCAAAAAACAATCCGGGTAGCTTTTCGAGTCGTTCTTGGGCTTGCTCGAAACTTTGACCAATCGGACCTCGCTGCGGGCCATACAAATAAAGATGAAACGAGTGTGAAGTCATCACGATTTCCTTGAACAGTCAAAACGCATCAGCTATCCCCAGAGATGCCCGAACACTTGTCTGCGATCAGCCGATCAAATTCAAGTTGCTTCATGCTCGGAGAATCCACGGCCTTAGCATGGCACGCTTCAAGACAACGATGGGGAGCCTTGCATTTGGAGTTCACTAACCACTAATCAGCTCGGGAATCGGTCGACCCTGGTCAACGATCGGGGTGGGACGGCCATTCAAATCCTCGATAAAGACCTTTGAGGAATCGATTCCCAGATGATGGTAGATCGTTGCCAAGAAATCTCCAGCATTGCAGTGACGCTGAATGACATCTTCGCCTCTGCGATCCGTTGCCCCGATACATTGCCCCGGGGTGATTCCACCACCCGCCCAAAGATTACTGAATGCACGAGGCCAATGGTCTCGCCCCGGTTGCTTGGTTCCGGCTGCCGCACTCGCGTTACCCGCACCAGTACTCGGCTGATAATTGACTTTGGGTGTTCGGCCAAATTCTCCCGTGACAACCACCAAGACTCGCTTATCTAAGCCACGTTCATGAATGTCTTCGATCAAGGCGGTAACCGCTTGATCATAAGCGTCGGCCCGAAATCGCATCGCATCAAACACATGATGATTCACGGCATGGTCGTCCCAATTATTGACACGACCACACAGAGGCCCTCTCAAGCTAGTCGTTAAAACCTCGACCCCTGCTTCGACTAATCGTCTTGCCATCAACAATTGCTGCCCCCAAGTGTTTCGGCCATAACGATCACGAGTGCGATCATCTTCCTTGGACAGATCAAATGCTTCTTTGGTTTTGGGGTTTGTCAGCAAAGTTAGCGCCTGCGATTCGAACTGATCCAAAGCGTCCAATTCGCCATACACATCAAAAGCTCTTTGCAAATTATCTAGATTCTTCCTCAGATCCACGCGGCGATTGATGCGATTCATTTCTCCTTGATCAGCGAGTCCAATATTGGGCACCGCAAAGTTGGGTAGATTGGGATCGCCGGTGACCGAGAACGGCGAATAAGCGTCACCAAGGTAAGCGGGCCCATTGTAGGTCGTTGGTGGATTCACACCCACGTAACGAGGAAGAGGATGCGTGCGGGGGCCTTCCTGCGATCTCAAGTAATTAGCTACCGACATCCAA